>JAAUXY010015256.1_pt1 | contig 17070 bp, 16 predicted proteins | sample 7278121 | NCBI WGS metagenome assembly JAAUXY01 (sample SAMN14350117, study PRJNA611818) | marine sediment metagenome | isolation source: surface marine sediment (1.8m) | place: French Polynesia: Moorea | collected 2018-08 | reverse complement strand
GGCATCATTTAGATGTTATTTTCTTTCGAATATCTTCGATCAGTGCCCGTTTATCTATTTTCTCAGCCGTTGTATGCGGCAGCTGATCGACGAACTCGATTCTCTCCGGTAGTTGAAGAACCGATGCGCCCCGGGCCTTTAAATAAGATATAATCGTTTCAAAACCAAGCTCAATCCCGGGCTTACACTGCACATATGCACAAACCTTTTCGCCCATTTCCGCATCCGGCATCGGCACAACCGCTACGGCTGTGATGTCTTGATGGCTAATCATCAGGTTTTCGATGTCAGTCGCACTGATACTCTCACCTCCGCGATTGATCATCTCCTTTATGCGGCCCGTCAGGACAAAATCTCCCTGGTCGTTCACCAGGGCCTGATCACCGGTTTTGAAATACCCGTTTTGATCAAACACCTTATGATTTTCCTGCGGCATTTTATAATACCCCGAAAAAATGCCCGGACCTTTGACAATTAACTCCCCCGGGGTGTTGGGCGACACGGAATTTCCGTTTTGATCCACAATTTTATAACTGTCATGAGGACAGGTGGGTACACCCACTGAATTGCATACCCGCTCCAGGCTGTAGTTGGATCTGGTAAGCAAGCTCATGCCCTCGGTGCCCCCGTAGCCGTTAAAGAATACACAATCGAGCTTTTCATGAACCGCCTTGATAAGCTGCGGTGAGCTCACACCGCCGCCGCAATGCATTTTTTTCAATGTACGCAAGTCGTAATTTTTAAGGCCGTCGAATTGGATCAGTCTGGCCGCCAGGGTTGGAACCCATACAATGGCAGATACCCTTTCCCGTTCAACGGTCTGACAAATCGCCTGCGGGTCATATGCATCCAGCATGATAAGTTTGCCATAGGTAAAAATGGTCAGACAAATCGCCATACTGAAGGTAAGATCGTGTCCGGCGGGAGCGGCTACCAGGCAGATGTCATCATGATTGAATTCACAGGCTCTGGCAGCATATTCCACACGCGAAAGATAATCGTTGTGGGTTCGAGGGGCGACTTTCGGCAAGCCGGTTGTCCCGCCGGTTGGCCCCATATGTGCCACTTGCATCGGATCCGGTCTGCGATCTGCAAGCACTTCAAGATTGTTATGCGTCAGTTGCCCACTGTGAATGAGTGTTTCAAAATTTACAAACGGCTCATCTTGTGAAGCACGGACGAGCACAATGTGCTCCAGTTGAGGATTGCGCTTTAAAACTTCATCGATAATCGGCAAATAATCAACTTTATGGTAACTTTCAGGGACGATCCAGGAATTGGCTTCGGTCAATTGAAGCAAAAAACTAATTTCTATTTGCCGATGTCTGGCAATCAGCAATATGGGAATCGCACCGATTTTTTGTAAAGCATAAAATGAAAATATAAATTCAGCCCAATTTGGTAACTGAAGTAAAACGCGGTCAAGCGGCTGAATGCCGAGTTTAATAAAACCGAGTGCCAGTCTATTTGTCTTTTCCTGAATCTGTGAATAGGTAAAACGCTGTTTACCATCGACCAGTGCTTCTCTATCGGGATAGAGATCCGCCGCCCTATCGAGGATATCACCATGGGTAAGCCCCGCCCACCAGCCATGCCGGCTATATTTAACCACATCTTCTTTTTTATACGGTGTAAATCCTTCAAGGGGTGAGATCATGATAAAACCGTTTTGAATGCGTTCGCTCGTATAGAATAGAAATTTGGATTTAGGGGTTTTCTTTTAGCACAATCACATCCTTCAGATCTTTGATACTCTCAATAATCGCATCCGGCATTTCCTGATTTAGTAAATCGTGATCGTCGAAACCCGTCAGGACACCAACGGTTCGCATTCCGGCGGCCTTGCCGGCCTGGATGTCGGTGGTGGTATCGCCGACATAAACACATTTTGCGGGTGGTATGTCGAGTTGTTTGGCACATGCAATGAGTGGGTCGGGAGCCGGTTTTCTGTTTTCAACATCATCAGAAGTGACGATGGTTTCAATCAATTTGTCAACACCTGCCTTTTTGATTGGCAACATCTTTGTCTCAAGATAGTGCCGTTGGGTAGAAGTGACAATCCCAATTTTCAACCCGTTTGAAGATATTATCTGCAAAATACGATCGGCTCCCTGAATCAAATCAAGGTTATCGGCAAACATCTGTGGCGCAATCTCATTGATCACACCCCAGGCTTCGTCAATAATATTTTCTTTACCGTTCAAAACTTCCCGAGGCAAAACGAGTTCCCAGTTAAAAGTCTCACTTTCAGCGGCCGCCAGAATTATATCTCGGGAAACCGGCGGCAAATCGAGTCTATCCAGGGCTTTTTCGACGATGGCAAAATAAATATCGATTGAATCAATCAACGTACCATCCATATCAAAAATCACTGCATTCACGTTTAGCTTATTTAGATCTGAGGACATCGATTCTATTTTCCTTATGGGTTCGAAATTGTCGAAGCGGCTTCAAGAATCATCTCTCTGCTCCTAATTTCATTGGGGCAATTTAATCGCCACGCTGATAAAATCACCATCACTGGCTTTCAAAGATGTTTTTATTTTCAGAGGCGCGATAATTTCGATAATGTTTTTAGCGTGAATTCTTACTTTTGCGTCGGGCAGGATGAGAGCACCACTGATATCGCCTAAAGACACCGGAAACACTTTGGCATTGCAAAAGTTTGGATCCGGTGAAATAAGTTCAATCCCCTCTTCCCGATCCAAAGATTCAATAATCGGAAGGTATTCCTGTGATATTTCCAGGTTAAGTGTCCCCGGATAAGGCTTAAATCCTAATCTCTGCTGGCATTGCTCCTGAACCCAGTTAACCTGGGTAAAATAGGCACCTTCTCCGGCACCGCTGACGATTTTCCCGGCGATGATCCAATCTTTAATCAATGGCTCAAATACCTCCTGTGCCTACTTTTGAAACCATTTGGTCTTTTGGAAATCATCCGCACAATCCGGCAATTCACCCTTGATCATTTCCTTCAGCCTGTCGATAAGCGCTTGCGCTTCTCCGGATACAGAAATAAGAGACCGGATTGCCCTGCCCAACGTTTGATCACATGAAGATTGAAATTCGCCAATGATGTCTGCCGGCAATTGATGGTAAGCATCAACCAGATTATTCACCCAATTTGACAAAGTGTCCACATCAATATCGGATTTGGTTTTTTGATATACGTATCCTTCGAAAGCACCGGCTGAGGCGGCGAATTCATATATTTTCTGGTAAATGTGCATGGTTTATAACTCCACTGGAAAGCAAGCTGTGTTATATATACGTGCTCGAGGTAAATATACGCAAAACGTTTGTGGCTCAAGGTACACGGCTCACGGCAGAGGGATTCTTTTTAATTTATTTTCCTTAGTTTCATTACCTTGCGCCTTGTGCCATGCGCCTTATACCTTTTTTAATTTAATTTTTATTTCATTATCGTGTTCATCGATCCAGAAATCTTTAAAATCCGTTTGTTGGATCAGAGCAGTCGCCTGTTCACGCGTATAGGTATCAATGGGTTTGTGCAAACCAAACAATCCAAACAACCAAAGAAAAAATCGTTCTCGCAGATTAAGTGATGCCCGCCATTTTTCGCGGTCCACCCCAGAGGACACCTGGGCCGGATCAAAAATCCAGGCTTCCCTATCTGCTTTTAGCACCCGATAAATCTCCTGTAAAACCTTGGCGGGCTTTTTGAGCGAGTGCAGCATTCCGGTGCTGATCACCATGTCAAAAGACGAATCCTCAAACGCCAGGCGTCCAGCGTTTCCGAGCTCAAATTTCAAACGGCCCGAAAGGCCAGCTCTTAGGGCATTTGATTGCGCTATCTCGATTAACTTGCGGCTTAAATCAATTCCAATGATACGAACAGCTAAAGATCGATTGGCGATTTCAATCGGCAAATATCCCGGGCCCGTACCAATATCCAAAATAAGGCCGTCAGGCAAATGGGAAGCGATCTCCCCTGCCACCTGACTGTAATAACTGTCAACCGCCAAGCGAGTGGCTTTCTCGTATGACGACGCCAAAACGCCCGGTATACGTTCAATTCTGATCCACTGTCTCATTGGAAGGTTCGAAACATTGTTTAGAATTAATTTTATCGAATTTACCGGCAGGTTGTGATTGCCTGGAATTAAACCAGTGTTAAGTAATTAAGTCAATTAATTTGCAGTTTACAGTTTTGTCTTTATTATATAAGTGAAATATAAATTAAAAGTAAAACATCGACATCGAACCAAGGAGGTCAGTTACCATGAGCAATGAAGATAATGTATTCTACTGGTTACCGTGTTCGGTGGTTTTCGTTAGCACCGCCCATGAAGACAAAAAAGATATTATGACCGCGACGGCCATGTTTGTATCAGAGAAAGAACCGCTGCTGGTTATCAGCGTGGCAAAAGACCATTTAACCGAGAAGCTAATTACCGCGTCCGGGAAATTTACACTGGTGATTGCAGGGATGGACCAGAGAAAATTGGCCATGCAGGTGGGAAGCGCCAAAGGTGAAGAGGCGGATAAGTTTGAACGCTTTTCCATCGAGACATCCTCCGCTGGCGACAGCGCAGCCTTGATCCCGGATGGGGCAGCAGCCTGGATGGAATGTGAAGTTGAAAGTACCCAAGAAATCAAGGGGTACCAGCTTATTATGGGACGCGTCGTAAATCAAAACGATACGGGTAAACCGCCTCTGGTATGGCATAAGGATAAATTCTTTAATCTGAGTTCAGCTTAAAGAGGATCCGTCATGCAACAAAAGCCCACGGTAGTGGTCCTAGGCACCTTCGATACCAAATCTGAAGAACATATCTTTCTCAAGACGCAAATAGAACAAAACGGGTTGCGTGCGCTGACGATTCACGTGGGCACCCGTGCGCCCGCTCCTGTGCCGGTGGATCTTGATCTTTACAGATCGGTGATTGAAGACAATGCAGCTGTAAAGGGAAACAGGGATAAAGCCATTGCAGCCATGATCGATGCGGCCAGAGCGCACGTCCAGAAACTCTATACCAATAATGAAATTGCAGGAATGGTCTCGGCCGGCGGCGGCACCGGCACCCATATTGGAACGCGTATTATGCATGTACTACCGCTGGGTGTCCCTAAAGTCATGGTGTCCACCGTGGCCTCCCGCAACATGGCCAGGACCGTCGGCACCAAAGATATTACCATGATCCACAGCGTCGCCGACCTTCTGGGTGTAAACAGTGTTTCCGGCCGCATATTGGATAAAGCGGCTGCCGGCATCTGCGGGATGGTCGGCAGCAGATGGATGCCTGACGTAAGCAAAAAGCGCATCGCCCTGCCCTTCTTCGGATTCATTACACAGGGAGCGGAGGCAACCCGGCATGCCCTGGAAAAGCTGGACTACGAAGTTGTCGCATTCCATGCCAACGGTATTGGCGGCATGGCCATGGAGGAGCTGGCACAAGAAGGATATTTTCACGGTATTTTGGACCTGGCCACCCATGAACTGGCGGATCATCTGTTGGACGGCTATTGCGGTGACATCGGACCGCAACGCTTCGAACCGGTCCCCGGGCAATCCATACCGCGACTGGTGGTACCCGGTGGGCTTGACTGCGCGGTTTTAGAATTTACCCGCAATGATATTCCCGAGCAATACAGAGATCGGAAAATCTTTTTTTATGATTTCCGCTCTGCCATCCGCTTGAACGAAGATGAAACCCGAGCTTTGGCTGATCAGCTTGCCGAAAAACTCAATAAGGATACTTCAAATATAAAAGTATTGATCCCCCTGCAGGGGTGGTCCGAAGCGGATCGCAAAGGCGGCCCCTTATATGATCCGCAAATGAATCTATTCTTTATGAAGCGCTTTAAAGAAAAACTCAATTCGCAAATTCAGATCGAAGAAGCCGATTATCACATTAATGATCCTGCTTTCGCTAAAATGGCTGCTCACAAAATGAACGCAATGATCCGGGAGTAGAAAAAGGTTTAGCGAACAAATACGAATTAAACGGAGGTAGCTTTGAAAGATCCACGGGTTGCCCTTCTGATTGCAACGATGGATACCAAAGGCCAGGAAGCACTGTTTATTGCCGAATATCTGAGAAAAGAAAACATCCCGGTACAGATCATGGACGCCGGAATAAAAGGTAAAACCCCTGCGCCGGTTGATATCACCCGAGAAGAAGTGGCTGCTGCCGCCGGGAAAACACTGGCAGAGGTTCAAAACATCGGTCATGAAGGCAAGGCGCTGGGATTTATGACAGCCGGGGCCATTAAATGTGCACTGGAATTGTATCGACAAAAAAAAATCAGCGGAATCATCGGACTGGGAGGCTCTATGGGGACAACCCTGGGGACCGGCGTGATGCGCGCCTTTCCTGTTGGTTTCCCTAAAGTGATGGTATCGACCATGGCCTCCCGTGATACCCGGGCCTTTGTGGGCACCAAAGATATTCTGATGCTGCATTCGGTTTGCGATCTTTCAGGACTCAATCGAATTACCAAAAAGGTGCTGACAAATGGTGCCGGGGCGCTGGCCGGCATGCTGCGCTCGATGGATGCCGATGTTCCATCTGATAAACAGCTGGTATTTTTAACTACCCTGGGTACCACCGAGGTTTGTGCCCAGAACGTCCGAGCCGCACTTGAAAAAAAAGACAAAGAAGTGGTTATCTTTCACACGGTGGGCTCCGGTGGCCGGGCAATGGAAGAGATGCTCGATGATGAAAATGTAGCATTGGTTGTGGATCTTTCGCTGCATGAAGTTGCCGATAACCGATTTGGTGGCGATTACGACGCCGGTCCCGATCGTGGTTCAATTGCTCTGCAAAAGGCCATTCCAACCATCCTGGTACCCGGAAATATAGACTTCCTGGTCACCGGACCGTTAGCCACCGCTCAGCGACAGTTTCCGGGCCGCATTTACCATTCCCATAATGCGGCCATCACGGTCATTCGCGCACAGCAGGAAGAAATAAAAGAAATGGCGCTTGCCGTGGCCGAATTGGCTAACAGAGCCACGGGACCCCTGGCCATTCTGGTACCGCTGGGAGGTTTTTCGGCGTTTGACAGCCCTGAAGGCCCCCTGCCGGATCCCGAAGCACCGGGAATTTTTGCCGACGCTTTGAAAGCCAGCCTCTCCAAGGCAATCAATTTAAAATTATTACCCGCTCACATAAATGACCCTGAATTTGCGGATGAAATTATTGCGACGGCTTGGGATTTCATGAAGGTAAAGTGAAACTAGAAATGATTCCGATGATGCAGGTGGTGGTCGTAAAAATAATTCTACGGCTTTTTAAGCGTCATCCAATAAGGATGGTGTTTTTTACTTTTATGAATAAAATCTTCAGGGTTGGTTTTCCAGTGTATCCACCCGGTTGCCGCCAAAATTGGCCGAAGCCAGATCCAGGTCATCGTCACCATCCCAATCGCCGGCATCCAGTGCCTCGGTATCTGTCTGGTTTGGAATCGTATCGGCAGCGGTGAAATCGCCGATTCCGTTATTGATCAGGATATCAACTCTGCTGGGTCCCCGGTTGGCAGAAGCAAGATCCAGATCCCCATCCCCATCCCAATCACCGCAGATCACGTCCTGGGCATTGGTCTGACCGGGTATGTTATCGCCGATCGCAAAGTCGCCCATACCGTCGTTGACCAGGATATCCACCCGGTTGCCGCCGAAATTGGCTGCAGCGATGTCCAGATCCCCATCGCCATCCCAATCACCGGAGGTTAATCCCTGGACATTTGCCTGGCCCCCAATCGTATCGCCAATCGAGAAATCCCCCATGCCGTCATTGATCAGGATGTCAACTCTGCTGCCACCACTGTTGGCCGAAGCCAGGTCCAGATCACCATCGCCATCGTAATCACCGGAAGTTAAATCCTGCGTATTTGACTGGCTCCCAACCGTATCGGTGGCTGTAAAATCGCCCGTACCGTCATTGATCAATATATCCACCCGGCTGCCGCCCCCGTTGGCAGAAGCCAGATCCAGATCACCGTCACCATCCCAATCACCGGCCGCCAGGGCCCGGGCATTGGTTTGATTGGCAATCGTATCGACCGCCGTGAAGTCGCCCGTGCCGTCATTGATCAGTATATCCACCCGGTTACCGCCGGCATTGGCCGCTGCCAGATCCAGATCACCATCGCCATCCCAATCACCGGCCGCCAGCCCGGCAGCATTGGTCTGATTCGCAATCGTGTCAACCACCGTGAAGTCGCCCGTACCGTCATTGATCAGGATATCTACCCGGCTGCCCCCGCTGTTGGCCACAGCCAGGTCAATATCGCCGTCACCATCCCAATCACCGGAAGCCAGTCCGGCCGCATTGGTCTGACCTGCAATCGTATCGGCTGCCGTAAAGTCAGCCATCCCACCGATGGCTTCTGCCCGGAACCGGAACACAACAGGAGCTTCTAGAGCGACACCCTGTGTTGAGGTCAAAAGATCGGTCAAGCTAACTTCTATTTCTTCACCGATTTTAAACCGGTTATCGGGATCGAATCTCAGGGTATCGGTCCCACCGCCGGTATAGGTACCGGGCAGCTCACCGGTCTGAGATCCATGTACCACAAAGCTTGTATTGTCGGCGGCATTCATATTCGTATCAAAGATGGCCAAAATGGCCTCCCCGAGCAGAACCGAATTTTCATTGGCTACCGGGTCTGTATTGTTCAGTTCCGGTGCATCGACGAAAGCGCCGCCGTTACCGGAACCGCCCGACCCACTCCCGCAGGCAAAGAAACCCAGCAAAGACAGCAAGCCGATTATTTTTATGATGATGTTTTTATCCATTGCAATGTCTTCAATAAAGAAACGCCTAATTAAACTGGATTGTTGGAGGATACGTTTTAACCTATTTAAGGCAGGTAGAAATGTCAACTACCAGTAAAGCAAAATAGCAGAAAAGTATTGAATTAAATGGATATAATGAATTCTATTTTTATAGATATCTTGCCCTGTAATTTATAAAAAGTTTAAGCAGAGTGTTCAGCTATTCAACCAATCAACGGCCTCGTCATAGGATTTCATGAAGGCATTGTCATAATTCGTTCCCGGTTCCTTGCCGATGATTTCATTTTCCATAAACGGCGCCACAAATACTTTTTTGGTTACACCGATCATATTATAAATTTTGGTGACATAATCAGAGTGAAACCGTCCGGATTCCTCGGCCGGTTTAAACTTAAAATCCGTCAGGTCGATTAAAACGTTCTTTACTCTATATTCCATTGCAAAAGAAGCATACCTTAAAATACAAAATTGAAATTCATGGTCACCCATATCTTCGGTATTGGCCGTCCAGATAAAATCGATTCGGTCATCTTTTAAAATCAACTCCATGTATTTATGGCTGTAAAGTTTCAATTCATCCTCCTTTTGCCCGATACATTTCGTAAAAACTGAAGGCCAGTAAAACCATGCCGTGATTGATTTCCTTATTTGCGATTCTGGCATGTATTGATTTAAGGGGAATGTTTACAATTTCGATGTCTTCCCCCGCTTCCAGCTCCTGGGCTTGAACGGATACAGCATCTTCTGCCAGATAGAAAAAGCATTTATTGCTCAAGATGGCCGGCTGGGGAAAACACTCTCCAATACAAGTTAAACTACCGGCCTTATAGCCGGTTTCTTCTAACAGCTCCCGGCCAGCCGACACCTCAGGTGAATCATCATTCGGATCGACCAGCCCGCCCGGCAGCTCCAAACAGACCTGTTCAATCCCATGGCGGTATTGACGCGCCATAACCACATCATTTTGAGATGTGAGCGCCAAAACCAGCACCCAATCCGAAAATTGGGCAGACAGCACCTCGCTGATCTCATCCGTCCGGGGTGAGCGAACCCGTTTTTTTTGGATTTTAAAAATTCCAAAATCTTCAACTTGCTCCCGGCTCAGGATCTCCCAGTCCCGAATCATATTTTTGCTTCCTTTTCACGTTTTTGAAGTTCTTGTTTCGCCAATTTCCGGGCTGTTTTTGTAAAAAACCAGGTGGGCAAAAACTTGCGAAGACGGCCCAATCCCTCATCGCAGGACTCACCAAACCTTTTGATATCTATAGTAAATCCTTCTTTTGTGTAGCGCCAGAGCTTATCGGCATCTTTAACGACGCGGTCATCTAAAGAGATGGATTCCTTTCTGGAGTCGTGTCCATCGATAATGTGGGCGATTAAAGCTATTTTCTCTTCATCATACGCCAAGCTGGTAAGAATATCTCTGGCGATCTTAACGCCTTCGATCTCATGGGTACGGTTTAAATCCGGTGACGTTGCTTTGGGGCCAAATGCCTTGAGTTGAAGCTCCGGCGGAACTATTTTCCAGCCTACATCATGCAGGATGACAGCCGGAATCACGATGCTTTCATCTCCGCCTTCAGCCTTTATGAGCTGGTTAGCAAATCGGATGGAAATCTTGGTGTGAACATCATTTTTGCGTGTATCGAGATACGGCTTGGCCAGGCGCCAGATTTCTTCAAAAATGGGTTTCATTTTTCAGATTCGGCCTTCCTGCGCTGCGCCATAATTTTAGTCATCAGAGTACCGATACCCATGGGATGAATATCTTCTGATTTCAGTCTGGCGAGTGTATCAACAAAAGCCCTGGCCGGCGGTGAAAGAATTTGCCCTTTCAGATAGGCAATGCTTACATCCAGGTAAACTTTTGAACCACTTAATGGAACCGTCGCCAGCTTTTTATCGTTGAGCTCGGCAGCTGCGGCCTCCTTTACAACAAAAGAAACCCCCTCACCGCGCTGGACCAGTTGTTTTATAAACTCCGTATTGCTGGTTTCCATCAAAATATTGGGAAAGCACCCTTCTTTCTCGAACGATTCCTCAACCAGCTTGCGCGTGCCGGAGCCCTTCTCTTTCATAATAAAGGGTTCATCTGCCAGATCTTTGAATGTAATTGATTTTCTTCGGGTAATCGGATGATTCAGAGACACAATCACGGCCATTTCTTCCTGGCTGAACGGCGAAAAATGGACTTCCGGGTTATCCTCGGCCTTGGCAATTACGGCCACCTCGATTTTAAAATCGAGCAAACTATGGATCATATCCAGCGAGCTGCCCTCATTTAATTGAATTTTGATTTTGGGAAAATTCTTTCGAAACGTCGTAATCATCAGCGGCATAAAATAACGCGCATAGGCCTTGGTGGTCCCCAGACTCAAAACGCCCCGCTTTAGCTCGTGCATGTCATCAATGATATTTTCAATCTCTTTTTCAAATTGAAAAATTTTGGTCGCATGGGCGTAAAGTGATTTGCCCTCATCGGTCAAATAAAGTCTACGGCCCCTTTTCTTAAATAGCTTCAGGTTACAAAATTCCTCAAATGATTTCACCTGAGCCGTAACGGCCGGCTGGGAAATGAACAGCTCACCGGCGGCAGCCGTATAGTTCAAGTTTTTGGCGGCATAGTAAAAAACGCGTAATTGATTAAAATTTAACATAATTTATACATTAACGGCTGGATATTTATCATGAGATGACAACGATTGAATTTCAGGTATTGATTGTTATCTATAAAACTCTAATTTTTAGTTATACATAATTTGTATCCATAAATAGAACTTATGCATAGCATAAAATTAATTGCTTTGACAGATTTTTCTTAATGCTTCATAAAAGATAAATCTCAATTAATTTCAGGCTACTGTGCTCTCACCTAACTGGCTCTTTTTTTCATTCTGAGTTCCAGTTCCTCCGACCGAAAGCCTTTAATGCGTTTTTTGGTTTATCTTTTTTACTCTCAACACATCTCATAACCCGCCAAAGAAAGGAGGAAGAAAATGGCCGAACAAGCTGGAAGATTCCCGGACCCTCATGAGTTTGAAGTTCCCGCTGAACTCGAAGGCTGGGAAGAAATGTATCCCTCCCACCACCTGTTTTCTGAAGACCGGGCAGACTGGGAAAAAGCGCAATTCTGGTATCAGGATAAAATCCATGCCCCGGAACCGATGCCTCCGTTAGATCTCATTTTTCAGGAAGCCTGGCAGATTGCGCTATCACAATATACGACGAGAGTATTCTGCATCCCGCCGGCCCAGGGAATCGCCCAACGAATGATGGGCTGCTATATGTACATCTGTGCCATTGCACCGCCGCCGGATGAAATCATCGGTGAGAAGGCCGGGCATTTTGAAAAACGCGTTTTCTATGTGTTTGAACATTATAACGAACTCTGGGACAAATGGCTGACCAAGTTTAAAGCACTGGGTGAAGAAATGGCGGCGGTAACAATTCCTGGCGAGCTACCGAAATTTGTGCCCGATGATCAGGTCCTGCCGGCTCCCACAGGTGTGTATGACAGCTATTATTTAATCGAGGCCTTTGATAAGCTGGTCAACCAGATGTTTAAGGGATGGCAGTATCATTTTGAAATGCTGAATTTGACCTATCTGGCTTATCTCATGTTTGCCGATGTCTCCCGCAAACTTTTCCCAGGAATCAGCGAAAGCGCCATCGGCAAAATGGTGGCCGGCGCCTATGTATCGATGTTCAAACCCGAAGAAGAGCTTTGCCGACTATCCAAACTGGCGAATTCCGCCAAAGAAGTTTCCGCGATTCTCAAAAGCGACAAATCTGTGGAAGACAAGGTTGCGGAACTTCAAAAATCAGACGATGGAAAGAATTGGCTCGCTGAATATGAAAAAGCAAAAGACCCATGGTTTTATGTATCCTGCGGCAGCGGTTGGTTTCATCACGAGGGTAGCTGGCTGACCGACCCGGACATTCCCTACAGCTACATCAAAGGTTATGTCGAACGGCTGGAAAACGGCGAGACCATCGAGCGCTCACTGGATGCAATCGAAAAGGAAAGAGATGAGATTGTGGCTGAATATCGCAAACTCATCAAAACCGACGAAGACCGCAAGGCCTTCGACGATGCGTACAACACGATTCGAACCATCTATCGTTACGCCGAGGACCATCTGTTCTGGGTTGAGCACTGGTTCCATACCATCTGGTTTGATAAAATCAGAGATTTCGGAAAATTGCTGGTTAACAACAGCATGCTGGAAGAAGTCGATGATATTTTCATGTTTAATCGTTATGAAATTCCGCAACTGCTGACCGAACTGTCAACCGGATGGGCACTGGGCGTAGATATTCCCATGCGAGGCGGCCATTATAAAGCCAAGGCCCAGAAGCGTAAAAAGATACTCGAAGCGGCAGGGAAATGGAATCCGACTCCGGCCCTGGGCGTCCCGCCTGAAGAAGTGGCCGAGCCTTTTACCATTATGCTGTGGGGCATTACCACAGATAAGGTCAAGGAATGGCTCAAAGGGGTGGATGCCACCGCCGGTGAAGATGTCTCTGAGATCAAGGGCTTTGCTTCCTCGGCCGGTGTTGCTGAAGGGCCGGCCCGCGTGCTGAAGCTTCTCAAAGACATTGTGGATCTGCAGCCCGGTGAAATCCTGGTCTGCCCGTCCACCAATCCGTCCTGGGCACCGGTGTTCACCAAAATCAAAGCTGCCGTGACCGATATCGGCGGTCTGACGAGCCATGCCGCCATTGTCTGCCGCGAATATGGCGTCCCGTCGGTAACCGGCACCGGGATATCCACCGCTGCAATTAAAACCGGCGATATCATCAAAGTGGACGGTGACACCGGTGTGGTCGAGATTGTCAAAAGGGCATGATAAGCGCTCTACAAGGTTTTCCTGAAACTCAGCACCCTTTTACGCAATCCTGCTCAATTTAAATTGAGCCTCCGTCAAGAATCCCCTCCCGCACGGGAGGGGATTGGGTGCGGAAGCGTACTAAAGGAAATAACCATGGATTACATCCTGGATTTTGAAAAACTGGATAAAAATTCACTCCCCATGGTCGGTGGTAAAAATGCCAGTCTGGGCGAAATGATAAAAGCCGATATTCGGGTTCCACCCGGATTTGCCGTTACCACAGATAGCTATTTATTGTTCATTACGGACGCCGGGATAAAAGATGCCATTATCGATATCGTTTCCGATCTGAACCCCGATGACGTGGAGGCCCTCAATAAGGTCAGTGCCGATGTGCAGGCGTTGATTAAAAAGACTCCCATGCCCGAGGCCGTCAGCAAGGCCATCAAAGATGGCTATTTGCAGCTGTGTGAAAAATGTGCAGTTGAATCTGTTCCTGTAGCGGTGCGCTCCAGTGCGACGGCCGAAGATTTGCCCACCGCCAGTTTCGCCGGCCAGCAGGATACGTATCTCTGGATCCAGGGCGCCGACCCGGTGACCGCCAGAGTTCAAAATTGCTGGGCCAGTTTGTATACCCCCCGGGCCATTGCCTACCGGATTAAAAACGATTTTCCGCATGAAAAAGTGCTCATCAGTGTGGGCGTACAAAAAATGGTCAACTCCAAAGCAGCCGGCGTGCTGTTCACGCTAAACCCGACCGATGGTGACGTATCCAAAGTCGTCATCGAGGGCAGCTGGGGGCTTGGAGAGACCGTAGTTTCCGGCTCGGTCAACCCGGATAAATTCGTCGTCGATAAAGTAATGCTGGAAATCAGTGAAAGAACCATTTCCACCAAACACATCGAATGTGTCTATGATCTGGAAAAAGGGGAAGTGGTTGACGCGGATGTGGATGATGAGATGCAATGCACCTGCTGTTTATTAGACGATGAGATCAAAGCGCTGGTCCATGCTGCCAAAAACATAGAAAGCCACTACGGCCGCCCCATGGATATCGAGTGGGCTATTGATAAAGATATTTCCTTCCCGGAAAATATATTTATTGTCCAGGCCCGTCCGGAAACTGTCTGGAGCCAGCGCAAAACAGAATCGGTCCTTGGCGCGAAATCAGGGCTCGAGCTGCTGAAGGAACAGGCCATGAAACGCATTAAGATCCCAAGAGCATAAATTTTTAACGCCGAATATCCGCCGTATTTAAGCCTTAACGCGAAGCGTTTAAGTGGAGTGACCAAGGAGGACATCAAACCGCATACACATCTGAGCTGCACATCGCTGATGAGTATTTGCAGGCTGAGATTAAACCATAAAACGACAAAACGCTTAATAAATATTTAACCATCTCCTGATCATTTACCTAAAAACTTTTATTTAATTTTGGAAAGGAGGATTTTTCTATGCGAGACATGAGGGATTTTATTACCGAAGGCGAGGAAAAGGGTCTATGTAAACGGATTAGCGCCGAAGTCGACTGGAACCTGGAGCTGTCCCACATCGCCAAGCTTAACGAAGAGCAAAGCGGTCCGGCGCTTCTTTTTGAAAACGTAAAAGATTACGATACGCCGGTCATCACCAGTGTCTGCACTACCGTTGAGCGACTGGCATTGATTATGGGTCTGCCGCTTGAATCCACCCTGGTAGACCTTTATGAAGAGTGGGCCAAGCTGGGTGAAAACCTGACACCGCCCGTGCAGGGGGACCCCTCCAGTGCACCCTGTAAAGAAAACATCATCCACGGAGATGATATTGACCTTTTTAAATTTCCGGTCCCCCAGTGGTACCCGCTCGACGGCGGGCGTTATATCGGGACGGCCCACTACATCATCAGCAAGGACCCCGAGACCGGATGGGTGAATCTGGGGACTTACCGCAGCCAGCTTCTGGAGAAGGATAAAATCGGCACCCAGTTTATTAAAGGCAAACACGCCGACATCATGCTGAAAAAATACCAGGCCATGGGCAAACCCATGCCGGTGGCGTCCGTTATCGGATGTGACCCTCTGCTCTTTGTTCTGGGAGCAGCCCGTGTATCGGCTTTTGTTTCGGAATATGACGTATACGGTGCGCTGCGCGGCGAACCTGTTGAAGTGGTAACAGGAGAAACCGTTGACCTGCCCATTCCGGCCCATGCCGAAATAGTCATTGAAGGCGAAGTGGATGCCGATAAATTCATGGAAGAAGGCCCGTTCGGTGAGTATACCGGCTATTATTCAGGCGTGGGCACGGATCCCCGTAATTACATCGACGTCAAATGCGTTACCCACCGAAATAATCCCATTTTATGGGGTACCACGGTTGGAAGAGCCGTTACTGATACGCATATGACCATGGCCCTCTCATACGGCGCAACCTTATGGCAACAGCTGTTGGACATGAAAATACCGGGCTTGAAAGGCGTTTATTGTCCGCCCGAGGGTTCCGGACGGTTTCTGGCGATCATTTCCATGAAACAGATGTATCCCGGACATGTCGATCAGGTTCTGACCGCCTCCATCTCAACTGAAATGGGCGCATATGGCCTCAAAACGGTCATTGTTGTGGATGAAGATATCGATCCATGGGATATACCGCGGGTGATGTATGCTCTGAGTTTCCGGTTCCAGCCCAACCGATCCCAGGTGATCAAACGCGGAAGATCAACGCCTCTGGATCCGTCTCTGCCCATCGAAGCCAGAGAAATTACGGGCAGGCTTTTGCTGGATGCCACCATCCCCTATGAATGGAAGAAAAAACCCATTCCCATCGAGCTGGATAAGGAAATGGTTGAGAGGGTTAAGGGCAGGTGGTCTGAACTCGGCCTATAGAAGCTGTCCCCAAAATGTATCTAACGCTCAATGGCTGTGTTACCCCGCCAAAATTGGCGGGATCTCACATCTTTTTTGTGAATACTAAGGGGTTCGTTAAACCGATTAAAGCTGTACTAACTTGAATGATAGACTTGATGAGCACTTTAATTTCAAAAAAATCAGATGCGAAATCCCGCTGATAAGCGGGACCCTTGAGCGTGATCTACTATTTTTGAAACAGCTTCAAGTATAAAAATAAAACAATCACAAATAGCACTTGAAGAAGGATCCGAAAGAATGGCAGAAACGAAGTTATTGGAGGGCAAGCGCGTACTGGCGGTTGATGACGAGCCGGATGTGCTCGACACGCTGGTCGATCTGCTTCCGATGTGTAAGGTTGTGCGGGCCACTACATTTGAAGAGGCTAAGGAACTGCTGGAGTCCCAAAAGTTTGATCTGGCCATCCTGGATATCATGGGAGTAGACGGCTACGGGCTGCTGGATATTGCGACCGACAAGGACATACCGGCAGTCATGCTGACCGCCCATGCCTGGAGCCCCGATAATCTGGTGCGATCCATTAAAGAAGGGGCCGTGGCGTATTTACCCAAAGAAGAGTTGACCAACATCG
>JAAUXY010015609.1_pt1 | contig 17092 bp, 13 predicted proteins | sample 7278121 | NCBI WGS metagenome assembly JAAUXY01 (sample SAMN14350117, study PRJNA611818) | marine sediment metagenome | isolation source: surface marine sediment (1.8m) | place: French Polynesia: Moorea | collected 2018-08 | reverse complement strand
CTGCCACGCCTTGGCGAGATGGCCGTAGTCGGCGAAAACCATGGGCATGGTGAACACCTTGACGCTCGGCGCGATGGATTCGTAGTAGCTCAGGAACGGCAGGATCACCTGAACCTGTCCGCGGATGGCCGCATTCACCTCTTGCTTCGACGGCAGCAGCGAGGCGTTGGGGAAGATCTCGACGTCGATCTTGCCGCCGCTCCGCTTCTTGAGTTCGTCCGCGAACAGCGCCGCCGTGCGCGCCTTGAGGTGCGTCTCGGATGTTTCATAGGCGATCTTTACGGTGTAATCGGCGGCAAACGCGGGCGCGGTTCCGATCAGGAACCACCCCAGCAGTGCCGTGAGCGCCGTTGTTGATAGTCTGGACAGCATTGTCTGTTCCCTCCTCTGCTTCGTTGTTATGAGCCGCAGGTCGGCTTCTTGCAGCGTCTCCCGCGGCGTTCCCAAGTCCGGCATTCTCGATCACACCGGAATCGCCAAATCCTCCGCCCGCCCCTCGGTTTGGATCGCGTCGGGCAGATAGCGTCTGAGCGTCTCCATCGATACGGCGACCTGCCGGCCCATCTGGACCGCCAGATCCTCGGTGATCACCATGCCGTGCCGCTCGAGCACCGACGAGCCGGTCTTGAGGTAGACCGGGGCGCAGATCCGCACCATCTCCGGGGCGTCGTACACGCGGATGAAACCGCCCGTCGCCTGGGGATTGTCGATGTGCACGTGCAGCGGGATCTGCACGGCGGCGCGCAACGCCGCCATGATGCTGAAATCCAGATCCCGCTGGGACGCGATGGTGTCCGCGCCCTGATCCTCGAGCATCTTGTAGGTGACCGGGTTGTTGTGGCCCATATGGGCCGAGGCCATCAGCTTCACGTCCGACGGGATCACGCCGTCGTCGCGCAGCTTCTTGGCCAGGATCAGCATACCCTCGTCGGAGATCAGGAGGCCGCGTCCGCCCATGCCGACGATGCGCTTGACGTCCTCAATGGCGTAGACGATCTGCTCCATGCCGCGCGTGCGCAGCGCCGAGGCGTGCCCCCAGACCGAGTTGACCATCTTCTGCGCGCCGATGTCGTAGATGCCGCGCGGCCCGAGCGCGAAAAAGATCTCGATGTCGTGCTCGCGTCCCACATCCAGGTAGGCCTCATGCTCCTTGTCCGAGAACCGCATGATGCCGGCGGTCTGGTCGATGCGGTTGATGGTGACCCCGCTTTCCTCGCGCACGATGCGCACCAGTGTGCGCACCGCATCCGCGCTGTTCACGGTGGGTACTTCGATGCGGAAGTGGGCGCCGTCCGGAAAGCGCGCGTCCGATATGGGACGATCCCAGAGATCGCCCCGGGGATAGCCGTGCTTCTCGAGAAAGGCGCGGGTGTCCGCAAACGCGTCCGGCTCCCGCAGTGGCGTGTCAGGCATGTCTCAGCTCCCTTCGGTCAAGTCTGTGTCCGTGTCAGCTCGAGCTCGCCGAAACGCCCGACCGCGAGCGTCCAGTCGGGCGGCAGATACACCGTCGAGCTCATCTCCTGAACGATGGCGGGCCCGGCGATCGTGGCCCCGCCCGCCAAGGTCTCCCGGTCGTAGACGGGACAGTCGGCGAATCCGGTCTCGTGGTAGACCGGCCGCATGGCTACGGGCGCCACCGCGGTCTCGCGCGTGGCCATCGGTCTGAGTGCGGGCGGCTCGGGCAGGATCTCGCCGATCACCCGCAGGTTTACGATCTCGACCGGCTTGTCGCTGTCGCGGCGGCCGAACTGACGTTCGAACTCGGTTTCGAACAGCGCCCGCGCCGCGCCGGGATCGACGTCGTCGGGGACCTCGACCGTGACCTCATGCGCCTGCCCCAGATAGCGGGCGTCGATCTCGCGCCGGAAGCGCAGCCGCTCCGTGGACAGCCCCTCGCGCTTGAACTCTTCAGTCAGCGCCGCGGCCGAACCCACCGCCAGCTCCGCCATGCGGCCGATCGCGGCCGCGTCGAGCGGCGCCAAGAGCGTCGCCATCTTCTCCTTGAACAGGGACGAGCAGAGCCCGCCATAGGCCGAAAACGCGCCCGGGACCGGCGGAACCACGACGCTGCCGATGCCCAGCTCGTCGGCGATCGCACAAGCGTGCAGCGGCCCGGCGCCGCCAAAGGGCAGCAGGGCGAGCTCGCGCGGATCGTGGCCGCGCGCGACCGAGATCTCGTAGATCGCGGCGGCCATCTTGGCGACGGCGACGCGCACGATGCCGGCGGCCATGGTCTCGACCGTGATCTTGCGCCGCGCGGCCAGCCTGGCCACGGCAGCGCGGGCCGCGTCTGCGTCGATCCGCAGGCTGGCGCCGAGCTCCTGACCCGCGCCGAGCCGGCCCAGAACCACGTTCGCGTCCGTGACCGTCGGCTCCTCGCCGCCATGGCCGTAGCAGGCCGGGCCCGGGCGCGCACCGGCGCTTTCTGGCCCGACGAGCAGGCTGTCGCCGGCGTCGAGGGAGGCAATGCTGCCGCCGCCGGCGCCGATGGTCTGGATGTCGAGCTGCGGGATCTTGATCATGATACCCTCGAGCACGGTCTCCCGTTTGACCGGCCAAGTCCCGTCCACGACCAGTGCCACATCGGTCGACGTTCCGCCCATGTCGTAGGTCACATAGTCGCCACGGCCCAGGCCCTGCATCAGATAGGCGGCGGCCGCGACGCCGGCGGCCGGGCCAGAGAGGATCGTGCGCACGGGAACGGCGCGCACCATCGCGTCGCTCAGCAGGCCGCCATTCGAGGCCATGGTGTGAAAGGAGCCCTGGTAGCCGCGCTCCCGCAGCGTGTCGACAAGGCGGCCGGCATAGCGCCCCATGAGCGGCATCAGATAGGCGTTGATGACGCAGGTCGAGAACCGCTCGTACTCCCGGATCTCGTTCAGGACGTCGACTGAACGACAGACGAAGGGAATATGGGCGCGCAGGTGATCGGCAACCGCCTGCTCGTGTGCATCGTTGGCATAGCTGTTGAGCAGGCAGACGGCGACCGACTCCGTACCGCCGGCGGATAGGCGCTTGGCCAGCGCCGCCAGCGCCGCCTCGTCGAGCGGCCGATCCACCGCGCCGTCGGCGCCGATCCGCTCGGCAATCGTGTGGCGGTCTTTTCGCCGGACCAGCGGCGGCGTCTTGCGGAAATACGGGTTGTAAAGCGTGTTCGGCGTCATCCGGGTGGTGCGGCCGAGCTCGATCACGTCCCGGAAGCCCGCGGTGGTGATCATTGCGGTGCGCGCGCCCTTGCGTTCGAGCAACGCATTGGTGCCGACCGTGGTGCCATGCACCATGAGCCCGCAGTCCCCCAGATCGAGCCCAGACTTGTCGAGCGCCGCGAGCACGCCTTGGTCGGGCCTCGCGGAGTCCGACGGGGACTTCACGGCACGCGTCTCGCCGGATTGCGGGTCGTAGAGCGTCAGGTCGGTGAAGGTCCCGCCGACGTCGATCCCGACGATAATTTGCCCGTTTGGCTGCATGATCAAGCGGCCAGCGTGAACCGGCGGCAGGCCCGGTCGACCGCCGCCAAGGTGTCCTCGATGTCGCCTCGGCTGTGGGCCAGCGAGACGAAGCGGCGGTTGCCCGGCAGTACGAAGATCCCGTTGCGGATCAGCTCGTAGTCGAAGCGTATGAGCGCCTTGCCGTCGGCCGCCATGACATCGCGATGGTTCCGGGGCTCGCGGTCGGTAAACAGGATGTGCCACATCGGTCCGGTGCCGAAGCAGATGGCCGGCATCCGGTTGGCGGCCAAGACCTCGCCGATGCCGCTGCGCACCGCGGCCGCGATCTCGAACAGGCGGTCGAACGCGCCCGGCTTCTCCAGCTCGGCCAGGGTCGCGAGCGCCGCCGCCGCGCCCAGCGGGTTCCCGTTCAAAGTACCGTTCTGGTAGACATAGGCGGGGTCGCCCTTCTGACGTGGGTCGCACTGGTCGAGAATATCCGCCCTGCCGGCGACGGCGCCGAGCGGCGTGCCGCCGCCGATGATCTTGCCCAAGGTGCACAGGTCGGGGGTGATGCCGAAATGCGCCTGGGCCCCGCCCATGCCGAAGCGGAAGCCGGTGACCACCTCGTCGAAGATGAGCACGATGCCGTGCGCCTCGGTCAGCGCGCGAAGCCCCTCGAGAAAACCGTCGACGGGCGCGATGATGCGCTGCACCGGCTCGACGATGATCGCCGCGATCTCGCCCGCATGCGCTTCCACGATGCCGCGCGTCGTCTCCAGATCGTTGTAGGGCGCGACCAGCATGAGCTCGCGCACATCGGCCGGAATGCCGCTGGTGTCCGGCTGCGGCGCCGGGAACTCGGCGACGCGCTTTGGTGAGGTGGACAGCTGCGCGTAGTCGTGATGGCCGTGATAGGCGCCTTCGAACTTGAGAATCTTGTCCCGGCCGGTGAAGGCCCGCGCCAGGCGGATGGCGTGAAAGGTCGAGTCCGAGCCGGACGTGGTGAAGCGCAGCTTCTCGGCGCAGGGCAGGTGGTCGGCGATGACCTTGGCGAGACGAACCGCCGGCTCGTTGAGATAGGCAAAGAAATGCGTGCCGCGGCGGGCCTGGTCGATGACCGCCTGGACGACCGCCGGATGGGCGTGCCCGAGCACCAGCGGGCCGGATCCCAGGCAGTAGTCGATGTATTCGTTGCCGGTCGTGTCCCGGAACCGTGCGCCGTTGCCGTGATGGAACACGAAGCGCAGGTCGTCGGGCAAAGCGTTGCCGCCAAGCGCGCCGCCGGGCAGCAACTCATAGGCCAGGGCAAGTTGGCCGGCTTCGCGTTCGCTGGTTCGCCCATTCCGTCCCAAAGGAACAGAACGCCGGTTGACCGCAGGCTCCTGAGCGGCGGTCGGCAGAGTGATCTCACTCATCTTGCTGTGCTCCCATGTTGGGCATGCGTGTCGGCGTCGCGCGCACGACGCAGATTTCCTCCTCCAGGGCGCCACGCCAGATGCTGGAGAGCGCGATGCTGGGCTCGACGCCGGGTTCGGTGTCGGCCACCCAGAACCGCATCGCCGGCCCGTGCGCCCGCACCAACTCGACCATCTGGCCTTCGCTGAGTGCGAGCCTCTGGGCCAGAGCGGCGGACACGCGGCACGCGTGAACCGGCGCCTTCTCGTTGCTCAGAACTACGCGCGCGGAGGTCTCGTCGGTCGGCCAGCCGTTCATCGCGAGCGTCCCGTTCGTGAGCTCGGCACCGTAGGGTTCCAGCCCCGCCTCGGTCACCACCCCGTCTTCGAAATCCCGCGTCAACCGCTCGGGATCCCGCGCCGGCGCAGCGCCATAACCGCCCCCACCGGAGCTCATCATGCGCACGACATCGCCCCGCTGGAGCGGGAAATCCGCGACTTTGCCCGGAAACGCGGACGGCTCGATGGTTTCGCCGTTGCGCTGGATCTCGTATCGGTTTGGGGCGCCGGACCGACCGCCGTTGACGCCGAAGGGGGGGATGAGATTGCGGTCGGAGAGCACCGAGAGGCGGGCACCGTCGGCCAGCACCTCGACCTCGCGCAGCAGGCCGCAGCCGCCGCGGAACCGGCCGGGGCCGCCGCTGTCCGGGCGCAGCTCGTTCCGACGAATGCGAAGCGGATAGATCGTCTCCACCACCTCTGCGGACTGGATCGAGACGTTCTCGCCTTCGTTGAAGGCGCGCACGGCGTGATTGCCGTCCGAGCCGTCGAAGGCGCCGGTGCCGCCGGACGGATATTCGTAGAAGATGAAGGGCTTGCCCCGCGCCGGGTCGACGCCCCCGATGTAGGTGTGGTTCGAGGTGCCGCGCACATCGCCAGTGATGCGCTCGGGAATGATCTGCGCCAGTGCTGCCATGACCGCGCCGTCGGCGGCGAAGCGAACCTCGTTCAGGCCGCCGCAGGGAGCGGGATAGGTGGCGTGCAGTATGGTACCTGCCGGTGCCTCGACCTCGATCGCGCGGATGGTGCCGGAGTTGATCACCCCGGCCGGGTCGAGAAAGCTCTTCACGATGGTGAGCACGCTGGTCGCGGCGATCGCCGGACCGGCGTTCAAGGGCGCCGGCACCTGCGCCGAGGTGCCGTCAAAGTCGGCGCGCAAACCGTCGCCCTCGAGGGTCAAGGCAACCTGGACACGCAAAGGAAAGAGCGCCGGTTCGTTGCCGTCCAGGTATCCCGTCCCGACATAGCGGCCATCCGGCAGATCACGGATCGCGGACCGCATGCGCTCTTCCGAGGCCCGCAAGAGCTCGTCAATTGCGGCGAGCACAGTGCCGGTGCTGTATTTCCGAAGCAGCTCCTTCAGGCGGGCCTCCGCCACCCGGCAGGTGCCGAGAACGGCTCGGAAGTCGGCGAGCGCCTCGTCATTGATTCGGACGTTGGCGAAGATCACGTCCATGACCTCGGACCGCCCGGTCTTGGGCACGCGCACGTGGTTGAGCCTCAGCCCCTCTTGCAGGATCTCTCGCGCCTTGCCGCTGAGGCTGCCCGGAGTCATGCCGCCGATGTCCGCCCAATGCGAGCGGATGACGACGAACATCAAGAGGCGCCCGTCCTCGAAGACCGGCCAGATCACCGCCACGTCGTTGAGATGCGTGCCGCCCGAGTAGGGGTCGTTGTGCAGGAAGACGTCCTCGTCCCGCACGTCGACCCCGGTCTCCAGCAGTTTGCCCACGCTCCACGCGACGGGGATCACGTGAAACGGATGATCCTCGCCGGATTGGGCGACCAGCTGGCCGCGGGCGTCCATGATGGCGCAGGAGAAGTCATAGCCCTCATAGATGATCGAGCTGTACGAGGAGCGCACCATCGAGCGGCGCATCTCGCGCACGACGGAGGCGAGCGATTCCCGGATCACGGCGCTGGTGATGAAGTCACTCATCGAAGCCCGCACTCTCGAGGTGGGCGTCGATCGCCTTCCAGGACGTCCGGATCAGCCCTTCGGTGATGTCTCGCGCGGTCTCTGGCTTGCCGTCGGCGATCGCGTCGATGATGCGGCGGTTGCCCGTCTCCGACTGCGCGATCAGCGCGGGCCGCGTGACATAAGCCATAAAGCGATAGCGCCGCGCCTGCTTTTCGATGCGCGAGAGCAGTCGCTGCAAGGTCTCGTTGCCGGTCGCCTCGTAGATCAACCCGGTGAGCGCGACATTGTGCGCGAAGTAGGCCCGGGCGTCCCGGGCCGCCTTCGCGGCGCCCATGTCGGCGAGCAGGCGCCGCATGGCCGCCACCTGGGCCTGGGTCCGCGCGGCCGCGGCCTGCTCGGCGGCGAGCCCTTCGAGCGCGACGCGGCAGGAGTAGACCTCTCGCAGGTCGCGACGGCCCACCTCCGAGACCTTGAAGCCCCGGCGCGTCGCCCGTATCGCGAGGCCGTCCCGCTCGAGCAGCCGGAAGGCTTCGCGCACCGGCGACCGGCTCACGCCATAGCGCACCGATACCTCTTCCTCACGCAGCCGCGTGCCCGGCTCGATCTCGCCATAGATGATCGCGTCCTCGAGCACGCGGGCAAGCTCGCTCGCGATGCTCTCGGGAATGCGCAGCGCACGTTCGGGCAAGGCCATGCCGGCATGCTACCATCGTTTTGGATTTTGTATACAATATTCGAAATCGCGAGTACGTGCCTGCCCTGCCTGCCGGCGGCGACTCGAGACCCGCGCCGCGGGCCGCGCGGCGATTCGAGGGGCGGCGGGACTTGATCCACGATCCGCCCGCCGCTTTGTCGATCAAATCGCGAAGCGAGCCGCGTCAGCGGAACTTCGCCTCGTACTCGGCGGCCGTCAGCTGCTTGGTCTCGTTGCTGAACGCGTAGTAGTCCGGCTTGCGGTCCACATAGAACTCGGCCCGGAAGGGCAAGTCCGTCTGGTCATCGAACAGGCCGATCGGGATCGCATGGATTCCTGCGGCCTTCGCAAAATAGAAGAGATGCGTGCCGCAGGTCGCGCAGAAGCCGCGTTCGGCGTGGTCCGACGAGGCATAGCGCGTCACCGGCCCATCGAAGACCGCCTCCTTGCACGGCGTCGACATGAACGGTCCGCCGCTCCATTTGCGGCACATGCCGCAATGGCAGGCCTGCATGGTCGGCAACGGCTCGGCTGAGAAGCTCACTTCCCCGCACAGGCATGTTCCAGTTCTGGGCAACGGTCCACCTCCTCCAATCATTGGCCGTAATCTGGCGCGGGGCGCGATCCACACCCCGCATCCGGCATCGCCGTTCGGCTTGCCGTGCGCCAGCGTAGGGCCCCGGAGAGGCGATTTCCAAGCGGTTTTCGGCCTGTGATCGATGCGCGTGTGCGCCCTGCGGCCAGAGGGGGGTTGTGGGTCATCGCAAGCCTGACAACACGCTCGGCGACCAATCTGTCTGATCGCGGAGACGCGGCCGTCAGCAACGAAGAACCCTGCGGGCCAAAGTCGGCCAACGCGAGCGCATCACGAAGGCGCGCCGATCCTGCCAAGGATGGCGAACTTTCAAAGAACCAATCGTAACAAATCAAATACATAGAGTGCTTTAAAGTAAACAGATGACACAGATCAATGCTATTTTTGTAGCAATCCTGTAAAAAAGGCACCCTAAGCATGAAAATTTCGCAACCTTCTACGAAGGTCAGCGGGCTTTGTGATGGAAAATTCACGAGTCGTCTTTCTGTTTCTGGCTTTGCTGCCCGTTGCATGCGTCAGCCAGGAGAGCGCGCCGTCGGTCTATCTGGCGCCGAAAGCAGCCATGGCCGGCTATCAGACATTCGAAGTGCCGGACGTCGCGGATCAAACCGGCCAAAACGTCAGTCCCGCGCTGATGGGAGTCGTGACCGACCGGCTGAAATCCGGTCTGCGCGAGGCGGGATACCAAGTCACACCGCCGGGTGCCGGCACCGATCCCGTCCTGTTGGTCGAGAGCAGGCTTATTGCCTATGAGCCCGGCACGGTCGCCGAGCGTTGGACATCCGTCGGCGGCGGCACCGCCTACTGCATGGTGCAGAGCGATCTCGTCGATCGAACGTCGGGCGAGATCAAGGGTGAGATTGTTTCGCGCCAACGGATGCGCGGGGGCGGGCTCGCGTCCGGCGGCTACCCACGGCAGGTGCTGGAGAATTGCGCCGACGGAATCGTTGCCGGGATCAAGAAAGAGTTGAAGCCGTAGTCGGGTGATGAGGGCCGTTCCCATGATTGCGCCATTGTTCGGAGATTTGAGGCGTCCGCGATTTGCGTCGCTGTTGCTCGTGGTCGCGATACTGGCCGCCTGTGCGCAACCGCCAAAGGCTGACCTGATGGTGCCGGAGGTGACGGCGGCGCCGACCGCTAGGGGTGCCAAGACGATCGCGATCTGGCGCGTCGGCGGCGGCGAGAAGACGGGGGAAGACCAGATGGATCTCTCGCGCATCGATGATCAGGCATTTACCGCGGCGCTCTCGGGGACGCTCGAGAAATCAGGATTGTTCCGTCGCGTCGTCGTCGGGGACGAGGGCGACTACCGGCTCGAGGCGCAAATCGTCTCGCAGGAGCTGGGCCGTCCCTTCCTGGAGTTCAAGAATGTCGGCGAGCTGGTTGTGCACTACCGCTTGTATGGCGCACAGGACCGTGCGGTCATCTGGCAGGAGACCATCGAATCGCATTTCGAAAAGGGCTTCACGGAGACCTTCGACGCGAAGGAGCGCGAGCGGCTGGTGATCGAGGGCGCGGCGCGGGAGAACCTGGCCGACCTCGTGAGCAACCTGGCGCAGGTCGTGCACTAGGTTGGGGACTCATACAACATATTGATTCTAAAGGCGAATTAGGGCCCTTTTGGGTTTGTTTGACCGAACAGGGCTGCTATGGCGCATTTGTTCTGGCTATCGGATGGAGCCTGGGTGGCGATCGAGCCGCATCTTCCTCGCGGCAAACCCGGCAAGCCGCGTGTCGACGATCGCCGCGTGATCAGCGGCATCCGTCAAGTCCTGAAAACCGGTTGTCGTTGGCGTGACTGCCCGCGGGCCCACGGCCCTCCGACGACGATCTATAACCGCTACAACCCGTGGTCCAGGCGCGGCATTTGGCAACGTCTGTTCGAGAAGATTGCCGCCGCCGGTTCGGTTCCGGAAGAACTCTGCCTCGACAGCTCTCACGCTAAAGCCCACCGCTCGGCGGCAGGCGGAAAAGGGGGGAGGAAACGCAAGCGATCGGACGCTCGCGGAGCGGGCGGACGAGCAAAATCCATGCTTTGGCCGATGATCGCGGCCGACCGGTCGCCTTCACCCTAACACCCGGCAATGTCGCCGACATCACCATGGCCGTACCGATCATGGCCGCCGTCACGGCGCCCAAACGTCTCATTGCGGACAAGGCCTACGATGCGGAGCACTTCCGCAATTGGCTCGCCGAGCGGCGGATCAAAGCCGTCATCCCCTCAACCGCCTCGAGAACAACGCCTTACCCGATTGATCGAAGCGCCTATCGCAGACGCAACGTCATCGAACGACTGTTCCGCAAACTGAAGAACTGGCGACGCATCGCAACCAGATACGACCGCCTCGCCCGCAACTACATGGCCGCCTTGGCTCTCGCAGCAATCGTCACCGCATGGATCGAATGAGTCCCCAACCTAGCTAAGGCATGATCCAATCGGCGTCTGCCCGAGGTGGTAAGCGGTCGTGACGATGCATGCGGTCCGGTCTCAGCCAAATCACCGATCCTGTCGCACGGGTCTCGGGAGGACCTCAACCGCCCACCGTCAGGATCGTTGCGCCCATTGTCTTGCGGGACTCCAGGTCCCGATGCGCCCGGGCGGCTTCGGCGAGCGGATAGCGCTGCCGCGGCTCGACATGAATGGTTCCCGTCCGCAGCGCCTCGAACAGGCGGTCCGTGATCGCGCGCAGCGCCTGCGGCGTGGCAATGAAATGGCCGTAGTTCGGCCGCGAGACCGTGGCCGATTTTGAGGCGAGGCCGCCGACGTCGACCGGCTCCAGGTCCCCCGAGGCCTGTCCGTAGGACACCAGATGTCCGTGCACGGCGAGCGCCGCGCAGGATTTCTCGAAGGTGTCGCGGCCGACCGCGTCGTAGACCACATCGGCCCCCTGCCCGCCGGTGATATCCATGACCGCGTCGGCGAAGTCCTGCTCGCGGTACAGCACCGGATAGGCGCAGCCGTTCGCGCGCGCGAGCGCCGCTTTTTCCGCGCTGCCCACAGTGCCGATCACGGTCGCGCCCAGCGCCCGCGCCCATTGGCACAGCAACAGGCCCACACCGCCCGCCGCCGCGTGCACCAGCACCACGTCGCCGGATTTCACCGGATGGACCCGGTGCAGAAGGAATTCGGCGGTGATCCCCTTCAAGAGGCCCGCCGCCGCGACCTCGTCGCTGACGCCGTCCGGCAGAACCACGAGCAGGTCCGCCGGCATGGTGCGCACCTCGGCGTAGGCGCCGACCGGCGGGCAGGCATAGCCGACCCGGTCGCCGGGCCCGATGCCGTAAACCTCGGGCCCCGCGTCGAGGACCACGCCGGCCGCCTCCATGCCCGGAACGCCCGGCGGCACCAACAGGTCGAAGCGGCCTTCCCGGCAGTAGACGTCGATATAGTTGACGCCCACCGCGGTCTGCCGTAGCCGGACCTCGCCGCGCCCCGGAGGCGGCGCAGAGACCGTCTCCCAACGCAACACTTCGGGACCGCCGTATTCGTGGACCACGATGGCGCCCGCGGAAATGGCATCCGCCGTGGGGCCTACCACCGCGCCCGGTGATGCCGCGGCGACCGCTTCGCTGCGCGCACGGGCCACGCGGACAGTCCCGGCCGAGGACGCCGCCTGACCCGACAGCACCGAGCGGATGGCCGCGAAGCCCGCTTCGTAGATGTCTTCGCCCACAAGCCGCACCAGCTCGGCCGCCCGCTCGGCGGGCGCGTCGAACTCGCAGCGCCAGGTCCAGAGTGTGCGCCCGCCGTCGGTGACGGGCTTGAGCGCAACGCTCGCGACGTAATCGTAGAGCGGCAAGGGGGCGTCGAGGATGCAATAGGTGAAACTGCGCGCGCTGTCAGACAACGCCAAGAGCTGTTCGCGGATGGTCCCGCCGCCGCGCAAGCGGAAGTTTCGGACGCAGCCGACCTGGTCCGGATATTTCCCGCCCTCGATCTCGCTGAAGGCGACCGCCGGATGCCAGCGGTCGTGCCCGTTGAAGTCGCGCAGCAGCCCCCAGACCTCGTCGACGGCCGCGTCGATGACCGTGCTCTTGAAGATCTTCGGCATGGGACGGGTCCTAGCCGCCGACCAGGCCCTTGAGGGAATCGAAGCCGGTCTGGAACACGCCCTGACCGATCTGCCGGCGCAACTCGTCCTCGCGTCCCGGGTCGCACTCGAACTCGGCGGACCACTCGACGAAGGTGCGCCCGCCGTCCGTGACCGGGACGAGCCGGAGCGTTGCCTGGTAGTTCTGCACGCCCATGGGCGACGAGAGGATCGAATAGGTGCAGACGTAATCGAAGTCCGAGAGCGTCAAGAGCTGCTCCCGGATCACGCCGCCGTCCTGCAGGGTGAAGTTGCGGATGCAGCCGACCTTGTCCGCGGGCTCGTCGTTCTCAATCCGGCTCGCCTCGATCAACGGGTGCCAGCGGGGCAGGCCGTTGAAGTCCCGCAGGATCGACCAGACCCGGTCGGGCGGCGCCTCGATCACGCTCGACGCATAGACCTTCACCATCGCGCGCTACTCGCCGGGCGTTTCACCGCTCTCCGTGGAGCCGGCGATCGTCTTGACCCCCTCGGACAGCTTGGTGAGCTCGCTGCGGCGCGGCTGGATGAGGTTGTCGGCGAACTTCTGAACGTCGCCGCCCTCGATGCCGATCTCGCGCATGAGATGGTCGACCAACGGCGCCTGGGCGCGGTAGCGCAGCGCGCTGTTGATCACCTCGTCCGTGGGCGAACGCCCGCCCCCGTTCCCGGCCGAGGCCCCCGGCGCCATCCCGCTGAGCCCTTCGACCTGAAGGATCCGGATGCCCTCGATGTTCTCCAGCGGCTTCACGCTCTCGCGGATGATCGAGTCCATTTTCTCGATCAGGCGCTGACGCAGCATGGCGCTGCGCGCCTCGCTGGACAGCTGGTTCTGGGCCTCGTTCATCATGCGCGTCGCCTCCGCCTCGACCTCGTGGCGGATCTTGCGGCCGAGCGCACGGATCTTCTCGGCCTCGGCTTCGCCCTCGGCGGAAATGCGCGCCGCCTCGGCGCGATCGCTGGCCGCCTCCCGCTCCGCCTCAGCCGACAGCGTCAAGCGGATGCCTTCGCGCTTGGCATCTTCTTCCGCCGCGACGAGAGAGACCTGCTTGCGCCGTTCGGCAATTTCGCGCTCGCGCGCGGACTGGATGCGCTCTTCCGCGGCCACGGCCTCGGCCAGCGCCGCGTCCGCCTCGGCCTGTTTCTCGGCCCTTTGCTTGGACTTGGCCGCCAAGGCGATGGAGCGGTCCTGCTCGGCGATCTCGAGCTCCTTGCGCCGCTCGATCTCGAGGCGCTCGACCTCCTTTTCGCGGGCGATGCGCGCCTGGTCGATGGCCAGATCGGCTTCGATCCGCTTGCGCTCGAGCTCTTCGCGCGCAGAGATCTCGGCCTCCTCGCCTTCCAGGTTCTTGCTGGCCTGCTCGCGGGCGATCTCGGCCCGTTGCACGGCGCGCGCGGTCTCCACCTCGCGCTCCTGCGCCAGGCGGGCGTACTCGCTTTCCCGGTCGATCTCGAGGCCGATCTTCTCGGTCTCCAGGTTCTTGTTGCGGATCTGGATCTGGGTGTCCTGCTCGATTTCGTTGCGGTCCTTTTTGCGCTGCTCGATTTCCTGGGTCAGGCGCGTCAGGCCCTCCGCATCGAAGGCATTGGACGGGTTGAAGAACTCCATCTGCGTCTGATCGAGCTGCGTGATCGAGACGGTTTCCAGTTCCAGGCCGTTGCGCACGAGATCCTCGCCCACCGCGTCGCGCACCCGAAGGGCGTATTCGCCACGCTTTTCGTGGAGCTCCTCCATGGTCATCTCCGCCGCAACCCGGCGCAAAGCGTCCACGAACTTGCCCTCGAGCAGCTCGACCAGCGCGGGCGGATCCATGGTACGGTTGCCGAGCGTCTGCGCGGCCGCCGCGATCGCCTCCTGGTTGGCTGCGACCCGAACATAGAATTCCGCGGTGGCGTCTACGCGCATGCGGTTCTGGGTGATCAGCCCTTGCTCGCGGCTGCGGCTCACCTCAAGGCGCAATGTGTTCATATTGACCGGCGTGATCGCGTGCACCAGCGGAATCACGATCGCACCGCCGTTGTGAACCACCTTTCGTCCGCCCAGACCGGTCCGCACGAAGGCGGTTCCCTGGGCGCTCCGGCGGTAGAACCAGTACAGCAGATAGCCGATGATCACCGCCGCGATCACCAGGATCACAAGCGCGATGAGCACCGAACTCAAGGTTTCACCAGACATTTCATTCTTCCTCGCGTCTCTCCGCAGAGGCCTCCCTAGTTAGTGGTTATCGATTTGAACCGGCGCGTCTGTTCGACGAGCGCAACCTCGGTCGGCAGTCGCTCCATCGACGAGGCGCCATAGAACCCGTGGCAGTTGTCGGTGTTGCGCAGGACGAACTCGGCGTCGTCGGGCATGGCGACGGGTCCGCCGTGCACGAGCACGATGACGTCCTTGTTGATGCGCAGGGCCGCGTCCGCCCAGCCTTCCACGATCGCCGGACAGTCCTCCAGCTTGCGCGCCGTCTCGGCGCCGATCGAGCCGCCCGTGGTCAGACCGAGATGACAGACCACGATGTCCGCGCCGGCCTCGGCCATGGCCCGCGCATCCTCCTCGGAGAACACGTAGGGCGTGGTCAGCATGTTCTTCCCGCGCGCGAGACGGATCAGGTCCACTTCCAGACCGTAGCCCATGCCCGTCTCCTCGAGGTTGGCGCGGAACGTCCCGTCGATCAGGCCCACAGTCGGGAAGTTCTGCACGCCCGAGAAGCCCAGCGCCTTGAGCCGGTCGAGAAAGCTGTCGAACAGGCAGAAGGGGTCCGTGCCGTTGACGCCGGCCAGAACCGGCGTCGTCTTGGTCACCGGAATGACCTCGCTGGCCATCTCGACCACGATCTCGTTGGCGTTGCCGTAGGCGAGCAGCCCGGCCAGCGAGCCGCGCCCGGCCATGCGGTAGCGGCCCGAGTTGTAGATGACGATCAGGTCGATGCCGCCCGCTTCCTCGCACTTGGCCGACAGGCCGGTGCCCGCGCCGCCGCCGATGATGGGCTCGCCGCGCGCGATCATGCCCCGGAACCGGTCGAGCAAGTCCTGTCTCTCAAGATACGGCATGGGCGCGCCTTTCCTGGTCGATGCGTGAATTGTCCCCGGTCGGCCGGGAGGACCCGACCGCCCCGGCCATGACTTCGCGGAAGTGCTGCACGAGGGCGTCGGCAAAGGCCGGATCGTTGATGTTGTGCGGCAATTTGACGAGCCGGCGCGCCGCCGTGGGACGCAGCGTCTCTTCGATCGCCCGAAAGAGCGCGCGATCCGCCTCGGGATCCCAGAACTCCGCCCCCTCGGCGTCGAGCAGGGAAACGCCGCCCTCCGGGATCAGGAAACGCACCGGGCCCTCCATCCGATTGAGCCGTTCGCCGATCCAGCGGCCCATTTGGTCGTTCTCCTCGGCGGTCGTGCGCATCAGGGTGACGTTCGGGTTATGCTGGTAGAATCTGCGCTGCTGATAACGGCCCGGCACGGTGTCGCGGGCATAGAAATTGACCATGTCCAAGGCACCGCAGGAGCCCACATAGGGCACCTTGCTGCGGATGATGGCGCCGAAGCGGTCCTCGCCCGCGGAGAACACGCCGCCCATGAGGTGGTCGCAGACCTCGGTCGTGGTGATGTCGAGAACGCCGGCCAGCATGCCGCTGTCGACGAGCTTCTCCATAGACTGGCCGCCGGTGCCCGTGGCGTGGAAGGTCAGGCAGTCGTAGTCCGCCTCCAGCGCGTTCTGCACCATCTGCACGCAGGGGGTCGTGACCCCGAACATGGTCAGCCCGATGGCCGGCTTGGCGTCGCGCGGCTGCGTACGGCGATGTCCGACCATACCTGCAAGCGCATGGGCGGCGTTCGACAGCACCAGCTCGGAGATCCGGTTGAGACCCTGCACGTCCGTGACCGAATAGATCATGCAGATGTCGGCGGGGCCGACATAGCGGCCCACATCGCCGCTGGCGACGGTCGAGACCATGATCTTGGGAATGCCGATCGGCAGGGCGCGCATGGCCGGCGTGGCGAGCGCCGTGCCGCCCGAGCCGCCCGCGGAAATCAAGCCGCCTACGTCCCGGCGCGTCCTGATGAAACACTCGAACGCCTCGGCCATGGCGGTAACGGCCGTGCCCCGGTCGCCGGTGAAAACGGCATCTATGCCCTTGGGATGATGGCGGGCCACTTCGGCGGGGCCGACGTCGGCCGAAGACGGCGTGCGCGAGGTCGAGAGGTCGACGGTCACCGTGCGTAGGCCCAGGCCGCGAATGCAGGCGCGTAGGAAATTGAGCTCGCGCCCCTTGGTGTCGAAGGTGCCCGCGACATAAGCGACGCGGCCCACGACCTGGCCCACGGAGATCGGCGCCAGCTCGCCGCTCTCGGTCTCGGCCGGCGGCGCGGCCAAGCCCGGGTCATGCTGTGGTGCGGCGCGATCGGCACCGTCGCCGTCCGGACCCTCGGGGGAGATGGCTGCAGGCGTGCCCCAACGGGTGCGCCCCCTTGGCGTCGAGAATTCGCTTGCCAGGGCTCCGGCCTCGTCCGCTTCCGTGGCGTGCTGGCGGCGTACGCTAAAGATGCGCACCGTCTCTTCCTCGGGTGACGCCTTGGGACCGGAGTCCGCGGCCTCGTCCTCATCGCCGGACCGGACACCGAGCAACCGGTGCTGCAGCTCCGAGTCGGCCGAGAGCTCCTGCGCCGACATGGTGCGCGCAATGCGCCCGTTGACCATGATGGCGACGCGATCGGAGACGTCGGTCGCGACGCCGAGATTTTGTTCGACCAAGAGGACGTTGATCGAGCCTTCGTTGGCGAGCTCGTGCAGCATGCCCGCCACCTGCTCGACGATCACCGGCGCGAGGCCTTCCGTCGGCTCGTCCATGATCAGGAGCCTGGGGTTTGCGAGCAGCGCCCGGCCGATCGCGAGCATCTGCTGCTCGCCGCCGGACAGCTCCGCCCCGCCGTGGCG
>JAAUXY010018003.1_pt1 | contig 17107 bp, 10 predicted proteins | sample 7278121 | NCBI WGS metagenome assembly JAAUXY01 (sample SAMN14350117, study PRJNA611818) | marine sediment metagenome | isolation source: surface marine sediment (1.8m) | place: French Polynesia: Moorea | collected 2018-08 | reverse complement strand
GGCGCGCGGAATCCGCTGGCCACGTTGGCAAATAGGCTCAGGTCGTCTGCAACACGCCAGACGACACCGAGGGACGGCGCCAGGTTCAGGAAATCGTCGTCGCGGTCCGCCGGACGCGTATACAGGCAGCCTCCGAAACCGCAGGCGGTGCCGTCGTCCCGGGTGTTGCCGTCGAGCATCCGGTTGTCGTAACGGTAGTCCACGAACTCGGCGCGCAGCCCGGCGCTGATCGACACGCGCTCCGTCGGCTGGAATTCGGCTTGAACGTACGGTGCCAGACTCAGGGAGCGGACGTCATAGTCGTAGTGTTTGCCCTCGGGCCTCGTTTCGACGAGGAATGCCGAGCCTACGGTCGGGCCGTCCTGGGTCTCGACCAGGAATACGTCGGCCCACTCGACGTCGACGCCGAGAATCAGCGAGCGCGGTCCCGACTCGAAGCGGACGCTTGAGAGCAGGCCGGCACTGGCGTGGCCGTTCTCTTCCAGTGGCTGTCCCGGCAGGAAGTGCTGCAGGAATTCCATGTCCGAATGCCGGACGTAAGGCGTGAGTTCGAGCGTGTACTTCTCGAACGAACGGCGCCAGTTCGCGGACGCTCTCTGACTCGACGCCTCGCGGAAGGCTTCCGGGTTCACGTTGCCCCGGTTCAGCGCCGGGTCTTCGTAGGCATCGGGGCCGAAGATGAAGCCCGCCGTCTCCTGATCGAGATCCGTCGCGGACAGGCTGAACGTCAGCTCGCCGCCGGCAAGCTCGGTCGTCGATCTGACATGCAGTTTCGTCTGCTGGTAGCCAGAGTCGTCCCGGAAGCCGCCGTCGTCGGCGTAGATCAGCGACGCGACGATGCCGCCGTCATTCGCCCATCGGCCGCGCAGGCGTGTGAAGTCGTTCGCACCGTACTCGACGCTGAATTCGCTGCCGCTCCCGGCCCGGGGCGTCATGACGTTGACGATGCCGTGCAGTGCGTTCGATCCGTAGAGCGCGCTGCCGGGCCCGCGGATGACTTCGATCGCGGTTGCCTGCTCGGTGTTCAGTTCGAACAACTGATTGACGTTGCAGAAGCCTGCCGGCCGGATCGGTACGCCGTCCTCGAGCATCAGGAACGCACCGCAGGACCCGGCACCGGTCAGCACCGGAGACCGTATCGACGCGAGGCTCTCCTGGCCGCTGCCGCGGCTCAGCCAGACACCCGGGACTCGCGTGAAGAGTTCGTGTATGTGCTGATGTCGAATCTCCCCGATGGCGTCGCCGCTAAAGCGCTCGATGTTGCCGGCATGCTCGAGACGGACCTGTTCGCGCCGCTGGCTGGTGACGACGATCTCGTCGACCAGCGTGCTTTCGGTGGCCGCGGCCGGAGGCGTCCACAGTGATGCCACCGTAATGGCGCCCAGCAGCGTGCAGGCCGGAAGACGGAATGCAGTAGTCATCGGGTGAGTTGGATAGAGCGAAGAAGGCGACATTATAATCGTGCGCACCCCTCCCGCCGCAGCTGAATTGTTTCGAGGCGTTTCCATGAAGTTTCCCGGATTTCTCCTGTTCCTGACGCTCTGTCTGGCGGTGCCGCTGTCGCCGGCGGCTGCCGAAGACACGTCCACCGATCGCCTGCGAGTCGGCCTCGTCCTTGGCGGCGGCGGTGCGCGCGGTGCCGCGCACATCGGCGTGCTGCGCGAACTCGAACGGCTCAACGTGCCTGTCGATGCGATCGTCGGAACGAGCATGGGCGCGATCGTCGGCGGCCTCTATGCGTCCGGCATGAGTCCGGACGAGCTCGAGGAGCTGGTGGCAACGCTCGACTGGGCGGACGCGCTGAGCGACGAGCCATCCCGCGAACACTTGAGCTTCCGGCGCAAACAGGACGACGCTCAGTTTCCGATCGATCTCGATGTCGGCTTCCGCGACGGTGAGTTCCAGCTCCCTCAGGGAGTCATCATCGGCCACAAGCTCGATCTCATCCTGCGCGAGCTGACGCTCGACGTGTCCGACGTCGAAGACTTCGACGACCTGCCGGTACCGTTTCGTGCCATCGCATCCGATCTCGTCAGGGGCGAGCCGCACGTCATGAGCAGCGGCGATCTCGCGACGGCGATTCGCGCCAGCATGTCGGTGCCGGGGGTGTTCGCGCCGGTGACGCGCGACGGCCTGTTGCTCGCGGACGGCGGGCTGACCGGCAATCTGGGTGTGAACGTCATCGAGGCGATGGACGTCGACGTGATCATTGCGGTCGACGTGGAGTTTCCGTTATACGGCGAGGAAGATCTCGATTCGTCGGTCGCGGTCTATGAGCAGATGCTCACTATCCTGATCCGCAAGGAAACCCTGCGCCAGATCGATCGATTGTCCGAAGACGATTTTTTGATCCAGCCGGATCTCGGAACTTTCGCATCGACGGACTTTCCCGGCAGCGTTGCAACGATCGAACCGGGAGTGTCTGCTACCCGCGCTCAGGCGGAGCGGCTGTCGGAACTCTCGATGAGCGACGCGGAGTACTCGGCCTACCTCGCGGACCGCAGGGGTGTCGAGCCGGTCGAGGGCACGGTCGAATTCGTCCGCATCGTGCACGACAACGAGCTCGGATCCTCGGTCATCGACCGGCGCATGCCGATCGAGCCCGGCGACGCGATCGATCCGAAGCAACTCGCCGCGGCAGCCGATCGGCTCTACGGCCTCGATCTGTTCGGCAGCGTCGGCTACCGGCTGGTCGAGGAAGACGGCAGGACCGGCGTGGAGTTCAATGCGCGCTCGAAGGACTGGGGACCGAACTTCCTGCAGTTCGGAATGAGCATCGAAGACGACTTCGAAGGGTCGACGGCCTTCAACCTGACAACGCGTATTCGACGACCGAACATCAATACGCTGGGCGCCGAATGGCGAACCGATCTGCAACTCGGTACCGAGCCATTGCTGCAGACTGAGTTCTATCAGCCCTTCGGATCCCGCTGGTTCATCGCGCCGAACGTCCAGGCAGCGCAGCGCAACCTCAACGTGTTCGCGACGGATTCAACGATTGCGCGATTGCGACTGACCGAAGGCGAATTCAGTCTCGATGCGGGCGCCGAGATCGGGACATTCGGAGAATTCCGGGTCGGCCTGTTCCGTGGCGCGGGCGAGGCTAGTGTGAAGGTAGGCGATCCTTCGATCGTGGGCTTCGACTTCGATGCCGGCGGCGCGTTCGCCGCGCTGCGATTCGATACCTTCGATTCCTCACAGTTCCCGACGCGGGGACTGCAGTCCGAACTCCGCTGGACGCTGTCGAGGCCCGGGTTGGGCGCCGACAGCGAATTCGATACGGTCGAGGCCGGTATCACCGGCGTTTGGAGCCGCGGCAAGACCTCGTTCGCGCTCGGCGCCGACTACGCCACGACGCTTGAGTCCGACGGGGCGATTCAGGATTTCTTCCCTCTCGGGGGATTCCTCAGACTGTCAGGATTCGATCGCGGGGAGATCAGCGGGCCGCACGCCGCACTGGGCCGATTCGTCGTGTATCGCCGTATCGGGGACTCGACCGGCGGCCTGTTCGAGGTGCCGATCTACCTCGGTGCATCGGTCGAGGCGGGCAACGTCTGGCAGAGCCGCGACGACTTGAGCTTCGACACGATGATCACCAATGGAAGCCTGTTCTTCGGCCTGGATACGATCGCGGGGCCGGTATTCCTCGCGGCCGGTTTCGCGGAGTCCGGCGAAACGAACTTCTATCTGTTCGTCGGCTCGACGCCGCGCTAAGCATCCGCGCCGGACTATCGAAGAAACGCTTAGCGGAGGATCTTTTCGAGAATCTGCGTCGGGTTGTCCGTTGTCCGGTAATACCCGTGGCGTTCCGCCATGCTGTCGAACGCACGGTCGCGCTCGGCTTCGCTGGGGTACCAGTGCAATCGTTCCCAGTCGTCGCCCAGGACGTTCCGTAGCGTGTCGCCGGGCGGCAACGTGACGCGGATGCCGAAAGGGCGCTCCCGATCCGCGGTCTCGGGATCGACGAGATTGTGTCGGTGGCAGTAGTCCAAGAGTCGTCTCTATGTAAGTCGCGCGCAGCGCAGTATATCCGAAGCCGCTCGATGCCTCAGCTACGATCCTTCCCGACCGCGCCCCGGTCGCCTGCACCCTCGCGGTCGGCCCAGCCCAGGAGCCGCCGCGTGACGAACAGATAGACGGGCTTGACGGTACGCCGCCAGGCGCGCGACGGCCATGACGGGTTCTCGAGGATCCGCCGCTGGCGCGCCGACAGATCGTCCGGGCAGTACGTGCGCTTGTGCTTGAGCAGGTGTCGCAGGTCTTCGTAAGCCAGGGCCCGGAACAGTCTGCCGCGCCGCCGCGGCGCCCAGCCGAGTTGGAAGTCCAGAAACGCGGGAATCCCGTCTTCCGTCACCAGCAGATTCGGCTCCTTGGCGAGATCGTTGTGAACGACGTTGCGGCCGTGCAGCGCTCTTAAGAGCCTGAGCGCGCGGCGGTAGTAGTCCGGGTCCTTCGGCTTCGCGATCTGCATCGGCTCGCCGGCGATGAAGCTACGGACGAGTCTCGAACGCGTCTGCTCGATGAGCTCGGGCACGCCGTCCAGATCGTCGAGAGCCGCAAGTACGCGCGCTTCGCGGCGCAACAGCAGCCTTGCGAGCCAGGCGATCCAGATCGGCGCGGATTCGGTATCGCGCACGATCGTGGTGCGATCGAGCGATGAAATAAGACGAACCTCGCCGAAAAGGTCTTTTTTTAGTAGCCTCGTGTCAGCCATCGTGTGTTCTGGTCGGCATTCCGTTGATGAGCCTGACCGATAGAATACCGTCAGTAGACTTCAATTGAGCAGCGCATGTCAGCTGGCAGTGACGACAACAGCGTAACGGGTCGCGAGCAGACCACCGGCGAGTTCTTCAGCGTCGGTACGCCCCTGCATGCCGTTCGCGCCGGCTACATCAAACGCCGGGCCGATGACCTGTTGTACGAGTCTGCCGTTGCCGGGCGCTATGCGCACATCATCGCACCGGATCGCACCGGCAAGTCCAGCCTCGTCGCGGCCACCCAGGCGCGGCTCGAGAGTCAGGGCTTCATGATCGCGGTCCTCGATCTCGAGCAGATCGGCGAGAGCGGTAAGGATGCGGGCCGCTGGTACTACAACGTCGCGTACCGTCTTCTTCGTCAGTTGCGGATTCGTTTCGACCTGCAGGAGTGGTGGCAGGACAAATCGATCCTGAGCAACCGGCAGCGGCTGCAGGAGTTCTATTCGGAAGTCATCCTGCAGAACGTGCCGCAGCGTATCGTCGTCTTCGTCGACGGTATCCAGAGCATCGAGGAACTGGAATTCGCGGATCAGCTGCTGGCCAGTATTCGTTCCGCTCACAACGCACGCACGACAGACCCGGAATTCTCGCGCCTGACGTTCGTCCTGATCGGCGAATGCGACCCCTTGAGCCTCGTCAATCAACCGGAGCTCTCGCCGTTCAACGTCACCCAGGCAGTTCCGCTGGACGACTTCTCGCGCGACGATCTCAATATCTTCGCGACCGAACTCAATCTCGATACTGAAGCGGCGCAGGAAGCGCTCGATCGCATCTACTACTGGACGCGTGGCCAGCCGTATCTCACGCAGAAGCTCGCCCGCGCCGTATCGCGGGACGTCGACGCGGACAATATCGACGAGGCGGTAGACCGCATCGTCATGCAGCAGCTCGCCGGCAAGGCGGCCCTGCACTCGGAACCGCACTTGAGCCATATCCACCGCGAGATCGTGTCCCGCCCGCGGGACAAGGAAGCCGTGCTCAATCTGTACGGGCGGCTGCGCAAGGGCATCAACGTTGCCGCCGATCTCGGCTCGGCGCCGCAGAGACGGCTCATGGCCTCGGGCCTGATCGAGGTGGACGAAGCCGGCGATCTCAGGATTCGGAACAGAATCTATGCCCGCGTCTTCACTGCCCGCTGGGCCAACGAGAATCTCTCGGGCGAGTGGCGAACGCCGTTTGTGGTGGCGCTGCTGATCGTCGCCGTGCTGGTAATTCCGCTCTGGTATACGCAGTGGTTGCCGAAGTCCTACGTCAGCGTATTGACGTCGGAGGCCACGGAATATTCCGCCGCGGAGAGCGCATGGCTCAATCTGCGTTCGTTCCCGGGACACAGCGCCACGGCAGACAGTCTCTATCGCACGTTCCTCGAAGATCGGGCCGGCGCGACCGACGACGTCGAGGAGATCGCCGAGATCGCGTCGCGATCGGAACAGCTTCCGGGATCGGGTCTGATGCCGGCGCAGCTGCTGGGTGGTTTCTGGGACCGGAGGACGCGCGACGCCGTGCAGGGTGAACGTCGCGACGAGGCTCTGCTGGCGTCGCTCGAGGCACTCGTCCTGTCGACGGCCGAACGTCGCAATCGCAGCGCAATGCTCGTCGGCGAGGACTATCCGTTGCTGCTCGGGAGCCTGCCGGCAGGCACGAGCGACGGCTTCGTGTTCAATCCCGGCAACATGATTCTGACGTCGACGGAAGGCTCGATGATCTCGCAGTGGTCGCTGCGGCCGCAAGGACTTACGCGCGTCGACGATTGGAGCATCACGGCACTCGAAGTGACGCCGCTCGTCAGGCGCGTAATCGTCGATCGCGACGGCATCGTGAACCGCGCCGGACTGACGCTGAACTTAAGCCACCCCAGATTTGCAGACTTGAGAATACGCATCATCTCGCCGTCCGGCCGCGTAGCCGAGTTGGAAATCGAACGCGAATTCGCGGCGAGCAATGAAGATATCCGCGTACCGGCGTCTCAGCTTCAACCGCTGATTGGCGAGACGCTGAGCGGCACGTGGAGCGTCAGTATCCGCGACGAAGCGACGGGCGTCATGGGCCGCCTCGTCGGCTGGAGTCTGACGCTCAATTCGCAGGCTCTCGATGAGAGCTTTGTGCGAGGTCTTGCCATTCCGGACCCGACGGAACGGGAGACCGACCAGTTCTGGATCAGTCCGGATGGGCGCTACGCCGTTGCGCGAGCGACGCAGAGCGACAGCGCGCGTCTCTGGGATCTCGCATTCGGGAATCCCATTGCGGCGATCGCGGTCGGTGAGAACGAGCAGTTGATCGGTCTCGATGCGGGAGCGCGCCGGCTGGTCACCGCGACGTTCGACACCGTCAGTCTCTGGGATACCTCGACCGGAAAGCGATCGATGACGCTGCCGGTCGGTGCAGGCAGCGAGTCTGCGACGCTGACCACGGGCGGCCGCCACCTGCTGGTTCAGGAGCGCGGCGATACCGAATCGCGCATCGTTCTCTGGAGTCTTGACGAGGCGGAGATCGTGGGCGAGCTGACCATCGCGGGCGCGCCGGCGCTGGTCGCGATCGATACCAATGCAAGCCGAATTGCGATCGCGGACTACGATCGTGCTGTGCGCATCTGGGAGCTGGCGACGGGTGAGTTGCTCGCTCAGCTCGACCTGCCGAGGCAGCCGAGCGAGATACGCATGAACGCGTCCGGCCAGGTTCTCGGCGCCGTGTTCGGCGATGCCGGCCTGTCGCTGACCGCGATCGCGACGCCCAACGTGCCGTTGCTGGAGGAACTGGGCTCGGGCCGCTGGCAGCTCAGGTTCTCGGGTTCCGGTTCGTGGGCGATCGCGGGCAGATCCGAGAGCGGATTCCAGCTTTACGATACGCGCGACGGCCGCCAGATCGGACCGTTGCTTGGCATCGGCAGCGATCTTTTGGCGTTCAGCAATGACGAGAACGTCATCGTGACGGAGTCCGCCGACAGCGGCGTCCGCTTCTGGACGATGCCGACCGCGACGCTCGCCGTCGCGACTCAGGGACAGGAGTACACGATCTGGGCGCCGTCCGGCGAGACGGTGGTCGCGGCTCTGCCGGGCGCGAGCCGCCTGGCGGTTGGCGATCGTGCTGGTCGCGTGCACCTGATAGACGCGAACGACATTGCCGGTGAACTGATGCGGGAGAGCGCCGGCGTGAGCTTCCTCGGTCACAACGCGCCCGTTCGCGGTCTCGCGGTGAGTCCGGACGGAACCCTGGTCGCAAGTTTCGCCGCCGATAACACCATCCGGCTGTGGAGTGCGGATGACGGCAAGCCGGTGCCCGTCAGGGTCGACACTTCCGGCACAGAGATTGAACGGATCGCTTTCTCGGAGGACAGCTCGCTGCTGGCGATTCTGTCGGGCGTCCGGGTGACCGTCTCGGAGGTTGCGACCGGAGAGGTCGCGGCCGACATCGAACTCGGCGAGCGGCATACCGCGCTCGCGGTCGCGGCCAACAACGCTGTCTATCTCGGCAGCGAGTCCGGAACACTCAATCTGCTGGCATCGGATCCTGCGGGTGAATGGACGCTGCGCAGGGTATGGACGGGCGAGGCCGCGATCAGGCAGCTGGAGGCTTCGCCCACGGGCCGCTATCTGGTGCTCGTCGATGCCGAGCACCGGGCGACCCAGTTCAATATCGAGGAAGGCCGTCCCGGCGGTATGCGCCTCGAGTTGCCGTCAGCCGTCGAGGACATTGCCTTCAGTCCCGGCGGTTCGCGCGTGCTGTTCCGCACGCCGCGCTGGGTGCATCGAGCCGGTTCGTCGGCGGCGGGCCTGATCTGGTTCGAAGCGACTCTCGTGCCGCGCGCGCTGAAGAGCGCCCGCATCGTGTTCGGCGATGCCGTCGATCGCGAGAATCTGGTCGGCGCCAGGTTCTATCTGCCAGTGTCAGGCGACGGTGCGCTCAGGCTTCGCGAATTCAGGTTCTCTACCGCAGAACCACCGACGATGTTCGGCAACAAGGACGAACTTATTGCCGAGTGGCGCCAGCGTCTTGCGAGAGTCGAAGAAGCCCCAACCGAGCCAACAGAAGAATAGCCGTAGCGGTGCCGCTAGCGGCGGTCGCCGCGCAGGGTTCTCACCAGAATTTCGAGACCGGGCGCCGACACGTCGCGTGCCGGGACGGGTTCGCCGACGGTGACCGGGACCTTTGCGAACAGGCGCCCGGGAATTTTCCGAATGCCGCCGTCGGTCCGCTTGCTGAACCAGCTACCCCATAGGTGACTGAGCGCAATCGGCACGACCGGAACGGACCTGCGCTCGATGATCTTCTCGATACCCGGCCGGAAGCGCTGCACTTCGCCGTCGCGCGTGATGCCTCCCTCCGGAAAAATGCAGACGACGTTCCCTGCCGCGAGTTCCTCGTCGACTTTGTCGAACGCAGCGCGCATAAGCTCCTCGTCTTCGCGTGCTCCGGCGATCGGGATCGCGTGCATGTTGCGGAAGAAGAACTTGAGCAGCGGGATGTCGAAGATCTTGTACCACATGACGAAGCGCATCGGCCTGCGGATCGAGGCGGACAGGATGATCGGGTCCATGTAGCTGACGTGGTTGCAGACGACGACCGCGGGACCGTGCGCCGGGACGTTCTCGATGCCCGTGACGCGTGTGCGATAGAAGAGGCTGACGATGATCCATGCAAGGAATCGCATCAGGAACTCGGGCAGCAACGAGTAGATATAGACGGCGACCAACGCGTTCAGTGCAGCGATCACGAGGAATAGTTCAGGGATCGTAACGCCGAGCTTCAGCAGCACGATCGACATCGCGCCTGCGACGACCATGAACACTGCGTTGATGATGTTGTTCGCGGCGATGATGCGCGACAGGTGACTGCGTTCCGAACGCTTCTGGATCAGCGCGTACAGCGGCACGCTGTAGAAGCCGCCGAAGGCGCCGAGCATGGCGAGGTCGAAGAGGACGCGCCAGCTGCCGGGACGATCGAGGAACTCGGCGAACGTCGTCACCGGCGTGCCGTTGACCAGCGGCTGTGCGAAGTACAGATCGACGGCGAACACGGTGAGACCGATCGACCCGAACGGAACGAGGCCGAGTTCGATCCTATGTCCCGACAGGCGTTCGCAGAGCAGGGCACCGACGCCGACGCCGACCGCGAAGGCGACAAGCAGTATCGTTGCGACGCCCTCGCTCCCGTTCAGGATGTCCGCGGAGTAGGCGGGTAGCTGCGCCGTCATCGCCGTTCCGAAGAACCAGAACCACGAGATGCCGAGGATAGACAGGAAGACGCTTCGCTCCTCTCTGGCGAAGGCTACGATGCGCCATGTCTCCCGCCACGCGTTGACGTGGACCGTGAGGTCCGGGTCGACGGCTCGCGTGACGGGGACCTGCCGGCTCGCCAGGTAGCCGAAGACGGCGAAGCCTACGAGGCAGCTCGCAATCAGGGTCTGATTGCCCGGACTGATTGCGATCGCCATACCACCGATGATCAGGCCCAGAATGATCGCGAGATACGTTCCCGATTCGACGAGCGCGTTGCCGCCGATCAGCTCCTCGGTGGCAAGCTGCTGCGGAAGATAGGCGTACTTGACGGGGCCGAACAGCGTGGACTGACAACCCATCAGGAACACGACGAACAGCAATACGCCGTAGTACTCCGTCAGGAATGCGGCGGCCGCGATGAGCATCAGCACGATCTCGAGGAGCTTGATGCGCCGCATGAGCATCGACTTCTCGTATTTGTCGGCGAGTTGCCCGGCCGTCGCCGAGAACAGGAAGAACGGGAGGATAAACAGGATGATGGCGACGTTGGCCAGCTGGCTGACGTTCATGCCGAGCACCTGGACGCCCTGGAACGTGACGAGGATGACCAGACCGTTGCGGAAGACGTTGTCGTTCAGCGCGCCTAAGAACTGAGTGACGAAGAACGGTGCGAAACGGCGCTGGCCCAGGAGTCTGAACTGACTGGAATCCGACAACGCGCGATCTCCCTGACTTTTGAGCCCGCGCCACTATAGCACCGGGCTCGCGGTGGGATTTCGCCCATCGGTGGGCTGCCGCCGACCTTCACTCGGAAAATCGATTGCAGGCAAGCGTCAAAAGTGCGAACTCGCGTCGGTTTTGGTCCATGTTGCCGGTGCTATGATGCCTGTCAGGGCCTTGATTTTTCGACCAATTAGACAATTTTTTGCAAAGCAGCATGAGATCGCCGACGCACATTTTCCTTCTTGCAGGGCTGCTGCTCGCGGCCGGCTGCAGCAAAGAGCCGCCGGCGAGGACCGTCCAGGAGTTCGTCGCCAACGAACTGCTGCTCGAAGCCGCACTGGTCCGGTGTATCCAGAACCGCGCTGAACTTCGCTACGAAGAGGAGTGCATCAACGCGCGCGAAGCCGCGAACATCCTCGAAGCGCGCGAAGTCGAGGAACGCCGAGCCGAACTCGAGGCGCAGTCCGAGGCAAAGCGCGAGGCGTTGCGGCGCAACCAGGAAGCAGCCGCCCAGGCGCGGCGCCTGGCCGCCGAGGCCCAGCAGCGGCGCGAAGAGGCCGAGTACATGGCTCAGTTCGGCGAAGTGCCGCCGGAGGCCAACGTCGAATTATCCGGCAACATGCCGGGCGTGGTGATCTCGCCTGACGCGTCAGCGACGTCGTCCGACGGCGGCTACGAGACTGGCGGTGTCACCGTCCAGCCGTACGAGGCACCTTACGAGCAAACTCAGTTACCGACGGCCGGCAGTAACGCGCCGACCGTTCAGGTTGAGCCGGCACCCGAACCGGAAACGTATACCGAACCGGACGCGTATGCAGAGCCGGAAGCGTATACCGAGCCGCAGCCTGAACCCGAAACGGTCGTCGAGGCCGAAGAGGCGCCGAACGACCTGCAGTCCATCCGTGACGAACTGAGGCGCCGCAACGACGACGGCACCTAAGGCGAGAAGCCTGAGCCGGCGCTGCCGGCTACTGATCGTCCTCCCAGCTGTCGTCGTCCGACTCCGGTGCGCCCGGATCGGGAACCGCGAACGTCCTGACCCTCGACTCACGCTCCGGTTCCGGCTGAGTACCAGCCTGCATCCCCGGCTGGGTCGGCAGACGTCGAGTCTGCGCGGTCAGCATCTGCACGAAGGTATTGGCGATATCCGGCGCGATGCTCGGTGAACTCGCGAAGATCCGCTCAGGCGTCATGCTGCTGTCGCCATAGAACGCAGCGTTCGCACGCCGGTCCATCGTCACGCCGGTCCCCTCGAGGGCGACGCCCGCGAAGAGGCCGCGACTGCGCGAATACGACACGACCTCCGCCTGGAACTCCCAGTCGGTTGCCGCGCTCGTGTGCCGGCCGACCGGGCCTGCCGCGATCGAAGCGTCGGCGCCCAGCGTCAGCGTGCCGTTGGCGATGCCGTCGACGCCCTGTCGGGTCTTGAACACCAGGATGATGTCCGTCGACTGAACGCCGATCTGCCAGCCGACACTGCCGCCGGTCACGGTAATGAAGGCCGGGTTGCTCCACGAGTTGTCGTCCTGGCGAACGACAAGGATGCCCTTGCCCCGGCGCGCGCCGACGCCGAAGCCGACCTTGGCGACGTTCGGGATGACCGCGATGGCGTAAGCTCTGGAAAGTAACGCCGGCGGAATCGTCTGTTCGGGAATCCTGAGTAACTGATCGAGGACGTCGGCCGCATCGGCCACGCGGTTTTCCTCACGCGTGCCGGCACTCGCCGGAGTGCTCGCGATGAGGGTCAGGATGATGATGGATGCGATCGCTCTGAAAAAACGCATGGTGGTATTCCGAATCTCCAACACGGGAATGATACACCTTGGACGCGCCGCGGCGCGCGAGGTTCACTGGTAGGCCGCAGGCTTCGATCAGCCGGTTGTCTGGTCGGGAGTGTCCCCGAACAGGATCGGCGGCAGCGGGCACTCGAGCGTCGCGCACGTCGCCCGGATGAGTTCTCTCTCGGCGACGGACAGGCGACCGTCGTGACCCGCGACGGTGCTGATCGCGCTGACGAGTTGCCGTCGACTCTTGCCGTTTAGCGCAAGCAACGTATCGAGGCTCGAGTCGAGGTCGCTGACGGAAACGTCGCCGGACGGCCGTATCTCATCGCTCGACGCCCAGTCGCCGAGTCGTTCAGCGCCGGCTCGATACGCTGCCTCGCGCTGGTCGGCATCCGGATGTCCGTGGATCGACACGATCGTCAACAGCTTCGCGGCGGATGCGCGAACGTCGCGGCGGCGCGCGCGCTTCGGTGAAAGTCGCGTCGACGGGCTGCTCGCAAGGCTCAGGCTCGTCGAGAGAATCCGGTAGTAACAGAACTCATAGAGATCGATCTCGCCGTCGACGTCGATCAGGCGTTCGGCGAGTTCCGCGAGAAACTCGAGCTGCGGTGCCGGTCTGCGCTTCAATGCCGGGAAGGCGATCGAGAGCAGCGGCAACCGGAATCGCGCATCGATCGTCGAGAGCCGCTCATAGTACTGTCGTACGACTTCGGCGCGTTCGGCGCCGAGCTGTTCGCCGACGAGTTGCAGCTGCCGGTCCAGTTGGTCGCCGCTGCGATTGAGGATCAGCGCAACCGCCAGCAGATACGAGGCGTCGACGGAGTGGGCGGCGTCGTGCAGATCGGTGGGAATCGAACGGCGCAGTTGCTGTGCGTAGCGAACGTGTTCTGCACTCGGCTGGCCGGCCGATTCCGTAACGGAGTCGGCGATCGACGCGGCGGCTGCCGCCGCTGGCGCGGCTCCGGCCGCCGCAACTTCTGCAAGGCCGCTGGTCAGGTCGCTGGCCAGACCTTCCTCGTCACCTTGCTCCGTCCGATGCCGCATCGCCAGCACATCGACGTGTGGATACTGGCTCTCGTCGAAGTCCGGATCCAACGCCTTGATGCGGTCAGTCAACGGCGGGTGCGTCGCGAAGATGCCGAATAGCCGCGATCCTCTGCCGAACAGCATGTGGCTGACTTCTTCGGGATCGGCGGCTTTGATGTACGAGGACTCGGTGTAGCCGCCGATCTTCTTCAGTGCTCCGGCGATGCCGGTGTTCTGGCGCGTGAACTGCACGGCCGATGCGTCAGCCAGGTACTCCCGCTGCCGCGATACGCTGGACTTGATGACGCGTGCGAAGAGGACGCCGACCGCACCGAGAATGGCGAGTCCGAGACCGACGATCAGGACGACGAATGCGCCGCGATCGCGGCTTCTGCCGATGTGGTGCGAGCCGCGCAGGATGAAGCGCCCCGCGAGGCCTAAGACCATGATGCCGAACAGGATGCCCATCAGGCGGATGTTGAGGCGCATGTCGCCGTTTAAGATGTGGCTGAACTCGTGGGCGATGACGCCCTGCAGTTCGTCCCGGTCGAGGAGTTCGAGCGCGCCGCGAGTCACTGCGACAGCCGCATCGGTCGGCGCGTAGCCGGCCGCGAACGCGTTGATGCCGCTTTCTTCCTCGAGAACGTAGACCTCGGGGACCGGCACGCCGGACGCGATCGCCATCTCCTCGACGACGTTGTGCAGCCGTTTGCGCAACGGATCCGTCGTGTCCGCGGAGACCTGCGTTCCACCGAGCTGCGCCGCGACTTTGCCGCCGCCCGATGACAGTGTGGCGGTCTTGAATCCCGTTGCACCGATGATCACGAGCGTCGTGAGAAGAGCGGTGAGGATGAGAATCGAGGAGTGCACCCCGAACACCGTGCCGCTCCGATACAGTGGATCCGACGTGAGGTAGAACGCGGCACCGACGATGGCCGTGACGCCGGCGACGATCAAGAGCGTCGCCAGCGCGTACGCGAGGACGAGCCATTTACTGGCTCGCCGCGCACGATCCTGGGCCTCGAAGAAATTCATGGCCGTGAGTCAGCCGACAAGACCGGCTGTCAGGTGAAGGAGACTTCCGGCGCCTCGCGCTTCTCGGGCTCGTCGATCTCCAGGAACTCGGCTGCTTCGAAGCTGAAGAAGCCCGCGATGACGTTGTTCGGGAAGTTCTGCACCGAGTTGTTGTAACCCATGACAGAGTCGTTGAAGGCCTGGCGCGAGAACGCGATCTTGTTCTCGGTACTGGCGAGTTCCTCCTGGAACTGCATCATGTTCTGATTGGCCTTGAGGTCCGGATAGGCTTCGGACAGCGCGAACAGGCGTCCCAGCATTGCGCCCAGAGCGCCCTCGGAAGCGCCGAGTTCCTTGATCGCCATCGCGCTCGCGGGGTCCGCTTTCGCCGCGTCGAGAGCCGCCGATGCGGCGTTGCGTGCTTTGATGACGGCTTCGAGCGTCTCGCGCTCGTGTTTCATGTAGCCTTTGACCGCTTCGACGAGATTCGGAATCAGATCGTGCCGGCGAGTCAGTTGAACGTCGATCTGCGCAAAGGCATTGCGGACGCGGTTACGTTCGTTAACGAGTCGGTTGTAGATTCCGATTGCCCAGAAGACAATGACGGCGATGATGCCGAGGAAGATCAGAAATGAGATCAAAGTCCTGCTCCTTGTCCGCGGTTAAGAACGCCAAGCATAACGCCGGCACAAAGGTTTCACTAGCTATGGTGTTGATTTTATTGATTTCAATGCCACTACGCGCCGAGTGGTATGGCGACGCTCGCCCGTTGATGGGCACAGAAGTCAGCGTTTGGCTGTGGCACGAGGACGAGGAAGAAGGGCGGCGCCTGATCGACGAGGTCTTCTACGAGGCATCGAGGATCAACGAGCTGATGAGCACCTACATCGAGGCGAGCCGCATCAGCGAGGTCAATCGCAACGCGGCTCGAGAGCCCGTATACGCAGGGCAGGAGCTGCTCGTGCTTGTCGAACGCGCGCTCGATATTTCCGAACTGACGCGCGGCGCTTTCGATATCACGTACGACAGCGTCGGGCAGCATTACGACTTCCGCGAACGGCAGCGGCCCGACGACACCACGATCGGCGAGGAGCTCGACAAGATCGACTATCGTCTCGTCGAACTGGATCGCGTCGCGAGTACGATCCGTTTCCGGCGCGAGGGCGTCCGCATCAACCTGGGCGGTATCGCCAAAGGTTACGTCGTAGAGCGCGGTGTCGACATCCTGCGCGTTGCGGGAGTGGAGCACGCCATCGTCTCGGCAGGCGGAGATTCACGCATGCTCGGCGATCGCCGCGGGCGGCCCTTCATGATCGGTATCCGAGATCCGCGGCGAGACGGTGAGGTTGCCATATCGGTACCGCTCGAAGATGAAGCGATATCGACCTCCGGCGACTACGAGCGCTACTTCGACGAAGACGGAATTCGGTATCACCATATCCTCAAACCGTCGACGGGAACGCCTGCCGAGGGCGTGCACAGCGCGACCGTGTTCGGGCCGGATGCGGTGATGACGGATGCCTTGTCGACGTCGGTGTTCGTGATGGGCGTCGACCAGGGCTTGAGGCTCGTCGCGACGCTTCCGGACTACGAAAGCATCGTCATCGATGCCGAGGGTCAGATCTATTATTCCGACGGTTTGAGGCCCGCGGAGAGCGAGGAAAGCCCGCCGCAAGGGCCCTGATTCGGGCGCGAAAATAACCCTCATCTGTCGCCGAAAGGCGACGGATTTTCACTTTAAATTCAGCTTCATACGTCTATCATGAATAGCCTGTTCGGGCAGGATTGCGAGTGCCCCGAACGGCCAGTGATAGGCCTGATCGCAGGCCGGAACAATCTCTGGAAAAGACAGCGACTTAACGTAATCCGTTGAGGATCTGCGTTAACGCCGCAGCACTCGGAGACCGCCGAACAGAGAGGGTTTCGGCCGTTTTGGGGCCTTTAACGGGCGCTTAATTATGTTGAGGCAGAACGGGTTTGTGTGACGATTATCACGGCCCCGGGCAGCCCTGACTGTCAACATCTGCAATCGGCGCTCAAGCGACGGCGTCGGCCAGCGCCTGCAACACCCGAACGGAATCAGGCTTACGACACAAGGATTGAGATGATGAAGATCAGGAAAGTGTTTTTGGGCCTCGCTCTGACCGCGATCGCGGCAACGAGCGCGGCATCGTCAAACCTGGCGGGGCAGCCGGCTCCGGACTTCGCGCTGCGGAGTTCTACCGGTGAGAACCTGCGCCTGTCCGAGTACCGCGGCGACGTGGTGATGATCAATTTCTGGGCCACGTGGTGCGGCCCCTGCCGGCAGGAAATGCCGCTGCTGGACGATCTCTACAATCGTTACGAGCGCGTCGGCTTCAACCTGCTCGGCGTCAATATCGACGACGACTCGTCGCGAGCCATGGACATGATGGCTGAGCTCGGCGTGAACTTCCCGGTGCTGTTCGACGATCGCAAGGAAGTCAGCCGCATGTATGACGTGGATGCGATGCCGGTCACCATTCTGGTCGACCGCGAAGGCACCGTCCGCTATGTCCATCAGGGCTACAAGCCGGGCTACGAGGAAATGTACCTCGACGAAATTCGC
>JAAUXY010055436.1_pt1 | contig 17117 bp, 12 predicted proteins | sample 7278121 | NCBI WGS metagenome assembly JAAUXY01 (sample SAMN14350117, study PRJNA611818) | marine sediment metagenome | isolation source: surface marine sediment (1.8m) | place: French Polynesia: Moorea | collected 2018-08 | reverse complement strand
GGCCTGCCGCTCGATCATGTCGTCAACGACAACCGATGGCGTGCCGCCGGTGGCAAGCGTTGTGAGTCGAAAATCGAATGGGATCCCGAACGATATCCCGATCCGGCGGCCTGGAAACGTTGGCTCGACGAGCAGGGCCTGGTCTCGACGCTGGACTTTAATCGTTGCATCGCCCGTTTCTCTGAGGGCTGGGATCCGTCGTTCAATCTGCCACCGATCGATAACATCGAATTCGCAGACAGCGCACCGGACCTGACCAGCGACGGTTTTCGCGATTGGTTCTGGCAGATCTTCTACGAGAAGTCGCTGGACCCCGCACTCGCCTACCCCGGCGATGCACTCTGGATCGATGAGTTTGACGAACAGGGAGCGGCGCCGATGGATATCGTGCTGGTCAACGGACGCAGCTCGGCCGAGATGCGCAACTACTGGTTCTTCCTTATCGCAAAAGCGCTGGTCGCAGACGGCTGGGACAAGTCCGACATCGAGCGACGGCCTTTCGTCTGGGTGCGCGGCATGACGGCAGGCGCCCAACGATACGCCACGTTGTGGAGCGGTGACATCAAACCGAACGATGAAGACATGGCGGCGCAAGTACGCGCGATGCAGATGGCCGGCCTCGCGGGCTTCCCATACTGGGGTCACGATGCAGGCGGGTTTTTCGATTGGGACAGGCGCGTCGGACCCGATGAGTCTCTGTACCAACGCTGGACCCTGGCGTTCGGCAGTTTTGCGCCGATCTGGAAACCGCACGGCATGGGTGCGTCGCGCTGGCCGGTCGATCGCAGCGACTCAAGCCTCGCGAGAGCAATTGAGTTTGCTCGCCTGCGTTACGAGCTGATGCCCTATCTCTACACCGCCGCTCATGAGGCTGCTGAAACGGGCCTGCCGATCGCCCGTCCAATGCTGCTCGAATTTCCCGACATTGACGAGGCCTGGGAGCATGACCTGCAGTACTTCTTCGGGCCGGACCTGCTGGTCGTGCCGCCGGTCGACAACGCGGATGGGCGAGCGTGGCTACCGGCAGGGCACTGGTATTCCCTGTGGGATGGTCGGCATTACGAGGGCGATCAGGTCGTCAACCTGCGAGGCGAGACGGTCGTTATGCCGGTGATGGTGCGAGGCGGCGCCATCATACCCAGACGCGAGTATGCGAAGAGCACCGCGTTTATCGACAAGACGAAGCTCATCGTCGATGTTTACAGCGGGGCTAACGGTGCGTTTCGCCTCATCGAGGATGACGATCGCACGGAAGCCTACCGGAACGGGGAACGCCGGATTACGTGGTTGCGCTACGACGATGTCGAGAGAGTGCTGACGATAGAGGCCGCCAATGGCGACTACGCCGGAGCGCCGGCATTCCGGGACGTAACGATTACCTTGTTCGAGCCGGGCGGTCGGAAACAGGTCGCAACGCGGAGGATTCCCGTCAACCGGCCCGAGCGCATACCGCTTAAGAACCCGTAGCCGAAGCTGCCGTTTAGCTGGCGGGCAACGGCTCCGAACAAGCCAGTCCAGTCACGCCAGGTCTTCGGTGGCAGACAGTTGATTGCCCGGTTGCGGATCGATTCGTTCTGATTGAAGCGGCGGTATTTGGTACCGTTGCCGAATGAACATAGATAAGAAAGGCCAGCTCTATATTGGCCGCAAGAGCGAGGGTGGCGAGCCGGTATTACTGAAGGCCAGCACCCTGACGACTCACGGGGTCATCTTCGGGATGACTGGTTCGGGCAAGACCGGACTCGGGGTCAACATGCTCGAGGAGGCGCTGCTCGGCGGGACGCCAACGCTCATCCTCGACCCGAAGGGCGATATGGGCAATATCCTGCTCAACTTCCCCGACAGCACCGCGGATGACCTGGAACCCTGGATGGACAAGGGCAAGGCCCGGCGCAAGGGCGTCACCGTGCGCGACCTGGCCGTGAAAGAGTCCGCCGAACGCCAGGCGGACCTCGCCGGGGATGGCATCACGCCGGAGCGCATCGCCAGGCTGCGCGACAACACCAAATTCAAGATCTACACGCCGGGCTCGTCGATTGGCATACCGATCAACATACTGGGATCGTTGAAGGCGCCCGAGCTTGACTGGCGAGAGAGCGCCGAGACCATCCGCGATGAAATCGAGGGCATCGTGTCGTCGATTCTCGTGCTGGCGGACATCAAGTCCGATCCGGTCTCCGGGCCCGACCACATCCTGATCTCAACGATCATCGAGACCTGGTGGCGTCAGGGCAAAGACCTCGATCTGGCGACACTGGTCGGCCAGATCCCGAAACCTCCGTTTCGCAAGCTCGGCGTATTTGACCTGGAGATGTTCTTTCCCGAAAAAGACCGCATGAAACTGGCCCTGAAGCTGAACAGCCTGCTGGCGTCTCCGTCGATGGCATCGTGGCTCGAAGGCGAACCGCTGGATATCGAGAGCCTGCTCGGAACCGGCGGCAAGACCCCGTGCGCGGTCATTTACATGGCGCACCTCAATGAACAGGAACGTCAGTTCGTCGTCACGTTGCTCTTGTCCAAGGTCGTTACTTGGATGCGGTCGAAACCCGGCACGTCGGAACTGAGCGCGCTGATCTACATGGATGAGGCCTTTGGCTACGCGCCGCCGTCCGCCGAGCCGCCGTCCAAGAAGCCGATACTGACCATTCTCAAGCAGGCCCGGGCATTCGGTGTTGGCCTGGTGCTCGTTACACAGAACCCGGTCGACCTCGATTACAAAGCCATGTCGAATGCCGGGACCTGGATCGTCGGGCGCTTGCAGACCGACAATGACAAGCGGCGCATTCTCGACGGGATATCGGGAGGCATGCCGGACCTCGACGCAACGATCTCCAATCTCGCGAAGCGCCAGTTTGTGATGCACCTCGCCAAGAAGAACCGGCAGACGATCTTAAGCCGCAGGCATTCGATGTGTTTCCGCTTCGGGCCGTTCACCCGGAAGCAGGTGGCGTCGTTGATGGCACCGTACAGATCGGAACCAGCACCTGCACCTGAAGCTACTCAGCCCGCTGCGAGTGTCGAGGTTGCGGCTGCCAACGCCCCGGCGGCCATCGCTCCGAGCGTTGCCGCGGGCATCGAGGTGGCCTACCTCGACGCAGCTGCGCCCTGGGCCGCCGACCTCGGCGCAGACCCTACCGGGACCGTCCTGGCGCCGGCCGCCGCGGTCACGGTGCAGCTGCTGTATGACGAGACGCGAGCCAAGGTCAACCACAACGAGACTTACGAGGCTGTCATCTTTCCACTGGACGGCCTTATCGACGTCGAAGACGTGCTGTCCGTCGATCATGACGATCGAGACTTCAAACCAGAAGCGCCCGCAGGCGCGAGTTATGAGCTCGGTAACACCAAGCTTCAGAACAAGACCTTTTGGACCAGGCTGCGCTCCGACATCAAGAATCACCTGGCCGCCAACCGGAATATCGAGATCTGGAAGTGCCCCGGACTGAAGCTGTATTCACGTGTCGATGAGGGTGAAGACGCCTTCAGGGCACGATGCGAACAAGCTGCTGACCAGGCCGCCGACGCCAAGGTCAGCCAGCTCAGGGACCGGTTCGCGAATCGCATCGACCGCTTGCAGGACCAGATCTCGACGGCCGATGCGCGGGTAGCGGAACTGGAGGTGGACGCATCGGCCCGCACCCGGGCGGAAGTGATGTCAGGCGTCGGCGACCTGCTCGGCGGACTGCTGAAAGGAAGAATGAGCTCGAGGACGCTGAGCCAGGCCGCAACCCGTCGGGCGGCGTCGAAAAAGGCCAAGTTACGACTCGCCACCGCCAAACAGAAGGCGGATGCCAAGCGGCAAGACCTGATTGACCTGGAACGCGACCTGGAAGACGAGCTGATCAATATCCAGAACGAATTCGATGCGCTGGCAGAGAATATCGAGCCGCTTCAGATCGGCCTGGAGAAAACCGACATCCGGGTGGCAGAGGCCAAACTGGTCTGGGTCCCGGTCGCCTGAGCCAGATCTGCCGCCCAAAATGAAAGCGGCCCCGTCAGGGGCCGACTTCCGAACTATCGCGTGGGTCGATAACCGATCCGGTTAGTCCACCTCGACGACAGCTGCGTCTTTTGCGGCCCGGCCAACAGCGCCAATGCCGTTGTCCCGAGACGACTCCGATGAGTAGTTCTGGCTCGTGCCAATCACCTGCCCGTTCCGAGCCTTCAGATTGAAGCGGAATTTGCCGCTCGGAGTGGTCTTCTTCTCGAAACATGCTTCGTCGAGGCAATTTTTCTTAACCGACTCGATACCGTTAGTGCAGCTGGACTTCGACTTGTAACCCTCACTGGATAGGATGGTCTCGCCGTTGCCCGCTTTCAGACGGAAACGAAACTCGCCGGCCTTGTCTTTGTAACACTCAAACTTTCCTGCCACTTCTTGTTCTCCTTCTTAAATGGACCGCTAATCTAACAGTTCATTAGGCCTCGTCCAAATCCGCGCCGCAATCGTGGGATATACCTCCGTTCAGGCACGTGAATCTGAACGATTGGTCAATGACGTACGGGCGCGGCGCTGGTTCGCTGAGTACTCCCAGGTAGCCGCGAGTCATGAAGATCCCGAAAGCGACGTCGTGCATTCGCCAAACGTCGAATGCGCCAGCGCCGCTGCGGGCCTACACTATCCGTACACGGCAGAAGGGCAGGCGCAAAATGAACGATTACAAGAGCGTGTACACGGCCTCCATCGAGACGCCGGAGGACTTCTGGTCTGAGGCGGCCGCCGGGATCGACTGGGAGAAGCCATGGGACAGCGTCGTCGACAACCCGGAACCGAATATCTATCGCTGGTTTGCCGGCGGGCAGCTCAATACCTGCTACAACGCGCTGGATCGGCACGTCGAACGGGGTCGCGGCGACCAGGTGGCCGTCATCTACGACAGCGCCGTGACAGACTCCCAGCGCAGGATCACCTACAAGGAGCTGCTCGACGAGGTTAGCCGCTTTGCCGGCGTGCTGGCCGCCAATGGCGTCGAGAAGGGCGATCGAGTCATCATTTACATGCCGATGATTCCGGAGGCGATCGTCGCCGTGCTGGCGTGCGCACGTTTGGGCGCTGTGCACTCGGTCGTGTTCGGCGGATTCGCAGCGGCTGAGCTTGCGACGCGAATCGATGACGCGACGCCGAAGCTGATCGTCTCGGCCTCCTGCGGCATCGAACCGTCGCGTCTCGTCGAGTACAAGCCATTGCTCGACGAAGCCATCGAACTCGCGAGCTACAAGCCCGACTACTGCGTCATTTACCAGCGACCGCAGGTCGAGGCACCGATGATCGACGGCCGCGACATTGACTGGAGCGCTGCGATGGACGCGGCTCTGCCGCACGGCTGCGTAACGGTGGAGGCGACCGACCCGCTGTACCTGTTGTATACGTCAGGGACGACCGGACAGCCCAAAGGCATCGTTCGCGACAACGGTGGTCACGCGGTCGCCCTGCACTGGACGATGAAAAACCTCTATGGCGTCGAGCCCGGCGAGGTGTACTGGGCCGCCTCCGACATCGGCTGGGTCGTCGGTCATTCCTACATCATCTACGGCCCGCTGCTGCACGGCAATACAACGGTGCTGTACGAGGGAAAACCGGTAGGCACGCCGGATGCCGGCGCATTCTGGCGGGTTGCGAGCGAACACAAGGTCGCCGCGATGTTCACGGCGCCGACGGCGTTTCGGGCGATCAAGCAACAGGACCCCAACGGCGAGCTGATCGGCAACTACGATCTGTCGAACCTCAGAACGCTGTTCCTCGCCGGCGAGCGCTGCGACCCGGACACGCTGCACTGGGCCGAAAACAAGCTCGGCGTTCCGGTCATCGATCACTGGTGGCAGACGGAAACGGGCTGGGCGATTGCCGCGAACTGCGTGGGCATAGAGCTGTTGCCGGTGAAAGCAGGCTCCGTCGGGCCGGCGACACCGGGCTGGGACGTGCGCGCGCTTGACGGCGATGGCAATGACGTCGCCGCCGGCGACGTGGGCGCCATTGCTTGCAAACTGCCGCTGCCGCCGGGCACGCTGCCGGGGCTGTGGAACGCGAAGGAGCGGTTCATCGAGTCCTACCTGTCGCGATTCCCGGGCTGCTACGAAACCGGCGATGCGGGCTTCATTGACGAGGACGGTTACATCAACGTCATGTCGCGCACGGATGACGTCATCAACGTCGCGGGCCATCGCCTGTCGACCGGCGCTATCGAGGAGGTGCTGGCATCGCACCCGGACATCGCCGAGTGCGCCGTCATCGGCGCCGCAGACGAGATGAAGGGCCAGCTACCGCTGGGCTTCCTGGTCCTGAAGGCCGGCGTCGATCACGAGCCGGACGCGATCGTCGCGGAGACGGTGAAAATGGTGCGCGACCAGGTGGGCCCGGTCGCCGTCTTCAAACAGGCCGTCGTCGTCGCCCGGCTGCCGAAGACACGCTCCGGCAAGATATTGAGAGGCACGATGCGCCGCATCGCCGACAGCCAGGAGTACAAGGTCCCGGCGACCATCGAAGATCCGGCGGTTCTCGATGAGATTACCGCTGCGCTGAAGACGATCGGCTACGCGAAGAGCTAGCTCTTTAAAGGGGTCGAACCGAATTAAAGCGCCGCTCTAATTGGTCAAACCTACGTGTCGCCATTGCCTGGCGCTTTAATTCGGTTCGACCCCTTTCTACGTATAGACCCCTTTCTACGTATACGTACAGTCCACAGGCGTCATGGGCTGACTCCTCGCGTGGAGGGATTACAATGTAAGCGTGGCAAAGCAGCGAGCGACGCCGATGTCCGATGGTGATATCGCAACACGCTGGCACGCGCGATCGACCGATGAGGCCCTCTCTGCGCTCTCGGCCAGCGCCGACGGTTTGACCGAAAAAGAAGCGGTCCGACGACTCGCGAAGCTGGGTCCGAACCTGTTGCCGCAAGGTCCTGGACGCAGCGCCTGGCAGCGGCTGCTGATGCAGTTTCACAACGTGCTCATTTACGTGCTGCTTGCTGCAGCCGCGTTATCGATCTTTCTTCAGCACCCGATCGATGCCGGCGTCATCCTGGCCGTCGTCATCGTTAACGCGGCGATCGGCTACATCCAGGAGGGCCGCGCCGAGAATGCGCTGGAAGCCATTCGCGGCATGATCGATCCGCAGGCGACCGTCGTCCGCGATGGCCAGCGCACGACGGTGACCGCCGCCGATGTTGTTCCCGGCGACGTCGTTCTGGTCGAATCCGGCGATCGGGTCCCGGCGGACTTGCGCCTGCTCCGCACTAAGAATCTGCGGACCGACGAAGCCATTCTCACCGGCGAATCAATGGCGGTGACTAAGTCTGAAGATGCCGTGCCGAGTCATGCGCCGCTCGGCGACAGAACGTCGCTGGCCTTCTCCGGCACGTTCGTAGCGACTGGCCACGGCGCCGGTCTGGTTGTAGAAACTGGCGCGAAAACCGAGCTTGGTCGCATCAGTGAAATGATCGGCGGGGTTGTCAAACTGAAGACGCCACTGCTCAGGCAGATGGATGCCTTCGGCAAGCGCCTGACGGCCTTCATAGTCGCGATCGCATCCGCAGCCTTCCTGTTCTCGATCTGGGTTCGTGACTATGCCTGGGCGGATGCGTTCATGGCCGTCGTCGGTCTCGCGGTGGCGGCGATCCCGGAAGGACTGCCGGCAACCATGACCATTACGCTCGCGATCGGTGTACAACGGATGGCCTCCCGGCATGCCATCATTCGGCGGCTGCCCGCGGTAGAGACGCTGGGCTCGGTATCGGTGATCTGCTCGGACAAGACCGGCACGCTGACTCGAAACGAAATGACCGTGCGCAGCGTGACGACGAGCCAGGCGCTGTTCGACGTATCCGGCGTCGGCTATATCCCTGAGGGTGATTTCCTGCTGGACGGAGAACCGGTGTCGCTCGGCGATCGTCCGCGGCTGCAGGCACTGACGCTCGGCGCAGTCTTGTGCAGTGATGCCACGGTCCGTTTGAAGAACGGCGAGTGGCGGATCGATGGCGACCCGATGGAAGCCGCCCTGCTCGTCGCGGGCATGAAGTCGGGGCTCGATCCGGTGTTCGTGCGGAAATCCTGGCCGCGCGATGACGAAATACCGTTCGAGTCAGAGCACCGGTTCATGGCGACGCTGCATCACGACCACGAAGGGCGCGGGGCCGTCTACATCAAGGGCGCACCCGAGCGCTTGCTGGAGATGTGTCATCGCCAGCGCGGCCTCCAAGGCGACGAGGACCTGGACCGTGACTACTGGCAGAAGCGCATCCACGACACAGCCGCTCGCGGCGAGCGGGTGCTCGCGCTCGCCGAAAAGCCTGTCGATCCAAATGCAGTTTCACTCAACTTCAGCGATGTTGAATCCGGGCTGACGCTGCTCGGCTTCTTCGGCTTCGCCGACCCCCCGCGCGAAGAGGCCATACGGGCGGTCACCGAGTGCCGGCAGGCAGGCATCCAGGTCAAGATGGTCACCGGCGATCACGCAGTCACCGCGACCGAAATCGCACGTCAACTCGGGCTCGCCGACGACCCGATCACCCGCACGGGCCAGGATATCGAAGAACTCGACGATGACCAGCTTAAAGACGCGGCGCTCGAGACGTCGGTGTTCGCTCGCACGACGCCTGAGAACAAGCTGCGGCTCGTCGAGGCATTACAGGCGGACGGTTTAACGGTCGCCATGACCGGCGACGGCGTGAATGACGCACCGGCGCTCAAGCGCGCAGACGTCGGCATCGCCATGGGCCGCAAGGGTACCGAAGCGGCGAAGGAAGCCGCAGAGATGGTGCTTGCCGACGACAATTTCGCCTCCATTGTCGCCGCGGTCCGCGAGGGCCGAACGGTCTACGATAACCTGATGAAGGTCATCAGCTGGACGTTACCGACCAACGGCGGTGAGGCGCTGACGATTCTCGCCGCTTTGGCCTTCGGCCTTGCTTTGCCGATTACTCCGGTACAGATCCTGTGGATTAACATGATCACGGCGGCAACGCTGGGCCTGACCCTGGCCTTCGAACCCACCGAGCGCGGCGCGATGCAACGCGCCCCGCGAGTTGCAGGTGAGGCCATCCTGAGCGGCCGGCTGCTGTGGCGCATCGGCTTCGTTTCCGTGCTGTTCCTGATTGGAGCGTTCGGCATGTATTACTGGGCCGGGGCACGCGGTCTGCCGGTGGAGGTCGCGCGAACCATCGTCGTGAATACGATCGTCGTGATGGAAATCTTCTACTTGTTCAGCGTGCGCTACGTGCACGGCACGTCGTTGACCTGGGAAGGCGCGATGGGTACACGCCCGGTCCTGATTGGCGTTGGCCTCGTGACAGCGGCGCAATTCGCGATGACTTACGCGCCGTTCATGCAGATCATCTTCGACACGCGACCGGTCGCCTTCCTGGACGGCGTCTTCGTGGTGGCCGCCGGTGTCGCCATGCTCTTTGTCGTGGAGATCGAAAAAGCGGTCTGGCGCAAGCTGTCGGGGGTTTAGGGGTCGAACCGAACCAATTCGCCTGATCGATACATCGGAGGGTTAGGGGTCGAACCGAACTTATTCGCCTGATCGATACATCGGAGGGTTAGGGGTCGAACCGAACTTATTCGCCTGATCGATACATCGGAGGTTTAGGGGTCGAACCGAACTTATTCGCCTGATCGATACATCGGAGGGTTAGGGATCGAACCGAACTAATTCGCCTGATCGATACATCGGAGGTTTAGGGGTCGAACCGAACTAAATCGCCGGTTAGAGCCGACACAAGACATCGAAATGTCGAACAGGCGTTTTAATTCGGTTCGACCCCTTTTCTAAGCCCCGCTTCCGGCCGCCGCCAGTCCCTTCTTCGCGTCCTCGAACTGGGCCGTAGCGAGTTCGAGGTATTCCTTAGCCTGCTCGTCGTAGCCGTCAGCCGTCATCGACCAGACTCGATTCAGGTAGCGCTCGCCCGCCGCGAACTCGCTCATGATGTCCGCATACACCTGCAGGCCGTAGAGATGCACCATGCTCTGCCGGGCCTCGGCGAAGCGCCTGAGATCCGGGCGGAGTGCGTCGTCGATCCAGTCGCGCATCGTTTCGCCCTTTTTCTCGGGGCCTTCGGCCAATGACTCAAGCTCTCGCACGATGTTGTCGAGAGACTCGTTGAGCTTGTCCCGGTTGTTCTTGAGCATCTCACCTGACGTCGCGTGCGCCTTGTCTGCACGCTTGGCGAGAATCACGCCTGCAATCGCGGCGACAGCGGCGATCCCGAACCACAGCCAGTCGACGTGCTCGATATCGAGCGCGGTGACATATGCGCCGCCGAGGAAGCCGGCGGCAAGCAGCGCGTACGCGATGTTCTTCATACTGGACGTCATTACACTGCCCCCTTGATGACCATAGTTATCGCATCGCCCACGCCAACGAGCGCCTCACCCACGATTAACCCCGCTGCGATCGGTATCCCCACGTTGTCGGACCAGTCCTCGCCCTTGAATCGGTTCGCGAGCTCCCTCGCGAGCGTGCCGAGCGAGTAAGTGAGCACGATGTTGAACGGCAGGTAGAAGCCGAGACCCACGGTGATCCCGAGACCGCCCATCAGCGCGGACAGCACCGCTCCGAGTACCGCGCCGGCGGCGTATTTCTCGGCGGGCACATCGCCACCCATGATGCCGTCGACGGTGCTCGCCAATGCCTGCGCCTGCGGAGCCGGTAGTCGATCGCTGCCGAGGCCGTAGGCTTCGTGCAACGCGAAGATCACGAAGATAACGACAATCGGGCCAAGCCAGGCGCCGATGAACTGGCCCATCTGCTGCATGCGCGGCGTTGCGCCGACCAGGTACCCGGTCTTCAGGTCGAGCATCAGGTCGGTCGCCTGGGACATGGCCACGCACATCGCGGCGCCGACCATGATGGCGGCGATGATCGAGTCAGTCCGATCCATACCCAGCGCCTGCGTGAGCACGATCAAGAGAGTGATACCCACGAGGGTCATGCCGGACAGCGGTGACCAGTTGGTCCGGCCGATCGCTTCGGACAGGATGATGCCGGCCATCCAGATCCACAGTGTGCCGAGCAATGCCATCGTGATGCCGCCGAAGATCGACATCGACTCTACCGCGGTAACCGCCATGAAGGTCAGGAGCACGACGGCGCCAGCTACCGCGATGTACAGGAGCTTGATCGGCATCTCGTCGCCACCCACGCGCGACTCCACTTCGGACGCCTTCTGCATGGACTTGACGGCACTCTTGATCAACGGTGCAGCGAGCAGAACACCCATGATCGCGCCGCCAATCAACATGCCGATGCCGAGCGGCCGGTACAGCATCAGTCGCAGCGACTCGGGCGAACTGACCACTGCGCCCGTCTCATCCAGCGGGAAACTGTTGGTTACCGACAGCATCGGTGACAGGAACCAGTAGGCAACGAAGCCACCGATGATGAATGCGATACCGCCGCGGCCCGCGATGAAGCCGACGCCGATCGTCATCAGCGACAGGTACCAGATCCCGTTCATGAACTCCGGCATGCCGATAAGCGCACCGAAGTTCCAGTTGGAAACGCCAGCCTTGATCGAGATGGCGTGTGCGGTCGCGCTGATCAAAGCAGCGATGACGAGGATGATCGCCTTGCGCACACCGGCTCCCGGCGATTTGAGGATTGTCGCTACGGCGACGCCGCCCGGGTACGTCAGACGCTCGTAATCGATCATGTGCTTTCTGAGCGGCACGATGAAGGCGATGCCTAGGAAGGCGCCGGCGATACAACCGAACGTCAACAGCATCGGGTCGAAGCGATCGCCGTAGCCCAAGAGGAAGATCGCCGGTACCGAGAACATCATGCCGGACGCAGCGCCGTTCACACCCGACGCAATTGTCTGCACGATGTTGTTCTCGATGATGCTCTTCCTGCGCAGCATACCGCGCAGAATGCCGAAGCCCAGAATGGCTGCGAGTTCCGAGCCCTCAATCGAAAAGCCAAGGACAAGGGCCGCGTAGCCGATGGATACAGCTATGATGACGCCGAGTATCCAGCCGACGATGACTGCGACCCACGTAAGTTCAGGATATGGCTTGCCAGCCGTCGTTGAAGTATCCAGCGTTCTATCCCCGCTTGTTTTTATTTTCGGGGCAGCCTAGCACATTCCCGTACGGTTGGTTCGGCACGGGTCGGCGAGAGCCGGGGCTCTTCTTGTGTCACACTGCACCACGAATCGTTGAACAAGGACGCGCGGATGCGACTATCACATTTCCTGTGGATTGGCCTGGTGCCGCTTGTACTGACGGCCTGCGAGCGAGAGGAGCCCGTACCCATGGGCCAGCCAGGGGATCCGATGTACACGGTCGATCCCGACGCGACCGGGCCGCTCACGTTCGCTGAGCTCCGCGTGAACTTCACGGCGCTCGATGAGCCCGTGTCGAACCGGGAGCGCCGCTGCGTGAAGAAGGCGATCGAACGCCTCGCGCAGGAACTGGGCGACCCGGCCACGTATCGCCCAGAAGACTATGACTACCACGGCGGGCATACCTCGAACGCACAGTGGCAGGCATTCAACAACCGCGAACAACGCGGACTTCTTGCCCAGGTTGTCGTGACGTACGCGTTCATGGACTGCACCTAGCAAAGAAAGGGGTCGGACCGAATTTGCAGAAAAGGGGTCGGACCGAATTTTCCGTTACCGGTCTCGTGTCAGCGCGTAGATCGCGAAAGACCCTAACCAGTGCGAGCCTTCGTAGTGCTCATCAGTCACAAACGGTAACGACGCGTCGAGATGTCGATCTGCTGTATCGCGCAATCGGCCAGCCTGTGCCTGATTGTCGATGGCGTTGGCGATGATCAGCAGGTTCCATGCGCGACTGAGGTTGAGTCCATCAAGATGCGCGATCTTCGGATCGGAACGATCGCTGACATCGGCTGGAATCAGCCCATTGGCCTCGCCAAGACCGGGCAGGAATCGGCTCAGCCAGGGTTGAAACTCTGCTCCGGGCATCACCCGGGACATCAGCGCCGCCTCCTCCAGGCATGGTGACAGGAAGTCTTCACCGCCGGGCTCCCACGAGATAGGGCCGTCCTCGTCATGCGAGAAATAGCGATAGGCGGTTTCTTCAATCAGGCTGGCGAACTCGGTGTCATTTGCCGCGATCGCGTAGTCGTAGGCAAATGCCATACCAAAGGCCGTGTTCGGGTGGACGCCCGCGCGGATTGGATATGTCTGTATCGGCAGAAACTCCATATAACGACCGCGTATGCAATCCGACAGTGGTAGCAAGGCTTCGGCCATAGAAGCCGCTTCGGGAAGATCCCAGGTATTGAGTTCTGTCTGCAGCTGCAGCAACCACGCCCAGCCGTACATTCGTTCCCAGCTTTTCGATTCCTGCTGTAAGTACGAGAGCTCGCCCGCAATGTTGACCTGGGATATAGAGTCGAGCAATTGAGGAAGAATCGATTCGCGACCGGGAAATCGATCGAACTCCTTCAGTGCTTTCGCCAGCATCCAATGTCCGTGAACCGATGAATGCCAGTCATAGCAACCGAAGAACGCCGGGTGCAGCTCCTTCGGCGACCGCAGCTGCTCCTCGCTCGACAAGAGCTGGCTCAACTTGTTCGGGTATTCCCGAGGGATGCACTGCATCGCCAGCGCTGTAAATCGACCTATGTCCTCTTTAGTGACTTTCATCTGGATAGCTGACGCTCACAATAAAAGCGCGTATGGATTGCGGATCTGTTGGTTATTTCGGTTCGACCCCTTTTTTTAATTCGGTTCGACCCCTTTTTCTACGACCACTTTTTCTAATTCGGTTCGACCCCTTTTTCTCTTTTTCTAGGTGGTTCTTCAGAAAGTCCTCACCCAGTCTGCCCGCAATTTCGTTTCGTTTACGCCGGCTCACCGGCACACGATTCTCACCAACCAGGTTGAGGAACCAGCCTTTACCACTCTTGGACAGGCTGACCACAGCGTCGATGTAGACCCAGTGCGATCGATGCACGCGCAGCCCCTGGTCGCCGAACGCATCCTCCAGTTCCTGCAGGGAGCCGAGAATCATGGCCTGCCCCTGTCGGGTCGTCACATTGAGGTAATGAAGATCCGACGAGACACAGACGATGTCGGTACCAATGATAGGCGGCAGCCGATCCAGAAAAGCCTGCATTTCGGGTGAGCAGGCATCGGCTGACGCGCCTTCGCCGGCGTCGCCTTGCCGTTCTGTCACAGTCGCCTCGGGTTCGGTCGCTTTCGCCGTTCTCGCATTCGTGATCACCGCCCGAACGGGCTCCAGGTTGATCAGGAGCCAGGCCGCCATGAAAGGCGGCGTCATTTCCAGAGCTTCGACAACTATGGCCATAGCGAGTGACGACCGGGCCAGCTTTTCCATGAAATCGTTGTCGCCGTCGAATCCCCCCAATGGGAAGAGCGATTCGATACCGATGGCGAGTGGCGCAAACAGCACCACCCCACCGAGGCCTGACATAACTACGACCACCCAGTCTTTCGTACTCGGTCGCACCGCCAGCAAAGCCTTCGCCACCAGAACGGCTGCACTCAGCCCGATCCCGATGTGCAGAACCCAGAAGACCAGCCTCGGGACAAATGTCAGGGGCGCCGAGGACTCGGGCGCCAGCAGCGTGAAGAGCAGGCTCAGTCCTGCCCCGGCGGCCACGATACGAGATGCAAAAGGGCGCAAAACCGCCATCGTCTAACTCTCGCGGGTAACCGGTTTCGCCACCGTGCGTCCTGACCGGTAACCGTTCATACAAATTCCCGACCGTTCATTAAATCAACGGCTCCAGGCCCCTTCCCTTGCCGTCCGCAAACTGCACAATGCCGATCGACAGGCTCAAAAACATTATATTTATCAATGATATAGGAGATACAAAATGAAACATTTAGCACTTATAGTGAAGGTCGGCGTGTTGTCACTACTTATCGGCACCAATGCCCTGGCAGATGACGACAAGTACTACGTGACCGGCAATGTCGGTATCGGATTCCTCGGCTCCGAAGACCTAACTTACAGCGACTCTATGCTGACGGCTACGGTTAAGGCCGACTTTGACGCGTCCTTTGCCGGCGGCGGCACATTCGGTTACTACCTGACGGACAACTGGCGCGTGGAAGGCGAAATCATGTATCGCCGAAACGACATGAAGGACATCACGCTCGGCGGCGTAGGAGCGAGCACCGGCGGCGACTTCGCGTCACTCAGCCTGGGAGTCAGTGCCCTGTATGAATTCCAGCCGACAGATAATCCGCGACTGAAAACATACGTCGGTGCGGGTGTCGCGTTCGTGCAGGAAATCGACATCGACTTCGAGATCGATTCCGTGGAGACCTCTTTTGAAACAGACGAGACGGGGCTGCAGCTGCAGGCGGGTGCCCGTTACGATCTGAACGATCGCCTGTTCCTGGACTTCACTGCCAAGTATCTGACCGTGAGCGGTGCAAAAATGGAGTTTCCCGCGGACACGAGTCGGACGGTCGAAGCCGACTACTCACCGCTGACCTTAAGCCTTGGTCTCGGCTGGCGTTTCTGACCAGTAACCCGATGGATGGAGCGACCGGAATAGGCACAGGGAAGTGCCTGCTTCGGGTTTCATCAGTGCACCGTGAAACCCCTGAATGCCTGCATTTGCACAAGAGCAAAGACCTCTCAGAACTCAAAGACTTCGACACCTCGCGCTTTCATGGTGTCGAGGTCTTCGAGATCGAACCTGGCATTCCTGTCGTATTGGAACGCCTTCAGGCGAGGCAGCTTTGCAATGGCTGCTAACGATGGGTCCTTCGACCGAACCTGGACCAGCACCAGGTATTCCAGCGATTCGATCGCGCCGAGTGGCTCCAGGGATTCAAGCGTCACAGGCGCGTCGGACGAGCTTCCGAGCAGAAGCGCGCGAAGACTGGATAGCGAGTTGGTTGAAAAATCGTCCAGTGTCGTGATGCGCTTCGATAGGCCGAGACTCAACGAGACCAGGCTCTTCAGTTGGCAAATGGGCGAAAGGTCCGTGGCCGGTCCCGTCGTGTCCATAGCAAGACAGTTGAGATTGCTGAGCCTTGTGATTCCACTCAGATCAGCAACCCTCGATAAGCCGATCTCCAACACCTCGAGCGATCTGATCGTCGAGACACAGTCGAACATGAACTGGGTGTGATACCCGGCCACCCAACCCAGGTGGGTCAGCTGCGAATTGTGCTTGAGCTTTTCGGCGAAGCGTCTACCGAAATCCCGCTTATGAACGTTGGCCTCAATAGACTGCTGCAGCTCTGGAACGTCTCTCGGGAAGACCGGCTGCGATCCATCGTCCGGGTCGCGACCGAATCTTCGAGGCATCAGCTCCTCGGGTATAAGGATCTCGGTCACAAGCGCTCCTTTCTACATATTGTCCGTTGCACCGCTGATCGTCGATGACAAGAAAACTACCACGCAAGGAAGGCAAGGCCCGGGTGCTTCAGGAACGCGAGATTCTCATTGAAAATGCGACCGCCGGTGTCGGTGTACTCAACATCATCGATGGGCAGATCTTTTCTTGTCAGCCTTTCGTAGGCCTCTCCCGCACAGTACTCCAGGCCCTCATACTCCTGCACGGAATGGCGGACCGCGAAGAAGAATAGCAGGCTCGGGTAACGGATCGACCAGTAGAACTTATTCTTGCCCTGACCAATCCACCACGTGCAGAAGTAGTGGAAGAGATCGTCTGAGCAGCCCCAGTTGAGCGCGTAGGCAGACTCCCAATACCTGAAGTGATTGGCCCTGTTGAGGAGGGCAACGAATGCTCGTTGGAAAGCGACGATATCAACGAGCCGCTCGCCTGCGAGTAATTCAGTCAGTTCTTCTATCTGATCCTCGTAGGCGCCGCGGCTACGGCGGCGTGACTCATGGATAAGTCCCCAGAAGCGATCCTCGTCCATCAGGCCCTCGACGTCGGTGCCTTGCAGGGGTGAGGCGCCGGGGTAAGGCGGAAAATCCATGACGTGTCGATACAGCACTCGCAGCGTCAGGAGGATGGCGAACAGGACGAAGACTAGGTGCACTCTGATTGACTCGTTGGTGCTTTGCGGAGATCCGGGATCTGATAGAGATCGCGAGTCTACCTCAAGAACCCGGGTGTGTGGATTCGGCCAATAGCAGACAATCTCCGACGCACTGACACACTGTTACAGAGCTGAAGAACCTATAATTCTTCTGCC
>JAAUXY010112457.1_pt1 | contig 17120 bp, 19 predicted proteins | sample 7278121 | NCBI WGS metagenome assembly JAAUXY01 (sample SAMN14350117, study PRJNA611818) | marine sediment metagenome | isolation source: surface marine sediment (1.8m) | place: French Polynesia: Moorea | collected 2018-08 | reverse complement strand
ATTAAAAGAGTTAAAACCGACTGAGGGTGCACAGCGGCTTCTTATACGAGGCAGATCCCTCCCGGTGGTGAGGGCAAAGTTACCTTAAGAGTAAATACGCACCACAAGGGCGGCCATACCATGCGAAAGCATGCCACCCTTTTTACCAATGATAAAAAAAATCCGCGCTTAAAACTGACGATTTCCGGTAGCGTAGACAAATTTGTCACCATTCGGCCCAAGCGGGTAAAATTGCGGGGAGTTGTTGGAGACGCGATCAAAAGAAAAGTAACCATCACCCCTGAAAAAAAATACCCATTTAAAATTGTGAAAGTTAGTGCTAAAGACGGTAAAGATATTCACTTTGAGTTGTCAGAAGAAAAAAGTGAGAAGGGGCCGGTTTATGCGTTGTTAATTGAGAACAAACGCGTAGAGAAGGGTCGCTATTTTGATATGATTACGCTGGAAACCGACAGCCAGATTCAGCCCAAATTCAACATCAGGGTCTACGGTGATCTGCGGCAACCGGCTGGAGAACAAAAAGCGCAAGCGCAATAAATCCCTATGAAAAATATTCGTGTGGTTGCATTTGACTGTGACGGCGTTCTTTTTGATACTGAAGCGGCCAACTGGGCCTATTACAATCATATTCTGGCGCATTTTGACAGACCGGCAATGACGGCGGACCAGTTTGCCTATGCCCATCAACATACGCTGAATGAATCTATTGTGCACTTATTTGGCGACGAGCAGAGTGTTGCCGCCGTGCACGCCTATCGTCAAACCATGGATTACGGTAAATTTCTTAAATACTTGAAAGTTGAGCCCCATCTGACGCCGTTGCTTAAAAAGATAAGACCTCACATAAAAACCGCCATTGCCACGAACCGCACAGATACGATGGATCAGCTGCTGGCAGAATTCAGCTTAACCGAATACTTTGACCTAGTGGTTACTTCTGTTGATATCCCACGCCCAAAGCCTCATCCGGATATGCTGCTAAAAGTACTATCACATTTTGGATTTGCGTCCGATCAGGCGCTATACGTCGGTGATTCTCAGGTGGATGCCGAGGCGGCCGTTGCGGCCAAAGTGCCCTTCGTTGCCTATCGAAATGAAGATTTAGCGACACCCTATCACATCGGGAGTTTAAAAGAACTTGAAAATTTACTGGAGGTGTAAATATGTCGGATGAGCCTGCCAATTTGAACGACCATGAAGAAAACCCCGTAGATGACGATGATTGGGAAAATCGCACGCTGTGCAGCGATGAAAGCTGCATTGGCGTCATCGGGCCCGACGGGCGTTGCAAAGAATGCGGTCGCCCCCATGAAGGTGAAACTATTGAAGAAAAACCTACCGCAGAACCGAGTGGCAGCCAGCCGGCCGAGGAGCCTATCGTTGATGCGGATGTCGTTGATTCACCGCCATCTTACAGCGACGATGATTGGGAAAATCGCACGTTGTGCAGCGATGAAAGTTGCATTGGTGTCATCGGACCCGATGGGCGCTGCAAAGAATGTGGTAAGCCCTTTATCGGTTGAGGTTTGTTTCGGCGCTGGGATTAAACGGCATCGCTTTAAAACCGCCGCTTAATGATCGCCCCTTCCATTAATTCCCCCATCCAAATTTACGGTTACCATACGTGTTTAGAAAAATATTGAAAAAGGGACCATTGGTTGAAACCCTCTTGATTTCGCCTTTTAGCACCATTCTTGTAGATCCGGCTGCTGCAGTAAAATTGACGAATGCCGGTTATCCTGTTAATATTCTTTTAGATCCCTTATTAGTGGCTGCAAAAAACAGACGCGCAATGAAACGGTTCATTTGAGTTGCCTCTTGCATGAGATTTAATGAGAATCGATAGCGGAGTCACCAGTGTATCTGATTGATCTTATACCAACGCCCATGTGGCGCGATATCGTCGATATTCTTTTTCTGACAATTGTTGCTTACCAATTGTACGTGTGGTTTCGCGAAAGTCGTGCGCTGCGTGTTATCATTGGATTGGTGGCTTTGGGTGGCGTTTATTCGCTGGCCAAATTGTGGGATTTATATCTGACAACCTGGGTCTTTCAAATCTTATGGCAAGTGCTTCTCATTTTATTGCTGATTCTATTTCAGAGTGAAATTCGCCAAGTGCTAGAAAGAGTCAGCCCGATGCGATACTTGCGATCTCGCCGCCGGGCTTTCAAAAAGACCTTTGGTAGAGAACTGTCTCAGATGCTGTTTGAGATGGCCGCAGATCGCACCGGCGCTTTGATGGTCCTTGTTAGAAATGACAACCCTTCCGAATTCATCCACGCCGGGCAATCCATCATGGCCTTGCCCGACCCCACTTTGATCAAAAGCATTTTTAATCGCCATTCGCCGGCGCATGACGGCGCTATTATTATTAACCAGGACCGAATAACTCAAATGGGTTGCATCTTGCCGTTGTCTGAGACTGAAAATTTACCGACGCAATACGGTACCCGGCATCGCGCGGCCTTGGGTTTGTCTGAAGTAACCGATGCCGTTTGTCTGGTGGTTTCAGAAGAACGCTCGGAGGTCGCTACAGTTGCGGGCGGTAAAATCGTTACCTGGCAGGATCCGGATGCGCTAACCGCCAATCTTAATGAAGTTATTGGTGGTCCACAAATCAACGTGCCTGCCATGAGGGATTTTCTCAGAGGATTATTTATCGATAACTGGCGTACCAAATTAGGTGCGCTAACACTTGTCACGATTGCATGGTGTGCCTTAGCCAGCCAGCAGGAATCCGAGCTGACGGTTGCTGTCCCGGTGCAACATAACAATATTCCCAGTCAGCTAATAGTGGGTCAGGGGTCTACGCCTACGGTGGATTTAACGCTATCGGGTCGGCGTAACAGGATCCGGACCTTAAAGGATCAAGATGTGCAGGTCAGTGTTGATTTGAGCAATATCGATGCCGGCAAGCACCTTATTAGACTCTCTGCTAAAAATATCTTCTTACCTTTTGGTGTCAAGATTGATCAGGTCGCTCCGCAAAAAATACTGGTCAATTTGCAGGTAGAATCCGAAAGTCAAAAACCGATAAAGACACCCCCCATCGAAAAACATGCCTTCTAGTGCTCCGATCACAGTTCTAAACCCTTATCACATTTCGAATATTCTCAAATGTGATATTATAGACATTAGGTTTCAGGTGTCAGTGTTCAGGTGTCAGGCCTTCGGTGGCCAGTTTTGAACCGTTGCTACTAAGTAGCAATAACGGTCGCATGTTTTCGTTGTTTTCAGATTTTAGTCTTGTGTTCCCTGACACCTGAAACCCGAAACCAATCATCCTTATTTGAGCGGCAGTGTAATCGTGAAAACAGCGCCGCCACCTTTGTCGTTTTCCGCGACAATCAATCCCTTGTGGTCTTCAATGATACCATGGCAGATGGATAACCCTACCCCCATTCCCATGGTTTTTTTGCGTGTGAAAAACGGATCAAAAATCCGTTCCAGGTCGGCTTTTGAAATACCGGGTCCGCTATCTTTGACTTTGATAATCAGTTCTTTATTTTTATTGTAGGTGTCAATATCAATGTCACCGGTGTGGCTTGGGTCTTCTTCTAGCTTTTTTTTAAACTCAGGCGCGGCGGTTATGGATTCAACTGCATTATTGATCAGGTTCATCAAAACCTGTCCTACCTGCTGTGGTGATGCTGTTAACTTGGTTTTTTTGGCGGCCATATTCAAGTTGATTTTGACACGGCTTTTCGTCAGATAACTGCGAACCAGGGTTGCTGTATTTTCGATAATCTGGTTAATATCCACTGGTTGCTTTTTTTCTTTGCCCGGTCGGTTAAGATCGATCAGGTTACGAACCGTATCGCGAATGCTTTCAAAGGCGCTTTTAACCAGATCCAACTGCTCCAATAATTTTTTATCCTTTTTGTGCTGATTTTGAATCACATTGATAAGGGCAGTAATGCCCTGAAGCGGCGAATTTATTTCATGGGCAATAGATGCCGCCAGCTGGCCGGTGGCCGCCAGCCTTTCGGAGCGAATCAACTGGTTCTGAAGCATTTTCGTTTGAGTAATGTCGCGCGCGACACACAAATAACAATATTCTCCTAAATAGGAAACATAACGGCAATTGACTTCATTGGGTATGCGGCTATTGGCTTTAGATTTAAGGCTTAATTCAAATCGGGCTTCCTTTTCACGGCTAACCTGCTCCATTGTTTGCTTCACAAAGGAGATTTGATCCGGTTCAACCAGGTCGCTGATATTTAAATTCAGAATTTCTTCTTTGCTATATCCTGTAGTTTCGAGAACACGCTCGTTGGTTTCTATAAACTGTCCTTTGCGGTTGAGGATGAAAACGCCTTCAGCGACATTATCAAACAATTCCTTATAACGCCTCAACTCTTCAGCTTGTTTAAATTCCGTTGTATTGGATGCAATGATGGTAGCAGCGACAACTTTTCCGCTGATGCGTAACGGACCCACGCGGTAAGTATACCAGGTTGTATCAGTGCTTTCGCCGACAAGAACTTCAAAGCTGTCTGTTTCTCCGGTTCGAAATACACTTTCAACGCTTTCCATGGCCATGTCATGGTAGGCATCCGGTAAAAAATCATAAAAGCATCTTCCCATCATTTGATCAGGTGAAAGTATGCCAGTGGATTGATTGATAAAGTGGATCGTCCCTTCGCGATCAACAGTGGTAATGATGTCCGGAGCGGTTTGCACCAAAGATCGCCACAATTCTTCAGATTCATTCAATTTTTTCTTGGCCAGCTTTAGCTTATTGATGATCGATTGTGCATGTGAGCCGAAAATAATGAACAAACACAATACAATTACCCGGATATAAACATCATATAAGTCCGGACCGAAAAGTTCAGCGATCAAATTAAACCGGTTCGAAAAAAACAGGTTCAAAATCGAGTCCAGCACCCAATAGATGGTTGCAATCAGAATGACGGTCAAGACCATGTTGTCCGCTAAACTTTCATTTTCAAGAGTAAAGTCAGTTTTCATTTTTCATCTCTCATGTAATAGATCTCAAGGTTGCATCGTCGCGCCTGTACAAACCCATTATTTAGCACCCCAAACCGTGTTCACATTATATTTATTTGGGCTGGTTCATATAAAAAAACATGCGTTTGCGCCACATATCATCGTTGGTTACGCAAACATCGCCCTGATCTTCACGGGTCGCGATGACGATCCCAAAATCTTCCGGGCTCAGGTCACCGCATGCATCCCCCGACCACTCCGTAAAGTCTGGTTCCACCGAAATGAATTTTTCAAAAATATCTGCAGTTACCGATATGCTGCAGCCCATTTCCGGTATAACAATCGTATCATTTTCTTTTTTTTCGTCGTAAACATAATAGGCAAGCATTATTCCTCCCACTTTCGGTTGCTGCATGTTATTGCAGAGAAAACCGTAGTTGTAAATACGGCGTTGGCTTCAATTGAATCGTTTTTATGATTGACATCGACTGCATTGCTAAAATAGATGATAGACCCTAAAGTTTTCAAGTACTTTTTGTAAAATGTCTTTGCCGGTGGAAACCTGCCTTCCATTTTCTTAGACCTTGTTTGGACGAAAATATAAATAAAAGTTGATTTTTAATGGTATTTGGCATAAAAAATACACACGAACTTACGTTTGGAGGCCTTCATGCGTTTATCAATGGCAGCAAAAAAACCATCAGATAAAAAAGATTCCAACAAACAGGATCGCCGTTCCAATGTCGATCGACGGCAATTTTCATATACCGAGTACATTCCCGAAAGACGGTCAAATGAAGACCGACGCAAACGTGAGCAAGAAGAAAAAAACCGGGAGTGACCGCAACACCATTTTATCATTCGGGATAATCACAAAGGGAGTCAGCTTAAATCTGGTTCCCTTTTTTTCGTTTTTCCAACCATTGATTCAACGCCTTGTAGGTGACGTAAAGATCGGGTAGGTGATTTGTTCAATGAAAGTTTTAACGATCTCTGATCGGGTTGAACCCGTCTTATATGATCATTTTGACCGCCAGCAGTTTGAGCATGTAGAGCTTATTCTGGCGTGTGGCGATCTGCCGCCTGAATATCTCACATTTCTATCAGATCGTTTGAATGCACCGTTGTATTATGTGCGTGGTAACCATGACCTGCGTCACGATCGCCGGCCGCCGGGGGGCTGTACGCATCTGGCCCATGATTTGGCTGAATTTAAGGGGATAAACATCCTGGGGCTGGAAGGCTCGCGCTGGTATAACGGTGGGCCTCATCAGTATACCGAACAGCAGATGCACTGGAAGATACAACGTTTGCGACCGCGGATCTGGTGGCGCAAAGGTATCGATATCGTCATTACGCATGCACCCCCGCGGCATATCCACGACGCAGAAGATAGGTGCCACCGGGGTTTTAAGAGTTTTCGCTGGTTAATTGAAAAATATTCACCGGCCTATTTCATTCATGGGCATATCCATGCCCATTTCAGCGATGCATCCCAGCGCATCACGCTTTACAACCGTACGCAGGTGATCAACAGTTTCGGGTATTATGTGTTTGATATGGATAAGAACACCCCTATAACCTAGTGGTCGAATCTGGTTTTGATGTAATTAGGAAATCATATGCTCAAATCATTCAAAGAAGTTCAGAAAGATGAAGCGGCTTATGAAACTCGCGATCGCGGCATTCGCTCGGTGCCCTTGGCCCAAATTGTCGGTAGCGTTGGCCGTTACCTTGATTTTGACGAACGATTCCGCATCCGCGCTCATGTGCCTGTCGAACGTTTGGAAAAGATCAAAAGCAGAATGCGATCGGGTAAAATGCTGCCGCCGGTAAAGCTATACCAGATCAAAAATGAATATTATGCCCTGGATGGCAATCATCGCATCGCAGCGGCCAATGAGCTCAGCCATAGTGAAATTCAGGCCAAGGTGACCGAATTCCTTCCCTCTAAGGGTTCTCCGGAAAATTTGCTGTACCGTGAAAAAGCCCAGTTCGATGATCAAACCCAATTGCCCTATACCATCGAACTGACGGATTTTGGCCAATATGAGCTTCTTATCGAACAGATCTACCGCCACCGGGATTTCCTCACCAAAGAAGGCTCAGCGCCGGTAACGTTGCCGGATGCAGCCAAAGACTGGTATGCAACGGTTTATAAACCGCTCATTGCTATTATTAAGAAGGGTGGTTTAATTGAGCACTTTCCGGGCAGAAAGCTGGCGGATCTATATACATATATATCGGTACACCAATGGGACATAAAAGACCGCGGACTTAGATACGGAATCGGCATCAGTGAGCTGGTACCCAAGACGATGGAGGCATTTAGAGACAAAATGGCCAAATTAACAGAGACTCAATATCCGGAGATGCTGCGAGAGATTACCGCTTTTGTGCTGATCAATGTTTCAGCTAAAAAAGAGATTCGACTAGTGGATAAACTGTTTAAACTGGATGAAGTTAAAGAGGTTCATTCAGTGCATGGCAGTGTTGATGTTATTGCCAAAATTGTATTGAAGCGCGATCTGGTTTCCTCGGATGCAGAAACCATTGGGGATTTCGTGCACAATAAGATCCGGCAGATTTCGGGTGTGGTCAGCTCCCAGACCTTGATTCCGGGGTACTCCAAGCAAAAAAACTGCTAATAGCTATTTCAAAAACGTCTGATCGCGTTTTGACAAGATTTGCAAGAGACTCTTATTTAACCGCAGACATACGCAGACGTCCGCGGACAGTATTCTTTCCTCCCGACGACCTGTCGGGAGGAAAACCTGCATGCCCTTAATAAAACGCGGCAAACAGGTTTTTACAAAATAGCTAGGTTTCAAAGGCAATAGGCTGTATGTACAAAATGAATTTATTAGAGCACAAAGAAAAGATAGGTATTTATCGCGAAGCGATTGAAAGTTTTGGCCGAGCAGGTCGCTCGGCCAAAGGTCTGCGTCCGTCTGCGGTTAATAATTAAAGATTCAATTTTTGAATCGGTTTTATGCAGGCTTTATTTTTCGACGTTTATTGTCCCCAACTTCCGGCGAATAAATCCATGAATCTGGTTTGAAACTTCCTTATCCAGAAAGCGGTCTACCCCGGCGCCGGTGGCAACCGATACCTGTGTGAAATTTTGATCAATTCGCGTCACCTTTACCGTCACCGGCGTCCCATTGGGGCGTCTTGCCAAAATTTCGGTTTTTAACTCATCCGATACTTCCTTAAGAATCGGTATCTCTAAATTCTGCAGTGCTTCCGAGCTGGCCTGAACAGTCGCACCATAATCCGAATGGTAGGTTTCTACCGCACGGCCCTGCATTTGCGCGCAGCCGGCACCGACGCCAAGCAGCAGGCAAATCAATCCGACGGCAACTCTAATATAAGAGACCTTCATAAGCATAGCGATGTCTTTGTATTTTCCTTTGAAACCCCATTGTATGCTCTAATAATATCTGATTTGGTGCTGATAGTCAAAATATCTCGAAGCTCAGATATGGCGCAAATTAGATGCCGCCATGGTTGCACCATTGTCAAAGCGGTTTTTGATCCCATTTAATAAATGACATAACCGCCAAGGTGTCTTTTTTCATTTGTACTTGCAGATTTAATCGATTTGGTACAAAATTAATCCGCGGTTGCAAAGAACGGCTGCGATCGATGGGGTGCAGACCATTATTTTCCAATGCTAAGTTTATGGATACTGGACTTTGATAATGGGAAATCGCAAAATCCTGGTGGTGGATGACGAAAACGACATGCGCATTTTTGTCTCCACAGTAGTGGAGACATCCGGATTTGAAGCTGTTGCGGCCAGCGATGGCGTCGAAGCGATTCAACAGGCCAGCGCGAACCCGCCGGCGCTTGTCATTTTGGACATTATGATGCCTGAAATTGACGATGGAATCCAAACCTATCGGCGCTTCAGGACCGATCCAAAACTTGCGCGGATACCGATCATTATCCTGTCTGCCATTGCTCAGAAGACGTTTTTGCACTCCATCAAACTGCTTAGCCCCCGCCAGGGGGTTGAGTTGCCGAAACCTGAAGCATACATGGAAAAACCACCGGACGCCGGCGAACTCAGTCGACTTATCGGCAAACTTTTAGCCGTCGAGTCATAGTACTATAAAAAGGCGAGTAACAGAATGCTTAAACTGTTTCACCACCTTAATCGAAGTATCATTTCCAAACTGACAATCCTGGTCGGGCTCATCCTGCTGTTAAGCATTTCAATATGGGCCTATTTCAATATTAACTACCAGCAAAAAAAGATCATGCAGGGTATTGTCGAAGGCGCCGACGGATTGGCTCACTCTATCAGGCTCGGCACGCATTATGCCATGATGAACAATTTGAGAGAAGATATTACCCTGATTATCAAAAATATCGCTCAGGAGAAAAAACTTAAAAACATTCGAATTTACAATAAAGGCGGTGAAATAAAATTTTCGAATCAAGATGCCGAGGTGGATCAGGTAACCAATATCAAAGATGAGGCCTGTTACATTTGCCACCGCTCTGAGCCGCCGCTGTCCGAGCTAAGTTTGTCGGAAAGAACACGAATTTTCAGCGATTCCCAAGGCCACCGGATGTTGGGCATCATTAGCCCCATTTACAGCGAACCGGGGTGCGCATCGAATGTCTGTCATGCGCATCCGGAAGATAAAAAGGTCTTAGGGGCCCTGGACCTGGTGATATCACTGGATAAAACAGACCGGGAACTCAGCGTGTTTAAAGGCTGGCTGATGGCCTTTGCCGGCTTCCTATTTCTGGTCACGTCAGCGGCGATCGTTTTTTTCATTTTGCGCTTTGTCAAGCGGCCCATAAAGAAAATGATTGACGGCACCCAGCTGATCGCCAATGGTGATTATATCAATCAGATCGATGTGGATCAGGTTGATGAACTGGGCCGGCTGTCGGTTGCCATTGACACAATGGGAAAAAGAATCGGCGAAAAACAGGCCGAACTGAACAAGCAGCGCAATGAATACCAAAATCTGTTCGAACGGGTTCCCTGTATCATCACCGTTCAAGATCGCAATTATAAACTGATTCGCTATAACCGGGAATTTGAAAAGAAATTTAACCCCATGCCTGGGGATTACTGTTACGCCGCCTACAAAGGACGCAAGGAGAAATGCGTGATTTGCCCGGTGGAGAAAACCTTTGAAGACGGCTTGTCGCATTTCAGCGAGGAAAGGGGCGTTAACAAAGACGGAAGCCCCACCCATTGGATTGTGCAAACATCTCCGATAACAGATGAAGGTGGTGAAATTGTGGCTGCCATGGAGATGAGCCTTGATGTAACTGAAACCAAATTGCTCGAACAGGAGCTCGAAAAATCCGAAAAAAAATATTACGCTATATTCGATAATATTCCGAATCCCGTCTTTGTTTTGGATATGGATACACTGGAGATTCTGGATTGCAACACCAGTGTCGAAATGGTGTACGGCTATAAAAAAGAAGAGATAATGGCCAGATCCTTTTTGGAGCTGTTTCAACCGGAAGAACAGGATCATTATCAGCATTTGATCAAAACAACCACCGTCATCAATCAGGCCAGGCACTTGGACAAGGAGGGGCGTGCACTTTTTGTGAATATCCGAATTTCACCGCATGAATATCCCGGCGAAAAAGTTTACCTGGTCACCACCAGCGATATCACCCAGCGGCTGGAAACCGAGCAGCAACTGATTCAGGCCAGTAAAATGGCAACCCTGGGCGAAATGGCCACTGGCGTAGCCCATGAGCTTAATCAGCCCCTTTCGGTCATTAAGACCGCTAGCCGATTTTTCATGAAAAAGATCCGGAAAAATGAAAAAATCAAAGATGATATCATGCTGACCATGTCAGAGGAAATCGACACCTATGTCGATCGCGCCACCAAAATCATCAATCACATGCGGCAGTTTGGCCGCAAATCAGATGTCACTCTGGAAAAAGTGCAGGTCAACGCCATTTTAGAAAAAGCACTGGAAATCTTAGGGCAGCAACTCAAAGTCCGCGGTATCGAACTGACGCGGGATTATGAGCAAGATCTACCTTCGATCATGGCGGATCCGGACCGTTTAGAACAGGTGTTCATCAATTTGTTGATTAATGCCCGGGATGCGATTGACGAACGCTGGCAATCCCAGCCGCATCCTAAAGATAACAAAGCGATACGTCTGATAACGAAATCCAATGTTGATACGGTCACGGTTGAGGTTCATGACACCGGAGCAGGGATTCCGGAGCATATTCTAGCGCGCATTTTTGAGCCTTTTTTTACCACCAAGAAAGTAGGGCAGGGTACCGGCCTGGGTCTTTCCATCAGCTATGGTATCATTCAGGATTGCAACGGCAGCATCCGGGCGGTCTCCCGCATAGGTGAAGGGACCGGTTTTATCATCAAATTTCCCATCGCAAAAGAAGAATGATGGATAAATCAATTTTACTTGTTGACGATGAAGAGGGGATTCGCAAGGTTCTCAGCATTGCGCTGTCGGATTTGGGTTATAAAGTGCATACGGCTGCAAACGGTGTCGAAGCCCTGCGGGTTTTCGAAGAAAAACAGCCGCCCATCGTGCTGACTGATATCAAAATGCCTGAAATGGACGGTATAGAGCTGCTGCGCCGCCTAAAGAAAATTAGCCCGGATACAGAAATCATCATGATTACCGGACACGGTGATATGGGACTGGCGATCAAAAGCGTTAAATATGAAGCCACGGATTTTGTGACCAAACCCATCAATGATGAAGTCCTGGAGATCGCTTTGAATCGAGCCATAGAGCGGATCGCCATGCGCCAAAAGCTCAACGCATACACCCAAAATTTAGAGCAACTGGTGCAGGAAAAAACCCAACAACTGGTTGAAGCTGAGCGGATGGCCGCGGTTGGACAAACGGTGGCAGGGCTTTCACATGCCATCAAGAATATCACCGGTGGGCTTAAAGGCGGCGCTTTTGTGCTGGAAAAAGGCATCGAACTCAGCGATCAGAAGTATCTGCTGCAAGGCTGGGAGATGATCAAAGGCAATGTCGATAAAATTACCAACCTGTCGCTGGATTTGCTCAATTATGCCAAAGCCACCGATTTGAACATTGAGGCCTGTGATCCCCGGCAACCCGCCCAGGAAGTCATTGATCTGATGCGTCCTCGCGCTCAGGAACTGGGGGTCGAGCTAATCAGTGATTTTTCGCAAAACCTCAAGATGTGTCACATGGATGCGGATCTCATTTGCCGCTGTTTACTGAATATCGTGTCTAATGCCATTGATGCCTGCCGCCATGATGACCCGGACGCGCCAACCAAAACGGTGACGGTTCGCGCAAAAAATGCCCGTACCTGGGGGGTTGAATATCAAGTGCTGGACACCGGCAGTGGAATGACGGCAAAAACCAAACAGAAACTATTCCAGCATTTTTTTACGACCAAAGGTTCCGAAGGAACAGGCATCGGGCTGATGATCAGCAAAAAAATAATTGATGCGCACAACGGGGTGATTAAAGTGGAGTCAAAAAAAGGTGCCGGCTCCAAATTTTCCATTAAGCTCCCCAATTTACCAAATGGATGAAATTCTCGTACATTACCGCCAGCTCGGCGACATATTTGATACTTTTTCGATGGGGGTCATGGTCGTAGGGCCGGATCGCAAAATCCTTTCCTTGAACCACTCCGCTGAAATCATCACCGGATACAATGAATCGGATTTGCTCGGCAAATACTGCAGCCAGGTTTTGCTCGATTCCCTGTGCGGCGGCGAATGCCGGTATCTGGAGGCTGTCGAAAGCGGTCGGCAAGCCGGCGGTGCCGACTTTGAGGTCAGTGACCGCAGTATCGGAAACCACAATATTACCCGGATCATATCGCCCATCTATGGGCCGGACCATGCCCCATTGGGATGTATCGAAATCTTTCAGGATCATACCGTCTTCAAAGATCTGCTTGACCGCGTTAGACACGATGATCGGCGTTTAAAAATTATTTTGGACAATCTTGACATTGGTGTGATGACTGTTGATCGGGGCGGGCATATCACTTTTTTCAATAACCGGGCGGAAAGTATAACCGGGTATAATCGCGGTCATGTTTTGGGAAAATCATGCAGCCTTATCTTCGGTAAAACCACCTCCCACGATATGTTGCTGTTTGAGGAGACCATTGCAGATGGGCAAGCACGCTCAACCAGCGAAGGAGAAATCAAGACCCGCGATGGCCAGGCCATCCCGATAAGGGCCAACTACATGGCGCTTAAAAATGAAGACGGCCGGGTTGTTGGTGGTTTGGCGACGATTTCAGATCTATCATTGAAATATCAATTCAACAGTGAAATTAGAGGCCGCTATACGTTTTATGATATGGTCGGCAAGGATCCGGCCATGCAAAAGATTTTTGAGATTGTTCCGGTTGTAGCGGCCAGTGATGCCACAGTTTTGATCGAAGGCCCCACCGGCACCGGCAAAGATATTTTAGCCAAGGTCATCCATAATGCCAGCAAGCGCTCGAAAAAACCGCTGGTCAAAGTCAATTGTGCGGCCCTACCGGATAATCTGCTCGAATCTGAGATGTTTGGTTATGTCAAGGGCGCCTTTACCGGAGCAGAAAAGGATAAACCGGGTCGATTTCAGGAAGCTGACGGCGGCACTATTTTTTTGGACGAAATCGGAGATTTACCCTTATCGTTGCAGGCGAAGCTGCTGCGGGTTCTGGAAGACAAGGAGTTTTATCCGCTTGGTAGTCGCAAAACCACCCGGGTGGATGTGCGCATCATCTCGGCTACGAATCAGAATCTGGGGCAGTTGGTCAAGGATAAACAATTTCGTGAAGATCTATTTTACCGGTTGAATGTCATGCGCCTGGATTTGCCTTCATTGAAAAAACGAAGGGCTGACATTCCTCTGTTAATTTCCCATATTTTAAAGCGCCTGTGTGCCACCCGGGATACAAGCGTCGAAAAAATATCAAATGATGCACTGGAAGTGCTGTTAAACCACGAATATCCCGGGAACATCAGAGAACTGGAAAACATCATTGAACACGCCCTGATTGTCTGCCAGGATAAAATCATCGAGCGCCATCATCTGCCGCTGTCCCTCCAGGGCGGCATTCCATCCCATCTGCCGCCTGATGAAGAAACATCATTTGACAAAGGCATGGAATACAGCGAGAAAACCCTGATTATTGATGCCCTCAAGAAAAACAACTGGCATAAAGGCAAGACGGCTGCCGCCCTCGAAATGAACCGTTCCACCCTGTGGCGTAAGATGAAAAAATACAATATAGCCACCTAATCGCCTCTCCTCTGTTCCTAAAGACCTGTAATCCAATGCCCATCTATTGATTTTGCAGCCCCTATTTAAAAATGATAAATACGATGCAAAATGATGCAAGTAATGTTGCAATTTGTTTCATTGCAATTTAGGCCCGCTGAAATGTATCTAAATATATTTTTAACTTATTGTATATTCTATAAAAATTAATATTATCAGCAAAAACAGACCCAATATATTTAAAATTATTTCTTCGATATATTCAAAATAATGTTTTATTTCTGCAACACTACCTCTCATCTATTTTTCCCCAAGAATTTTCCCAATATATTTATAACAAATTAAATTTATTTTAAAAAATTTTAAAAACCTTCTCAAAACCGGCATCTGGCACGTTTGATGCTCAAGGGATTGTTAGCCGCACATAACATCGTGTGATTTGCAACAAACCGTCTAAATTTTTTTCAAATGAAAGCATGCCATGAACGCTGTCACATTGAAAACAGATGGTTCCATTCTCTTCGAAGGAACAGCCGCAGAGGCTGAACGGCTCGATTTGCTCTGCTGCCAGATTGCTCTTGAGGAAGTCTACTCCCTGAGGAGCTTTTTCAAGATGCTCGATAAATACGCGTTGTTTTCAAAATTAAATGCTTTTTTCCCCAGTTACACCGAGGAGGTTCAAAGCTGTCCAGAGCAGGGGTGCGATGCCGGTTTGCTCGATTATCTGGAATTCGGCAAAACGGTCGAGATGATTGGCGTTCCGGATAAACGTCTGGAAATATATAATTCCCTTTCTGGTGTTCATGCCAGCAAAACCTCTGAAATTAAGTCCATGCAGCTGGCCAGTCTGCTGGACGTGCCGCTCAAGCTTGGAAAGTTGAAGCACATTGTTTTTGGAGACCGTGTCGACATTTTCGAATTTGATACGGTTTACACACTGTTTGAATTCATCGATGGAATTGCGTGGCAGCTTAGCTTCCACGCCACTCCAGAACACTGCGCGCTAAGGAGGTAAGCGAAATGTTTAAAAAAATCCTTTTTGCCACAACGGCTTCCCCCACCTGCGATAACGCCGCCAAAGTCGCCTTCGATCTGGAACTGAAGTGGGATGCCAAGCTTTACGTTTTTCATGTGTTGGGTATCCCGAGTCGCGGCTATAGCCCCTTTGTGACCGATGTCAGGACCGGCGAGCTTATGGAGCCGGATCCAGACTATATCGATTGGGTCAAAGAAGAAATGAAAAATACCTATGGCACCCTACTGGCCGACAGTGAGAATGCGCTTATCGAAGCTGCGGTGGGTGTCCCCTATCGGGAGATATTAAGAAAGGCGCGCAAGGAAGACATTGATCTTATCATCATGGGATCACACACCCGTCAGGAGGATGTCGGCGCGACCCGCTACCGCAACATCGTAGGCAGCACCATGCAAAAGGTGGCCAAAGCCGCACGTTGCCCGGTGGTGATCATCAGTCGGCCCTGCACCACTTGCTGGAAATTGTTTTCCAATATTGTTTTTGGAACTGATTTTTCCAAGGCGGCTGACTATGCATATAAATGGGCCTTTGGTTTGGCCCGTGAAGTCGGCGCTAAGCTCCATCTTTTTCATGCCTGCGAAATCAACACCGGTCCCACAGGCGAGATAATGGAGCAATCCGCGATTGAAAAGCAAATCGAAGAGGCCAAACAGAAAATTGAAAAGCGTTATGTCGCCAAGATGAATGGTTATGACAATTACGACATCGAAGTCCGCGAAGGGATTCCGTATGTTGAAATTTTAAAGTTTGCCCGTGAAAAGACCGGCGATCTGATTGTCATGGCCCACCATACCCGGGAAATTGATCCCGAGGCGGCGGAACTCGGCAGCACGGTTGAACAGGTTGTTCTGCGCTCTGCCTGTCCGGTGGCCAGTGTCAATCATCCGGATAAAGTCGCTCATATTTAAACGTCGGTGGCCGCAATGGCAGCTGTGAGGGTGGGGTTTTTGTATGAAAAAGAAAACGGTTCTGATCGTAGAAGATGAATTGGATATGAGAATTTTCATATCCACGCTTCTGGAAACCAGTGGATACAAGCCGGTGATGACCCGGGATGGAAATGAGGGCATGCTCAAAGCCAGAGATGTCTGTCCGGATCTAATCATATTAGATGTCATGATGCCTGGCGAAGGCGGCGTTCAGATGTATCGACAGCTCAAAACGGATAAAACATTGTGTGAGATACCGGTCATTATGCTGTCAGCCGTTACCCAAAAAACCTTTGCGCATTATTTAAATATGGTCAACGCGCGTCTCAAGGAGCCCATACCGGACCCGGACGCTTATATTGAAAAACCGCCTGAAGCTGAGCATCTGCTCAACATGACAAACGCCCTAATCGGTTAGCAATGACGGTAATCGTCATTGTTGCGAGCAAGCGGTTGAGAAGCAGACCGGCCAAGGGAAAATTATAGCAAGCCAACAGGAGTCGAACCAATGTTGACAAGAATTGAGTGGGACTGGGAACCTGGCAGCAGGGAAATAGCCAATATCAGCCGGTGGCATGAAACCTATAACTGGGTGGAGGAGCCCTGCGTCAGCCCCAATGGTGAGCACCTCGCTGCCATCGTCAACCTGGCAGAAGGTGAGTTCAATGTCTGTGTGAATGGAAAAGCATGGGAGACCGTATTTGATAAAATCTGGCATCTCCGGTTTACACCCGACGGCCGCCCGGTCGCTTTCGTTTCCGAAATGGGAGAGTGGACCGTAGCAGTGGACGGCACGCCCTGGGAGCAGAAATTCGGCTATGTTTGGGATATGCAGTTTAGTCCCGACGGGCAAAACATTGCCGTTGCCGTCCAGCAGGATATGACATACGGGATGGCCTTAAATGATGTTGTCTGGGAAAAAACGTTTTCCAATATGACCAATCCCATGCT
>JAAUXY010051991.1_pt1 | contig 17129 bp, 14 predicted proteins | sample 7278121 | NCBI WGS metagenome assembly JAAUXY01 (sample SAMN14350117, study PRJNA611818) | marine sediment metagenome | isolation source: surface marine sediment (1.8m) | place: French Polynesia: Moorea | collected 2018-08 | reverse complement strand
CCCACCATGTCGACCAGGTATTCAATGACATCGACAACATTTGAAATCGTGGCGTCATCTCCAGCCGGCAGGAATGGCGGAAATACTGTTGCGCCGATAACGCCGCCTTTTTTTGCAAGGGCTTTTATGGCATCATCGGGCTTGTTGCGCGGGTGACTGCAAAGGCTGTGCGGATTGGCATGCGTAAACGCAACCGGTTTATCTGATGCTTCAATGGCATCCATCGTGGTTTGATATCCCACATGCGACAGATCGATTAGAATCCCTAAACAATTCATCTCCGCAATCACTTCTCTTCCGAACCGGGTCAACCCAGCGTCAATGCGTTCCAGACAGCCCTGGCCGACAAGATTGGCCTCCATATAGGTTAATTGAATCACCCTGACACCCAGGGCGTGAAAAATGGTCAGCAGACCAATGTCGTCTTCTATCGCGCTTGTATTTTGAAATCCGTAAATGATGCCGGTTTTGCCGGCTTTTTTAGCCGTCTGGATATCCGCAGTGTTTCTGATCGGCAAAATGAGATCGGCATATTGGTTTAACAGACGATCCCATTCGATGATATTGGTGATCGTCTGGCGGAAGTTCTCTAAAACCGACACGGTACAGTTAACCGCGGTCAGCCCCCCCTGCCGCATGTTGCGAAAAACAGCTTCACCCCAATTGCTGATTTGCAGCGCATCGACAATTATGGCCTCATTATGGACCGCTCGACTACCGCCGTTCATTCCAATTGACTCCTTTTCTTAAATAGCTTACAAAAATGTATCCGTTTGTATGTTTAAAATAGGATCAGGCGTTATGCAATGCTTTTTAGAAGCTATCTTAAAAATGCATCTAACGACAAATGGGCCAAAATTAAAAATGATCTAAAATGAAGAAGATCCGAATCACCGGTATCGTCGGCAGCCCGCGGCTGAAGAAAAACACGGATGTGCTTGTTCAGCAGGCATTAGATGGCTGTCGCAGCAAAGGGGCTGCGGTGGATACGGTCTATCTCAACCAACTGGATATCAAACCCTGCCAGGCCCACAAAGTCCAGGATGGAAAGGGCTGTATCGTAAGAGATGATATGGATGCCGTTTATGAGATCTTCGAAAGATCAGATGGACTCGTCTTGGGCACACCTGTTTATTACAACTCGGTGTCGAGCCAGATGAAATTAATGATCGATCGATCTTATTGCCTCGCGAAGGCAGTACCCCTGGGGCCGGGCAAGCGCCAATATGTGACGGCGGTTAAAAAGGCCAAAAAAGGCGTCGTCATTTCAGTGGGCGGAAGCGGAACCCAGCCTTACTGCGTTCTGCCGATATTTGATATCTGGTCAAAAGAAGTCAATCTGGACATCGTTGATACGCTGTGTGTGAGCGAAGCTCAACTGGGCAAACTGCCCATGGACAGCGATCAAACGGCAAAGACGGCATTTGAAAAAGGCAGAAACCTGGTGAGCCGTTTGATGAAAAAGCCTTAGGCAATCATATGGGGATCGGAGATTTTTTCTTAAATTGACAGCGGAATGAAATATCAGCGACTTCATCGTGCAAACTCATGATTAAGGGAGTGTAGCGAAAGAACAGAATTCAAATATAAAATAATGGGCTGTACGCAAGATAAAATTTGCGCCCTTTCGTAGCTTCGGAGTTATTGCTGTTCTTTCGCAACGCTCCCTAGACCATTCAGACAGTGCACGATTTCGCTGCTGATAATTCATTCCGCTATGATGAGGGATTAGATAGAAAAACTTCCGACCCCTCAATTATACAACGAAAGGAATCCTACCATGCCAAGACAATTTAAAGCCGGCCTTCATAATGTATCAGGTTTTGGGTTAAAATCGCTTTCCGACAGCGAAGTGGATTTCATTCACCAGGCAACGCTGCAATTATTTCAGCATACCGGTCTTAAGATCTATAGCGAGGAGGCCATGGAGATTTTTCATGGCTCCGGAGCCGTTGTAGAAAAATCTGAGAATCACGCGGTCGTTAAAATTCCGCCGGTTGTGGTCGAAGACTGCATCCGACAGGCACCTCGCACATTCGGGTGCTACGGAAGAGCGCGCGAGGACGACTTTATCCTCGAGCCTTCACTGGTCAGTTTGAGCTGTGCGGGGGGCTGTGTCAACGTTATCGATCCATATACCTTAGAGCATCGGCCGGCCATGAAAAAAGATTGCGGCAATATCGCCCGGATTTGTGATTCTTTGGATGAGATTGGTGTTTTACTGCGGCCGTGTATCCCCAATGATGTGCCCGCCGAAATATATCCGGTCCATGCTTTGGAAGCCATCCTGAGTAACACCTCCAAACACGTCTTGATCGGACCGGATAATGCAAAGAATTTGCATAAAATGTTGCAGGTTGGAGCGGCCTGTGTGGGTAGCATGGAGGAATTTAAGAAACAGCCGGTCTTTACGGCCACCGTTTGCCCCACCAGCCCGCTGGTGCTGACGAAAAATGTTTGTGAGATGATTGTAACGGCCGCCCGCGAGGGGATTGGGATCTTCATCGTACCGATGGCCCTGGCTGGTGCCATATCACCGGCGACCATTGCCGGGACACTGGTAACAACGAACGCGGAGGTATTGGGCGGTATAATTCTTGCCCAGTTGACGGCCAGGGGAACGTCATGCATCTACGGGAATCTGAGCACGATTATGGACATGAAAACCGGGGTCGCCGCGGTGGGTGCGCCTGAACTAGCACGGGTGGCGGCCGGAACAGTCCGGTTGGCCAAATATTACGGCCTTCCCTGTCTGGCAGGCGCAGCCATGTCCGACAGCAAGATTCCGGATGCCCAGGCCGCCTATGAATCCGCCCTTAGCATCATGTCAACCGCTTTAGCCGGAGCCAACATTGTTTTCGGTATGGGAGGGCTCGACCATTTATTAACGTTTGACTATGCCAAACTGATCATGGATGCCGAATTGGAAAGAATGGTGATGAATATCCTCGGCGGCATTGAGGTTTCTGGGGATTCTGTGGCGCTGGATGTTATTCACCAGGTCGGGCCGGCGGGAGAATTTCTGACCCAAGAGCACACCTACGACCACATGCACAATTTCTCTCAAAATAAATTATATGATCGGCGGGCGCGCGATGTTTGGGTCGAGCAGGGGTCTAAAGACCTGACCGAATGCGCATATGAGAAGGCCCGTTATATTATTGAAAACCACGCGCCCAAGCCCCTGCCCGAGGGGGCTGCTGAATCCATGCAGGCGATTGCGGCGGAATACGAGGCCGAACTCGGTATTAGCCAGGCGTAACAAGCGGTCAAATCGTATCTGCAAAATGCTTCTTCACCACAGCGGAGTAAACATAATCGATCATGGTTAAAAAATCGTAAACCGGTAGACCCGTCGCTTGTTGAACTGCCTCGCTGTATGGTGGCATCATGCTGCATTCCAGCAGAAGCGATCTGATGTCGGGATGATCGGCCACAACTTCTTTTGCGGCCTGTACGACTTCCGCTCGGATCCCGTCACTGTCCAAGGTTCCAATTTCATCCACAACCGCATCTTTAAAATGCTTCTCATTTTGCAATCCGCGAATCACAAGTCCGGCGGTATCCTGCAAACCGATCTTATCGAATACTTCAGCGGTCAAAGAATCTGAATTGGCGGTCAGCACACCGATCTTGGCGTCCGCCGGCAGCGTCGACTGGATAAATGGAATCTGCAGCAAACTGGACAGAAAGACCGGAACATTGACGGCTTCCTTGACCTCCTGGTTAAAGATCGCCATAAAGCCGCAATCTCCTGTAATGGCTTTGACCCCTTCACGTTCCAGCTCCTGAGCACCGGCGATCATGCCTTCGATGAAGCTGTAATCGTGGGCGAAAATGCGCTCGGTTAAAAGCCCCTCCACGGTTTTGAACCGTATGGGATAATCGTAACTTTTGGCATTACCGACATCGCCTAAGATAAACGGGGTTTCGGTGTCCAGCAGAAGGATACCGATCGCCTCGCCATAACTCGTCTGACCTTTATTTGCCGTAAAAATCATTTCTCTATCCTTTTCTAATGTATTAGGTTTCAAGTGTCCCGCCTTCGCTCGAAAAGCTGCGGCGCGTCAAGCAGTGTTCTGGTTTGGAGCTGGCTACTGGCCTCTGGCTACTGGCAGCTGGCTATTGATTCTCTGATTCCTGCCAGAAGCAAGAAGCCAGAAGCCAGGGGCATAGAGCTGACACCTGTAAACTTAAATTTGATGCGCTGTGATTATATGATTACAAGTTGAGTTGTAGCTTTGGACAACACTTCAGGCCCATCTTCGGTCACCAGGACATTGGATTCAATATTAAAATGCCCGTAGTGCGTCACAACGGTCGGCTCAATGGTCACCACCATCCCGGCCTGCAGCTCGGTATCATCAAAAAGCGCAATATGGGGCGGCTCGGTGGTGGCCATCCCAATTCCATGGCCAATCCGCCCGGCCTGGTTTGACTGAGCCGAAGAGCAGTCGCCCTCACCCCAGAAATCCTTCAATCCGGCTTTTTCAAACTCCTGATTGCATAATCGGGACAGGTCGGAGGCCTTGATGCCGGGGCGGATGGCCGCCACCGCAGTATTGCTGATGTCATTGACAGTATCATACATCTTCTTTTGCTCCGCTGAAGGCTCACCAACGGCCGCAATCCGCGAGAAATCGGAAGAATATCCATTAACCTTGCAGCCGGTGTCAATCCAGAGCAAATTACCCGCTTCCAGAATATGCTCGCTGGGATTGGGTAAAAATCCACTTTCATAATTGTGAGGCCCGGAATTGCTCAGGGTCCATACGGCCGTGCCGCCCAATTCGACGGCGGTGTCATATACAAGCGTAGCGGCATCTTTTTCAGTCATTCCCGGCTTGACACTATGAAAACATTTTTCAAAGGCCTGGCTGCTGATCGAACAGGCTTTGCGCATGCATTCCACTTCCGCTTCTGATTTGACCATTCGCACGCCCCATAAAAGATCGGATGCATCGATAAAATCAGCTCCGGGGAGTTCTTGGGTCATTCGGGCAAAATCATTATACGGCAATCCCAGGCGCTGTTCGTTGCCCAGCTCGGCACCGATTCGTCCGGCATTCAAGCCCAGCCCCCCAAAGACGGCCTTTAACATGTCAAACGGTATGGCGCCAAAAGATGCATAGGTACGAATATCATCCACCCAGGACTCGCGCTGCTGAGAGTGTTCGAAAAAATCGTGCACGATCAATACCGGATCCCCCTTTTGCGGCAGGACCATAATTGTCGGTCTTGAAAAAGAGAAGTCTCCATGGCCGCCACTGAAATAGGTAAAATTGCCGGCTTCGGTAATGAACAGGGCATCTAAGCCATCCGCTGCCATTTTCTGCCGGGCTCTTTCCCAGCGGCTTTCATACTCTGCTTTGGGGAAACGCTTGTATTCGGAACTCATAAGCAACGCCTCCTTTGCTGAACAGCGCAATTGTGTTCGTTGAAAAAAGAATGGGCAAACCACAAAATCAATAGACCATCTGTCATATCGAAAAGCAAGATGTTTTCATTTTTCATTCTTTAGTTTGCTGCACCCGACATTCAGGGTCACGGGTTCAAGCTACGACGCTGCAGGATTTGCGGTTGAAATACACATGAAAGTCGATTAGTATAACAAGTTCATAAGGAGAATCCGTTGAAAGACAAAACCCCATATGTCATCGCCTGTGCGGTACTGGCACTCGATATCAAATACGCTGCTGAAAAATTGGGCACGGAAGTCGGCACGAAATTTTTGGAAGGCGGCCTGCACAACCAGCCCAACCGGCTGCGCGAAAAACTGCAGGCCGCTATTGACGAGATTTCAGCCGCCGGCCAGTGCGACCGCATCATTATCGGATACGGCATCTGCGGCCGCGGAACGGTAGGCATCCAGAGCCGGGATATTCCGCTGACAGTACCGAAAGTACATGACTGCATCGCACTTTTTCTGGGCGGGGATGCGGCCTATCGACGTGAATTCAAAAAATACCCGGGCACCTATTATATATCAGCGGGCTGGCATGAAGAAAAAACCGAGCCCATTTCCCAGCAGAAACAGTCGGCCTATTATGGCAGCGAAAAACTAAATTATAAGGAACTGGCAGAAAAATATGGCGAGCGCGAGGCTGAGGAAACCATCCGATTTCTGAGCACATGGCAAAAAAATTATCAAAGAGCCGCCTTCATCGAAACCGGGGCTAAGCTTTCACCCAAGTATGAAAAGTACGCCCGGGAAATGGCCAAAGAATACGGCTGGAAATACGAAAAACTCGTCGGCGACCAAAAACTCATTGAAGCGCTTTTGACCGCCGACGAGACCACCGACGAAATTCTGTTAGTGCCACCCAACCACGTCATCGACTTCGATGCCATGCAATCCACCCTTGCCGCCAATCCGATATGGGACCCTGATGACAGCCGGCCGCCGCAAACTGAAATTACGGTAACGGGAAAAGGCGACCATGATGCCGGCGAACCGGGGTATCTGAAAATCGGGTTGGGAATCGACGCCGGCGGCACTTATACGGATACGGTGATCTATGACTTTAGCCGGGATAGGACCATCAGCAAGAGCAAGGCGCTGACCACCAAATGGGATTTCACCGTAGGCATCAACAAGGCCCTGGCGGAGCTGGATCAAGATAAATTGCAGAATGTGGAGATGGTGTCCTTATCCACCACCCTGGCAACCAATGCGATTGTTGAGGGCGAAGGTCAGAAAGTCGGGATGATGATCATGCCGGCCTATGGTCGTTTCGATCCGGATGACATCCCATATGAGCCCAAGGCCGTTATTTCGGGACAGCTGGAAATCACGGGAAAAGAAATCCGTCCGGTGGATGAAAAGGAAGTCCGAGACGTTGTGCACCGCATGGTGAAACAAGACAAGGTCAAAGCATTTGCGGTCTCCGGCTATGCAGGCGCCATCAACCCGGCCCATGAACTAAAGGTCAAGCAAATCATCCGACAGGAGACCGGGCTGTTTGTCACCTGCGGCCATGAGCTATCACAGATTCTGAATTTTCAAACGCGCGCACATACGGCGATGTTGAACGCCCGCATCATCCCCAAACTGACCAAATTGCTGCTGGATTTGGAGAAGGTGCTCAAAGAGCAAAGCATTTCAGCACCCATCGTGGTGGTGAAAGGGGATGGCACCCTGATGAGTGCAGCCATGGCCAAAGAACGACCCGTCGAGACGATTCTGTCAGGCCCGGCGGCAAGTGTGGCCGGCGCCCGGCATTTGACGGGTTTGAAAGATGCATTGGTGGTGGATATGGGCGGCACCACAACAGATACGGCGGCCTTAGTGGATGACGCCGTCAGTATCTGTGAGACCGGATCCAATGTCGGCGGCCACAAGACCCACGTTAAAGCACTGGAGATCCGCACCGTCGGTCTGGGTGGTGACAGTCTGATTCAATACGAAAGAGGAGAGTTTCACCTTGGACCTCGTCGGGTAGCGCCCATCGCCTGGCTGGGCGCCATGTACCCCGGAACGGACAAGACACTGGACTTTCTCTACCTGCACTTGGATCGTTACGCCCTGTCCACCCAGGACATGCAAATTCTGGCCCTAACCGGTTCGGCAGACCATCTGGACCTGACACCTTTAGAGCAAAAAATTCTGACGCTCATACAATCAAGACCGTATTCGATTGACGAGCTTCTCAAACGAACCGATTCCCTAGTCGAAATGAGCTTAAATCTCGATCGCCTGGAGAAGCATTTTGTGGTTCAGCGGTGTGGTTTGACCCTCACCGATCTTTTGCACGTGACCGACCGGTTTAAGCGCTGGGATAAAAACGCGGCCGAACGCTTCTGTCAGATGTTCTCCCGACTGACAAAAATGGATATTCCCCAGATGGCAGAGCATCTGCTGGACATGGGCGTTACGCGCCTGACACTGGAGTTGTTAAAACGGCAGCTGGATGACGAAATCGATCCCGATGCCCTGCATACCTGCCCGGTATGCCAGACGCTTGTAAAACATTTACTTGCAGGTGGAGACCATCCCTATAGCGTTCGAATTGATCTGCAGCGGCCGGTGGTCGGTATTGGGGCGCCGATCCACTTTTTCTTGCCCCGCGCTGCCAAAGCTTTGGGCACGGAATCTATATTACCTGAAAACGCAGATGTCGCCAACGCCATCGGTGCGATCACCAGCAATGTGGTGGTCAGACGCCGGCTGCGCATCATTCCGGATGAAGAAGGTGGGTTCCTGATCGAGGGTTTGGCGGGTAAACGGCACTTTAGAAAATTCGAAGATGCCGATGCTTTCGCGCGTGAAAAGTTGTTGCAGAGAGTAAGAGACCTAGCGCGCGCCGCCGGCACCAGCGCCCAAGCGGTCACACTCAAAATCGAAGACAAAATTCCTAAGACCGCGGACGGAAAGCAAATCTTCTTGGGTCGGACCATTAACGCGAATCTGACCGGCCGCCCGGATATTGTCGTCAAGGAAAACCTACAAGATAAGTCGGCTGCTGCTAATTAGTGTCATATCCCTCAACGTCTAAGGCGTCAAATTTCTGGTGTCAGGTGTCAGTGTTCAGGTGTCAGGGAAGTTAAGACTAATATCCGAACCAGTGCAAATATGTGACCGGTATTGCTACTAAGTTGCAAAAGCTTGAAATGGGTCACCGAAGGCCTGACACCTGAAACCTAATGCATAACCGGTTTAGTAATTACAAGCTCGAAATGCCCCTAACGCTTTCCCTTGGTAGCTTCCCAGGTGATTAAGATGATACCCGTGATCACAAGTGCGGCGCCGCTCAATTGGGTAAATGAAAGCCGTTCGCCCAGTAATATGGCAGCCAAGAAGATTGTTAAAATCGGCTCGGTGTTGAGCAGCATCGATGTTTTGACCGGCCCAATGATTTCAAGACCAATCAGTAATGTGACGTAGCCAACGGTCAACGCCAAGCTAGCGACACCCAGCTTAAACCAACCGGCAGCGGCAATCGATGCTGCCGGTCCGCCGCTGATAAACATGAAAGCTACAAATAGGATGGTGCCGGTCGTCAGGCAATGCACATTGACTGCCTGCGGATCGACGTGGCGTATCGTCAGGCTGCTGACGGCAACAAATGAGGCCGCACCTAACGCTGCCAAAAAAGCAAACGCAATGCCGCGCCAGTTAAGGCCTGCGAAAGACTGAATTTCCAGTGCAAAAGCCAGTCCGATGAATGCGATAGCGATTGCTATTAAGCGAAGGGCAGTGAGGGGTTCATTTTCAGTAAAACGAGCGATCAGCGCAACCAGGAACGGAGAGGTATAAAAGATCAGCACGGCCAAACTAACCGGGATATACTGGGTGGCGCTCAGATATCCAAAGCCCATCATAAATACCGAAAAGCCCAGAGCCAGGCCGGCATAGCGTTCCCGCGGCGGCAATACTAATTTTTTGCCTCGGATCTTAAGAAACAGAATTAGGAGGGTGATCGTTACCGAATGGCGCACGGCGTTGATCGTTGGAATATCAATTCCATCCCGATAGGCCATGTTGGAGATCACAATATTAATCGTAAACCCGGTGGCGGATAATAAAATCAGGCCGACACCGATCCACTTTGCGGTATTGCTGGAGACGGTCTCAAATGGTTTCGCGGGTCTGGGTCTCATAGTTACTTATGACCTGATGCTTTTCGAAAAGGCCTGCGGCGCCTTTTAAATGAAGAATATTGTCATATGCGTCGTAGAGAGAGATAACAGAAAGGTGTAACCTATAGTGTTGCTTCAAAAAATTCAAGAACCTTAATGCAGATCTAATATGGAAAGGAGTATTGATATGATCAAAGTCAACACCTACTTTGACGGAAATGTCAAAAGCCTGGGATTCGAACGTGAGACGGTTGGGTATACGGCAGGAGTTCTAATGCCGGGAACGTATACCTTTGATACCCAGAAGGAAGAGCACCTCACGATAACGGTGGGGGAAATTGAGGTCCAGCCACCAGAGTCCGAATGGCGACACCTGAAGACCGGTGAAACCATCATCATTCCGGCAAATGCAAATGTTAATCTGAAAGTCGAGCAGCCCGCCTCATATATCTGTATGTACGCCTGATGTCGCCGGTTTTTTTTATCCAAGAATTTTGAATCATTTTCAAATTTCATATTGACGGAAAAATAAATTTTTTGTATATGAAAATAGTTTTCATATTATGAAAATATGAACTTTTGCCCTCATTTATATTCATGCAAAAATGAAAATCAATTTTATTCCTCATTCATTTTCATGCAAAAATGAAAATAAATTCCATTGAACGCTGCCTGCGGGTCATTGATACCTTAAGTAATCACCCCGGGGGGCTGAAACTGACAGAAATCAGTGCTCTGCTCGACTTGCACCCCAGTTCGCTGCATCACATGATGTCGACCCTCCTTCCCCATGATTACATCACCCAGGATCCGGACACCAAAAGGTATTCACTCGGATTTCGCTTTCTGGAAATCAGCCGTAAAATTTTAGATAATCTGGACATCCGTCAAATTGCCCATCGCCATCTGGAAGTTTTACGGCAGGAGAGCCAGGAAGCCGTCCATCTGGCGATGCTGCGGGGTGATAAAGTGGTTTACATCGACAAACTAGATACCCCAAGCGGCCTGTCGCTGGCCACCTACGTGGGATTTGCCACCGACCCGCATGCAGCCGCCGGCGGTAAGGTGATTCTGGCCGGCTTGAAAGATGAGGCGGTCAAAGGCATGTATAAAAACAAGCCTTTAAAAAGTTACGGGAAAAATACGATTACACGTTTGCCGGCACTGATCGCAGAGCTGGCCAAAATCCGCAAACGGGGATATGCGGTCGACAACGAAGAATATTACGAGGGTGTGCGCTGTGTCGCCGCTCCCGTGAGCTCGGGTGGTCAGGTGGTGGCTTCCATCAGCGTTACGGGCTCCATATTCACCATCACCCCGCAGCGAATTGAGAAGGAGCTTGCGGCCAGAGTCGTCAAGGCAGCGGAATCTGTATCCGCCGAGTTACATTGGTAACTATCGTGATGTTCCTTTAATAGTTTACCAAAGTCGCTAAGTGAGTTTCGTCAGTTGAGTTCATTACAGACTTCTGGCCGCTGGCTACTGGTCACTGGCTGCTGGCCAGAAGCAAGAAGCCAGGAGCCAGGAGCCTGACACCTAAAATAAAAGCGTAATTTGTAAACTACTCCTGGTTCGTAGCATGAGTTAAAGAAGTTAGGAAGAGGAACACAATGAAAGAAATACGGATACACGGAAGAGGCGGCCAGGGGTCGCTGGTTCTGGCGCAATTTATGGCCATTGCGGCTCTGGAAGATGGCAAGTACGGCCAGGCATTTCCATTTTTAGGCGGCGGTGGCGAACGGCGCGGCAAGCCGATTGTTGCATTTTGCCGACTCAGCGACCGCCCCATCCGCACGCGCAGCCATGTGCATTCGCCCGATTATGTCATTGTGCAGGATGCCACAATCCTTAGTGAGGTTGATATCGCCGAAGGCCTTAAGCAAACCGGATCGATCTTAATCAACACGGATAAATCGGTAGAAGATTTAGATCTTGAACAATCGAAGGCCATCACTATATCCGCAGATGAGCTGGCACGTAGGATTTTGGGCCGACCGATTATCAACACCGCACTTCTGGGCACGTTTGCCGGCTACAGCGGTGAGTTGTCGCTGGAAGCCACGCTGAATGCTGTGCGCAGTAAATTTCCCGGCGAACTGGGGGAAAAAAATGCACAGGTTGTTAGCGAAAGTTACCAGGCATTTTTAAAGGAGAGCTCATGAAACTGACAAAAGGCGCCGTTGTTGAGGGCGGAACCTCGCTAAACTACAAGACCGGCAACTGGCGCGACCAGCGGCCGGAAATCGATCAGGAGGTGTGCAATCAGTGTGGTAAATGCCGGGAGGTTTGCCCGGATGACGCCGTCCACCGCCATGACGAGCGCTATGAAATCGACTACGACTTTTGTAAAGGCTGTGGCATCTGTGCCTATGAATGCAAGCCTGAAGCGATCACATTAAAACCGGAGGAAAAATAAACCATGGACGACATCAGAGTGGTTGAGGGATCCGAGGCTGTCGCACTGGCCGTTAAAGCTTGTCGACCGCATGTCATTTCGGCATACCCCATCAGTCCTCAGACACATATTGTCGAAGGCTTGGCCAAAATGGCGGCCGACGGCGAAATCAATGCCGAGTATGTCAGGGTCGAATCCGAATTTTCGGCTGTCAGTGTTTTAGCAGGCGCTGCAGCCGCCGGCAGCCGCAGTTATACGGCCTCATCTTCCCAGGGGCTTTTGCTGATGACCGAGGTTTTATATGCCAGCGCGGGCATGCGCCTGCCATTTGTAATGACCGGCGTGAACCGCTCCATATCGGCGCCAATCAACATCCAGGTGGATCATCAGGACAGCATGTCCTTACGGGATGCCGGACTGATTCAGTTTTACGTGGAAAGCGTGCAGGAAGCCTATGACATGCACCTGGCGGCTTTTAAAATAGCAGAGGATCCCGACATCATGCTGCCGGTGATGGTCTGCATGGACGGCTGGGTCTTGACCCATTCTTATGAGCGGGTGCAATTTGTTGACCAGCAAGCCGTTGATGATTTTCTGCCGCCCTTTGCCCCGGAGCATTATCTGGATCCGGCCGCACCAAAAACCTGGGGTTCCTATGCCGAATCGGATGCCATGATGGAATTTAAGTTTGCGATCCACAAGGCCATGATCGAAGGCAAACCAAGGATCCAGGAAATTTTAAACGAGGTATCGGCGTTGACCGGCCGCGATAACAACGGCCTGATCGAAGCTTACCGGGTCGAGGGTGCCGAAATTATTTTGGTGGCCATAGGATCCGTCACCGGAACGGTCAAGGATGCCGTTGACGAGTTGCGGGCGGCGGGTAAAAAAGTCGGTCTGCTCAAAATCAGATGCTACCGCCCCTTTCCGCACGAGGAAATCTGGCAAGCCGTAAAAGACGCTAAGGTGATTGCGGTGATGGATGCCAGTTTCTCCATGGGCAGCGAGGGCTCTATCGGTTTGGATCTGAAAGCTAAGTTGTTCGGCCGGCCGCAAGCGCCCATGGTCGTTGATTTTGTGGCCGGCCTCGGCGGCAGGGAAATCAATACCGGCACCGTTCAACGGCTGGTGGCGCGAGCCGAGGAGATTCATCGCTCAGGACATGTATTGCCGGAATCGGAATGGGTGGATCTCAACGAAAGTATCGTACCTTAGGTGAAGGAGAAATAAATGACCGTCAAAAATAAAACACCAAAAGAATCCCTGTTTGTCTCCGGGCATCGAGCCTGCCACGGCTGCGGTATGGCTTTAGGGGTTCGGCATATTTTAGAAGCCACCGGAAACGATGTGATCGTGGTTTCACCCACCGGCTGTCTGGAGACGTTCACTTCGCCCTATGGGTTTTCTCCCTGGCGGGTGCCCTGGATCCATCATGTGTTTGAAAATGCCCCGGCAGTTGCCTCGGGTGTCGTTGCGGCCCTGCGGGCTCAGGGGCGAGAACACACCCGGGTCGTGGCCATCGGAGGGGATGGCGGAACCTTTGATATCGGCTTTGGCGCTCTTTCGGGAATGCTGGAGCGCGGCGATGATGTCCTTTACATCTGTGTCGACAATGGAGCCTATATGAACACCGGCGGTCAGCGCAGCGCAGCAACCCCACCCTGGGCCGCGACGACCACGGCCCCGGCCGGCCGGCAATCCATGGGCAAGTCCGAAATGAAAAAGGATCTTCCCGAAATTGTGGCGGCCCACGGTATTCCATATGTGGCCACCGCATCGATAGCTTATTTGGGCGATCTAAAGAAAAAAATCAAAAAAGCCATGGCCTATAACGGACCGCGCTATATCCAAATCGACACCCCCTGTCCATCGGTGTGGAGTTTTCCGTCGCATCTGACGTTAGAGATCGGTCGGCTGGGCGTCAATAGCGGGCTGGTGCCGTTGTTTGAAAAGGAAAACGGGGAAATAACGGCGATCCGCAAAATTAAACGCAAAATCCCGGTTACCGAATACCTAGATAAACAAAAACGATATCGGCACTTGTTCGACTCCGAGCAGGGACACATTGAAATCGAACAAATTCAGTCACTGGCCGATACCAACATTGAAAAATACGGGCTGTTATCCGGATAGAGCCCATTGTGTAGGAGGCTATCATGAAATTGCAAAACGGTGGTGAATATATCCAAAGCTTGCGGGCCCTGAACCCCGTCATTTATTACAAAGGCAAACGCATTGATGACGTTACGCGGCACCCGGCCACCGCACCCCACGTGCGGGCGGCCGCCATGACGTATTCTTTGGCGGCCAAAGAAGAATACCGGGATCTGGCAACAGCCACATCACACTTAACAGGGCGTACGATCAGTCGTTTTACCCATGTGCATCAGAACATAGAGGATTTGATTAAAAAAGTGAAGCTGTTGCGGGTGCTGGGTCAAAAAACAGGCACCTGTTTTCAACGCTGCGTCGGATTTGACGGTATCAATGCCGTTTACTCAGTGGCCTACGAAATTGATGAAAAATTGGGTACCGACTATCTGCAGCGCTTTAACCGCTGGTTGACCCGGATCCAGGACGACAACATCATGGTGGTCGGCGCTATGACTGATCCCAAGGGCGATCGCTCCAAAGGCCCTGCCGACCAGTCCGATCCGGATCAATATGTCCATATAGCGGAACGACGCGAAGGCGGCATCGTCATCAGAGGTGCCAAGCTACATATGACCGGTGCGGTCAACTCGCACGAAATTCTGGTGATGCCGACAACCGCTATGAATGAAGCCTCGAAAGATTATGCGGTTGTCTGTGCCGTGCCGATTGACGCGCCCGGTGTCACGATGGTCTTCGGCCGTCAGGCCAATGATGATCGCCGGGACCGCAAGGAGCGCATTGACGTCGGCAAGCCTTCTTTTGGGGCCGTCGGGGGTGAAGCGTTACTTGTTTTCGAGGATGTCTTCGTACCGAATGAAAACGTTTTCATGGATGGTGAAGTCGAATTTACGGGCGATCTCGTATACCGCTTTGCCGCCCACCACCGTGCCAACTACGGCGCCTGCAAAACCGGGTTGATGGATGTGCTCATCGGTGCCGTCAGCTATCTAAGCCTTATTCAGGGCACCGCCAAAGGGTCGCACGTGCGGGATAAAGTCACGGAGATGACCCATCTGAGCGAAACCCTTTACAGCTCATCGATTGCCTGTTCGGCTGAAGGCTGGCCCACTGCCTCCGGCGCCTACATGGTGGATACGATGCTCGCCAATGTCTGCAAACAAAACGTTACTCGTTTTCATTTTGAAGTTGCCCGTCTGGCGCTGGATCTGGCCGGCGGATTCATCGCCACCCTGCCCAGTCAACATGATTTCGCAAATGAAGATGTCGGTCATCTGGTACGCAAATATTTTTCAGGGGTCACCGACATTCCGACGGAGGACCGCGTCAAAATTGCGCGTATGATCGAGGCCATGACCGGCGGAACCGCACTAGTGGAGTCGATGCACGGCGCGGGCTCCCCGCAGGCGCAGCGCATCATGATTTACCGGGAGGGCAAGCTGGCAGAAAAGATAAAGCTGGCCAAGCGCTTGGCCGGCATTAAAGATTCGGATGAATAATTAGGTCTCATGTTTCAGTAAACGGATAACAGAAGACAGCCTGCGACGAGCCGTTCGGCCCTGAGCTCACGGCCGAAGGGCTCCATTCGGCCCGCTTTCGACTTGAGACCTCGGCGTGAGCTCGGTCGAACGCTCAGGCCGAAAGTAGCTCATGGCCGAGGGCAGCCGAGTCGAAAACAGAAGTCAGAACGAATGTATGCAGAAGAAAGCATAGATAAAACCAATTAGAGGCAATCTTGAAATTGGCGAGCAGAATAAATTCAGCTGGATGAACTGCTCAGCGCGCTTTATGAATTAACCGCATCAACTTTAAAGGAGATTTGTAAACCGTGGAATCTATCTTTGAATACATGGAAAAATACGACTTCGAGAATCTGTTTTTCTGCCAGGACCAGGCGCTTGATTTCAAGGCCGTCATCGCCATCCACGACACAACCCTCGGTCCTGCCACCGGCGGTTGCCGCATGTGGCAGGATTATCCCAGCGAAATGGATGCCGTCGAAGACGCCCTGCGGCTGGCACGCGGGATGACATACAAGTACGCCGCTGCCGGGGTAAACCTCGGCGGTGGCAAAGCCGTTATTATTGGTGACCCCAAGCGTAAAGATCGTGAACCTGTCTTCCGGGCATTAGGAAAATTTATCAATCGTCTGGGCGGCAAATACATCACCGGCGAAGACGTTGGCACTACCCTGCAGGATATGGAATATATCCGCATGGAGACGGAACATGTGGTCACATTGCCAACATATTTAGGTGGCGCAGGTGATATTTCTCCTATGACGGCATACAGCACCATACGAGCCATGCAGGCTTGCTGTAACCGTGTATACGGGTCCGATAGTCTGGAAGGGAAAATAGTAGCTGTGCAAGGATTAGGCGCTGTAGGGCACAATGTTGTTTCTCAACTTCATGAATTGGGTGCCCAGACCATCGTTTGCGATATCGATTCTGAAAAAGTGGCTGCCATGGTTGATCAATATGGCGCCAAAGCTGTCGAAACGGATGCCATTTATGATCAGCAATGTGATGTTTTCTGTCCCTGTGCTTTAGGCAAAGGCATCAATGACAACACCCTCGGCCGACTGAAATGCAAAATTATCTGCGGCTGCGCCAACAATCAGCTGGCCGAAGAGCACCACGGCGATCAGTTGGAAAAAATGGGGTTCGTTTATGCTCCTGACTACATCGCCAATGCCGGCGGCACCATTTATGATACGGACCGGCTGGAGGTCGGAGGTGTCAGCCATGAGCGCGGCAAAGAGAAGGTTAAACGTGTTTATGACAATATGATGCGGGTGTTTGAGATTGCCGATCGGGACAAGCTGCCGACCTATCAGGCAGCCGACCGTATGGCCGAGGAAAGAATTAGGCAAATTGCCGAGGTAAAAAAATATACGGATGGTTTTTAAAGACGAAATTCGCAAACAATCGGAGGAGATATGTCAAAAAGCCAAGTGAGCATTGTCAAGACCGTACCACAACCGGATTACGAAGCCGTGCTGGCCGCCGTCCGCAAAAGCATCGATCTCATCGGGGGTTTG
>JAAUXY010011345.1_pt1 | contig 17135 bp, 18 predicted proteins | sample 7278121 | NCBI WGS metagenome assembly JAAUXY01 (sample SAMN14350117, study PRJNA611818) | marine sediment metagenome | isolation source: surface marine sediment (1.8m) | place: French Polynesia: Moorea | collected 2018-08 | reverse complement strand
GTTTCCCTGCTCTCGCTGTAATAAGGCGTGTCGAGGATGCCGCGGACGAGCGCCGTCCGGTATTCGTAGTCGATCTCTTCCTCGAAGTCCGTGGGATCGCCAGCCATCTCGTACAGCAACAGGTACTGCGCGATGCTGTCTTCTTGAGTCGGCAGTTGCCGGTGTCCTTCCGCGCCGATCGGCCGTTCCTCGATGGCATGGTGCAGCATGCCGAGATAGTCGGCGATCGACAGAGTCTTGCGGACACCGGGTAGCGCTTCGAAGTGGTCTTGCAGTGCCACTACCTTGCGCATGTTGTCGGGGTCGAGCAGGCCCTCTTCGTCGCGGGTTTCGACGATGACATCGAGGAAGGTCGTGCCGGCAAACGAATCGTTGATCATCTCGTCGGCGATACGAATCGGCTCGCCGGGCGCGAAGTTGTCGACCTGTGAACGGTCGACCTGCAGCTGCATGGCACCGATCGCGGCAATAACGGACACGAGCGCGAAGACGGACAGGACGAGCCCGTAGCGGGCTGCCGAGAATGCACCGATATGGGCGAGCAGGCGGCCGAGCCCACTCGGCCGATTGCGTGTCCAGTGCTCAAAGGCCGGGCTCGGGCCGAGGCGCAGGAGCACCAGAACGCTCGGCAGGACGATAATGGAGAACAGCCACGCGAGCGCTACGCCCGTTGCCGCGTACCAGGCGAAAGCGGTGATCGGCGGCATGATCGACGCCACGCCAATGCCGACGAACCCGGCGATCGTCGTAATCGTCGTCAGCGTGATAGGCCGCGCCATCGTCACCATCGCCCGGACGACCAGGTCGCGGGTCTCGGCCGAGGGGTCCTGCGATCTGAGCTGGAAGTACGCGGACAGGATGTGGATCGCATCGGCAACCGATATTGCGACGATGATGACGGGCAGCGCATTCGTAATGGCGTAGTAAGGGACGTCCTGCCATGCCATCAGCCCGAGCGCACCGCCCGCGGCTGCGACGACGACGAACAGCGGGCCCGGTAGCGCGGCAACCCGCCGGAAAGCCAAGAAAATGAACCCGAATACGAGCACGAACACGAGTGGCTGCAGCTTGCGTGCGTCCTCGTCGATGTAGCGGCTCAGGTAGCCGCTAACGGCGCCCGGGCCCGCGACCTGTACGGTGTGAGCGCCAAGCTCCGCCGTATCGATCAGGGCGAGCACGTCTACATAGGTCTGGTCGGCCAGGTCGGAGTCCGCGAGTTCGGCGAGGATGATGGCACTGGACCCGTCGCGACTGACGAGTGTCTCGATGTGCGGCGGCATAGCGAGGAAGCGCTGCCGAGTATCCTGTGTATCGAGCGCCATGCCGGCGTCGCGATCGATGTAAGGAACGACGTCGAGCGCACCGCCGCTGCCGGCGATGGAAGACTCCGTCGCAAGACTCACCACCCGATCGGGTCGTACGTTGGGCAGCAGCGATATGCTGTCGGTAAGGTCCGCGACGACGGCCAGCGAGTCGGGCGAGAAAATGTCGCCGTCGCTGGCGGTAACGGCAACGGCAATCGAGTCGGACAAGCCGAACACAGCCTCGGCTTTTTCATCGGCGAGTAGCGCCGGGTGATCGGCCGGGATGAATGCCTTTACGGAGGTGTCCTTGACGAGCCGGGTCAGTCCCGATGCGGCGACGGCAACGACGACCAGCGCAACGACGAGCATCGTCCTGGGCCGCGACGTGACGTGGTAGAAGAAGCCGGTGTTCGTGGATTCGTTGGAGAACATCACGCTGCCCCCCGGTACAGCGCGGTGTCGGACGGGTCGTGGCGGAATTCGCCGCCGCGCCGGAACATTTCTTCTTCGAGGCGAAGCCACTCGAGCACGTAGGCCGGTACCTCGGGCGATTTCGCTTCCGGGTGCACGGCGCTGGCGACGTCACTGGTCGAGACCCACCTGCCTTTCGATCGAAGCGCCGCGCGACTGATTCCGACGGCGACATGTCGGCCCCGGTCATCGATGAACACATGCTCGAGGAAAAACCACTGGCTGTCCCAGCACAGCAGCCGGCTGCGAACATGGTAGTCCTGCCAAAGCTTCAGCGAGTAGCGGTAGCGGATGAAACCGCCGCCGAGAATGGGCGCCCAGCGGTTGCTGCGGATGGCAGAGGCGACACCGGTTCGCGCCATCCAGTGAGCGCGGGCGACGTCCATGATCTGCAGGTAGCGGCCATTGTTCATGTGGCCGAACGCGTCCAGGTCGTGTGGCAGGACGCGGAATCGTCTTTCGATCGGTGACGTGTGATGTACGGTCCGCTCGAACAGGCTTCCCAAGAAGACCCGCAGCAGCCTGAAGTAGAGATTCACGTTCTTGTTCTCCTGTCGTGAGACGAATTGCCCCCGTTACAGAAGAAGAGCGTAGTGACGACGCAAATCCCGCCACGCGCGCGCAAAAAAACAGACTGGCCGCCGTAACTTGCACGGCCAGTACTGTGAATCAATGACTTAGCGCGGCCACGCGGGCCGCGGGCGAGGATCTACGCCGCCCGGCGCCGTGCGCGGTACCAGAAGCGGCCCCAGAAGGAGAGCAGCTCTTGCTCCGTGTCGGGCTGGTCTTCCTGCGATCGCTTCAGTTTTGCGTCCAGTGCCGCGTTGATGCGGTCACGGGCGATGGCTGGCGCAAGTGTGTACGAGTTCTTCGTCGAGACGCCACCCAGGCTGATCGAGAAGGCGTCACGGTTGGTTCTGGTCTTTGCATTCATGGTCATATCTCCCTATGTCCACAACGACTCGAAGTCGATAACGGAATGCGGTCGGCCAAGTCGGGCCGACGTGAAAAAGGATTCATGGGCTTTGCCCAACCGGAGGAGGTCGCGTAGCAGCGGCGCCTGTCGCGCCGCGGGCGCTTACGTGCGCTGGCTCGCGAGCCTGCGAGCGGCCGGGTCCGGCCGGTAGTTGAGCCTCGCGATCGCTCGGTCGACTTTTTCCTTCGTCGACGAACGAACGTTAGGCTCCGAATTCACGACGCGGGATACGGTCTTGATCGAGACCCCGGCCATATCGGCTACATCGAATATGGTGGCTTTCGACATGATGGCACCCTATTCAGTCCTGGGCGACTGTGGCCCGGCCCCAAGCAGCCTGCCTTCGCACCCTACGTGTGCAATTTAGGGACTCGCGCGCCAGTCCACAAACGAAAAAAAATCAGCCCAGGGCTGAGATAATTTCACGTCAGATCATCGAATTCTCGTAACGCAGGGGTCCGCGGATGCGCCGCGGACGGCCTCGCCCAACTTAGCCCGACGCGCCGTCGAGGCGCTCCCGAATGAGGGCCGCGATGTCGTCGAGTTCGAACGGTTTATAGAGCAGCGGGATGGACTCGTCCATACCATGCTGCAGCGCAACGTCGTCGGTGTAACCGGAGATATAAATGCCGACGGCTGACGGCTGCCTGTTGAGTGCCGCCTTCATGAATTCCGCGCCGTTCATGTTGGGCATCACGATGTCGGACACGATGACGTCGATGCCGCCCGTTTCGCGCTCGCAGATATCGAGGCCGTCCTTGCCGCCCGGCGCGGTCAACACGGTGTAGCCCAGTGAGCCCAGGCCGTTTCTCAGGAAGGTCCGGATCTGGGCCTCGTCTTCGACCACGAGCACCGTTTCGGAACCCGCGCGCGTGCCTGTAGCCACATGCTCCGCGGCTGCAGCCTCGGCACTGCGCGTGGAAACCGGCAGGAGGATCCTGATGCGCGTACCGCCTCCCGGTCGGCTGTCGATGCTGATCTCGCCGCCCGCCGCACTGATAATGCCGTGCACTGTCGCGAGCCCCAGGCCGGTGCCACGGCCCCTTGGCTTGGTCGTGAAGAAGGGCTCGAAAGCGCGCTCCCGTGTCTCTTCATCCATGCCCGTGCCGCTGTCAGCGACGATCAACCTTGTATAGTCCCCGCCGGTCATGGCGGGATGCTGCGGGTCGCCCGTTTCGAGGCGGGCCCACTCCGTGACGACATCGATGCTGCCTCCGTCCGGCATCGCGTCCTTCGCGTTGATGACCAGGTTCAGCACGACCTGGTGCATCTGCCCCGTATCGAGCTCGACGGCACCGAGTCCCTTGCCCAGTTCGTAGTTGATCTCGATGTCCTCGCTGATCAGGCGGCGCAGCATGGGCTGCATGCTGCGGATCAGCTCATTCAGGTCGAAAGCCTGTGCCTGGATTGGCTGGCGCCGACTGAACGCCAGCAGCTGGTTCGTCAGGGACGTGGCCTGGCGCGCGGCCTCGGAGATCTCACCGAGTCCGTCCTGCAACTCGCTGTCGGCACTCGCATGATCGCGAAGCAAACCGGCCTGGCCGAGAATGGCCGTCAGCAGGTTGTTGAAGTCATGTGCCACGCCGCCGACGAGCTGTCCGAGCGCCTCGAGCTTCTGCATGTGATGCATGCGCTCCTGGCTCGCGGCGAGCGCCTCTTCCGTTTGCGCCTGCCGCTCCAGCGCCTGTCGCAGCAGACGGGTCACGAACCACCCGCCGACGATAGCTGCCAGCAATATTGCGGTCAGCAGGGCGAGGTTGGGAAGGATAAGGCGCGCTTGTGATTCGATGTCGCCCAGCGTTTCTGCGGCCGCGATCTCGTGCAGCCGATGCAGCTGATCGATGTTGAGCTCGAGCGCCGCGACCGAATCCAGAAGTTCGCCGGGCGGGGCGCTGTCCATGGCCATCCACTCTATCGTGGTGAAGCGGACTTCGAGCCGGCTGAGCGTTGCGTCGAACTGTTGCCCCATGTACTGCGCCTGCAGCTCGAGAAGCCGCTCGAGCTGCGAGCGCATCGAGTACAGGGTGCCGCTGACGCCGGGCTGTATTGGCCGGCCTGTGGTTTCGGGGGTCCCGCCTGCTGCGTCAGTCAGCAATCGCTGCAGGGATTGCGTATTTCGGTATAGCTGCTCCGATGCCGCTGACGAGGCGAGATAGTAGAAGGTGACGCGGTCGCGCGCTTCGTCGTCCGCCTTCTGCGCGGTGTAGACGGCGATGATCAGTGCCGCTGCCGCGATCACGACGACGGCCGTCAGCGCATAGACGTAGCGCAGTACCTGGGCGTACCTGTCTCTCGCCGCGTTCACCGCTCGTCGCTGATCTGACCGGCTTCGCGGGCTGCGGCGCGCACGGCCTCGAAGTCGTTCCTGCCTGCCGGCACGTAGCCGTTCGCGCCCTGCGCCCGCAGAATTGCGAGGTGCTCGGCATTCGTTGGATCCAGCGCAAGGAACGCGTCGGTCAGCAAGGTCGTGACTGAAGCATCCAGTGACGATTGAGCGGCCCAGACGTAATTGCCGTAAGGGGGCGTGGTCTCCAGAACGCGCAGTGAGTCGTAGTCAGAACCACGGCTCAACAGGGATTGCACGATGAGACAGTTGGCAACGCCAATCTCTATCGTGCCATTCAGGACCCAGTCGATCGTCTGGTCGTGTCCCGACGAGTGCCGGACCGACGCGAAGAAGTCCTCGGGAGTGATGCCGCTCTCCTCGAGAAAATGGCGCGGCATCATGTGACCGGAGGTCGATAGCTTCGGCCCGAAGGAAAACGCTTCTCCCTCGAACTCGTTCACCGATCGTCGCGGCTCGGGGTCCCGGACGATGTAGCAGCTGATGAAATCCAGGTCGACGTCCCGCATCACCAGCGGTACCGCACCGCTTCGCTGTTCCGCCTGGGTGAAGGTGACACCGCCGAAGTTGGCGATGTGTATACGGCCCGCATCGAACTCGTCGAGCATCTGCTCGTAGTTGGCCGGTATCGAAAGTTCGATGACCAGCCCGGTTGCATCCTGTAGGTAGCTGACGAGCGGCCCGTAGCGCGTTGCCAGGCCCGACTGGGATTGACCGGGCAAGACGCCGATGGCGATGACATCGGGCGCAGTCGATTCCTCGTTCGCACAAGCGCAAACCGTCACCGCAACCAACAAGCTGAAGAGAGCTCTCATAGCCGTCACACCACGCCGCGACCTCCCCGAGTTTACAGACTGGTGGCAAACGCGTGAAGCAGCCCGGGCGCGCTGTGCTGTATATTGTCCTGCGCCAAGCAGGGGAGCGCGCATGCCTGAACATCCAGTGACGACGGAGAAGATCGTGCTCGTTGTCGATGACCATAAGCTGGTTCGTAGCATGATCGTGTCACTGCTGACGCGGGAAGGCTTCCAGGTCCTCGATGCCGAGACCGGTGAGCTGGCGCTGGAGATCCTCGAAAAGCGCGGCGCCGAGATCGGTTGCGTTCTTCAGGACCTGTCGATGCCGTCGATGCCCGGTGAGGACGTGGTCGCCGCAATGCTGGAACTGGCCCCCGGCCTGCCGATCATCGTCATGAGTGCGGACGACGAGGCCTACGGGCGCACGCGGCTCGGCGGAATGAGCATTGCCGCGTACGTGCAAAAGCCGTTCGAACCCGACGAGCTGGTGGGCAATGTCGTCGCGGCCCTTCCGGGCGAATAAGAGGCGCTTTTGCACCGGATCATCGGGTTTCCCGAACCCGTCATTCGGCTTTTCTCATGGTCTGGGAGAATCGCAATGATCGGCGTCCGGTTTTCGCCCCCGGCGGCCGCCAACACGATAGAATTTCCGATTCTCAAGGCTGGCGGACGCACATTCGGAGGAACGCAATGACTACAAGACAACTGGCCGGGCTGGTGGCGGCCGTGATCATGCTCGCCATGGCGTCGGCCGTGCACGCCGTCGCGCCGCTGTCGACGGAAGAGTTGACACTGCACTGCGCCGTTTACGAAGACGATCCCGACGGCGAAGATGGCATCTTCTGCGTGCGCTACATCCAGGGCTTCATTGACGGGGCAGTCGTCACTGATGAGCGCGTAACCTATAACGTCGCCGATGAGGCCGATCGCGCCGAGTCGTTCACGGAGCGCGCGATTCGGACCCGAGTCAGCTCGCGAGTCGCTCGTTACGGTCCGTCCGTGTATGCCGACTTCTGCCTCGGCGAGCCCGTACCGCTGCGCGAAGTCGTCGAAGTCGTCGTGGACAATCTGCTCAACACCGAGTTTGTTCGCGACATGCCGCTTGCCCGCGACGTGGTCTACGCGACCCTGCGCACTACCTATCCCTGCGAAATTGACGACTGAGCCGATGACTGATTCCGCTCCCCGGGCTCCGAGGCCGCTGCTGCGTGCCGCCGTGCTTACGGCGTTTCTCGTCGCGGCGTGGCTTCTGTGGTCCGGATTGTACAAACCGTTACTGCTCGGGCTCGGCGTGTTCTCGTGCGCTTTGACCGTCTACCTGCTGCAGCGTATGGGCTACTTCAGCAGTTCCGCTTTTCCGTTTCGCTACAGTCCGCGCCTGCTCGGGTTCTGGGGCTGGCTCGGCAAAGAGATAGTCCTTTCCAGCATCGAGGTCACGCGCCACGTGCTCGCACCGAAAGTCGAGGTTTCACCGCGCACGGTGAGGCTCGACGTGGCAGACTTGAATACGGTCGACCAGGCACTGCTCGGTAATTCAATCACCCTGACACCCGGCACATTGACGCTCGATGTACACGAGGGCCGGATCCTGGTGCACGCGCTTACGAAAGAAGGCGCCGATGCGCTGAAAGAAGGTGAAATGCAGCGTCGGGTGCGGGCACTGAGGAGTCGCTGACATGTATATCGTTGTCACCCTCGCCACGATCGTCACGATGGGCCTCGCCTTGATCCGTGCATTGCTGGGACCGAGCGTTTATGACCGGGTCCTTGCTGTCAACATGTTCGGAACCAAGACGGTGCTGCTCTTGTCCGTCATCGCGTTTCTGTACGGGCGCCCGGACTTTCTCGATCTAGCGCTTGCCTATGCGCTGATCAACTTCATCGGCGTCCTCGCCGTCCTCGAGTTCTTCCGCAATCGGGTCGAAGGCGGTGAAGGCGAGGTGAGGTAAGGCATGGACATGTTCAACGACGTCCTGTCGTGGATCCTGCTAACGCTCGGCGGCCTGGCTGTCCTTATCGGCGGCATCGGTGCACTCCGCATGCCAGATCTGTATACGCGAATGCACGCGGCGAGTGTGACAGACAGCCTCGGCGCGATACTCGTCATCTTCGGCATCATGCTGCAGGCTGGCTTGTCGCTCGCAACGATCAAGCTTGCCGCCATACTATTGTTCCTGTTGCTGACGAGCCCGACTTCGTCAAATGCGCTGGCGAGTGCGGCGCTCCTTGCGGGCACACGTCCGCTGGATGATGCCGATCCCGACGAGCGGGAAGATGCGTCGTGACCGCGCTGTTCGGAGTATTCCTGCTCACGTTGCTGGTTATCACGGCCGTGGCGATTGTGCGGTCCGAAAACCTGTTCGTCGCCGTAATGCTCATGGGGATCGCAAGCCTCCTCATCGCCGCCAACTTCTTTATCCTTGACGCAGCAGATGTGGCGCTGACCGAGGCAGCTGTCGGCGCAGGTATTTCGACCGTGCTGTTCCTGGGTGCGCTGTCCCTTACAACGCCGCGAGAGAAAGCGTCGACCATGAACAAGGGCCTTTCGATCATCGTGACCGTGGTAGCCGCCCTCGTCGTAATCTACGCGACCTTCGATAAGCCAAGGTTCGGCGACCCCGAGGCGCCGGTGCACACGCACGTGGCGCCATGGTATCTGGAGAACACCCCCGAATTGATCGACATTCCCAACGTCGTCACGGCCGTGCTCGCAAGCTACCGCAGCTACGACACATTGGGAGAGGTGTTTGTGGTCTTTACAGCTGGCATCGGTGTGCTGTTCCTGCTCGGCACGGGAAGCGTCAGCCGGTCGCTCGAGGAGGAGACCGAGATAAACCTGGGCTTGCGTCACCACCTGATTCCCAGGGTTGTCGGTCGATTGCTGATTCCATTTATCCTGCTTTTCGGTCTGTACGTGCAGTTCCATGGAGAGTACGGGCCCGGTGGGGCGTTCCAGGCCGGCGCGATCATCGCAGCTGCCATGATTCTGTACGCATTGCTCGAGGGCGAGCGTCATGCACTCGAGGTCCTGCCGCAGCGGGTTCTGCTTGTCATGATGGCTGGTGGGGCGATCTTGTACACGGGTGTCGGTGTCCTGTGTACGCTTCTCGGCGGTAACTTCCTCGATTACTCCGTGCTCCGCGAGGATCCCGTCAAAGGGCAGCAGCTCGGAATCCTGCTGGTCGAGGTCGGTGTTGGCGTCACCGTTACTGGCACATTGCTTTCGATTTTCCATGCCTTCGCCGCGCGAGGTCGCTAGGTGGAAATTCTGGGGCTCTACAATTATTGGGTCTTCGCGATTCTCCTGATGATCGGCTTCTACGCCGTGATCGCAAAGTTGAACCTGGTAAAGAAGCTGATCGGGCTGTCGCTGTTCCAGTCGGCGGTTTTTCTGCTCTACATAACGATGGGAAGAATCGAGGGTGGCACGGCACCTATCTATTCGGAAGACGCCGGTGCCTCGCTATATGCGAATCCGCTGCCGCAGGTGCTGATCCTGACCGCCATCGTCGTCGGTATCTCGACGATGGCACTCGGACTCGCCATCGTGGTCCGGATCCGTGAGGAATACGGTTCCATCGAAGAAAACGAGATCGCGGAGATCGACAAGCGATGATTGGAGTGGACGCGCACCTGCCGGCGCTGCAGGTGATAGTGCCGATGCTCACGGCCGCCTTCGCTGTGCTGCTGTCTCCGCGAGGACTCGCGTGGGCCGCCGCGACCGCTGCAAGTCTTCTGTCGTTTGCAATCGCACTCGAGCTCACGTTTGCCGTGATGGATGGAACAACTGTTGCGTACGCCATGGGCTCGTGGCCGGCCCCGTATGGGATAGCACTGGAGGTCGACAGCTTCAGCGCTCTTGTCCTACTCGTTATTACCGGCGCATCGTCGCTGGCGCTCGTTGGTGGCCGCGCAAGTCTCGATGCACAGGTGCGTATCGATCGGCAGCCGTACTACTACTCTGCGTGGCTGCTCGCGGTCGCCGGTCTATGCGGCATCGCGGTTGCCGGCGACGCATTCAATATCTTCGTCTTCATGGAGATCTCATCGCTCGCGAGCTACATCCTCATAGCGGGCGGCTCCGATCGCCGTGCCCTGCCGGCGACGTTCAAGTATCTGATCATGGGTACGATCGGGGCGACCTTTTACCTGATCGGCGTGGGCCTGATCTACATGATGACCGGCACGCTAAATCTGCACGATATGGAACTCAGGATTGCAGGGGTGGCCGACCAGCGGCCGATTCTAGCTGCTGCCGGCTTCATTACTGTGGGTCTTGCTCTCAAGGCCGCCGTGTTTCCGCTGCACGTCTGGTTGCCGAACGCGTATACCTGGGCGCCGAACATTACGACCGCATTCCTCGCGGCATGTGCAACCAAGGTGTCGCTATACGTTTTGCTGCGCTTCGATTTTTTCATATTTCAAGGCAATCTGGCGGGTCACGCGGCGCAGTTTGCAGCCTACCTAGCGCCGCTGGCCGTGCTCGGCATCCTGGTCGGTTCCGCCGTCGCGATGTTCGAGAAGAACGTGAAGCGGCTGTTTGCGTTTTCATCGATCGCCCAGATCGGCTACATCATGCTGGGCGCGAGTTTTGTAAGCGTCCTCGGACTGACGGGCGGCATCGTTCATATCTTCAATCACGCGTTGGCGAAAGGAGCGGTGTTCCTTGCGCTTGCGGCCTTTGCGGTGGCAGCGAGATCGTTGCGACTTGAAGACCTCGGCGGCATTGCGAGGCGGATGCCTTGGGCATTCGCTGCCTTCGTTCTTGCGGGGCTGAGCCTGATCGGCATTCCCGGTACGGCCGGCTTTGTCAGCAAGTGGTACCTGATAGCAGCAGCGATCGAGCAAGGTCCCGTTGGTATTGCGCTGATCGTTGTTATCGTGATCAGCTCGCTGATGGCCGTCGTCTATGTTTGGCGCGTAGTCGAAGCTGCGCTGTTCGGCGAGTCCGAGTACGAGGCGGCGCAGGTACAGGTCTCACCATCCCTCATGGCAACTCTCTGGGTTGCAGCCGGTGCCAACCTCGTCTTCGGGCTGGTACCGGGGCTGCCGGTGTCGCTCGCCCAAACGGCAAGCCTGTCGCTGCTGGAGCACCTGCAGTGACCGTCGAAACGCTGATCTTGTTATCGCTGCTTATTCCGACAGCTGGGGCGCTGGGCATAGCGCTGGCCGGGCGCGTAGGCCCTAATTTCCGCGAGGGCGTTACCCTCATAACCGCCGGCGCCTTGGCCTGGACCGTCTGGCAGATCGTCCCGGTGATATTCAACGGCGGTCGGCCCGGCGTTATCGTCACCGAACTCATGCCCGGCATGGAAATCGCCTTCCGGGTGGAGCCGCTCGGCATATTGTTTGCGGCTCTTGCGTCGAGTTTGTGGATCGTGAATTCGATCTACTCGATAGGCTACATGCGCGGCAATAACGAGAACAATCAGACTCGCTTCTACGTGATGTTCGCCGTGTCGCTGGCGGCAACGATGGGGATCGCGTTTGCCGGCAACCTGATTACCCTGTTTCTCTTCTACGAGGCCCTGACGCTCGCAACTTATCCGCTGGTTTCGCACAAGGGTGATAAAGCGACCGTACGGTCGGCGCGCGTCTACCTCGGCATCCTGCTCGCAACGTCGATCGGATTGCTGCTACCTGCGATCATCTGGACTTACAGCGTCGCGGGAACCGGCGATTTCTCGTCCGGCGGTATCCTGAATGGCAAGCTGGAAGGCCCGGCGATCGGCCTGCTGCTGGGGCTGTTCGTATTCGGCATCGGCAAGGCCGCCGTCATGCCCGTGCACCGCTGGCTCCCGGCGGCGATGGTCGCTCCGACGCCCGTCAGCGCGCTGCTGCACGCCGTGGCCGTCGTCAAGGCCGGTGTGTTCACGGTTACCAAGGTGATCGTGTACATCTTCGGCGTCGACTATCTGTTCAGCCAGCCATCGAGCGGCTGGCTGGTTTACGTGGCGGCGTTCACGATCATCGCGGCCAGCGTCGTCGCGTTACGGCAGCAGAACCTCAAGCGGCTCCTGGCGTATTCGACCATTGCGCAGCTGTCGTATGTCGTCATGGCGGCCGCAATCCTGAAGCCGCTCGCGGAGATCGGTGCGGCGATTCACATGCTCGCCCACGCGTTCGGCAAGATCACGCTGTTCTTCGCCGCCGGCGCAATCTACGTCGCAGCGAAGAAGACCGAGGTGCCGCAGCTCGCCGGCATTGGCCGGCGAATGCCAATCACCATGACCGCGTTCACGATCGGCGCGCTCAGCATGATCGGTGTCCCGCCGACGGCCGGTTTCGTGTCCAAGTGGTACATACTGGCGGGCGCCTTGCAGGCCAATGATTATGTGGCATTGTTCACCATCATCGGCAGTACCGCGCTCAATGCGGCGTACTTCCTGCCGATTGTTTTCATGGCATGGTTTTCCGAGGAGCCACCCGGGGGCGATGACCACGGAGAGGCACCGTGGCCGGCCGTCGCGGCGCTGAGCGTTACAGCCGCACTCACAATCCTGTTTTTCCTGTTCAACGGTCCGGCAATCACTCTTGAGCGCCAGATCATCGAGGCCTTCTCATGAGCGATCCGCGCGAATCCGATCACTGGTTGGCGCGGCCGTCGACGATCCGACTGCTGTGGCGAGTGTTTATCGTCATCCTGATCGTGCTGGTAGCGCTCCAAGCCGTTATCAAGATCAAGGGTTACTTTACGGTCGACGGCTGGTTCGGCTTCGGCGCCGTGTACGGTTTTGCCTCCTGCCTCATCATGGTGCTCGTTGCCAAGGGACTCGGGGGCATTCTCAAGCGGCCCGAGGGCTATTACGACAAGGGCGACACGGATGCTTGATCTGTTGCCTCCTGGTCTGGTTCTGCTGCTCGGAGCCGCGCTGATCGGCGTCGCGCGTGGTCGCGCTCGTGATGCGGTCGTGCTGTTGACGCCGCTAGCGACGCTCTGGCTCATCTGGCAGGTGCCGGACGGCGTGGTATACGACATTCCGTTCCTCGACTACCGAATCCAACCGCTCGAGGGCAGTCCGGTAAGGCGGCTGTTTGCAACTATCTTCGCGATTATGACGTTCGTCGGCGGCATCTACGCGTACCGGCAGGCGAAGTGGTACGAGCTTGCGGCTGCTTATGCGTATGCGGCCGGTGCGGTAGGGGTCAGTCTCGCTGGCGACCTGATCTCGTTTTTCCTCTACTGGGAGCTCATGGCGCTGTTCTCGACGGTCGTCGTCTGGTGTGGTGGCACGCCGGCGGCGCGAGCAGCAGGCGTACGTTACGCGATCATGCATCTTCTCGGCGGTGTGGTTCTCAAAGTCGGCATCGAGGGCGTAATGGTCCACACGGGCTCGATCGATATCCAACCCTTGCTTGCCACTAACTTTGATAACTGGATGATCCTGATCGGGATCCTGATCAACGCTGCTGCGCCACCTGTCTCGGCGTGGCTCGCGGATTCGTACCCGAACTCGAGCTCGACCGGGTCGGTGTTCCTGTCGGCGTTCACGACGAAGACAGCCGTGCTTGCGCTGATCCTCCTGTTCCCGGGCGAGCCCGTGCTCATCTGGATCGGCCTGTACATGGTCATGTACGGGATCATCTACGCGCTGCTCGAGAACGACATTCGGCGCATCCTTGCGTATTCGATCGTAAACCAGGTCGGTTTCATGGTGTGCGCAATCGGCATCGGCACGCAGATGGCGATCAACGGCGCCGCCGCGCACGCGTTCGCGCACATCATCTACAAGGCACTGTTGTTCATGAGTGCCGGCGTCGTCGTGTACCGCACCGGACTGAATCGCTGCACCGATGTCGGCGGCCTTTTCCGGACGATGCCGTTGACCGCTATCTGCGGCATCATCGGTGCGCTGGCCATCTCCGGCTTCCCGCTCACGTCAGGCTTTACGACCAAAACGATGATCTCGGAGGCATCGGCCAGCGAAGGTCTCGCGTTCGTCTATTTCATGCTCGCCGCGGCATCCGCGGGCGTCTTCCTGCACGCCGGTATCAAGTTCCCGTGGTTCGTGTTCTTCCAGAAGGACTCGGGGCTTCGGCCCAAGGACGCTCCATGGAACATGGGTCTTGCGATGGTGCTGTTCGCCGGCCTCTGCATCCTGCTGGGTGTCGCGCCGGAGCTCCTGTACCGTTACCTGCCTTACCCGGTCGAGTACGTGCCGTACACGGCCGGCAAGGTGCTGTTCTACCTGCAGCTCCTGATGTTCTCGGGCCTGGCGTTCTTCCTGTTGCTGCCACAAATGAAGCGAACGCTGACGATCAGCCTCGATTTCGACTGGTTCTGGCGGGTGTTCCTGTTCCGTGCCGGCGAGCTGTCGTTCGACCTGGCGGCGCGGGCCCGCGCGGCATCGATCGCAGCGGCGAGCTCGATTGGCGGCAGCGCCTATGCCCTGGCCCGGCGCTATCTGGGCATGCCGGAGGACCGGCCGGGCGTCCTCGCCCGCACCTGGCCGATCGGGGTCACCGCGATCTGGATCGCGGTTCTGCTGACGACCTACATATTCGTCTACTATTTGTAGAGCCAGCACCCGCACGGGCTTCCAAGCCACTGATTTCCCTGGCGTGACCCAAGAGTCACCAATCGGTCAGGCCATGGTCACGCAGTTTCCGTGCCGTCCCGGCAGGATGCACACACCTGCCGTCGAGAGACGCTGCCTGATTACAATGGAGACAAGACAATGATGTACGAAAGCATTCTGGACGCCGTCGGCAATACGCCGCTGGTTCGACTCGGGAAACTGGCGCCGCCGGGCGTCAATGTCTGGGTCAAGGTTGAGGCCTTCAACCCGATGGGTTCCGTCAAGGACCGCATGGCGCTGGCGATGATCGAGGACGCGGAGAAGAGCGGTGCGCTGAAGCCGGGGCAGACCGTCGTCGAGGCCACCAGCGGCAATACCGGTATTGGCCTTGCAATGGTCTGCGCGCGGAAGGGATATCCGCTGGTCGTGACGATGTCAGAGAGCTTCAGCGTGGAACGCAGGAAGCTGCTGCGTTTCCTGGGCGCGAAGGTCTTGCTGACGCCGGCGGCCGAGAAAGGCACCGGCATGATGAAAAAGGCGGAGGAACTGGCCAGAAAACACGGCTGGTTCCTGACCCGCCAGTTCGAGAACCCGGCAAACGCCGATGTTCACTACCGGACGACGGCGCGGGAAATTCTCGACGATTTCGCGGACCAGCCGATCCATGCGTGGGTATCGGGCTTCGGCACCGGCGGCACGATGCTCGGCGTATCGCGGGCGATGCGCGAGGCGAGTCCCGACACGCGCATCATTGCGGCCGAGCCGGATAACTCGCCGGTACTGGGGGCCGGCATCCCGCAGCCGCGTGACAAACATGGCAGGCCGGACGGCAGCCATCCGCATTTCCGGCCGCATCTGATGCAGGGATGGAGCCCGGACTTCATCTCGGACCTGACGCAGGCCGCTGTCGACGACAAGCTCATCGACGCAATCCTGCCGGTGAATGGCGACGACGCGCTCGCCGTGACGAAAGTGCTCGCACAGCAGGAAGGTATCTTCGTGGGTACGTCGTCCGGGGCCACGCTCGCGGCGGCGCTCGAGGTCGCGAAGGATGCGCCCGAGGGAGCCAACATTGTTGCGATGCTGCCGGACACTGGCGAGCGCTATCTGTCGACACCGCTGTTCGGCGAAGTCAGCGAGGACATGGATGCCGAAGAGATTGCGCTGTCGGCTTCAACGCCGAACTATCGCTTCGACGTTCAGGCTCCGGCGGCAGCCGCGGCGGAGCCGGTTGTGGTCAACGCGGCCGCAGCGCAGTTCATCGACGAGGTCGTGCGCGACGAGCCGGTCGTCATGTTCGCGCTCGAGTGGTGCGAGTTCTGCTGGTCGCTGCGCAAGCTGTTCGACGCGCTCGAAGTCAGCTATCGGAGCGTCGACATAGACTCGGTCGCGTATCAGGAAGACGAGCAGGGCGTGAAGATTCGCCAGGCGCTCGGCGAACGGGTCGGTGCGCCGACGATGCCCCAGGTGTTCATCGGAGGGGAGCATGTGGGCGGCTGCACTGACGTTATCGAGGCTTTCGAGAGTGGCGCGCTGGCCGAAGGCTTCGATCGCAATGGGATCGACTATGACAAGTCGGTATCGGTCGACGGCTGGTCGCTGCTGCCGCAGTGGCTGCACCCGAGGCAGTCGGCGTGAGCGTCGCCTGCGCTCAGGCGGGCCAGGTGTCGCTAACGCGATAGCCCAGCGGCCACGGGTCGGTCGGGTCCAGCTTCAGACTGCGGGTGCCCGTGATCCACGCGCGCCCCTCGATGCTGGGCACGACGGCCGGACGGTCGCCGACTGTCGTCTCCTCCTCGATGCGGCCGACGAACTGCGAGTCGATAATTGAGCGGGCAACCAGCATCGACCCTTGCGAAGCCTCCCCGCGGGCATGCAGCACGGCCAGCCGGGCAGAAACGCCGGTGCCCGTCGGTGAACGGTCGATTTTGCCGGGCCGGATCGCTACGGCATGCCGCGTGGTCAGCGTCTCGTTCTCCATGCCGACCGGCGTGCCGAACAGGCAGAATGAGATGTGCGTCCAGTCGGGGTTTTGCGGGTGGCGGAAACCGATTTGCTCGGTTGCGGCGCTGGAGCATCGCACGCCGAGTTCGGCCAGATCTTTCGCTTCGTCCGGCGATAGCGACAGGCCGAGCGCACTGGCGTCGACGATGACGAAGCTGTCACCGCCGTAGGCGATGTCGGCGGCAATCGTTCCGACCCCTTCGACCTCGATCGACTGGTCGAGTTTGTAGGCAAACGACGGCAGGTTGCGGACGCGGATTGATTGCACCTTGCCGTCTTCACAGCGTGCCTCGACATTTACGAGGCCGCCGGGTGCTTCCAGCGTGAGCCGCGTGACCGGCTCGACCATTTCGACGATGCCGGTCTCGAGCACGACGTTGGAGACGCAGATCGAGTTGGAGCCGGACATCGGCGGCGTGTCCGCGGGCTCCATGATGATGAACGCCGCGTCTGCGTCGGGATGCAGCGGCGGTACGAGGAGATTGCAGTGGCGAAAGACGCCGCCGCGCGGCTCGTTGAGTATGTGGCGGCGCAGCCGGTCGTCGGAAGCTATCCAGCGGGACTGTTCCCACAGGCTGTCGCCCGGCGGCGGTGCGACACCGCCGACGATGACGTCGCCGACTTCACCCTCGGCGTGACACTCCACGACCTCGATGGTGTTGTCGGCGTCCAACGGAACGTCTCAGCCTGCGGGAACAGTCCCGCTGGATAGCTTCCGAC
>JAAUXY010015358.1_pt1 | contig 17138 bp, 14 predicted proteins | sample 7278121 | NCBI WGS metagenome assembly JAAUXY01 (sample SAMN14350117, study PRJNA611818) | marine sediment metagenome | isolation source: surface marine sediment (1.8m) | place: French Polynesia: Moorea | collected 2018-08 | reverse complement strand
TGCGGACTTGGTCATTGTCCGCCCAGAATAGTTGAGGCCATTAAAACACAATCGGAAAAATACCTCCATGTAATGGTCTACGGCGAGTACATTCAGGATCCGGCCGTGCAATTCAGTAAACTTCTGGCTACCCATCTACCCGAGAATCTGGAGATGACCTATCTGGTCAATTCCGGCACAGAAGCCATGGAAGGCGCTATCAAGTTGGCAAGAAGGTATACGGGAAGGTCCCGGATCATAGCTGCAAAAAATGCCTATCACGGCAATACCATGGGGAGTTTAAGTCTGATGAGTTTTGAAGATCGTAAAGCTCCTTTCAGACCCCTTATACCTGACGTACACTTCATTGAATTCAATTCATTGACAGATCTTGAAAAGATCAATAATGATACTGCTGCGGTGGTGTTAGAAACAATTCAGGGAGGTGCTGGATTCATTTTGCCGGAAAAGGACTATTTGGCCGCTGTGAAACGCAAATGCACAGAAGTTGGGGCTCTTTTGATTCTGGACGAGATTCAGCCGGGCTTTGGCCGTACAGGAAAGTTATTTGCCTTCGAGCATTTTGAGGTTGCCCCAGATATACTAGTAATAGGTAAGTCTATGGCCTCGGGACTACCTGTTGGCGCATTTACATCCTCACGTGAGATTATGCTGAGTCTTAGTGAAAATCCGTTATTGGGACATATCACTACATTTGGTGGCCATCCGGTTATCGCAGCGGCTGCCCTGGCCACACTTCGGGAAATAACGGAGGGAGAGCTAATAGAGGGTAGCCTGCTTAAAGAAAAGCTTTTCAGGGAATTATTAAAACACCCCGAAATTGTTGAGATAAGAGGCAAGGGACTCATGCTTGCACTTATGATGAAAGACAATGAGATGGCCAATGAACTGGTCCTGAGATGCGCGGCAAAAGGACTGATCCTCTTTTGGTTACTATTTGAAAAAAAAGCCGTTCGAATATCTCCGCCCCTGACAATCAGCGAAGAAGAAATAAAAAAAGGATGCCACATGATACTGGAAACTCTGGACGAAATCCGGCAATAATTTGTTAACTAAATTGTTAATAATATAGAGGAATTTGCCCTGATACCATTTTTTTTAAAAGCCTAAATTTAAATCCATAGTAAAACCAAGCACGTTTCTATGGCGTTACAACCTGACGAAAGACCAAACCGACCTATTGCAAAGTTTGAGTCGATGTTGAAGACAGACGATGTCTATTTTTTCGATTCTGAGGACTTTGAAGACATCATTCACCATTACCTTAACAACGGTAAAATATCCCTGGCAAAAAAAGCTATTAAGATCGGTCTGCGGCAACATCCGGATTCGATAGAGCTGAAGTTGCTGGAAGTAGAGGTCCTGGTATTTGAGAACAATCTTGAAGTGGCCGAGAGTATGCTGGATGAACTTCAGTTGATAGATGGTACAAACGAAGAGATCTATATTCAGAGGGCCAACATCTACTCCAAAAAAGATAATCACGAAGCTGCAGTAGCCTTGCTGGAAAAGGCACTGGAATTGTCAAGGGATAGTTATGATATCTATTCGCTGTTGGGAATGGAATATCTTTTTATGGACGATTTTCAGCTCGCCAAGCAGAACTTCATGAAATGTGTTGCTTTTGACGAACACGACTATTCTGCGCTCTACAACGTGGTGTACTGCTTTGAATTCCTGGAAGAATTTGAAGGTGCTATTAGCTACCTCAACGGATATCTTGAGCGTAATCCTTATTCGCAGGTCGCCTGGCACCAACTGGGCAAACAATACCTGGTAAAAGAAATGCTGGATGAGGCATTAGCAGCATTTGATTTTGCTATAATTTCCGATGAGAGTTTTATCGGCGCTTATTTCGAGAAAGGAAAGGTGCTGGAAAAGATGGGTAAATACAACGAGGCCATTGAAAATTATGAAACAACCATAAAGATTGAAGACCCCACCTCTCATGCTTACCTCAGGATTGGTAAGTGCCATGAAATGCTGCAAAACGACGATTTAGCAAAGTATTACTACTATCAAACCGTACACGAGGATCCGTTGCTCGACAAGGGCTGGCTGGCGATAACGGAGTTCTATTCCCGAAAGAAAAACTACGAACGCGGCCTGTACTACATTAACAAAGCGATCAACATCGATGGGGAGAATCCGATGTACTGGAAAAAATGTGCAGCCATTCACAAGGAACTTCAAAACTGGGATGAAGCTGATTTTTCCTATAAACAGGCGGTAGATCTAGGAAATTACGAATTGGATACCTGGTTGAACTGGGCATTTGTTGTTTGGAAAAGTGAGGACTTTGAATCGAGCATTCAAATCCTGATACAGGGATTTGAATTTTATCAGGAAGAAGCGGCCATGGCCTATCGTATATCCGGATTGCACTATATCCTCGGCAATATGGAAAAAGCCGATGAATTCCTGGTGAAAGGACTTAAATTGAACAAGGAACAAATCAGTCTGCTGGAAGATGAATTTCCAGAGTTCTATACCTCCTCAAGAGCACAAAACATAATTGCCAATATTCAGAGTGCTTCTGAATAAAAGCTTTACTTTTGTGTTTTGTTTTTCATGGGCGAGAATCGCAACCTAATCCAGTACATAATTGTAGCTTTAAAGGGAATGGCCATGGGTGCTGCCGATGTGGTCCCAGGTGTATCCGGAGGTACAATAGCTTTTATTTCAGGTATTTACGAAGAATTGATCACCTCACTGAATAATATAGATCTTCAATTATTCAAGCTATGGCGCAGTGACGGACTCAAAGCCGCATGGGAAAAAGTCAATGGCAACTTTCTCCTCGCACTCTTTACAGGTATTATGGTCAGTGTTCTTACCCTGGCCCGACTCATTAGCTGGCTATTGGAAAACGAACCTGTACTGGTATGGTCGTTCTTCTTTGGTCTGGTTGCCGCCAGCATCTTTTTCGTCGGCAAGAATATATCCAGGTGGTCCGGGGGGACTGTCCTGGTTTTTCTCCTGGGGGCTGTTGTCGCGTTCATTATTACGGTTATACCCCCTGTATCTGAAAGTAATAGTTTACCCTATCTTTTTCTATCCGGTGCTCTTGCCGTTTGTGCAATGATTCTACCGGGCATCTCAGGAGCTTTCATCCTGGTCTTATTGGGCTCGTACAAAACGGTTCTGGATGCAGTACACCAGAGAGATCTCGTAATTGTTGCCGTTGTGGCTGTTGGTGCAGTTTTCGGATTACTCAGCTTTGCCAGACTTTTAAAATGGATGTTCCGTCGCTACAGAAATCTTACCCTGGCACTTCTCACCGGCTTTATGCTCGGTTCTCTGAACAAAATCTGGCCCTGGAAAAAAGAAGTGACAAACGCGGAAACCGGCATCAGCAAAGAGATCAATATATCCCCACTCGAAATGGCAGGAGACAGTCAACTCCTATCGGCTATTGGTCTCGCCATCCTTGGATTTTCAGTTATTTTTATATTGGAAAAGCTAGCTGCTAAAAAATAATTGATATCGCCCATGCCTAAAACCAGATCATTTAAAGACAAGATATTTTTGGTGATAAAGGGACTGGCCATGGGTGCGGCCAACAAGGTTCCCGGAGTATCCGGTGGAATTGTGGCCTTTGTGGCCGGTTTTTATGAAGAATTCATTTATTCACTACAGAAAATAAATCTGAAAGCCTTCAGGCTACTCTTCAACGGCAGATTCAAAAGCTTTTATCAATATACGAACGGGCAATTTTTATCCCTGCTCATATTCGGCATGCTCGTAAGCTATTTCAGTGTGTCTAAAATACTGGATTATTACCTGGAGCGGAACGAATTATATGTATGGGCTACCTTTTTTGGGATGATCATAGGATCCATCTACTACATTTCAAAAGATTTTGAGCACTGGAACAAGCGAACCATTCCCGTTGGTATTATTGGTCTTATTTTAGGTGTTTCCATAAGTTTTCTAAGTCCGGCTAAGGAGAATGACAATTTGTTATTCATTTTTCTATGTGGTATCATTAGTGTTTCGGGTATGACACTTCCGGGTCTGTCTGGCTCCTTCATTCTGATCCTGCTGGGCAATTACGTGCTTTTACTGGTCGATTCTGTAAACGCGCTCTACGACACCATGGCAGAAATGCTTCAAGGCGATTTTAGTTTTACTCAAAATGAAGCGAGACTTCGTATGCTACTTATTCTGGGTATTTTTACTGCCGGTTCTGCCACCGGTCTGGTTACATTATCTCATATCCTTGGCTATGTGCTAAAAAGGTTCAGGCATAATACCACTGCTTTTATTATCGGGTTTATCACCGGGTCACTCGGTGTTGTCTGGCCTTGGAAAAGGACAATCTATTTAACAGATACTGATGGATCTGCAGTACTGGATACCAATGATGATAAGATCATCGTAAATTATGAACGATATTGGCCGGACATGGCCGATCAGGAAACATGGTGGTCCATTTTATTTATCTTAATAGGAATTGGAATTCTTATAGCTTTGGAATGGTATGGGAAAAACAGAACCAAAACAGCATAGGTACGGACTTATCGGACGTGACATCGAATACTCATTTTCAAGATCCTATTTCAGCAATAAATTTGGCGAAATGGGTTTAAAAGCCCATAGCTATGAGAATTTTGATATAGCCACTATTGAAGAATTTCCGGGTATCATTGCCAAAGAGAAGCACCTGCGAGGTCTGAATGTGACCATTCCTTACAAGGAATCCGTTATTCACTATTTAGATCGGCTCGATCCCGAGGCCGCTAAAATTGGTGCCGTAAATACTATAGAATTTGCTTCTGAAGGCCTGGTGGGCCACAATACCGATGTATATGGTTTTCAGGAATCCTTATTGTCTGTTCTTCAGCAGCATGACAAATATGCCCTCATACTCGGTACAGGTGGTGCTTCAAAAGCGGTAGCCTTTGCATTGAGCAGGCTGAAGATCTCATTTAAATACGTCTCCAGAAATCCTACTCAAGACCAGCTTCACTACAGGGAACTGAATCGGGAACTAATGTCGAAATACACGGTGATCATAAATTGCTCACCGCTGGGTACCTTTCCGAATATCGATCAAAAACCGGATATTCCTTATGAATTTTTAGACGCCGGGCATTTATTATTCGACCTTGTCTACAATCCTGAGATCACTGCCTTTATGCGTGCCGGAATGGATAAAGCGGCCAGGACATGCAACGGGAAGAAGATGTTGGAACTTCAGGCGGAAAAAGCCTGGAGTATATGGAATTCTTGAAAACATTCGATCCCTGGTTTAAATACTCTGCATTTCATCTAAAATACCCTAAAAAGTAGAATCATTACCTTTGTAGTTCGCATTGGTGTTAGTATCTTAGAGAGACAACTTACTTGCGATAGACAAACTTTTAGGTGATGTTGGACGAGAAGGACCATAAACTACAGGAACCTGTAGAGGAAAAACCTTCGGCAACTACTGATGCAAACAAGGGATCGGAGAAAAGCGCTGAAGAAACGCCCCAAGAACAGGACGTGACCCAAACCGATACGAAAGACGTATCCGGGGAGGAAGTATTGGAGGAAATAGAGAATTCCAATGCCGAAGATGCCGAAGACAAAGACAACCATCACCGCCACCACATTCCATTTCTTGATTATCACGCCATGTCTATGGAGAATCTGGTGGGCGAATTACAACGTCTTGTCAGGAATGAGAAGGTCCAGGCTATTAAGCGCCACGTCGATTCGATCAAGCACGAATTTGATCTCAAATTCCAGGAATTCATCGAGCACAAGAAAGAGGAATTCGTCAGTAAAGGGGGGTCTGAAACTGATTTCAGGTACAACTCGGTATCCAAAAGACAGTTCAATGAGGTCTATGGTGAATACCGCGAAAAACGCAATCAGTACTACAAAAACCTGGAACAGACCCTAAAAGAAAATCTGGCCAGTAGGCTTGCCATTATAGAGGAGCTAAAAGGTCTGGTTAATGTAGAAGAAGACATAAATACCACCTACAAGAATTTTAAGGATTTACAGGAAAGATGGCGAAATGCCGGTTCGGTGCCCAGGAATAATTATAACGATGTCTGGAGAACCTATCACCACCATATTGAGATATTCTACGATTTCCTGCATCTCAACAGGGAGCTTCGCGATCTTGACTTTAAGCACAATCTGGAGGAAAAACAAAAAATTGTTGAAAGAGCAGAGGCTTTGTCAAAGGAAGAGGACGTCAACAAGGCTTTTAGAGAGTTGCAAACATTGCATAAGATCTGGAAGGAAGATATAGGTCCTGTGGCCAAAGAACAAAGGGAAGAAATCTGGGGACGTTTCAGCGAGGCGACTAAGATCATGCACCAGAGAAGGCAGCAGTATTTTAAAGATCTTGATAAGATTTTTGAAAAGAACCTGGAAAAGAAAAACCAGATTGTGGAAGATATCCGTAATATGGCGGCAAACATCGGACAATCTCACAGCGAGATACAGAAACAGATAAGAGAAGTTGAATCGCTACGAGAATCATTTTTTAAGGCAGGAAAGGTTCCGCAGAAGCATAATGACGAATCCTGGGCGGCTTTTAAAGATGCGAGCAGGAGTTTTAACAGAAACAAGAACGCCTTCTACAAGAATCTTAAAAGAAACCAGCAAGAGAATCTGGATAAGAAAAAAGAATTGCTCAATTTGGCCATCTCACTAAAGGACAGTGATGACTGGGAGACTACCACTCCGGAGATGAAGCGTATCCAGCGTGAGTGGAAACAGATCGGTCATGTCCCCCGTAAATTCTCAGACAAGATCTGGAACGAGTTCAAGCAGGCTTGCAATCATTATTTCGACAGGCTACACGCTTCGAAAAATAAGGCCTATGAGACGGAGATGTCAAATTTTGACAAGAAGTCCAAGCTTCTCGATGAATTAAAAAAATTCCAACTCAGTAAGGATAAGGATAAGGATAAAGAAAGCCTGAAAAAGTTGATAAATCGCTGGAAAGCTATCGGCAATGTTCCTTACAATAAAAAGAATATCAACGGCCGCTTCAACAAGATCCTTGAAGCCTTGTTCAGAAAGCTCGGGATAAGTCCTCAGGAATCTGAACTACTGAAATACGGAAACAGGATTCAGCAACTCGCAAAGGCCGAGGATGAATACGCCATTCGGAATGAGCGATCCTTTGTAAGGAAAAAAATTGAGGAGAGTAAGAACGATATCCGCCAGTTAGAAAACAACCTCCTTTTCTTTTCGGATAAATCAGAGGACAATCCACTGGTAAAAGAGGTGGTTGAGAATATTAACAGAAAGAAAGAGGCATTAGCTACCTGGACGGTCAAAATGAAGAATCTCAATATCATGGAACACAATCTTAAAAAGGGAGAAGATGTTTCAGATGAGGCGACAGCAGCCAAAGCAGAGGAAGAGTGATCACGCCTGCCATGTAGTAATAATTAATCCTATAAAGGATCAATACACCCCCAAATTCAAACTAAGAGTTCAATAAAGCCGGAACTTGGATTATCGGACTTACTTGGCTACGTTCACAGACCTGGTTTCCCGGATCACCGTTACCTTTACCTGACCCGGATAGGTCATATCGGTCTGTATCTTCTGAGATATCTCGAACGATAACTGGGCAGCCTTTTCATCACTGACCTTTTCGCTTTCCACAATGACCCTGAGTTCTCTCCCGGCCTGAATGGCATATGCTTTTTGCACGCCTCCGAATGCGAACGCAATGTCTTCCATATCCTTAAGTCTTTGGATGTAGGAATCAAGGACCTGTCTCCTGGCCCCGGGTCTTGCACCGCTTATTGCGTCGCACACCTGAACGATAGGTGAGATCAGCGATTTCATTTCAACCTCATCGTGGTGAGCCCCGATGGCATTGCAGACATCTGCTTTTTCCCCGTATTTTTCAGCCCACTGCATTCCCAGGATGGCGTGTGGAGTTTCTATCTCTGTCTCAACATTCGGTACTTTTCCAATATCGTGCAGTAGTCCTGCGCGTTTTGCAAGTTTAGGATTTACACCTAGCTCAGCGGCCATTACCCCGCAAAGCTTGGCGACTTCCCTGGAGTGTTGCAGCAGGTTCTGGCCATATGAAGATCGATATTTCATTCTTCCTACCGCCCGGATAAGTTCGGGGTGCAGACCGTGTATGCCGAGGTCGATCACAGTTCGTTTACCCACTTCAACAATTTCCTGCTCTATCTGCTTCTCTGTTTTTCGCACAATTTCTTCGATGCGGGCGGGGTGGATCCGGCCATCGGTGACCAGTTTGTGAAGAGATAGACGTGCTACTTCCCTGCGTACCGAATCAAAACAGGACAGAATGATGGCCTCCGGAGTATCGTCTACAATGATCTCAACACCAGTAGCTGATTCCAAAGCCCTTATATTCCTTCCTTCCCTACCGATTATCCTTCCCTTGACATCGTCTGATTCCAGATTGAAGACAGAAACACAGTTTTCAACAGCCTCCTCAGTTCCAATCCGCTGAATCGTGTTGATTATTATCTTTTTGGCTTCCTGTTCTGCCGTGAGTTTTGTTTCTTCCAGAGTAGTCTGGAAATAGGCCATTGCATCGGCTTTGGCAGTTTCCTTAAGGGATTCGAGCAGTTGACCTTTGGCCTCATCGGCCGAGAGTCCTGAAATTACCTCAAGTTGTTGTACCTGGTTTTTATGTAGTTTTTCAAGCTCGGAATGCTTTTTATCGTAAAACTCCACTTTGTGGTCCAGTTGCCTGATCTTCTGTTCCATCTGATCGTTGAGCTTTTTATTCCTAGCGAGTTCGCTGCTAACCTGAGATTCTTTATCCCTGGTTCGTTTTTCCGCTTCCGAGATCTTTTTATTCTTATTGATGATTACTTTTTCGTGCTCGGCTTTTAATTCAAGGAACTTCTCTTTGGCCTGGAATATCTTTTCCTTCTTGATGTTTTCTCCTTCTGACCTGGCAGATTTAAGTATTGCCGAAGCTTCTTTCTTGGCGTTGCCTATGGTCTTCGAAGCCTTCCCTTTTTCGAGTAGTTTAGCAACTATAAATCCCAATATTATCCCACCTATAGCGGCGATCAGAAGCGTTGTATTAAAGTCCATAATTTGTGTTTAAAAATTAGTGTGTCTGATTTGCATCAGATACTTCTTCCGCCATGGGGTAAAAAAAAACCCACATTGATGGAAGTTTTGTACAAACTCCAATAAACAGGTTTAGGGCTAACAGACTGCTCAAGGATCCTCGCATGAAGGCATGCTTTTACAATCTAAACTCACCCTTTTTAATAGATTAGTGTTGAGTTCGTCAAAAAATAATTACCAATGTGGGCAGTAACTTTATATTATGTAAAAGAACTTATTTTATTGTGAGTTTAGAATTTACCAACTGATCCAGCGCCTTTAAACGCTCCGAGACCTCGATCGTATCTTCTGTTTTATCAATACCTTTTTGCTCAATTTTAGAGGCAAACTGCAGCGCGCACATCGCTAAAACATCTTGTTTATCGCGTACGGCGTAGTTTTGTTCAAATTTCTTTGCAAGCTGTTCTATATTCTTTGCAGCCTTACGCAAACCTTCTTCCTGACTAGGATCAATGGTTAACGGGTATACCCTATCTGCAATAGAAAGCTTTATTTTAAGCCTCTCCCCCATATTTATGAGCACATTTATTCAGAAAGTTGCGCTATACAATGGTCTAACTCCCTGATCAATGTATTTATTTTGAGCTTTGCTTCAGTTTTGTTTATATCACTGCCCAGCATGCTATTTGCCAACTTTAAGGATTCGTATTTCTCCTCCCATAAAAGTACCGAGTTCTTTGCGAGATCACGTTCGTTCTTTAACGATTCGAGTTCCTCCTCTAACCTGTCATTAGCGATGCCCAGCAATTCCAACTTGTGAAGCAACTTACTAATTTTGTTTTCCAGAGAATCGACAATCTCGATCAATTCACTCATGGGTAAATATTCATGCGTTACAGACAAAGTTAACACACAGCGCAGGACTTCGCAACAGTTTTTTACATTAATCTTGAAGTATCACTTCAATAAAACAAACTCTTCCTCTTGTAATTATTGATATTAGCTTGTGTACCCAATATATAGGGATTTAAAGACTGTTTTACTGTTTCATTCCTATTATTTAATTTCGTTGTAACGAAACTACTATGCGACTTTACCTTGTATGCCTGCTGTCTCTGCTTGTTATAAGGCTTTCGGCCCAGGCAGAATACCCAAAAGACAGCTTCAGATCGCCTATGGACATTCCTCTTATTTTAGCAGGAACTTTTGGTGAATTGCGATCCGACCACTTCCACGCCGGCATAGATATCAAAACACAGCAAAGACAGGGTCTGCCTATTTACGCCATCGCTGATGGAACTGTTACCCGTATTAAGGTATCACATTGGGGATATGGTAAAGCGTTATATGTGGCCCACCCAAACGGATATACCTCGGTCTACGCGCATCTGCAGAAATTCTCACCCGAGATAGAAGCCTACATAAAAAAGATTCAGTATGAGCGCAGGTCTTACGAAGTGCAGGTTTTTCCTGATTTTGGTGAACTTAGTGTAAAAAAAGAAGATCTGATCGCTTACACAGGTAATACAGGAGGATCCTCAGGCCCCCATCTGCATTTTGAAATCCGCAACAGTTTAACGGAGAAGCCAATTAATCCCTTGTTCTACGGTCTGAAAGTTCGCGATGCCACAAATCCAACCTTGAGTGAAGTTTATGCGTATCCACTTGCTGAAGGATCGCATGTGGAAAGAAGTGGGGAAAAAATACAACTTCGCATTAACCGACAAACAGATGGCTCATATCTGGCTGACAAGATAGAAGGCTTTGGAAATATTGGCTTTGGGGTTGTAGCCTATGACCGCCAGGATCTCGCGGCCAATAAAAATGGTATTTATTCGCTAACCCAATCTGTAAACGGTAAATTATATACCGATATCAACTTTAAGTCATTCTCATTTAAGGAAACACGCTATATCAATACACTCATAGATTATGAACACTACAGCAGTAAGCGTGAACGAATACAAAAGTGCTTTAAAACAAATTCAAATCAGCTCAGTATCTACAATAGTCTATACAACAATGGGATCTTGGAAGTAAAAGAAGGTTTGAGCTACAATGTTGAAATTGTTATAGCGGATCTCGCCGGCAATCAGGTTAAACTCATTATCCCCATAGAAGGTAAACAACAGGCTATGATCAATCCGCCCATATCGAGCAGGACAGAAAATTTTCTGGTAGCTTCTAAACCTAATAATTTTGCCTTGGGCAATGCCAGTGTTTACTTTCCATCCAATACTTTTTACGAGGATTTTTACATCGACCTGGAAGAGAGCTCAGACACGATCAAAGTGCACAATAACAGTGTTCCGGCCCACAAGCGATTTACCCTTAGCTTTGACGTATCGGAATACCCAACTGAAGATCGGGATAAAATGTTTATTGCCAGGTTAGACAAGAAAGGCAAGCCAAATTATATATCAACTTTTAAGAGAGACCAGAATTTTACTGCTAAGGTCAGGCATCTTGGCACCTATACGCTGGCCCGGGATACCATACCACCCAAAATCCGTGCTAAAAATTTCAAATCGAAACAGTGGCTCACCAATTATAGATACCTCAGATTGCTCATTTCTGACAATCTCAGCGGGATTGACACCTATGAAGCAACTTTGAACGGTGAATGGATCTTGATGGAATACGAGCCAAAAACAAGCACGATCACTTACAATTTTGACGATAAAATACTGGATCAAAAGCAATGCGAATTAAAAGTTGTCGTTACCGATAATGTAGGGAATACAACTACTTTCAATAGTAGTTTTTACAGAAACTAAGCATTTGAAGTGTCGCGAATTCATTTTGATCCTCTTGGGATTGCTCTCGATTTTATATGCAAGCGCTCAAACTGCGACTGTTACAGGCATTGTCCTAGACGAAAATAACAGGCCCCTTTCCAACGTACACGTTACCAGTGAAAATGCCGGCACTTATTCGGATGAAACCGGGTTTTATTTGCTTCAGGTTACCTCAGACAGGGAAATAAGCATCACATTTTCACATTTAGGCCATGAAAATGTGGTTTTGGAGGAGATTATCCTGAACACTAATGAAACTTTCGCTTTTAGCCCCGTCATGAAAACAGATGCCATACAGGTTGACGGGGTCGTGGTTACACCTACCGGCGAGAGGAATATAGAGGGAATTATTACATTTTCACCAAAGACGGCCCTTGAGATCCCTGGTGCCAATGCCGGTGTTGAAAACGTGCTGAAACTTCTTCCCGGTGTTTCATCCAATAACGAACTGAGCACCCAATACGCCGTAAGAGGTGGGAACTATGACGAAAACCTCGTGTACATCAATGATATAGAGGTATACAGACCATTCCTTGTACGTGCCGGACAGCAGGAAGGTCTTAGTTTTGTAAACAGTTCAATGGTTCAGAATCTGGATTTTTCATCCGGCGGATTTCAATCCAGATATGGTGATAAGATGTCCTCAGTTCTGGATATAACCTATAAAAACCCATCAAGTTTTGGCGTTTTTGCCACCGGAAGCCTATTGGGTGTTGGCGCCACGGTTGAGACTATTTCTAAGAACAAGAGTTTTTCTTCGATTACAGGGGTGCGATATCGCAATAATTCACTTTTACTGGGTAGTCTGGAAACAGAGGCGAACTTCGATCCGAGATTTGTAGATCTTCAGACTTACTTCACTTATAGGTTCTCTAATAAATTCCATCTGAATTTCCTGGGTAATCTTTCACAGAACGATTATCGCAATCAACCGCTCACCAGGCAAACAAATTTTGGCACCGTATTCGAACCCCGGGCACTAACCGTATTCTATGAAGGCCAGGAAAACAGCAAATACACAATAGAGTTCGGAGCTCTCAAGGGCGACTACTTCCTCAACGAAGATGTAACGCTGCATTTCAGTACCTCCCTGTATCATACCACAGAACAGGAGTATTCCGATGTGATTGCACAATATGAATTGGGCGAGGTCAATACGGATCTTGCCAGTGATAATCTGGGTGAAGTAACCTCATCCAAAGGGATCGGCACACAATACAACAGGGCCAGGAACGACCTGGATGCCATGATATTCAATCTGAGTCACCGCGGGACATTTTCGAGAAATGGTAAATCACTGGAATGGGGTGTCAAATATGCCTATGAGGATTTCCGCGACCGGATAAGAGAAGCAGAATTCATAGATTCTACCGGATTCTTTATACGCCCACCCCGGCCTGAGTTCTCTAATAATCAGCCTCAGGAACCCTTTGAGGCGCCCATAGAAGCTTTTGAGAGCATTTTTGCACAGAACACCGTATATACGAACAGATTAATGGGATTCCTGCAGTACAGTCGATTAACGAAGTGGAAAAACAGCGATTTGTACTACAATCTCGGCATCAGGGCACAGCATTGGAATATCAATGCCTCAGGATCTGAAAATGCATCCCATACTGTTGTCAGTCCCAGGTTTCAATTTGCATTAAAACCAGACTGGAAAGCCGATATGCTTTTCCGATTAGCGGCCGGCGTATACCATCAACCACCATTTTACAGGGAATTACGCGATGAGAATGGGAATGTGCAACCCGAAGTGGACGCACAGCGGGCACTCCACTTTGTACTGGGCAGTGAATACAGTTTTAATCTCTGGGACCGTGCTTTTAAACTGACGGGCGAAGTGTATTACAAAGACCTGGACAATGTAAATCCTTACACCCTGGAAGATGTTCGGATCCGCTATGCCGCCAATAATAATGCAGTGGCATTTGCATACGGGGCAGACATGAGATTAAACGGGGCATTTGTACCGGGTACGGAGTCCTGGCTGAGTCTGGGTTATCTGAGAACAGAAGAGAATATTGATGATCGGGGCTATATTTCGAGACCTACGGACCAACGACTGCATGTGGGACTTCTGTTTCAGGACTACATACCCAGCATTCCTAATTTAAGGATGTATCTTAACCTCGTATACAACACATGCCTTCCCTGGGGTTCTCCTAGTTATGCTGATCCTTATGAATTTCAGAATAGATTAAGAGATTACAGGAGAGCAGATTTGGGAATTTCACATATTTTTGTGGATGCTGAAAACCGTTATCCGAAAGACCATTGGTTATACAGGTTCAAAGAATTGATCGTTGGGGTGGAAATATATAATCTCTTCAACAATCAAAACTCCATCACCAATACTTGGGTACGCGACGTTGACAGCAAGCAGCAATTTGCTGTTCCCAATTTCATGACATCGCGGGTGCTGAATTTAAAATTCAGTTTGCGATTATAGCTGGAGGACACAATGAAAGGATTTTTATTGATACTGGTCATTCTGACCGTAATGCCGGTTTTCGGACAACGCGATATTTATGAAAGCGCGAGATTTGATGAACTTAGCCAGGACCACAAGGTGTTGGCCATCATACCATTCTTTACTAATCTCGACCTGAAAGAGAACAATAGTAAAGAAGAGGCCGTCAGGCTGGAAGAAATTGAGGGATATGCAGTACAGGACGCTCTTGAAGTCTACTTTGGTCGCGGAAAGAAGAAAAAGAAATTCTCAGTGGAATTTCAGAATACCAAGAATACCAACGCCATACTGGCACAGAATAACATAAGTTATTCTAACATCGACACTTACACGATCAAAGAACTCAGCAAATTGCTCGAAGTGGATGGGATCATTAGTGGGAATTTAGACCTGAACATTTTACTTTCACAGGGTATTCCTGCGGAGTTCAGTATCCTTGACTATATTTTGGGAGATGCGAACTACGGGCGAATCGGCATTAAGATAAGTGATGGGAAGACGGGAAAATTACTTTGGAAGTACGAAAACGAGATCACAAAAAAATCGGGAAAAAATACCGGCGATCTCATAGATAAGATGATGAAGAAAATGACCAGGAAATTCCCGTATGATAAGGAAAGACAGAAGGCGGTAAAAAGCTTTTAGTTTTCGGAAAACTCTTTCAGCACGTCAACCACATAATCTATTTCCTCTTTGTTGTTATAAAATGAGAATGAAAACCGAAGCGAAGGTTTCTTAAGATCTTCCGCCGACAGAATTTCTGTCAAAACATGTGATCCCTGATCACTTCCCGACTGGCAAGCACTCCCCTTGGAACAGGCAATTCCTTTTAAATCGAGATGGAAGAGCAACATCAAAGATTTTTGCTCGTCAAAAGGAAGGCAAACATTGACAATAGTATAGGTACTTCGATCCAAATCATCGCAATAGCCGTTAAACTTCGCACCGGGCAGATCCTTTTTAAGGCGTTCCAGAAAATGTTGTTTTAGCCCTTCGATGTATTCGCGCTCGGAATCTAAATTCTCGTAAGCAGAGAGGAAAGCGGCTTCCAGCCCAACGATATTTTGCAATGGTTCTGTTCCGGCGCGCAGGCCGCGCTCCTGTGCACCCCCGAAAATAAGCGGATTAATACCGGAATTCTTGCGAATAAAAGCAAAACCTATACCTTTTGGCCCATGGAACTTATGGGCGGCTGCTGTCATAAAATCCACAGGTGTTTTCTGTACATCCCAATGATAATGGCCTATAGACTGCACCGTGTCTGAATGAAACAAGGCATTGTGTTCCTGACACAGCTCACAAATAGCATCTATATCGATCTTATTGCCAATTTCATTATTGATATGCATCAGACTTACCAATTTTTTTCCATCATCGGCTTTTAGGAGTTCTTTCAAATGTGATAAATCAGGGTTACCACAGGAATCAAGATCTACATATTCTACACTTATCTGATAATCCTTTGCGAGTTCTTCCGCAGTATGCAAAACAGCGTGATGTTCAATTTTAGAAGTGATGATGGTCTTTATCCCCAGATCTCTTACAGCACTTCTAAGGATCATATTATCTGCCTCAGTACCACCTGAAGTAAATATTATTTCCGAAGGATGGGCATTCAGAATCTTTGCAATTGCCTTACGCGCTTTCTCAATTGCAGATTTAGCAGGTCTTCCAAAAGCATGGGTAGAGGAAGGATTGCCGTATTGTTGTTCCAGGGCTTCATGCATTTTATCTATGACACTTTTCCTAACCTGGGTAGTCGCTGCATTGTCGAGATAAACGTTTTGCATTGGGTAACTGTTGTTTGGATTGAACCTGCCAAAATTAACCGAAATTATCCTAATATCGACCAAAATTAGGATGAATCCGCTAGGAAAATCCATCCTTTTTCGTTTAAATTTGAGGCATGCAAAGAAGCTTATTACTGCTGTTGTCATGCCTGATCCTCTCTTGTGACGACGGGGACCTTCAGATTGAAATTATCGATTTTGACAGTGCCAGCATAGATTTTTGCGAAACGACAACTGATACGAGCAGTACCTTCTTCTTTAAGCTGAACCCCACGGAGGCACTTATTCTTGATCTCCAGAACGGTATACTCCGGAATGAAGCATCAGATGGCACCATAGTAAGCGCTGTACCCGGACAATCACAAGTAACGTACCGCACCTTCGACGGAGATGTAAACAAGAATTATTTTTGTGACCTTCTTCCACCGGCAAGCCCGACGGTGGTTGAAGAAATTCTGGCTGAAGGAGGTGAAGTTTTTGTCACTACAGTTCAAAGCGTGAACGATACGACTATCTTTGAACATACCATTGAACTAAATGGTATTTCCCTGGTCAATAGTCAGGGAGAAAGGATCACAAATCTGAACATTGATAATTTCGGCACCATTACTACACAGACAGAATAGACTAAAGTATTTCAGCAAGGTCCAGATTTTAAATTTAAGATTCTTCTTCATCTTTTCGGTTGCTGCCCCAACTCCTTGATATCTTAAAAACCGAAAACATCAAAAGCACAAAACCGATACTCCAGGCGATCTCCTTCTGAAGAATAGTATCCCCAAAAGCCAGCAGTGAGAATCCCGCGATTAATGTTAAGAAATAAATGGCGTTATTTATTTTCATTACCCAAAAATAGTAGTATTTTACGGTTCAGGATATCTCGAGAATGACCAGCCTTTTTAGCTTTTTGATCTTCCTACATCAAGATGGGCTTTTGCCTTGCCTTAACAAGCAATTTCTAGGAATTGAATGCCCAGGTTGCGGCATTCAGCGCTCCTTTTTATTGCTGCTGGAAGGTGAGTTTAAAGCTGCCTTTCTGATGTATCC
>JAAUXY010047962.1_pt1 | contig 17163 bp, 20 predicted proteins | sample 7278121 | NCBI WGS metagenome assembly JAAUXY01 (sample SAMN14350117, study PRJNA611818) | marine sediment metagenome | isolation source: surface marine sediment (1.8m) | place: French Polynesia: Moorea | collected 2018-08 | reverse complement strand
TACGTAAAGGTCAATGAAGATTCCCTGTGGGTGTACGAGAAACTGGAAAAGATCTTGTTCGAACTCAACAGGGAGTACAAATTCGAACTGAACGGCTTTCATGAGGGGCTCCAGATCGCCGAATACAGACCGCCAGGTGGCCACTACGTCTGGCACAATGACTTCGGGCCCGGCATCTTCTCGACCCGCAAACTGAGTATGAGCGTTCAGCTCAGCGATGCGGACGAGTACGAGGGCGGCGAGCTGGAGTTCATGGATAGCAGTGAGCCGGCGCCCAAGGACATCGGCTCGCTGATCGTCTTTCCGTCCTACATGCAGCATCGCGTCAAGCCCGTCACGTCCGGCGTGAGACGGTCGTTGGTGGCCTGGGTATCCGGTCCGGCGTTCAAATGACATCGAAGCACGTGGCTTTTGTGCACTGCAGGGCTTTGTGAGAACCTTGGCACCCGTTTCGTCGGAGTGACAAGCCCATGCCGGATCCGGGTAGCAATCAGACAGCCGCTGGCGGAGCGCCGTCACCGGCCGAGATACTGCGTCTCGCCAACATCCTCTATTTTCGCAGCAAGGTGTTCGAGCACACCGAGTGGATGGGCCACAAGGCCGCCAAGTGCCCCATGGACATGTGGGTGTACCAGGAGCTGATGCACAAGCTGGAGACGGATCTGTTAATCGAAACGGGCACGCTACTGGGTGGCTCGGCGTTGTTCTTCGCGCAAATGTTCGAGCTGATGGGTCGCGGCAAGTTGATATCGATCGACATCGAACTGCGCGATGACCTCCCACAGCACCCGCGTATCGAATACATCGAAGGGTCGTCTGTTGCCGCGGAGGTGCTGGACCAGGTTACCTCGGCATGCGACAAGGCCGATTCGGTCATGGTCCTTCTGGATGCCGATCACACGGCGGCATACAAGTACAAGGAAATGCAGGCATACGCCGGCTTCGTGACGCCCGGCAGCTATTTGATTGCCGAAGATACCTGTTTTGATGCGTATCCCGCGTTTCCCGAGCACGGGCCCGGCCCGGCGGCGGCCGTGCAGAGATTCGTGTCGGAAAATCCGGATTTCGAAGTCGATCACACCCTGGAGCGACACTTGATTACTTTCGTTCCGGGGGGGTTCCTTCGACGGAAATAACCTGCGGTTTGGTCAGGACCGATTCTCCCGGGTCGAGCCTGATATCCCCGATCATCGATGCATCCCAGCCCTGTGGTGCTTCCCGCTGATCGTCGACGAAGTATCGCTTCGTGGGAATGTTCTTGGCATTGAATGCTGCCGCAATCTGCTCGTCGTTCATACCCTGACCCCGCAGGTGACGCACGGCATTACCCAGGAACCGGTCGCCGGGATAAGAGCGGCGGCTGCTCGTGCCTGCCTCGATCTTTCTCACGAGGTCGTCACGTTTTACGCCGCGCACGAATTCCGCACGGTCGAGTTGCTTTGCGAGTTTGTCATTGAACTTCACGTCAAAGATCAGATGGCTGCGCTCGCTGGCGCCGTTGACAACGCCGTGCAAGGAGTGGTTGTCGAACGACCACACATGTCCAGGGCTGAAATGCTGTGCATAACCGTCAGAAATCAATAGCGCTTCCGGGTTGCTTTCGATCGGTACGTGAATCCGGAACATATCGGTCCACTTTTCGATCATGTCCCGATGCGCCTGGCTAAGGCCATTGGGCTCCATCCGGAATACGAAGGCATAATGCGCGGGCCCAAACGGTCCGTCGGCATCGAGAAAGCTCTTCATGTAGGGCAGGTCTTCCAGCAGCGGATGATCTGTCACGTCGTCCGAAAAGAAATCGTGTTCGGTACCGCTCTCACCACCTCGCAGCAGCAACATGCCGACACTGCAATGAATCTCGCCCCAATACGACGCCTGCCATGCGTCGTCGGGAATCGAGCGATACTCATCGACCAGGCGGCGCAGGTCGACTGGCAGATCGAAGCGGAAGAAAGAGCGTTTCTGGTATTTTTCGGGAAGCATGGCGGTCCCTGGCGTCGCCCCGAATGGCGACCTGCCAGTGATCGAAATGATAGGCAATGCACAGGTCGGATGCAATTTGACCGCGCGCGTCGTGATGCATCCTCGGGTATCCTTTGGCTCCGCAGCATTTGAGCAGATCAATGAATGATTACGTGAAAACCCACACCGATCAGGCAGCAGCCCATTTCGCAAATGGCGATCGCGAGGCGGCGTTCGATGCTCTGAAGAAGGCATTGGACAAGGAGCCTGAAAACGTGCCGGCGCTGGTGCTTGCGGCAGAGCTGACACTGAGAAGCGGCAGCCGGCCAGAGTCGGAGGACTTCGTCGAGAAATTGTTCGACCTGGATCCTGCCTCGTTCGACGGTGCGGTTCAAAAGCAGCTCGGTCACGTTTGTTTCGGCAACGAGCTCTATGCCAGGGCCATACAGCTGCTCGAATGGGCGCTGGATAACTTCTTTCTTGACGGACTGTCACTGTATCAACTCGGCGTGGCCTACCGCCGCCTCGGCAACATGGAAAAAGCGGAATCCCGGTTGCAGGAGAGCCTGCGGGCCAAGCCGGAAATTCCGGCGCCGCACCTGGAACTGGGCCATGTTTACAAGGCGCTTGGGGATGTGGATCGCGCCGCAGAGCACTACCGGACATTCATCGAGATGGCGCCCACGGCTATCGGCACGGGCTACTGGTGCCTCGCAGATCTGAAATCGAGCGACTTCAGCGACGATGACATCGCCGCCATGAAAAATGCGATGGAATCAGTTCGGGACAATCCGCCACAGTTATCGGCGCTGCATTTCGCCCTGGGCTGGGCGGCAGAGACGCGCAAGGATTACGCGGAGGCCATGGATCGCTACAAGGAAGGCAATTCAATTCAAGCCAGACTCAAGCCGTTCAATGCCGAGCAATTCCACCGCATTGTGGCGGGGCTCTCGAAAGTGCCGGCTCAGGAAGAGCCATTGCGAGTTAACGAAAAGCCGGTTGCCATACTGATCGTTGGGCTACCGCGCACAGGAACGACCCTGATCGAACAGATTCTCGCTGCGCACTCGCGGGTACAAGCAACGGATGAGTTGCCGTTTCTGGAGAAGATCGCCCTGCGGCTGGAGATGAGCGGGGGATACCCCAATCGTCTATCCGCAATGACGGACGACGAATGTCGGTCTCTGAGGCGAAGGTACCTTGACGGCGTTCGTGCTTACCTCAAGCAGGATACGGACTTTTTCATCGACAAGTACCCGGGAAATTTCCTGCACATCGGGCAGATCAAGCGAATTATGCCCGAGTCGATCATCATAGATGCAAGACGGGACCCGCGTGACGTCGCGGTGAGTGCCTACCGCCAGTTGTTCAATGTCCGGAACGAGTTCGCGTCGTCATTCGACGGGATCTTCGAATACTACAAGGGATATCTCGCAATGATCAGGCACTGGAAGTCAGTGTATCCGGATCAAATCAAGACGGTGAACTACGAACAGCTCGTCAGCTCGCCGGACGAGCAGATAACGGCACTGCTGGATTTCTGCGGACTGGACCAGGAACCTGGATGCTTCGAGTTCTACAAGCAGGAGCGCGCGGTGACGACACCAAGCGTTAGTCAGGTGTCGAAACCCATGTTCAGGTCATCCATTGGGCAATGGCAACATTACGAAGAGTTCGCAGGCGAGGAAATGAAACGCCTTTCCAGTCTCATGTCCGAATAATGACGATCAGCTGCTATAGGGGCGCGACGGACTTCGCAGTTTCCAACAGGTCCGCGGGATCCATGCGTTCCCTGTAATTCGCATTCACGTAGCTGAAAGCAATGCTGCCGTCGGTGTCGATCGCGTAGACAGACGGCACGGCCAATGCCTGGTGCCGGTCCATCGAGGAGCCAGCGAGGTCGCGGTTCGGGTTCTTCGACTTGACCTTATTCAGCATATCGTCCCGTGTCTTGAACGCCGTACCGAAAGCCCGCGCGGCGCGCAGATCGGCATCCGAGAGGATCGTGTAGCCGCCCGACCTGGCGTACTCCCGCGCTTCGTCATCGAGACTCGAATAGAGCACCTCGGGCTGGTCGTTGCTGATGAAGTAGACATCGAAGCCGAGCTCACGAATCTCGGGAATCACGTGCCTGAGCTCCGAGAGCTGCGTATTGCAGTACGGGCACCAGCCACCGCGATAGGCGACAAGAACGACCGGCTTGCTGATGCTCGACGCATCGAATTCGAAGTTTTCGCCGTCGACCGTTTGTACGGAAAACGAGGGCGCCAGGTCGCCGGTCCCGAGGGGCGTAATGGCATCAGCCGAGACAGGCAGGTTGCTGCCCGCGGTTACGTGTGCCGACACGCACAGGCTGGACGCCATAAGCAGGGCAAACGTGGAATGGAGGATTTTGCGTAAAGTTTCGGCCATCGGGAATCTCCGGGATTTCCTTACCAGACCCGCAGATTCGCCGGGATATTACGGCCCGGGGACGTCGTCACCGTGATTGCGATACCGCATCGAATACGGCATCCACGTCACGGACGTGTCGCTTTATGTCCTCCTGTGGCAGAAAGCTGGCCAGGAACGCGTTTCTCGCGAGCGCCCGCAACTGTTCCGCATCCAGCCCCAGTGCTAGCTGGACCTGCAGGAAGTTGTCTCCTATATAACCGCCGAAGTAGGCCGGATCGTCGGAATTCACGGTCGCACGGAGTCCGGCGTCCAGGAGTTTCGCCAGGTTGTGTTGTTCGAGTGTGTCGAATACGCGCAGCTTGACGTTCGACAACGGACATACCGTGAGCGGGATCTGCTCATCAGCAAGCCGCTCAACCAGGGCCGGATCTTCGAGGCAGCGAACGCCGTGGTCGATACGCTGAACCTTCAGCAGATCCAGGGCTTCGCGGATGTACTCCGGCGGACCTTCTTCGCCGGCATGCGCAACGGTGTACAAGCCGGCGTCACGGGCGCGATCGAAGACATGTGTGAATTTCGAAGGAGGGTGACCGACCTCGGAGGAGTCAAGGCCAACGGCGTGCAGCCGGTCTTTGTGCGGCAGCGCCGATTCAAGGGTGTCCATCGCTTCTTCGGTACTGAGGTGTCGCAGAAAACACAGGATGAGCCGGAACGTGATCCCCAGCCGCGTCTCGCCGTCTTCGAGAGCCCCGTGGATTCCGTCGAGCACATCGTCGAACGCAATGTCACGTTCGGTGTGTGTCTGCGGGTCGAAAAAGATCTCGACATGCCGCACGTTATCGGCAGCGGCGCGCTCGAGATACGCATAGGTCAGGTCATAAAAATCCTGCCGGTGCTGTAGCACGGCGGCTCCGGCGTAGTAGATATCGAGGAAAGACTGCAGATCCGTGAATTCGTAAGCCTGCCGAATTTCCTCGACACTGTTGTAGGGGATAGGAATGCCATTGCGCTGGGCCAGCTGCATCATCAGTTCGGGCTCCAGCGTGCCCTCGATGTGCAGGTGCAATTCAGCTTTCGGCGTCTCTTTTATAAGCTGAGCGAAATCCATGGTTGAAGTCATGCGGCCAATCAGGGTGAAGGATCGATTCCAGCGCGGTCCGGATTATTCGTCTCCAGTATAAAAGTCTGCCGCGATGAAGCCTACCAAAGCTGATTCCGGACAAACGTCGTGCGTTCCACACGGGTATCGACGGATTTCGAATTACACTCTTTCCTGCAAGGAGCATTTATGCGTCGATACCCGTTTACGCTCATCCTGCTTTCGGCCACCGTCCACGCTGGCGATCCGTTGATGTCCCAACGCCCAGCTCGGCCGAACCCGGAGGGGGTACGACGGAGGGGGTACGACGAGGCAACGGACATGTTGCGAATGTGACCCGGGTTCTCGAGATTTACCCCGCGCATCGAATATCGTCGATGAACCGCAAGCGCTCTTCACGGGCTTTGTCGCGGTCCGGTAAACGCAAAAGGTATGCCGGATGCACCGTCGCGATCACGACAGCGCCCCGAGCTGTCCTGATTGAACGGCCACGGACGTCCGCAATCTTCACCGGCTTCTTCAATACCGCGCGCGCCGCCGAGGCACCAAGGGCGAGGATGACCTGCGGCGCCACGATCTCGCGCTCGATATCGAGCCACCAGCGACAGGTTTCGATCTCGTCTGCGTTCGGGCGCTGATGGATCCGGCGTTTGCCGCGGAGCGTGTGTTTGAAGTGTTTCACGGCATTGGTCAGGTAGACGGCGTTGCGATCGATCCCGGCTTCACCAAGTGCGTCGTCCAGCACCTTACCTGCGGGCCCGACGAACGGGCGGCCCGCAAGATCTTCGTGATCGCCCGGCTGTTCGCCGACAATCATTAACCTGGCGCCGGGAGGGCCTTCGCCCGGCACCGCGGCCGTGGCCATCCTGCAAAGACTGCATCGCGTGCACTGCTGCAGGCTTGTCGCGAGTGCCTCGAGCGTGGTCGGGGTGTCAGTACTCTCTATTGTCATTCCCGGTTGGTCGGCGACGAGCCGGCGCGCGGTTGCGACGGACGGCGTAGTACCGGCAGGCGCAGCTCGTTGAGCAAGCTCCCCGCTACGTACGAGCTCCGGAATCAGTCGGGTCTCGGGCAGGTTGCGCCAGTACCGGGTGGGCATTTCCGCTTTCATCGCCCGCACTTTCAGGCGTGCAGGATTGAAGATGCTCGAGTAGTAGACGCGCCAGTGTTCCTCGAGCGCATCACCGTCAGGGCAGTCGCGACGGCTGGCGCCGTGACCAAACGTTATCGACTCGCCGTCCCAGTGCGCACTTCGGCCCGGTGTCACGATTGACCATCGCATGCCGGCGAAGCGGCGCGCGAAGAACGGAGCCGTTCGTTCGACGATGTGGTGATCTGGCTCGAACCAGGCCACGAAGATTTCGCCGGTTTCGCTTTCGGTTCGCCGAAAGCGAACAAACGCTTTCATCTTGTGCGTGTCTCGCCGAACCGCCTTCGCCAGCCGTTGCGCGGTGTGGACGTCCACGTCGGCAACATTGTCGAGCAGACGCGGCTCACCCTGCAGTCGCCACAGCAGCCGGTACAGCAATGCAAAGCGTGAGGCATCGCTATGGCAGATAACGGTCTTTGCGAGCGCCGGGAATTCCCGCGGCACGCGGATTGGTCGTGAACCGGTCTCGGTGCTCTGCACGCCGGGATCCGGCGGTGCGCCGAACAGGTCGCCGGTGGCCGCAGCGAGACGAAACCCGACCCGATCCGGCGATACCTCTGCGGCAAGCAGGCGGCGTGCTGCCGCTCGCCATTCATCGTAGTCCGACAATCCTTCGAGCGTTACTGCGACGGGCGCGTTCAAGTGAACAGGTCTCCCTGCTCGGGGGGGCGTGCAAGCTGTGCGCGCAGGCTGGCCGATTCGAGTGCGCGGCTCGGACGCCAGTCACGCGTGACGATAAACGGTCGTACCTTCGCAATCGATGTCGTCAATCGGGCGACCTCGTCGAGACGCAAGGTGCCAAGGCGTCGGGCTTTGAGAATTGCGCTGACGCTACGGGTTCCGAGCCCGGGCACGCGCAGCAGTTCGTCGCGCGCTGCGCGATTGATGTCCATTGGAAAACGTTCGGGATGCTTTAGTGCCCAGGCCAGCTTGGGATCGACCTCCAGGTCGAGCATGCCGTCGTCTCCGCCTGCCAGAATCTCGTCCAGCTCGAAGCCGTAGAATCGCAGCAGCCAATCCGCCTGGTACAGGCGATGTTCGCGCTTCAACGGCGGCGGCTGTGGCGGCAGCTTGCTGCTCGGATGCGGTGTAGGGCTGAAAGCCGAATAGTAGACGCGCCGCAGCTTGTACCCGGCGTACAGTGAGGCGCTGGTTGTCAGAATCTTGCGGTCGTCAGAAGCGTCGGCGCCAACGATCATTTGCGTGCTCTGGCCGGTTGCTTTGATCGCACGCGGATTGCGGTGCCGGCTTTTCTCTTTCTTTTCATCCAGCTTCAGTCGTACCGACGCCATCGCTTGCCGGATGCGGCTGGCGTTCTTTTCCGGCGCGAGCCTGCCAAGGCTGCTGCGACTCGGCAGCTCCACGTTGATCGACAAGCGATCGGCATAACGGCCTGCTGCTTCGAGCAGCTCGGGCGCTGCGTCGGGAATCGTCTTGAGGTGAATGTAGCCCTGGAAGTGGTGTTCCTCCCGAAGTAGACGAGCAACCTCGACCATTTGCTCCATCGTGTAGTCCGGACTCTTCATGATGCCGGACGAGAGGAAGAGTCCTTCGATGTAGTTGCGCTTGTAGAACTCGAGCGTCAGCTTGGCGAGCTCTTCAGCGCCAAACCGGGCGCGCCGCACATTGCTCGAGACCCGGTTGACGCAGTAGAGGCAGTCGTACTGGCAGTAGTTGGTCAGCAATACCTTGAGGAGTGAGATGCAACGACCGTCCGGCGCGTAGGAGTGGCAGATTCCCATGCCTTCGGTGGAGCCAATGCCTCGCGTGCCCTTGGAATTGCGTTTCCGGGCGCCGCTTGATGCACAGGACGCATCGTACTTGGCCGCGTCAGCCAGGATTGCGAGTTTATCGACAGTGTTCAGGTGAGGCATGGGAAGAAGACGACGGTGTCAGCGTCCCAAAATACTGTCTATTTATACAGTAACTGTCAAGGTATACAGTTAATTGGCGGCTGCCGGTCTGAAGGCGTGGACGCTGGCCAGGTGAAGCTCGAAAGGGCCATCCAGACTGTCATAGATCATGAGGCCCATGCCGGTGATCTCGCCGGGATCGAGTGCGGGTCCATCCAGCTCGAATCCCCGGAACCTCGGAATGAAGCTGGAGAAGGGGACATCGACGGTGGTCCACGTATCGTCCTGTGTCGGGAAGTCAGCCCAGTAACTTACCCGCCTGCCACGCCAGCGCGCGGTCGTTGTCAGGCGCCAGGTGTAGCGGCGGCCGTCGCCCTTGACGCGTAATCGGATGCCGGCGTGATTCGACAAATCAAGCCGCATGCTTTCGGTGCGGATCGAGCTGAACCCGCCACCGTTGGTGTTCGTGCTACCGACGAAATACAGCTTTCCCTGCTCCTGTTCGAACGCGCCCTCGCTGCGGCCTCCCATGACATTGTCATTCACCACGTACCACCCGAAGTCGGCGCTGTCCGATGTAAAGTCGGTGAGCAGGATCTCTTTGGCCGGCGCATCAGCGGCGCCGAGCGGCGGAGCGATGAGCGTCATCAACAGTACTCCGTAAATCAGCGAAAAGGGTGGCGGGCGCGATTGCTCGGTCATAGTGAGGACCACTCTAGCAGCACCGAAACGGTCAGGACCCCGCCGCTCGTCTACCGATACACACCGTTACAAGTGCCTTGTTCTCGATTGCTTGCGCCGGTCCGGCGCAGCGGCGAGACTATAAGCCTTCCCTTCACGGATGCCTGTGGCATGGAACTCGTCGTCTTCGACCTTGACGGTACGCTCCTCAATCGCGAGTCGGTAATCTCCGACTACACGAGCGAGACGCTGAAGCTCCTGAACGAGCGGGACATTGCCTACACGGTTGCGACCGGTCGCACGCTGCACAGCGCGCGCGCCGTTCTCGACGGCCATCATTTCCCCCTGCCGCAAGCGTACAAAAACGGCGTAATGATCTGGCACCCCGAGTCCATGCGTTTTTCGAGCGGCGCCACGCTTACGCCAGACGAGCTCGAAAACGTCGTCCGCGCCTGCCTGGCGAACGGCGTCACGCCCTTTGTCTTTACACTCGATGATGACAATGAAAGCACCGTATACCATCCACCGGTTTTGACCGATGTCGAGCGTGAGCTGATTCGCCGTGCCGGCATCGATGAGCCGTTGAGGGTGCGCGCTCTTGATGAACTACCTTCCGATGCGACGATCACGCACGTGAATTGCATTGGCGACAGCGAAGCGATCGAGTCAGTGCTTCGCAGCGTGAAAGACGCGCCACACCTGGTAGCCTACTCCGGCGTCGCTCTGGAAGGGCAACAATGGCGTTGGCTCGATGTTCACCACAGCGACGCGAGCAAGGGTGGCGCGATCGAGACCATGAAGCGGCTACTCGGCCTCGAACGCGTCATCTGCTTCGGCGACAGCGATAACGATCTGAGCATGTTCCAGGCCGCCGACGAAAGCTACGCACCTGCCAATGCCAATGACAGGATCAAGTCGGCCGCGACCGCGGTTATCGGGCATCACGACGAAGAGGGTATCGCGCGCTTTCTGCGCCAGCGCTTCGCGCTTGGCGATCCTTGAGCTTATCGCTCGATGACCTCTACTCCGCGCCAGAACGCGATTCGGTCAGCGATTCTTCTCGCCGCCTCTTTCGGGTCCCTGTAGTACCAGGCCGCGCCGGGATTTTCTTGCCCGTCCACGACGAGGTTGTAGTAGTTTGCGGTGCCCTTCCAGGGGCAAAACGACGTCATATCACTGCTCTCCAGGAACGCCTCCCTTACGGCGGTCCTCGGAAAATAGTGATTGCCTTCAATGAAAACCGTGTCGTCGGATTCTGCTATCACGTGATTATTCCAGATAGCTTTCATAATAATCTTCCTCTATATCGACGTCGCCGGCCTCTGGGCCGGCGAACTGTGGGCCCAATACAAACATGATTGGCCCGTCGAACGCCACACTGAGCAACAACTTGAAACAGTTTCAAGTGATGGCGATTTGCAGCACTATGTGTCGGTATGGGCGACGAATTGCTGGCAAGCACCGTCGTGCCGTTATGGCTCAAGATCGCGTGGACCACGATGGTAGTGGTCATCGTCCTGATCTACTGGCGACATCGCGGCCCGGCCAATTTCTTGTGGTTCTCCGACATCGCGTTCCTCGCGCTCGTGGCCGGCCTCTGGCTGGAGAGTTCGTTCGTCGTCAGCCTGGTGGCATGCATGGTGCTTATTCCGGAGACTTTGTGGAGCGTCAGCTTCTTCGGCCGACTGCTACACCTACCGCGTGTGACCCGCCTCGCCGACTACATGTTTGACCAACAGAGGCCGCTGTGGCTACGCGCGGTGTCGCTGTTCCACGTGCCACTGTTGGCGGTGGTCGTATGGGGCCCGTGGAAGCTTGGTTACGACACTGGCGTGTATCCATGGGCGGTGCTGATCGCATGGACGGTGTTGCCGCTGACGCGCTGGCTGACAAAGCCCGGACCGAACATCAATCACGTATACCGGTTCCCGTTTGCCGCGGGCGCGAATCTCACGCCGGTACAACACATGTTGGTGTTGATGATAGCGATACCGCTGGTGCTGCAGCTTCCGGCGCACCTGCTGCTGTCGGTGATATTCGGAAACTGGAGATGACCAGCTGCGGTTACGCCCTCAACTACTGCGTCGCGGGGAGCCAGGTCAGCGCCGCCTGAAATAAAAAGTAATGACATTCGTCACCCCCAACTCGTGACAAGCTTCAGTTAGCAGCGCGTGAGTGCCCGGGCATTCTGACAGCGTCACTAACGCTGCTGGAGCAATCGACATGACCACGACTCTACGACTGGCTTTAATCATCGTCGTCCTGATGGCGACCAATGTCGCGATTGCCCTCGTCACCGAGGACGACATCAATCGTGCGTACCACACCTCCGATATTTCCGCGCTGGAGGGAATCCGCGCGCAGCTCAATGCGGAAGACGCGAACGACGCTTATCTTGCCGCCTACATTGACTGGCGGCTCGCGGGAATTTACCTGTCCAACGCCGACGAGGACGCTGCGGATACGGTGCTCGAACGCGCACACGAGACGCTCGAGGCGCTCGTCAAGCAGACGCCCGATTCGGCGGAGGGCTGGGCGCTGTTGTCTTCGACCTATGGCATGTGGATTGGCGTGAAGCCGTGGCCGCGCGGCCCGATGATGGGCGGCAAAGCCGACGCAGCCATAGAGCGGGCCATGGAACTCGAGCCGGAAAACCCGCGCGTTCTCATCGTCTATGCGATCGGTAAACTGAACACACCCCCGGCGTTCGGTGGCAGCCGCAAAAAGGCCATTGACGCCCTCGACCGGGCGATCGCTATCCTCGACGCCCACGGCCCCGGCCGTTACGCCTGGGGCGTGGCCGATGCGTACATCTGGCGCGGCATCGCCGAGCAGCGGGAAGGAAACCTGGAGCGGGCGGCCGCCGACTTCGACGCGGCGCTTGTTGCGGTACCCTCCCATGACTGGGCCGAATCATTGCGAGCGAATGTCGACACTGACTGATGAAATGCGCGAAGCGGCCGCCCGCGGGAAACCGCTGCGGGCGGCTGCGATCGGCTTTGCGCTGCCGTGGCTGATCTTCACGGGCTTCTTTTTCATCAAGTTTTTCTACGTGACGCCTCCTGCGTGGGAGATCGCGCTGTCCGCGGCCGCATTCGGCGTCTTCCTGCTCGCCTACTTCGTCGCGTTCCGCAACTACTACCGGCCGACACGCCTGCGCGTGCCGTCACTCGTGATGCTACTGGTAGGTACCGTCATGGCGCCGGTCAATCCGGGCGCCAACGTGTTTTTCTCCTACCCCGCGTGGTACCTGGCGCGCGCCTTCCCGCCGAAGCAGGCGTTCGTAGCGCTCGCGGGCGTGGCCGGGCTGGCAATTTTCGTGACCTGGATCTTCGGTCTTGGACTCGATTTCTTCCTGCCGGCGATTCTGCTGGTTTTTGCGCTGGGTTCGATGAGCATCGGGATCCGGCGTCTCGAGGAAACCCAGTCGGCACTCGGCAAGAGTCGCGACGAGGCGGCGCATCTCGCCCGTATAGCTGAACGGGAGCGCATCGCGCGCGACCTTCACGACACGATCGGCCACAGCCTGTCTGTGATCGCACTCAAGAGCGATCTCGCCGCCCAGCTCGCCGATACCAGCGCACCGGATGCCGCTCAGGAAATGCGCGAGATAAACACGGTCGCGCGCCAGTCGCTGTCTGAGATTCGTGCCACGCTGTCCGGATTCTGGGAGCTGTCGCTCGAATCCGAACTTCGGGCACTCGAAAGCTCGATCAGGGAAGCCGGTATCACCAGCAAGACATCCATCGCCAAACTCAATCTGCCCGCGCCTGTCGAGACGGCGCTTGCGATGTGCTTCCGCGAGGCAGTTACCAACGTCATTCGCCACTCCGAGGCCAGCAACTGCGTGCTGTCGCTCGAACAAAATCGTGACAGCATCGTCGGCGTCGTCGCGGACAACGGCATTGGCGCAAGGACCGAGCCGGGCACCGGACTGACGGGCATGCGCCAGCGCGTCGAGCAAATGCGCGGCGATCTCAGGATCGATGCCACGTCCGGCACCCGCGTAGAGTTTCGCTTACCCCTGGAGCACAAGGCACCCGCATGACGGTTCAGCCGATCAGAGTCTTCCTCGTCGAAGATCAGGCAATGGTGCTCGGCGCGCTGGTCGCACTCCTCGAGCGCGAGGACGATATTGACGTCGTCGGACGGGCCACATCGGCCGAAGAGGCGATAACGTTGCTGGAAGACACCGCCGTCGACGTGCTCTTGACGGACATCGAGCTGCCCGGCGAATCCGGTCTCGATCTTGCCGAACGGGTTCATGCACGCTCACCCGGCATGCGGATCGTCATGCTGACGACGTTCGGTCGTGCCGGCTATTTTGAACGCGCAATGAGTGCCGGCGCCAGCGCCTACATCCTCAAGGATTCACCGGCGAGCGAGCTGGCCGCCGCCATCCGCACAGTTCACTCGGGCGGCCGCATCATCGATCCCGAGCTCGTAGCCGCGTCCTGGGCCAGCCCGAATCCGCTTACCGATCGCGAACGCCAATGCCTGAAGCTCGCCGGCGACGGTCTGTCGAACAGTGACATCGCGGAAAAGGTATTCTTGAGTGAAGGCACGGTGCGGAATTATCTGTCGTCCGCGCTCAGCAAACTCAACGCCGGCAACCGCACCGAGGCTGCACGGCTGGCGCAGCAGAACGGCTGGATCTAGTCGACAGGATCAGGAATTGAGACAGGACTACTTACAGATGCGGGTGCTCGAAGTCGCGCCGCAAGTCTATGCTTCAGGACAGTTGTTCGAAACTGACCTGGGCCTCCTGGCGAAACAGGGCGTTCGGAGCATCGTGAACACGCAGCCTGAGGGCGAGTCGGCGGGGCAGCCCTCATCGGCGAATCTTGCCAGGGTGGCAGAGGAACTCGGGATGGCATTCGTGCATCACCCCGTCGAATCCGTATCGATGAACAAACAGGAGGCTGAGGCATTTGCGAAGGCCTGCGACGAGCTCGAGCGACCGCTCATTGTCTGCAGCCGATCAGGCGCCCACGCCACGGGAATCTGGGAGATGGCGGAATCGATGTAGTTCGGTCTAGGCGTTGCCGTACATCTGGTCCGGCGTCAGCTCGTTCGGGAACCGCGACCGCGATGCGCGCCGTGATTCGTAGCAAAAATGGCAGTGATCGGCATAACCGTCTTCATGGGCGAGATCGTATCGACGGACGATCTCTGCCGGGCCGCCGTCCAGCAGGGGACTGATGATCGGGTGCTCGTCCGGGCAGAAGTCTGCCATGATCTCCGTTAACGGGCGCTCGAGCAGATTGCCGATCGAAATACCCTGGCAAATGTGCAGGTGTCCGAACGGGTCTACGTGCACGCGTTGCGGATGTCGCAGGTCCTCCCAGGGGCAAACCGTGAATTGCTGCCACGGTGTCGGCGTCACTTTTGACGCGAGCAATTCTGCCGCACGGCCCCTGTAGAGTACGGCGGACTCACCGGCCGGCAAAGTGCCGGCTGCGCCACACACGTCTGACGCTTCAGGCTCGGCAATGCTGATGAAGTTGACCGGGATGGTGAGCTGCTTTGCCGCGGCACGGGCGATCTCCGCATTCCGGTATTCGTCGCCGCTGTGATGGTAGCCGTCGCTGCTGACGGAGAGATCGTCGATCGAAGTCGCGATCGGTCTTAGCCATTCCAGGGCATCACTTTCCGAGTTCGCCCAGTACGCGTTCGTGACAATGCCGACCTTGAAGCCTTTTGCTTTGGCCTGAAGAACGCCGGTCCGAAGGACTGCGTAATAGAGAAATGCCTCACCGCCTTCGAAGTAGATCCATTCGATGGTGCCGAGCCGTTCGGCCTCGGCAAGGATATGATCGACCGTATCGAGCGTCATCGTCCCGGTCTGGAACGGTCCGCCCCAGACGAAACAGTGATCACACTCGAAGCTGCACTGGTAGGTCAACAACAGATGCAGCCCGGACAGGGGCGGCGGCGACGAAGTCCCAGTAGACGAGCGGGCGGCCATGAAAAGACTATAGCAGCTGCGTGGCGAGTGTGTCCTCTACGCGTCGTCGCGGCGGATCTCTCGCTGTCTTTTTTTTGGCAGCTTCGCGAATACGAGTTCGTAGGATCGTCTGATCATTGCCTCAATCTCCTCGTCCGGAAGCTCGCACGAAGCAGGATCAATCTGGATCCACTTGGCGCGAGCGAGATACGGTGCGGGCTGGATTCCGGGTCGATCTGTCAGTTCGAGAAATCGCTCGTCGTCGACTTTGAAAGAGTACTTGCTGTTTCGCTCCGTTCCGGAACACGCAAACATCTTGCCGCCAACCTTGAAGACCCGGTCTTTCTCCCACTGAATCTGCTCGGTCGCTGCGGGCAGCGTAATTGCAAGTTTACGCAACGCGGCCGGCGTCATTGCTGCGCCTGAATCGGGGTCAGGAACCACCAATGGTGCCCTTCGGGATCGGCCGCAAGGTAGCGCCGGTCGCCGTGCATGTCTTCGGGGGGCACCAGGATCGTCGCACCGTGCGACTTGGCGTGTTCGTAGTGCATGTCCACATCGTCGACCAGCGTAAATACGCTCTGCGTGTTGACGCCAGCACGTTTCGGTGTCGTCCAGTTCCGTGCGTCGACGGGCTGGCCGACAATTATGCGCCAGTCATCGAGGAACAGCTCGCCATGTACAACCCGACCTTCAGCATCCGGAATCCGCACCCGGAGTTCGAGCCCGAACGCTTCGACGAGCCAGTCAAGCGTGTCGGCAAACTCGTAGTACAGGACGGGACTTAGTCGCGGCTGACTGGCCGCCCGTGAGACGCTGATCATCTCGACCGGCACACCGAATGCCTGTGCGACCGCTTTCAATGTGTCGGCCGACATTTGCCCTTCTTCGGCGCGCTGCACTGTGCGGGGCGAGATGCCTGCCTGCGACGCAAGTTCTTCCTGCGTCCACGCCTGTTCCTGTCGCAGCCGCCTGATCCTGGTGCCAGCCTTGTTCGAATCCATGCTCTACCTCCAGCCACGATGGTACCGACCGTGAGGCAAGCACTCCACGTCGAAAACACGACACTTATCCGCCACGAGGGTGACGTGCAGTCAGCGCCGTCGTTTGTCACATGACCTCTGCTATAGTCAGGAGGTAGCTGGCAGTTCGGCCGGCGATTCGTCCGCATCAACACAAGAGGTATCGCAACATGGCGATAGAGCTAAACGTCAACGGCAAGGTGCACTCGGTCGACGTACCGGACGACAAGCCCTTGCTCTGGGTATTGCGCGAAGATGTCGGCCTGACCGGCACCAAGTACGCCTGCGGCATCGCCCGTTGCGGCGCCTGCACGGTGCACCTCGATGGGCAGCCCATGCGTGCCTGTGTCCTGCCCGTGTCCGTGGTGGCCGGTCGCGCGGTCACGACCGTCGAGGGTGTCGAAAGTCCGGCTGCGATGGCCATCCGCTCAGCGTGGCGCGAGCTTGACGTCGTGCAGTGCGGCTACTGCCAGTCGGGCCAGATGATGAGCGCCACGGCATTGCTCGAGTCGAACCCGTCTCCGACCAACGACGACATCGACAACGCGATGCGCGGCAACCTTTGCCGCTGCGCCACCTACCACCGGATTCGCGCGGCAATCCACCGCGCTGCCGACGAGCTGGAGGCCTGACATGCTGGGGAAAATCGACACTGCTCATCTCGTCCGTCCTTCCTTGGACCGCCGATCCTTCCTCAAAGTCGTCGGCTTGTCCGGCGCCGGTTTCATGATCGGTTGCAGCGACTCGTCCGATACGCCAGCGCCAGCTGGCGCAGGCCCGGCGGCCGCTCGCGAGCCGGTCACACACTCCGAGATGGGTCCGTTCGTCAGGATCGGCTCGGACAACTCGGTCACCGTGCTGGTCAAGCACCTCGACAAGGGCCAGGGTGTGACAACGGGTCTGCCAACGATCGTCGCGGAAGAGCTCGATGCCGACTGGTCGCAAATGCGCGCCGAGTTTTCACCTGCCGACCCGACCAGGTACAACAACCTTTTCTTCGGTCCTTACCAGGCCACCGGTGGTTCGTCATCGATTGCAAACTCCTGGATGCAGCT
>JAAUXY010076277.1_pt1 | contig 17165 bp, 12 predicted proteins | sample 7278121 | NCBI WGS metagenome assembly JAAUXY01 (sample SAMN14350117, study PRJNA611818) | marine sediment metagenome | isolation source: surface marine sediment (1.8m) | place: French Polynesia: Moorea | collected 2018-08 | reverse complement strand
GGATTTTTGTTCGTCTTCAAGGCGTGGCGAAGGGCACATAGCTGGGACTATGTAACCGAAACCACAACGCCGAAGGCGGGCAAAAAGACAAGTAAGATAGGGATATTATTTGCATCCAAGTCCCCAATATGTATCTACTTCTTAAAGGGGCATGAGACATAAACAATATTTGATAATAGAAATGATAAAATAAATTCTATATCCTTTTGCTCTGACACCTTCTGAATCTTAAGAGCTGTTTTACAGTAGATTTCAGAATAACTGATGATTGAAATTCGGTTTATCACGTAGACACCCAAGACATAGGGAGGTCAATTAATCTGAAATCTGCTGTAAAATCCCTCCGCTGGCAAAATAAGGAGTCAAAAATCACCTCAAAATGTTGATTTACTCGCATAGACACCGCGCTTTGCGCCGATTTTTACCTTGTCTTGCGCTGACTGTCGAAATGTTAAAATAGCTTCATAATCCCCAATTAATGATATCGAGAAGCTGACGACTGCAAAATCGTCTAATCTATGCTAGCCTCAGTATCCAAACAAAAGATTATCATGGCCATAACAATGGGCCTTGCTGTTTTTATTCTGGCTCTTATTGTCCACACAAATGGCTGGCACACGGTTTTAGAATTCAAAACTCTTGATCACCGGTTTAAGTACACGGCCAATTCGGCAAAGGCTAGCAAAGATATTATACTCTTAGGAATCGATGAAAAGAGCATTGAAACCTATGGCCGTTGGCCATGGCCTCGGGATCGGTTCGCTAACCTTATCCGCTATCTGAATCAAGCCGGTGCTAAAGTTATTGCGTTCGATATTCTATTCCTTGAAAGCAACAATCATTCGTCTTCGTCAGATGCTCGCTTTGCTCAGGAAGTCCGTGAAGCTGATAATGTCTTCCTTTCGTTGGTACTGAACAAACCGATTGACAGTCACCTTACAGAGCCGCTCGCACATTACTTTATCCCTAATAATCATTCAACAAACATAGCATTCTCTGAAAATATTGCAGCGAATTCTAAGTCAAGTATCAAACACTTTGAGGGCTTAAAGCCGCCGTTTCCTGAGCTCGCCAATAGTGCGCAAGGTCTAGGTTTTAGCAATATCTTACCTGATATTGACGGTACAGTACGCCGTCTGAGTCTTTTTGCCAAGGCGAAAGGTTATATTATCCCACAGCTTTCTACGACAATCGCACTCTATCTATTAGGGGTAAATTCAATTAATGTCAATAATTCTATGATTCAATTTGGTCCTACAACCATTCCCATCACAACGCAAGGTGATATGCTCATCAATTGGCATGGAACACTCCGTGACGGATCTTATCTCACTTACTCTATGGGTGCGGTATTGGGCTCTATAGAACAAATAAACCAAGGTTACAGCCCCATGCTACCCCCCGATACTTTCAAGGATAAAATAGTATTTATCGCAGTAACAACCCCAGGCATTCACAATCTTAAGGTCACTCCGCTGTCGACGGCAACTATTGGCACACTGATTAACATATCCGCTCTCGATACAATACTCCATCGCCAGTTTATTTTTCCCTCCCATTTCTGGATGATGGGAGTCGCCACACTTATTCTCTGCCTCGGAACTTCATGTAGTATAGTGCTCTCTCAGAGCCAGCTATTGAAAACTGGCCTTTCAATCGCCCTAGGCGCCGTATATTTCGCGATCGCGATGTATGCCTTCACCTCACTGGGCCTTTGGTTAGAGCTGGTTATCCCTGAAAGTGCCCTGTTGGGAACCTTCATTATTTCCTCTACTGCGACCTACTTATCTGAGCAGCGACGCTCCCAAGCGGAACTGCATAAGCGAGCTTGCCAGCAGGCAGCCGTTGCAGAGCTGAGTCAACGGGCATTATCGGGCGTAGATCTTAAGCAACTTATGGACGCAGCAAGCCAAACGATTGCACAAACACTGTCGATAAACTATGTCAATGTGCTTGAATTTCTTCCAGGACAGAGTTCATTGCGATTGTGTGCGGGCACAGGCTGGAAGGAAGGCTATGTAGGCCGCGTAAAAATACAAGCAGTACCCAATTCCATAACCGGCGATACACTCGCCTCCAATCAGCCGGTGGTTGTTGAGAACATTTACGAACCGGATTTCTCCGCTCGTGACCCATTACTTGACGATCATAACATCGTCAGTAGCATGACCGTCACTATACCAGATCAAGAAGGCCCCCCATTCGGTATCCTAGGCATCTATACCTGCAAGCGTTGGAGATTTTCTGATAACGATCGTCATTTTATCCAGAACGTAGCCAACGTACTTGCCCAGGCTATCGCGCGTAAACGACTAGAGCAACGTTTGTTACATGATTCGCTTCACGATAGCCTCTCCGGGCTTCCCAACCGTGTTTTATTCATGGACCGTTTGGAACACGCTATCCAGCGTACGCGGCGACATAATGACTACAAGTTTGCTGTGCTGTTTCTTGACCTTGATCGCTTTAAGGTGATCAATGATAGCTTGGGGCATCTTATCGGTGATCAACTCTTAATCGAAACGGGCGCACGACTTAAAGACTGCGTGCGGCCGGAAGATACAATCGCGCGTATTGGTGGTGATGAATTCACAATCCTGCTCGATGATATCGAGAACATCAGTGAAACAACCCGCATTGCTGAGCGAATTCAACAGCAGATATCCGCTCCATTCAAGCTGGGTTGCCACGAGATCTTCATATCGGCTAGCATTGGCATTGCACCAAGCACCATGGGCTACGAATCGCCAAATGACCTGTTGCGGGATGCAGACACGGTAATGTACCACGCTAAAATGCTTGGGAAAGGACGCCATGAACTCTTCGACGAACACATGCGAGCCAGCGCCCAAGCTCGCTGGCGGTTGGAGAATGACCTCCGCCAGGCGATCGAAAGACAGGAGTTTCAGTTATATTACCAACCTATCGTCGCCTTAGGATCTGACAAGTTAGAGGGCTTTGAGGCGCTTTTACGCTGGCGACATCCTTGTCTCGGGTTTATCTCCCCCACTAAATTCATCCCAATTGCGGAAGAAACCGGCCTCATCCTTCCAATTGGTCAATGGGTTTTGCGAGAAGCTTGTCAACAGGTGAAGGCATGGCAGTTAAAATTCAATAATAGTCGCCCCCTGACCATAAGTGTCAATCTTTCCGGCAAACAGCTCTCAGATCCACAGCTGACGGCTCGAATCCGCCAAATCTTGCAGGAAACGCAATTCGACGCACAGCTTTTAAAGCTTGAAATTACTGAAACGGTGTTTATGGAAAACTTTGAGACAACCGCAGCAATATTGTCGCAACTTCGGGCGCTCAACATCTCCCTCAGTATCGATGATTTTGGTACCGGTTATTCATCACTGAGCTATCTTCACCATTTTCCAGCCAATATTTTGAAAATCGACCAGTCATTCGTTTCCCGCATGATGGAGGGTGGCGAAAGCATGGCCATCATTAAAACGATTATTACTTTGGCGAAGAGCTTGGGGATGTCGATAATTGCAGAAGGTATCGAATCAGCGCAACAAAAACTACTGCTGCAGAGTTTGCGTTGCGAAAGTGGGCAAGGCAATTTTTTCTCAGCACCTTTAGACAGTAGCGCGGCAAGCGCCCTATGTATAAACTGCGCCCAACAATCAATGACCCGCGTATAGTCTATTGTCCTCGATCACCCTATCGGTCCGAAATTTGAGCTTAGTGCACAAGCTTCAAAAGTTGTTCTCGCACGCGTGGTTTAGTAAAGGCACTGATCGGCATATAGGCTTTTGTTGGCTCTTTTTCCTCAGCGTAGGGTGGACACTAACCTGGCCAACGGCACTGTTCAGTGCTGAAGATATGATGTATGTTATTCGGCCGGGAGACAACCTGTGGTTCCTAAGCGCGACTTTGTTAAAAAATGTCAATCATTATCACAAACTGCTGCAATACAACAACATCTCAGATCCAAAGCCATTGCCTCCTGGCACTCAACTGCGCATTCCCTTTGCTTGGCTCAAACGAGATCACGCCAAAGTTATTGTCGTGCATAGCCGTGGACAGGCCGAGGTATTCCGTCACCCTAAACAGCAAGCCCAGCAGTTAAAAAATGGTGACAAACTAAGTCTCAGGGATCGCATTCGTACCGGCCCCGACAGCAATGTGACACTGCAGTTCGCTGACAGTTCGACGCTATTGATACAGGCAGAAAGCGAAGTAGTCCTGGACACATTGTCTATTTATGCAAATGGAACCATGGTCGAAACAAGCGTTCGACTGAGTCGTGGACGAGGCGAAATTAAAGTGCCATCCGAACGTGAGCCGCCCTCAAAATTTGAGATCATCACCCCGGAAGCAGTCACAGGTGTTCGGGGGACAGAGTTTCGGGTAGAAAGGGAAAGCGAGCGACGCATTACACGCAGCGAAGTGATTGAAGGAAGTGTCGAAGTGACCGGGGGGGGAATCACCCGCATAGTGCAATCTGGGTACGGCATTATTGCCGAAGCCGACAAGCCGCTCGTGGAACCAAGGTCACTGCTTCCTGGACCGGACCTTTCGGGGTTACCCGAGCGGATAGCAGCGCTGCCTGTAACTTTCGCCTGGCCGTCGGTAGAAGGTGCTAAGGTCTACCGATTCCAGATTACCTCTGATGCTTCATTCACAGTAATGCTCGTCGACACGGAGCTAACGGCCCCAAATTACACGCTGTCCAACCTTTCAAACGGCCAGTATGTGCTACGTGTCAGAGCCAAGGACGAGTTTGGTTTCGAAGGTCTCAGTTCCGACTTCAGTTTCACATTTGAAGCCCAGCCGGCTGCCCCTACTGTGGAGGAGGATCCAAATGACAGTGAAAGCTCAAATTTAGTCGAAAAACATCCCGAATTTCGTTGGCAGCGAGTATCGGGAGCAGAAGGTTACCGTTTCCAATTAGCCAAGGATTGGGAGTTCAGAAAGATCCTTATAGACATCCACGTAGGAAAGACTAACCACTATACCCTATCAAAAGATCAACAACGCCTGTTACCTCAAAGTTATTATTGGCGGGTTGCAGCCCTCGACAAATCGGGTAAAGCTGGTTCCTTCAGTACTCCGCAACATGTTTTTTTAAGATCGCCACCGGCGATAATAAGGCCTACACTCAGCCAGTAAGGGACTTGGAAATAAATGATTTCCCCTATGAGGCTGGATTTTTTGTTCGTCTTCAAGGCGCGGCGAAGGGCGCATAGCTGGGACTATGTAACCGAAGCCGCAACGCTGAAGACGGGCAAAAAGACCCATAAGATGGAGATATTATTTGCTTCCAAGTCCCTAATTATTGAGGACCCCTTGATTGACCTGTGGGATGCAAAAATATTAGTCTGATGCACACACAGACTTCGAGCTAAAGGCTCCCTTCAGAAGCTGTTGTAAAACCTCTCAGCTGGCACGATAAGGCGTTATCAATCGGTTCGAAATGCTCATTGACTCCCCTGTAAATTGCGCTTCCTCATCGATTGATGCCTTGGCTCCGCACTCACCTGAGGGGTTTTAAAACAGCTTCTGAGTGGAATATGCAAAGCGTCGTTCGCAGATTATCCAACTTATCCGCGACTTTTAACCCAGAACTTATTTAAGACTCCTGCCCCTTATCAGACACGTTCACAAGCACCGGTGCTTCGTACGGGCATGTATTCACCAGCTCAGAGTAATCACGAATCTGCTTGAGTTTGGCGTTCTACCAATTCCTTGAGATCAATCAGGCCCTTGACATAATCCGCACCGATAACGCGATCCATCATAAGGCCAAAGTATCGCCCGATAAGATCGTAACCAAATTCTGTGTCAAAACCCCAAGTAATAATAGTCTTGTCAGCTTCGGGTTGAAGATTATAGGTCGAAATTCCCCTGCCCCATTCGCCAAAGTCTAAAGCGATCTCGACCCGCCGATTGGGCTCACTGACTATGATTTCCTGGGTACCCGACCCAACCCCCAGATTTTCGCTGACCCAGGTCATTCTGGAACCGACTCCAGTAGATGGACCGTCAAAGGTATATCGGGTGTTCGGGTCGACACGTGCCCAGGGCGACCATTTGTTAAACTCTCTAAAATCGTTGATCCGTGCAAACACCGCGCTGGGCGTTGCGTTTATCGAGATGCTGCGTTCTACATGTGCACTACTGGGCAGAAACAAACCAATAATAATCAGCACCCCTACGAACACAGCTAGCAAAATAAGGGCCTTTTTTAACATTTGCATCGGTCTTCTCCATATCAACGGCTATTAATCTATCTCTATGATCACCCCCCTATTATCATGACCGGCTACTACTACCATACGACCTAGAGTTTCGTGACGCCCTACATACACGCAATAACTCTCCTTGTCCTGGGAGTCAACAATTACCATCTCCTGTATTATATCGCTCAATAATTGCGATTCTGCATCGATTATCCGCATTGGGGAAACTCCAAGTTTTTTAAGAAAGACTCATTGAGTCTATCTCGCCAATCCACACATTTGCAATAGGACATTTTGGTATGCAGCTACTACCCATATTTACCCCTTGCAAATGAATTTTCAGGGGCCATAGCATGTCGCTTTTGCCCCACGGCGTCGTTGGAACACGAAAATTGTAGTCCGAGCTATAGCTTACGTATTCTGGCTTGCCCGGAGACTATATCCCCCACCGCGAACTCGTCTGCGACGCGTATCACGAAGTAATGTCTTCACATTTCCCTTGATTCCAATGCAGCCCTCACCAGGTGGTGTTCTTCGTGCTTTTCTAATTCCAACAGCTTCTTAAACACCTGCCTAATTTCTGGCACGTCTGCATTTGCAGCCGCATCTTCGTAGACTTTGATGACTTGACCGTCAAGCTCCAAGCCTATGCGAATCACATCTTCCAATGATAGACCAGGCTTTATTTGGATATCTTCAGGAAACTTAAGGGTTGATTCATCTTGGGAAAACTGAAACCAGGTATCGAGAATTTGTATGGAAGCGCTTTCCTCATAATCAGCAAGCGCCTTCTCTAGGTGCTGTTCATGCCTGACTATATAGTCAAGCAGCAATTTGATCTTTACTCCTTCTTCATGATCAGCAAGATCCTGATAAATTTCACTTAGGCGTTTATGAAACTCCTTAGTATGATCGAGAATATCGCGAACTTGTACAAATCTCATTGGCTTTCTCCGCTTGATCGTTTTATTAAGCTTTCCTCAATGCCCATTGACTCCCAGGTAAACTGCGCTTTACCATCGATTTATGCTTTGTCTCGCACTCACCTGAGGGGTTTTAAAATAGCGCCTAAAACGTTTCCATTTACCGATAACTTTCGTTAAATAGGGCAGGCCTGTTAGTCTAAAATAATGAAAAAATGGACTTTTTTTTAAAACATTCTCGCTTCGCTCCCTTTTTTACTAGACAGGCTCTAAGTCCAAGCGAACACACAAGAAGCTTGTTGCCTAACATCAAGTCGGCTTGAAAACCATAAAGTAGACATTGAATAAAGGTAACAAAGTCGCCAATATCCCGAATGTGATCCAAATACGCCCCAAACGCCAATACTGATCGGGAATCTCACTGCCTTCGGTAAAACTGCGCGCCAGCCAAGCCTGTTTAACCTGGACTGGAAAGAGTATGAGCGCCCAAACCAGACCTGACGCGAGAAATAACCCCAGCCCCCAGGCAACCCACGGTATCGACCATATCTCTTCATTGAGGGTATGTGCCATCATGAGCCCCGTAATAAGCAAGATAAATGCACCAACACTGGTAAATAGAAAGTCGGTCAGATTAACCAGCCGTTGCCCAAAGGCAACAATGTTGGGTTCCCTGGTACGATCAGTCATCACTTTCCAGAATGCGGTCACAACGATGTTTCCTACGAATATTATACCTCCTAGGATGTGCAGAAACTTCAAAATAGAATAATTGATATTAATCTCCATTGGATACCATGCCCTGTAGATAACTTAGTACTTAACCCGGAATTTTCACAAATTAACGCGTTTTCCCACTTTTCTATTGATTCCACAAGAAAATTTTACTCCGTTGCGCGTAAGCATTGATACGCTACTTCTTCGGAAAATTCGTTGTGAAACCAATATAATGCGCGATCTTCAGATGAATTTATGAAATATCTGGGTTAGGAATTTATTGTAGCTATATGCCAGTCGGAACCGTGAGCGTGTGAAAAATTTCCCGTACTCTGCCAGCACCAACCTCCTGTATGTACAAGAGATAGATCAGAAAAACACACCCCAAGTATCCCTAAATCCTCTTATAGAGTTCGAACGGTCATAAATTGGGAAATTTACGGTGAGCAATGGCCTTCGAGAAAAGAACGCGAGAACGAGTAATAGCCAACTTGTATTGCGAGCCGGGGCTTTGCCGCTATCGAAGTTCAAGGCCAGCGAAAAAACCGAATTTATGGCCGTTCAAAGTATATTATCACACTCTAAAACGTAAGCCACGGAAGTTCTCAATGGTCGTTGTGTTAACGAAGCTGGCTTTCCTATCCCAAGTGTTTGGACATTGACCAGTTCGCTTATTTTGAATCAAGGTCTCAAATGCGCAAGGCAGCTTAGAATTATCCAAACTTGAACAAACTGTTTTAAAATTATTCAGATGAGTGCAAGACAAGGGCAAGACTTGACGAGAAAGCGCTGTTTACAGGGGAGTAAGTGAGCATTTTGCTTAGATTTTTAAGGCCATAGTGTGCTACCTGAATAGTTTTAAAACAGCCTTCCAGGCTGACCTAACAGGCTGAAAACGTTGCTGTCTATCGCATGCACTCCTGGCTTTTGATATCTTGCGGTGTCAGGATGAATTTCCAATGGGTTTAACTAAGACGGATTCTCAATTGAGCATTAAACAATCCAACTTACTCAAGCTTCGCTGGTTGCTAGCGGCGATTTTGAGCGCTTGTTTGGCAGTCTGGGCTGCGATTTGGTTAATGGCGGACATTCTTCATTCTCGCGGAATTGCTACCTTGTATTCAAGCTTAGATTCCCCCACAAGTCAGGCACAATGGGATCGTGGTTGGACCTTGCTTGGATATGCCAGAAAATTGAATCCGTTACATGCGGAGTATCCTTTCTACCAAGCATATTTCTCGCATAATCGTGCGCTGGGATCCCGCGAATCGGCAGAGAATCCGCCCGATGATCGCACGCGCTCACTCGATTATTTTTACCCAGCACTCAGGCAACGACCTCATTGGGGTTACGTCTGGGCTCAGCTTGCCGAAATGAGATTAGTTAATGGGGAAGGAGACGAAGAAACATTTGGCGCGCTCGAGAAAGCACTGATATTCGCGCCCTATGAGCCCTTTGTCCTCCATATTTCACTAAAAGTCGGCTTCACTTTCTGGGATCGTCTTGATAACGGACTTCGCCAAAAACTGATTTTCGCTGTTCGGTATTTGCTTCAGCATGATCCTAAGTCTGTCATCGACACTGCATTGGTGTTCGAATGGTCCGAACAGTTGCGCCCGCTTCTGATCGATGCTCGAGACCTCGAATATCTGGACAATCGGCTCGCACATATAAATAAGAATCCTGTTGCAGAATGAGGATGGACGGCACCCCTTCAGAGATATCCGACAAGTGGCTCTACGTGGGCCTGCTAATCCTAATAGTTTGGGTGCCGATTCCCTTGGGAAGCACTAGTCCTTGGTCCTTCGGCATTCTCGAGATCTATGCGTTTAGTCTTTTGTCCTTGTGGCTGTTCCTGAAGTTTGGAAATCCGTCAACTATCACCGACATTCTAAAGCAGCACCGAATTATTCTTCTTTTAATGAGCCTTTCGTTAGGGTATCAATTGCTACAGGTCTTGCCGTTGCCGCTGGATGTGATCGAATTTCTGAGCCCGGCTACCGCGAACGTCTATCGCTATGCCATCGCTGACATCGGCGACCAATATTTCACCATCAGCCTTGATCCCGGCCTCACGTTAAAAGAGTTTCTCAAGTCGGCGAGCTATTTCTCGATGTTTCTGTTGGTGCTTGTTTTGACCAACTCTAGACAGCGGGTACGACAACTCATCTACGTTGTAATATTTGTAGCCTTAGCGGAATCTTGTTGGGCCCTAGTCGACGTTTATCATGATAAACCGACTGGAGACATGCGCACTACGGGAACCTACACCAATGCTAACCACTTTGCTGCTCTGCTGGGAATGGGGGTTTCGGCTACACTAGGGATGATCATAGCGACGACAGGTCGTCCCATTTCTTACACCACCTGGCGAGTAAAGATATCAGCTATATTGGACTCATTGCTGGCGGAAAAAACTCGACTCTATGTTTACCTCATTGTAGTGTTTGCGGCTCTGTTTCACTCTGCCTCCCGAGGCGCGATTTTCTCCCTCTTTTTTGCTATCTTTGCCACCTTGCTTCTTGTCGTGTATTTGCGGGGCCTAAAGACGAGGGAAGCCCGTTTGCTGCCTGGACTGTTTGTGGTAATTTGTATAGCTATCTCATGGCTAGGCACCGGCAGCTTCATTACGAGACTGGAAACGCAGGGTTTGTCGGAAACAAACCGCCACTTGATCAACCAGGCATCCTACCGGATGATTGCGGATTACCCCCTGTTTGGCATCGGTACTGGCAACTGGCAAGACCTCTACCCAATGTACAGAGATCCGCAGATGACTACCGTTCTGTTTACACGACATGCTCATAACGACCACCTGGAGTTACTGTCGGAACAGGGGGTCATCGGCTACGGCTTGATTGGAAGCGCAGTTATTCTAGTGATTTTGAGAATGGTGGTAGGGTTTGGGCAACGACACGACCCTTTGATGCGCGGCATATTGTTCGGTTGTATCACCAGTAGCGTTTCACTGCTGACTCACGCATGGGCAGAATTTAACTTCCACATCCCGGCCAACGCCGCTTGGTTTTATGTTGTCTTGGCGTTGGGACTGGTGGCGTCACGGCTACGTCGCCAGCACTGACATCTTATTTTTTATGAACCTTTCGGGGCTGACTGAAAACCTCTGCTACCCCTTTAGAAATTTCTCAAACACCTCATCGAGTTGCTCAAGGTCGCTAGGGATGCGGACGAAATAAGTTGGCCGGCTGGCGCCGCATGATCGTTCGTATCCAAGGCGCGACACCAAGCGCACAGCCGAGCCATGTAACGGTTGATGCAACACCGAAAACGAGCGATAAGGCAAGCCAGATGGAAAAGTTATTTCGATCGCATTCCCTGTTATAAAACCGAATCTAGAACTGCGCGGCGAGTACCTGGAGCATGCCCACGGCCCCTACTGCCATTCCAAGCAACTTCAGGGTGTGCTCTGTGATCCCTGTCTGCTCCTCCAGCGGGGGCAGAACGTGGCCGTGGATATCGACCTGTAGTGGTGGTTTTTGCTTGCGAGACATTAACCCGATCCGATGCAGTATCCTCCTTTTCGTGAGGGTAACTAGCTTCGTAGTAGTCGTAGTAGCCTATGCGATGAGTATCTAATTGGCACAAGACAGCACCAAGCACTTGAACGCCTGATTTTTGCAACAGGGACAGAGCCTCGCCCGACATCTCGTGGGTTGTAGATTCGGCTTTGATCGCAAGAATAACGCTGTCTGCAAAATGCCCCAGCACACTCGCATCGCTAACGGCTAGCATTGGTGGTGCGTCCATCACAACATGAGCGAAATTCTGCCTCAATTCATCCAAAAGAAACTTAAAATTCCGTGACGAGAGCAACTGAAGGGGATTGGATGGTGGTAAGACGCAGGGAAGCACGAAAAGACGTTTGTCCAAGCCGATGCTGCCTAAGACCTCCTTGAGTGTAGCCTGATTGGCGACGAGTTCTGCGAGTCCCGGTTGTGATTTAATACCGAGCAAGTTAGTAATAGTCGATTTGCGCAGGTCCGCTTCTAACAATACTGTGCGACCCACCTGACTTAATGCCGCCGCGAGATTAATCGATAACACGGTTTTGCCTTCGCCGCTGATGGCCGAGGTGATCAGTATGGACTTAGGTGGCCTGTTGGAGAACAGCAAGCCCGTGCGAATTTTGTTAATGTTCTCGGTAAAAGAACAGTGCGGACTGTCCATAAACCGCCACTCGGGTGGACCGGCCTTTTTGCTCTTACGGACCATAGGCACGATACCGAGTGAAGGGATTCCGAGCTTTTTCTCAATGTCGTCAGTGGACCTGAAGGTGTTGTTCAGGCGCTCGCGCAGGAAGGCAACCAGAATTCCGAGGAACAGACCGAGAATGCCTGCAGTCATAATCATCCGACGCTTGTTAGGCTTGAAAGCTTTACTAGGCACTGTGGCCCGATCCACCACCCGCACATTGGAAGCGTCGTACTCCTCGGCAACGTTGGCTTCCTTGAACTTGTCGAGAAGGGACAGGTACAGCTTGCGGTTATTTTCCACCTCGCGTTCCAATTGGGTGAGCTCGAAGCTGGCGTCCGCTAGGCCGCTGATTTCTTCCTTCTGAGTCTTAATAAGCGACCGGATTTCTTTTTCTTTGGCAGCCGCAAGTTTATATTCCTTGCGGATACTATCCACCACTTTGTCAACTTCTCGCTGCAAGCTGCGGCGGGCCTCCCGCAAATCGGATCGGGCGGCAATCATCTTGGGATGCTTTTCACCGTAGCGCTCGGAGAGCTCTTGCACCTTTCTAGCGACTTCGTTCTCCTCCTTACTTAAGCTAAGAACCGTGGGACTCTTTAGCAGATCGCCCAGCGATTGGGTGCCGCCTCCCGCACGGCCTTTCAGACTGCGTGCTTGCTGGTGGCGGATCTGGGACTCGATGCGCGCGGTTTGGACTCTCATAAGCTCTGCTGTCAGGCTGGAGAGGCGCTCACTCGCGAGTCTTTGATGATTGGCAGTGTCTACCATACCCAGTTTTTGCTGGTGGGCTTTCAGCACTGCTTCCGATTCTTTAACTTTGGCTTGGAGTTCATTGAGTTGGGTATTCAACCAGCCGGCGGTACTCTTGACGCCGCTTATACGGGAAGTGAGGCCAAATTCGATATAGGCGTCGGCTACCGCGTTAGCCACGGCTGCAGCGAGTTTTGGATCCGCAGCCTGGTAACTCACATTAACAATCTCACTTTGCTTACCCCTGCTAACTTCCAAACCGTTCTGGATCTCGTCAATCAGTCGATTACGAAGATCTGCGACATCCGGCTCCGGCCTCGGCGATTCAGAAAACCAGGTATGCCAATTAAACAGCTCTTTGATCGCTATGAGGATTTCTGAAAGCATATCCAGTGGCGATTTACTGTCATGGGTTGCATTATCTTCCGCAGGATTGGGCTGTGCTTGACGCTGTTCAACTAAATTTAGTTTGTCCACCACAAGTGATGCGACAGCGCGGCTACGGATGATTTCGTGCTGGGTCTCGTAGAAGAGGGAAATTACGGATGTGTCTGACCGCAGATCACTAAACCCGATATCTGGCTGGAGAGGGTTCACCTGCAGCGTGGCCTTCGATCTGTAGCTTGGAGCAATGGATAGAGCACTCAATATACCAATGATCATACCGAGAAAAGCGATTCCAAAGATACCCCTAATGTTACGCTTAAGTATCCGCCAGTAAGCGACTAGATTGAGGCCTTCCTCCTCGAGGTCCGATTCCGGCACAAGGTACGTAACGGATGCTTTCCCGCTGCTATCCAGAGCGTTTGGTTTCATGACTGTATCAAGTTTCAGCCCCTCGTCAGAAAAAACTCTCCCCGACAGTAATGATATCCCCAGGGCGTAAGCGATCGTACAGGTCAACTCTCTTGGGCAATCCAGGTTCATTCTCGCGAATAAGCGTAATCTTGTTCTGCGACGCTCGTTCCGAAAATCCGCCGGCAAGGGTCACAGCTTTGTGCACTGTAAGCCCATTGCGATAACTGTAGCCACCTGGCTTCTTTACTTCGCCATTGACATAGACCAAACGGTATTCGGTGACAGCAACGGTCACTCTAGGTGTTCGCAAGTAGCCATCTGCAAGGTGGCGGATCAACTCGGCTTCGACTTCTAAGACTGTAAGCCCTCCAACCCGGATCTGGCCTAGCAGAGGATATGAGATGCTTCCATCGATGGCAACGCGCACGTCGTTCAGTGTCAGTTCAGGTTCCCCGAAAACCGTGATCGATAGGATATCGTCCGGTCCCAGGCGATAACCCTCCAGATTATCAGCCGCCACCTTTGAGCTGGGTAATACGAGAATCAGCAGTAAAGGCAGCAAGTATACGGTGGTCATAACCTCGAAACAAAAGTGGACATTGGTCTCTCTTTGACTCATTTAACTATAGACAATTAGCTATTATTTTCGTCCTACATTTGTAGACGAGACAGGAGCTGCGTGTTAATCAACTAACAAGCTGCCAGCACTGTGAAAATCCGCGCAACGCAAGCATTTGAATTGTAGGGCGAACTGCGCATACTATTTTGCTCCCTACAGACATCCATGGTACGTAAGCACATTTTAGGTGATGACATTTCAAACGGCTCAAGCAATATAAGAACTGGCGCTTCATTGACTTTTCCCCTATCATAGGCCCAAACAGAATCAAATGCTGTTAAATATTGTCAAATATCGTCATATACTGTCAAATATTGTTAGTAGTACCATCATATATAAAAAAGAGTTGATTAAAAATAGTTTACTGAAGGGATGTTTGAAGTTCGGGAGCGGCCCCAATATTTTCAATCGAGCTTCGTGCTGGCAGTGATCATGAAGATGTTGGATTTAAAATCAAAAAGTTCTAGAGTGGAGTCGCGTTCCTCATAGCGATACTCTGCACCAATTTCTAGCCATCGCAGCAGGCTATGCTTCACTCCAGCTAGCGCGCGCCAGTGGTTATCTTGGCGATCCAAGACATTGTCAAAGTCAGCTTTACCGTAACCAAGACCGCCAACCAGTGCGGATCGAGGCGAAATGGCATGCCGAACATTTATTTGCAGTATCGTTTGTACGAAGCCGCCAGAATTTTGCTGAGCTGATTCTTGAGTCTGCCGGCTTGCGCCAAAAGTAACCTTAGTAAAAGTGTTAGGATTCCAAATACCGTCAAGCGAAAATGTAAGCTCTGAAGTATCGCCAAATGCACTGCTTTCATACTGTTTGTCCTGGTACCCAATCTTAAAGACACCCGTCGATATAGCTGTTATGTCCCAGGTGATACCGGTCAGATATCGATATTCCTTATTGCTCTGGCTCGCTCCAGCAGAGCTCTCGTTCTGATAATCGTAGTCCGCCAAGCCAGCTTCCAACAGTAGGCGTGTTTTGGGGGCAACCTGGTAGAAAAAAGTCCCGGTAGCGCTGGGCTTATCATAATCTCGAAATTCCTGGTTGTTATTGGTGTACCGTCGTATGTCGTAAGCCAGTTGCACAACAATCTGGCCCCTGCTGTCATCCCGCCCATAGTAGAACTTGCCAAGAGCATTCCAATTCCGCCATTTATCGTATTCACCCGCTAGACGGGGGATCGCATCGGTTTGACCGGGGGGGTCATGGTCGTGTTGATAGGCGAGATTGAACTCGGTGTTGGAACGATAGGAGTGATCAAACAGCGCACGGGCCGTTAGTTGGTGATCATTGTAATTCAGATCTGTTTCATCAAAGTAGAAACCGTAGTTGCCTCTGTAACCTAGATTGAACTGGTGTTTTCCATACGTCCCTATCCAATCCAGGTCGGGCTTAATCACAAAGATTTGGTCCGATTCTTTGAGTTCGTCGGTGACAGCCCGGATGTTGTCATCGTAAATCAGTTGGGTCTCAAGGTTCGGGTATAAACCAGTTCTTTCCTGTGCCGAAAATACAGATAATATCGGTGCGCACAGAAGCATCGGAAACACTATTTTCGTCAATGTTGTTTCGATGTTAATATTCATGATGTTTTTTCTCATATCTCCTCAAATCTCATGTTGATGAAGTCAGAAGCTGTTTTAAAACCCCTTAGGTAAGTGCAAAACAAGGCATCAATCGATGAGAAAGCGTGGTTTACATGGGAGACAATGAGCATTTCGAACCGATTTATAATGCCGTATCGTGCCAGCTGAGGGGTTTTAAAACAGCTTCTCATCACCAAGTTGGAATTTTTTTATATCGAGTGTGACTACTCAGTTATCGTAAGAAAGCTGGGCAGGATAGATGCTTTACAAGACAAGCTGTAAATCCCTCCCTGTACGCTCGGCGGAGACCATCCTAGTCTCTGACGGTCGTGTAAAGCATCTATTCTGCCCAGCTGAGTAGTTATGATCGAATTAATAAAAAGTTTCTGAGACCTTAACTCAAAGGTGACCCCTATAAATATTACATCTGCCCTTTAAAAACTTAGATCAAAAATTGGTTTTTTTAAAGGCGAAACGAATGAAAGGCTTGGTAATTTTGCCAAATCTGGTGGAAATCTTGCGGCGGAGAGTCAAAAGCAATCGCAATGAAATCAAAAACTGAAAGATGAAGCCAAACGTTTGCAGGGAAAACAAGTTATAACTTGTCTGGTGAAAGCGATCAGAGCCAAAATATTCTGAAACGAGCGAGGCCGATTTTTAGATAATTTGAGGGAAAAGACAAAGGTGTCGAGGGATGGAGCCGGCCTTATTTAAGTAAAATGGTCGGCAAATGGAACCGTTTTAAAGCATTTATAAACGATTCACTGTTTTACGGGACAGGCTCTCGGATAGTTAGGGGGTAAGAGTACCCACCGCGCCTTCGGTTACGCCCGAGACAGGTGCGGTCGAAAGAATATTAACAGGTTTGAGCATAATCGCCGCTAGTGGTGGCATGTGGCAACCAGGCAGCAGAGTCTAATCATGCAAGAATTTAAGCATGTGGTGATAGCGGTGGTGCACTGGATCGCTCATCCAGTTCATATTCCGCTGATTTAAAAAGCAAGTCCGCCGACACGAACATTCTCCGAATAGAACTCCGTTAATAGTAACAGGATGATTCTCATCGACAAGATCCAAGATTTGAGAAGCTGTTTTAAAACCCCTTAGGTGAGTGCGAGACAAGACATAAATCAATGAGAAAGCGCAGTTTACATGGGAATAAATGAGCATTTCGCATCAATTTATAACGCCGTATCGTGCCAGCTGAGGGGTTTTAAAACAGCTGCTAAAATTTCACCCCATTTATTTACGAAATGTACGTTCGAATAGCCTCTCTGGCCACTTCATCGAAGAATGTCGCCCCGACTTTGAGCACGTCTTCATCGATGTCAAAGGCTGGACTGTGTAACGGTAGATATTCCTT
>JAAUXY010115502.1_pt1 | contig 17177 bp, 17 predicted proteins | sample 7278121 | NCBI WGS metagenome assembly JAAUXY01 (sample SAMN14350117, study PRJNA611818) | marine sediment metagenome | isolation source: surface marine sediment (1.8m) | place: French Polynesia: Moorea | collected 2018-08 | reverse complement strand
GCGCCCAGTCCAGGATCTGCTTCTCGACCGCCGCGATCTGGCGCACCAGCTCGCCCAGGCTCCGCGCCAGGCTCTCCAAGCCCGCGCGCAGCGGCGCCGGGATCCGACGCTCCTCGGGATCGCCCAGAACCGCCAGCAAGGCCGCGACGTGATGCGGCCCGGCCGCTACCACGACACCGAACTCCGCCATCAGACCGCGCAGGGCGTTGGTCTGCATCGTGCGCTGCTTGACCAACAGCGCGCGCACCCGATGCAGACCCGAAGCCGCCTGCTGCTCGGCCGTCTTGATCGCAACAAAGCGCATCGAAGGGCGGCTCACCGCCTCGCAGATCGCCGCCGCATCCGCCGCGTCGTTCTTGTTCCGACGCACATAGGCCTTGGCGTAGGACGGCGGCATCAGACGAACGTCGTGACCCAGACCCCGCAGCGCGCGCGCCCAGTAATGCGACGTCGCACAGGCCTCCATCCCGACAAGACAGGGCTCAAGACGACCGAAGTAAGCCAGAACCTGCGAGCGACGCAGCCGACGCCGGACCACAACCTCTCCACGGCTATCTACCCCATGGACCTGGAACACGCGCTTCCCAAGATCCAGACCGATGATGCTAACCTTCTTCATGGATGGCCTCCCTTCGTTGGTCCTTGCGATAACCAACCTTGGCACATCGATGCCGCAAGGGGGCCATCCACCCCATCAAGTCCGGGCATGACAGCAGAGTTTAAGAAACGAGTGTCAAGCATTTGATCAGATACGATTTCTCCGGTCAGGTGGCCGTCGTCACCGGCGGGGCGCAGGGCATCGGCAAGGCCATCGCCGAGGGCCTCGGCCGCTTCGGCGCCGTAGTGCGGGTCTGGGACCTCGAGGCGCCGGAGTCCGAGGACCTGATCGGGCAGCGGGTCGACGTGACCGATCCCGACGGCATTGCCGCGGCGCGCGACGGCCTTCTGGCGGAGCAGGGCCGGATCGACATCCTGGTCAACTGCGCCGGCATCGCCGGCTCGACCCGGCCGGTGGTGGAGACCGATCCGGCGGAGTGGCGCCGGGTGGTCGAGGTCAACCTCTTCGGCGTCTATCACGTCAGCCGCCTGGTCGTGCCGGTCATGCAGACGGTCGGGCGGGGCCGGATCGTCAACGTCGCCTCCCTGGCGGGCAAGGAAGGCACGCCCAACGCCTCGGCCTACAGCGCCGCCAAGGCGGGGGTCATCGCCTTCACCAAGTCCCTGGGCAAGGAGCTGGCGGCGACCAATATCCGGGTCAACGCCATCGCGCCCGCGGCCGTGAAGACCGCGATCCTCGATCAGATGGCGCCGGCCCACGTCGAGACCATGATCGCCAAGAGCCCGATGCAGCGCCTGGGCAGGGTCGAGGAAGTGGCAGCGCTCACCCTTTGGCTTTGCTCCGAGGCCTGCAGCTTCAACAGCGGCGCGGTTTTCGACCTCTCCGGCGGCCGCGCGACCTACTGACGCCGCCGGTCAGTTGCGCGACAGGGTCAGCCGCAGGTAGTTCAAGAGGCTGATCACCGCGAAGCTGCGCAGGCGGCGGCGGTCGCCGGGCAGGGCGATGCTGGTCGCCTGTTCCGCCTCGGCGCTCGAGATCGCCAGTGCGACGGTCTTGCTCGGCCCGTCGTCGCCGCCTGCGACGAGAAGGGCGGCGAGGCCGAAGTCGCTGCCGAAGGCCTCGCGGACAGCGCGGGCGGCGGCGAGCGCCCGGTCTTCGCCGGCCGTGTCGCTGTCCTCCGCCGGCGCGATACGGGCGCCGCGGAAGACCGCCATCGCTGGGTCGATCTCGCTCAGGCGCAGGGCCATGAGGCCGCCGGTCAGGCTCTCGGCCACGGCGAAGCCCTGACCGCGCGCGCGCAGCATCTCGATGACCACGTGCTCCATGGTCTCGCCGTCGACGCCGAAGACGATGTCGCCCAGGGCCTCCCGGATCACCCCTTCTTCCGCCGTCAGGATCTTTTCGGCCGCGGCTTCGTCCCTGGCCTTGACCGTGATCCGGACCTTGATGCCCTCGATGCCGCTGGCCTGGAAGGCGAGGGTCGGGTTGCCGGGGCCGTCCAGTTCCTCGACCCGCGCGGCCAGGATCTCGGCCAGGCCGGACTCGCTCTGGCCCCAGGTTCGCAGGACCCGGCTGCGGATCACCGCGGTCTGGCCCGAGCGTCGGCGCAGGTCCGGCAGCACCGTCTCGCGCATCATCTCCTGCAGCTCGTAGGGCACGCCGGGCAGGGCGTAGATCACTTTGTCGCCGACCGGGCAGATCAACCCGGGCGCCGTGCCGGGCATCTGCGGGATCACCGTCGCGCCCAGAGGCACGTCGGCCTGGCGGCGGTTGTTGTCGGCCATGACCCGGCCGCGTGATTCGAACATGACCCGGATCTTCTCGACGATGGCTTCGTCGCGCCGCATCTCGACGCCCATGATCCCGGCGACGACCTCGCGGGTGATGTCGTCCTGGGTCGGTCCCAGGCCGCCGCAGCAGATCACCGCGTCGCTGCGCTCAAGCGCCTGGCGCAGCGCCGCCTCCATGCGCGCGAAGTTGTCGCCGACCTTGACCTGGAAGTGGGAGTCGATGCCGGCCAGGGCCAGTTGCTCGCCGATCCAGGACGAATTGGTGTCGACGATCTGGCCGAGCAGCAGCTCGGTGCCGATGGCAACGACTTCGCAGCGCACGCACCTTCCTCTCTTCGAGCCGGGGTCTTATCCCCCGCCGAGAGGGTCCTGTCCAGCCGGCGTCGCCGGCATCGCGCTGCGCGCCGATCGCTGCGTCGGTGAGCGGTTGCGCCGGCCTGCGTCAAATCTGTGGCATTGGAGATTCCGCTGCAGGCGACGGGCCTTTTGCGATTAGAATGACTCAAAACAAACGTTAAGACGATTGATATACAACTTAAAAATGATGTCTAACGTCAAATCCACAACCATAAAGATCTGCGTCGATGAAGCGCAGGCGATAAACACGGGAGGTTGTCGGAAATGCGAAACTTTGCAGGGTTCTGCAGCGTTCTAGTCTTTGGAACGACCCTGGGGATCGGGCTGGCGGACCCGTCCGCGACGCGGGCCCAGGACTATTACACGAAGAAGTTCGAGTCCTTTCCCCAGTGCTGCCGAGTGCTGCGCGAGCATTCCAAACAGATGGGTGCCGAGGGCAAGCTTGCGACCAAGGTGGTCGACAACCAGGCCCTCTTCGTCGGGATGACCTTCGAAGGCTTGCCGAAGGTCTACACCTGCACGCCGACGGCCGATGGGGGCGGCATTCTCGGCAGCAGCCACGCGAACACAGATCTGGGTCTAGCCCCAATCGAGTAGGCGCCGCCTCTTGCGCCAGGGTCTCGCCTGCAAGGGGGGGCAGGCGGACCTGGCGGCGGCGGGGCGCGGCCGCGCGAAGGCTTGCGGCTTCCGCCCGATCCGGGAAAGCGAGATCTTCTGACCATGGGAGGGGGTCCTGAGATGTCACACAGTCTGTCCAAGGCCTTGGTTCTGGCCGTTGCTACCGCAGCGGTTTCGATCGGCTTCGCCGCCTCGCAGCCTGCCGAAGCGGGCAGTGCCGCGAAGCTGCGCGAGCAGGTCAACCGCGGCACCGTCGGGATCGTCGCCGGCGACATGCACAGCGCCACGGTCCGCATGTCGAGGGACCTCGCGGCGGTTCTCGACGACGGCGACAACCGGCGGGTCCTCACCGTGGTCGGCAAGGGCTCGGTTCAGAACATCCTCGACCTGCTCTACCTGCGCGATATCGACGTCGCCATCGTACAGTCGGATGTCCTGGAGTATTTCAAGGCCCGAAGCGTCCATCCGGATGTCGAGAACGCGATCCGCTATCTGGCCAAGCTGCACAACGAGGAACTGCACCTGCTGGTCCGCGACGACATCCAGAGCATCGACGATCTGGCCGGCAAGCCCGTGAGCTTCGGCGCCCTCGGCAGTGGCACCTACATCACCGCGTCGATCCTCTTCGGGGCCCTGAAGGTCGGTGTCCAGCCGCTGATGCTCGACCAGTCCCTGGCCCTGGAGAAGTTGAAGGCCGGCAAGATCGCCGGCCTGGTCTCCGTCGTCGGCAAGCCTGCCCGCCTCTTTACCGAGATCACGTCGGAAGACGGCCTCAAGCTTCTGCCGGTGCCGCTGCCGCCGAAGCTCCTTGAGGCCTACCTGCCGGCCAAGCTGACCAGCGACGACTATCCGGATCTGATCGCGGCAGACGCGCCGCTCCAGACCGTCGGCGTCGGCAGCGTCATGGCGGTCTACAACTGGAACCCGAACAACTGGCGCTACGCCAAGGTCGAGAGGTTCACCGAAGCCTTCTTCGCGGAGTTCGAGTCGCTCCACGGCCCGGGCCGCCATCCCAAGTGGGCCGAGGTCAACCTCGCCGCCGAGCTGCCGGGGTGGCAGCGCTTCGGGCCCGCGCAGCGCTGGCTGGAGGACCACAGGGGCAAGCGCTCGGTCGAGGTCGCCGAGGGCGAGCTGCTGCTCGAGTTCCAGCGCTTCCTGAGTCAGGCCAAGATCGGCGAGGTGCCCCCTTCGCAGGAGTCGAAGGAGACCCTCTTCGAGGAGTTCGAGCGCTGGATGAGCGCGACCAGGAACTGATACCAAGGAGCGCTGATTGAGGCGGAGCCCCTCTAGATCAAACTGCGCTCGATTGGACTCAATTGAGCGCAGTTTGATCTATTCCATATAGATAGAGCAGCTTATCTGCGTTCGAATGAACGCAGGCTGCTCTAGGCGGGTCCTGCCTTTCGCTCCTGCCTACCAGCAGGTGTAGCCGCCGTCGACCAGGACCACCGAGCCGGTCATCAGGCTAGCGGCGTCGGAGGCCAGGAACAGCACGGCCGAGGCGATCTCGTCGACCTCGCCCATGCGGCCCATGGGCGTGCTGGCCATCCAGACGTCGTAGAGCGCCGGGTTCTCTTTCACGAAGGCGGTCAGCGGCGTGTTGATATAGGTCGGCGCCACGGCGTTGACCCGCACCCCGCGGCCGGCCCACTCGGCGGCCAGGGACTTGGTCAGGTGGTGCACGGCGGCCTTGGAGGCGTTGTAGTAGGACTGCTCCTGCGGCTTGTTGACGATGAAACCGGACATCGAGCCGATGTTGACCACCGCGCCCCTGCCGGCTTGCAGCATGTGCCGGCCGAAGGCGCGGCAGCACCAGAAGACGCCGTTGAGGTTGACGTCGACGACGTTCAGCCAGTGCTCGTCGGTCACCTCTTCCGCCGGGGTCTCGCTGCGCGCGATGCCCGCATTGCAGACCAGGATGTCGATGCCGCCGCGGGCGGCGGCGATCTGGTCGGCAACGGCTGTGACCCGGTCCGGGGCCGTGACGTCCATCTCGACGATCTCGGCGTCATAGCCCTTGCCGCGCAGGATGTCGCGGCCGGCCTCGGCCTCGGCCATGTCGACCTCGGCGATGACGACCTGCGCACCGGCCTCCGAGAGGGCCTCGCAGCAGGCCAGGCCGATGCTGCGGCCGCCGCCGGTGACAACGGCGCTGCGCCCCGACAGGTCGTATTTCTCCAGATACATTTCCGCTCCCCGGTCAGCTCATCCAATTGCCGCCGTCGACGTTGAAGGTCTGGGCGACCACGTAGTCGCTCTCCGCCGAGGCCAGGAAGACCGCGGCGCCGACGTGGTCCTCCGGCCGCCCCATGCGGCCGAAGGGCACGGCCTCGCCGACCAGCCGCTTCTTCTCGCCGATCGCGCGCCCCTCGTACCTGGCGAAGAGCGCATCGACCTCGTCCCACATCGGCGTGTCGACCACGCCCGGCGAGATCCCGTTGACGTTGATCCGGTACCGGATCAGGTCCAGGCCGGCCGACTGGGTCAGGCTGATCACCGCCGCCTTGCTGGCGCAGTAGACGGCGACCAGGGCCTCGCCGCGACGTCCCGCCTGGGAGGCCATGTTGATGATCTTGCCGCCGCGGCCCTGGGCGATCATCTGCTTGGCGGCCGCCTGCAGGGTGAACAGCAGGCCCTTGACGTTGACCCCGAAGACACGGTCGTAGCTCTGCTCGGTGATCTCGACGATCGGCGCCATGTCGAAGACCGCCGCGTTGTTGACCAGGATGTCGATCGGCCCGCTTCCGGACACGGCCTCGACCATCGCGTCGATCGAGGCCCGGTCGGTGACGTCGAGGGTGAGGCCCGCGGCCCTGTCGCCGACGGCGCGGGCGGTCTCGGTAGCGGCGGCGCCGTCGAGATCGGCGACGAAGACCTCGGCGCCCTCGGCGAGAAAGCCGGCGGCGATGGCGCGGCCGATCCCCCGCGCACCGCCGGTGACGATCGCCCGTTTGCCGTCGAGCCTCATCGGGTCACTCTCATCGGGCCAGGGCCTTTCCCTCCGGGTCGAAGCGGTGCAGGCGTGTCGGGTCCGGGCTGACGAAGACCGCCTCGCCATGGCTGAGCGCGAACTCGCCGGGAGTCCGGACCGTGATCGGGCCGGTTCCTTCCGCCTCGACATGGATGAAGGTGTCGGAGCCCAGGTGCTCCGCAACTCCGGCGGTGCCCCGCCACTTGCCAGCCTCGCGCGAGAGCGTCAGATGCTCAGGGCGGATTCCGATCGTCGCGGCGCCGAACTCCGCCGCCGCCGCACCCTCGATCAGGTTCATCCGGGGCGAGCCAATGAAGCCGGCGACAAAGAGATTGGCCGGCGCGTTGTAGAGCTCCAGTGGGGTACCGCTTTGCTCGATCTCGCCGCCGTTCAGGACCACGATCTTCTCGGCCATAGTCATGGCTTCGACCTGGTCGTGGGTGACGTAGATCATCGTGGTCTTGAGCGACTGGTGCAGCTCGCTGATCTCCAGGCGCATCTGCACCCGGAGCGCGGCATCGAGGTTCGACAGGGGCTCGTCGAAGAGGAAGGCGCGGGGCTGGCGCACGATGGCGCGGCCGATGGCGACGCGCTGCCGCTGGCCGCCGGAGAGCTCGCGGGGCTTGCGCTCGAGGTAGTCCTCAAGCTGCAGGGTGCGCGCGGCGGCCCGGACCTTCTCCGTCCGCTCGGCCTTGGCGACGCCTGCCAGGCGCAGGGCGAAGCCAAGGTTGTCGGCCACGGTCATGTGCGGGTAGAGGGCGTAGGACTGGAAGACCATGGCCAGGCCGCGGCCGTCCGGCGGTATGTCGTTGACCCGCTCGCCGTCGATCCGGATCTCGCCTTCGGAGATGTCCTCGAGGCCGGCGACCATGCGCAGCAGGGTCGACTTGCCGCAGCCCGAGGGGCCGACGAAGACCACGAAGGCGCCGTCCTCGATCTCCAGGTCGACGCCCTTGATCACCTCGAGGTCGCCGTAGGTCTTGCGCAAGCCTTGCAGGGTGAGCTGTGCCACGGGCCGCTCCCGTCCTACTTCACGGCACCGAAGGTCAGGCCGCGTACCAGCTGGCGCTGGCTCATCCAGCCGAAGATCAGGATCGGCGCGATGGCCAGGCTGGAGGCGGCCGAGAGCTTGGCCCAGAACAAGCCTTCAGGCGCCGAGAAGGAGGCGATGAAGGCGGTGAGGGGTGCGGCATCCGAGGTCGTCAGGTTGAGACTCCAGAAGGCCTCATTCCAGCAGAGGATGATCGACAGCAGGGCGGTCGAGGCGATGCCTGGCAGCGCCAACGGCATCAGCAGGAAGAGCAGCTCCTGCCGCGGCCGGGCGCCGTCCATGCGGCCGGCCTCGAGGATGTCCTTCGGCACCTCCTTGAAGAAGGTGAAGAGCATCCAGATCACGATCGGCAGGTTCATCAGCGCGTAGACCAGGATAAGTCCGAGGTGGGTGTCGATCAAACCGAGGTCGCGAAAGATCAGGTAGATCGGCACCAGCACGCCGACCGGCGGCAGCATCTTGGTCGAGAGCATCCACAGCAGGGTGCCCCGGGTCCGGCGGCTGGGATAGAAGGCCATGGCATAGGCGGCCGGCACGGCGAGGAGCAGCGCCAGCAGGGTCGCGCCCAGGGAGATGACAGTGGAGTTGAGGGCGAACTTGACGTAGTCGGCGCGCTGCTGGACCGCGGCGTAATTCTCCAGGGTCGGCTCGAAGAACAGGGAAGGAGGGGTCGAGACGGCCTCGACCTCGGTCTTGAAGCCGGTCAGCAGCATCCAGAAGATCGGGAAGAAGAGCAGCGCCGAGACCAACCAGGCCAGACCTGTGACGATCAGCTTGTGGCGGGTCTTGCGGGTCATGGTCGGCCTCAAGTCTCCAGGCCGCGCGCGATCGTGCGAATCAGAAAGACCGCGACGACGTTGGCCAGGATGATGGCGACGACTCCGCCGGCGGAAGCGCCGCCGACGTCGAACTCCAGCAGCGCCCGGATGTAGATCAGGAAGGCGAGGTTGGTGCTCGCCAGGCCCGGCCCGCCCGAGGTGGTCACGAAGATCTCGGCGAAGACCGTCAGGAAGAAGATGGTCTGGATCATGACCACGACGCTGATCGCGCGGCCGAGGTGCGGCAGGATGATGAAGAAGAACATGGCGAGGGGCCTGGCGCCGTCCATGCGCGCGGCCTCCTTCTGCTCGTGGTCCAGGGACTGGATCGCGGTCAAGAGGATCAGGGTCGCAAAGGGGATCCACTGCCAGGCAACGATGATGACGATCGAGGTCAGCGGCAGGTCGGCGAACCAGTCGATGGTGCCGAGACCCAGGGCGTTGGTGATCGCCGCGAAAAGCCCGTTGACCGGGTGCATCAGCATGTTCTTCCAGACCAGGGCGCTGACCGTCGGCATGACGAAGAAGGGCGCGATGGCCAGCAGGCGCGCCACCGGACGGCCCCAGAAGTCCTGGTCGAAAAGGACCGCCAGCAGGATGCCGCTGACCACCGTGATCAGCAGCACGCCGCCGACGAGCAGCAGGGTGTTCCACAGCACGGGGAGGAGCGCCGGATCCTCCAGCAGGAAGACGTAGTTCTCCCAGCCCGCGAAGCCGGTCATCAGCGGATTGAGAAGGTTGTAGCGCTGGAAGGAGAACCAGAGCGTCATGCCCAGCGGCACCAGCATCCAGAGCAGCAACGCGCCGACCGAAGGCGCCAAGAGCGGTAGGGTCCTGACGCTGCGTTGCGTGCCTATCGCCGTGGTTCGAAGCATGTTCTGGCGGGATTCTCCGGAGCGAACCCTCACCCGCTCGCGGCTCTCGCCGCTTCCACCCTCTCCCCGGGGGAGAGGGTTGTGGAGGCTTGGCGAGGCGATAGCCGCGCCCTAGCCGGAGCCGGGTGAGGGGAGCGAACTTAGCCGAAACGGATCGAAACCCCGGCCGGTCATTTCGGGTAGCCGGCCTGCTTCATGGTCCGCTCGGTCGCCCGTTGCGCGGTCTCCAGCGCCTGATCGACCGACATCTGACCGGAGAGGGCGGCCGCGACCGACTGACCGACCTGGGTGCCGATTCCCTGAAACTCCGGAATGGCGACGAATTGGATGCCGGTATAGGGCACCGGATCCTTGGTCGGTTTCGAAGGATCGGCGGCCAGGATCGAGCCGACCGTGAACTCTGCGAAGGGCGCCGCCTTGATGTAGGCTGGATTATCGTAGGTCGATTTTCTCGTGCCCGGCGGTGCGGCGACCCAGCCCTCGGTCTCGCCGACCAGCTTGACGTAGTCCTTGGAGGTCGCCCACTTCATGAAGTCTTTCGCCGCCGCAACCTTCTGGGAGCTTGCCGGGATCGCGAGCGCCCAGGCCCAGAACCAGCCGGCGCCGTTCTCGGTCGCCTCGACCGGCGCCTTGGCGAAGCTGGTCTTGTCCGCAACCTTGCTCTCTGAGGGATTGTAGATGTAGCCGGCGGCCGAGGTCGCATCGACCCACATCGCGCAGTTGCCGCTGGCGAAGAGGGCGCGGTTCTCGTTGTGGCCGTTGGAGCTGGCGCCCGGCGGGCCATAGTTGTTGAGGATGTCGACGTAGTAGTTGATCGCCTTCTTCCAGGGCTCGGAGGTCAGCTGCGGCTTCCAGTCCATGTCGAACCAGCGGCCGCCGAAGGTGTTCACCAGGGTGCCGACGAAGGCCATGTTCTCGCCCCAGCCCGGCTTGCCGCGGAGGCAAACGCCGTACTGCTGCTTGTCCGGTTTATGCAGCTTCTTGGCGAAGTCCAGGAACTGCGCGTAGGTCGGCTGGTCCGGCATGGTCAGGCCGGCGGCCTCGAAGAGGTCCTTGCGGTAGAAGGTGAAGGAGCTCTCGGCGTAGAAGGGCACGGCGTAGAGCTTGCCGTCCGCGGAGAGGCCGTTGCGCACGCCCTCGAAGATGTCCTCGTAGTCGTAGTCGTCGCCGAAGTCGTCGAGCTGGACCAGCCAGTTCTGCCGGCCCCAGATCGGAGCCTCGTAGGCGCCGATGGTGATGATGTCGAACTGTCCGCCCTTGGTCGCGATGTCGGTGGTCACCCGCTGGCGCAGGACGTTCTCCTCCAGGACCACCCATTCCAGCTCATGGCCGCTGTCCTTCTCCCACTGGGGAGAGAGCTTCTGCATGATGATCATGTCGGAGTTGTTGACCGTGGCGATGGTGATCTTTTCGGCCTGCGCGGGCAGGGCGGCGGCCAGCAGGCCGGCCAGGAACGCGCAGGTCGTTGTTGCTTTTTTCATTCTTGCCTCCCTCATATGGCCTTCGACTATAGGACAAGTGTCGAGGCGGGTCATAGGTTTCCGGCCGAGTCTTCAGCGCCCGTTGAATCCGCCCCGCGGCCTTTGTCACGCGCCCCAGCGCAGGGCCGCGGTGTGGACCGGCGCGTCCCAGAGCCGGAGCATCTCGTCGTCGAGCCGGGTGAGGGTGATCGAGCAGCCGGCCATGTCGAGCGAGGTGCAGTAGTTGCCCACCAGGGAACGGGCGATGGTGAGCCCGCGGTCCCGGCAGAGCGTCGCCGCGGCCTGGTAGACCAGATAAAGCTCCATCAGAGGCGTGCCGCCCATCCCGTTGACGAACAAAAGAACCCGCTCGCCGTTTTTCGGCGCAAGGGCCTCGGAGATGGCGCCGACCATCTCGGCCGCGATCTCCTCCGCGCTCGCCAGGGCGACCCGGCGCCGGCCCGGCTCGCCGTGGATGCCGACGCCCATTTCCATCTCGCCCTCGCCGAGCTCGAAGGTCGGCTTGCCGGCGGCGGGCACGGTGCAGCTGGTCAGCGCCACGCCCATCGAGCCGGTCGCCGTGTTGACTCTCGCGCCCAGGGCCTGACAGGCGGCAAGGTCGGCGCCGTCCTCGGCGGCGGCGCCGACGATCTTCTCGACCACCACGGTGCCGGCGACACCGCGCCGGCCCTGGGTGTAGAGCGAGTCCTCGACTGCGACGTCGTCGTTGGTCAGCACCGTCGCGACCTCGCCGTCGAGCATCTCGGCGGCCATCTCGAAGTTCATCACGTCGCCGGAGTAGTTCTTCACGACGAAGAGGACGCCGGCGCCGCCATCGACCGCCTGGGCGGCCGCCAGCATCTGGTCCGGGGTCGGCGAGGTAAAGACCTCGCCGGGGCAGGCGGCATCCAGCATGCCCTTGCCGACGAAGCCGGCGTGCAACGGCTCGTGCCCGGAGCCGCCGCCGGAGACCAGGGCGACCTTGCCCTGGCTGGCGCCGCCGGCGCGGGTCACGAACTTCGGCGCCAGGCTGACCCTGACCAGGTCGCCGTGGGCGGTACCGAAGCCGCTGAGGCTGTCGTTCAGGACGTCGTCGACGGCGTTGATCAGCTTCTTCATCGCTTCTCTCCCCTAACGCTCCGAAAAAGGGATCAGAGTCATTTTCGGGTTCGCTTCGCTCCGGCGCAACGAGCCGCCCTCAGCAGGCCTCGAAGATGATCGCTTGCGAAAAATGACTCTGACCCCTTTTTCATGGCTCCTCTGACTAGAATCACTCGTCCTTGCGTGCGAGCGCAATCATGCGTCGGGCCATCTCCTCGATGGCTTCGGCGACTTCGTTCTGGCGCTTCGGATCCTCGAAGGCCGGGATCTCGATCTCGAGCACGCGGCGGCCGGACGGGGCGACCTCCTCCGGGAAGACCGCCTGCTGGGGGTGCGCCTTGCGGTAGGCGGCCAGGAAGGCGCGGCGCTCCTCCGGCGAGAAGTGGCAGATCTTCATGATGCTGGCGACGTGCTGCGCCGGCAGGGGAACCCGGTAGTTGGGATTGGTGATCTGCGAGACGAAGCTCTTGTGGGTGCCGAGAGCCTCGGCGATGCGCTGCCGGGTGCCGGAGGGCCGGCGTTCCAGGAAGGTCTTGAGGAGGCTCTTATAGGCCCCGACCGCCTGGCCCGTATCCGGCCGGTCCTCGGCGGCGTCGGTCATGGGGCAGCCGCCTTTCCGCGCTCGCCGCGCAGCGCCAGCTTGACCCGGCCGAGCTGCGCCGGCGCCACGGACAACGAGCGCAGGCCGCAGTCGAGCAGCAGCGTGACCAGGGCGGTATCGCTGGCCAGGTCGCCGCAGAGCCCGATCTCGACCCCGCGCGCCCGGGCGGCCTCGACGCTGCGCGCGATCAGCTCGAGCACCGCCGGATGGTCGGCAAGGGCGAGGGCGGCTAGCGCCGGGTTGTCGCGGGCCGCCGCCATGACGTACTGGATCAGGTCGTTGGAGCCGATGGAGTAGAAGTCGGCCGCGAAGTCTCCGGCGGTCAGCGCCGCCGCCGGCACCTCGATCATGATGCCGAGCGCCGGCCTGCCGTGCGGCAGGCCCTCGGCGGCCAGCTCGGCCAGGACCTCGTCCAGCAGGCGCCGGGCCCGGTCGAGCTCCTCCGGCAAGGTCACCATCGGCAGCATGACCTTCAGCGGGCCCTCGGCGGCGGCCCGCGCCAGGGCGCGCAGCTGGACCCGGAAGACCTCGGGGTGGGCGAGGGAGAGCCGCAGGCCGCGCTGGCCCAGGAAGGGATTCGTCTCGGCGTCCATGGTGATGCCGGGGATCGGCTTGTCGCCGCCGGCATCCAGGGTGCGGATGGTGACCGGCTTGCCGCCGGCCCAGGCCAGGATCCGTCGGTAGACCGCGAGCTGCGCCGCCTCGTCCGGCGGCTCGCTGCCCGCGAAGAGGAACTCGGTGCGAGTCAGGCCGATGCCGTCGCAATGGGCCGGCGAAAGGCCCTCGAGGATCGCCGGGTCGTCGACGTTGATCAGGACCTGGACCCGTTCACCCTCGGCGGTGACAGCGTCCTCGGCGAGCGCCTCGGCCGCGGCCGCGTCGCCCTCGGCCCGGGCCTGGATGCGGCTCTGTACCTGTGCCAGGGTGCCGTCGCTGGGCGCCAGGATCAGCCGCCCGGCCTCGGCGTCGAGCACCGCCGGCGCGTCCGGGGCGAGGTGATCGAGCTCGGCGTCGAGGCCGACGATCAAGGGGATGCCCCGCGCGCGGGCCAGGATCGCGACGTGGCTGGTCTTGCTGCCGCCGCGGATCGCGCCGCCACCGAGGCGCTGCCAGTCGAGCTCGAGGAAGCGGCTCGGAGTCAGGTCTTCGGCGACCAGGATGGCGCCCTCGGCCAGGGCCGGCCGGCTGCCGCTTTCCTTGCTCGCCAGGGCCCGCAGCACCCGGTCCTTCAGGTCGGTCAGGTCCTCGGCCCGGGCCGAAAGGTATTCGTCCGCGCCGCTGCGGTACTCGGCGATCTCCCTGTCCAGGGCCTGGTCCCAGGCGCCGTGGGCGCTGCCGCCGGCCTGGACGTCCTTGAAGATCGGCGCCAGGAGGTCGTCGTCCTCCAGCAGCGCGAGCTGGAACTCCAGGATTCCGGCGGCCAGCTCGTCCTCGCCGGCGATCAGGGCGGCCAGATCCTCCTTGGCCCGCGCGACGGCGGCCAGCAGGGCCTCGCATTCCTGGGCGATGCTGCCGACCCGGCGCCCGCCGAGGCGGACGCCGCCGTCGCGCGCGATGCGGCCGATGACCAGGCCTTCGGCGGCCGGAATGCCCGCGATCACGCGCTCGCTGGTCGCTTCAGCCATCGAAGTCCCGTTCCACCAGGTCCACCAGGGCGGCCACCGCATCCGCGGCGTCGTCGCCGCTGGCCCGGAAGCAGAGGGTCGCGCCGTGGCCGGCCTTCAGCTTCATGACCGCGTTGGGCGACTTGGCGTTGACCCAGTCCGCCTCGGCCCCGACCCGGACCTCGACCGCGGCCTGGTAGGCCTTGGCGAGCTTGGTCAGCTTGACCGCCGGCCGGGCGTGGAGGCCGGTCGGGTCCCGGACCACCGCCTCGCCCAGCGCCTCGGTCAGGTCCTTGGCTGCGTCGCTCATGACAGGAACTCCTCGGCCGTGGCCCGGACCTCGGCCAGGGTGGAGCCGCCGGCGGCCTCGGTCGCGGCCATGACCGCGCCTTCCACGATCGGCGCGTTGCAGATCACGACCCGTTCCTGCATCTCGGCGGGCAGCATCTCGATGGCCATCTCGCTGTTGGTTTCCGCGCCGCCGAGGTCGATCAGCAGGGCCACGCCCGGAGGACCGAAGACCGACCGGATGGCCTCCATGATCGCCGGCACGCTGGTGCCCAGGCCGCCCTCGGGGTTGCCGCCGCAGTGGGCGACGCGGACCTCGTCGCCGACCATTTCCCGCACCATGTCGGCCGCGCCCTTCGCGACCTCGGAGGAATGCGAGACGATGACGATGGAGACGCAGTCGCTCATGTCTTGCCCTCGATGACGTCACAAACGGCATGGACCAGCAGCGTGGAGGATCGGGCCCCTGGATCCAGGTGCCCGACCGAGCGCTCGCCCAGGAAGGAGGCGCGGCCCTTGGTCGCCAGCATGTCCTTGGTCGCGGCCAGGCCTTGGTCGGCGGCCGCCCGGGCCGCCGCCGGGAGGTCGTCCCCGGCCGCCTTCAGGGCCGCCGCGACCGGGACCAGCACGTCGAGCATGGTCTTCTCCCCGGCCTCCGACTTGCCGCGCTTCTTCACCGCCTCCACGCCCTCGGCGAGCATCGCGGCCACGTCGGCCCCGCCGCTCGGGCTCTCCTGGCCGGCCGCCTTGCCCATGCCCATCAGCAGCGAGCCGTAGAGCGGACCCGAGGCGCCGCCGACGGTCATGACCAGGGTCATGCCCGCCTTCTGCAGCGCGCCGGGCAAGGGCAGGGCGCCGATCTCCTCGGCGGCCGCGGCGATGGCGTCGAAGCCGCGCTTCATGTTGACGCCGTGGTCGCCGTCGCCGATCGCCTGGTCGAGGGCGGTCAGCTCCTCGGCGTGCGCGGCGATGGTCGTCGCCGTCCGGGCGATCAGGCGCTGGAGCAGGTCAGGTGCCATAGGCGGCCTCCACCTTTGCCTTGGTTTCCGGTCCGGTGATCCTCCGGCCCGCCTTATCGAAGAAGAGCGCGGCGCCGGGGCGGACGGCGATCCGGGTCTTCTCGCCCTCGGCCACGGGATCGTGGGCGCCGAGCAGGGCCCGCAGGGTCAGACCCTCGACCGAGAGCAGGACCAGAGTCTCGACGCCCAGGTGCTCGACTGCCAGGACCTCGGCTGCCACCCCGTCCTCGCGATGCAGCAGGACATCCTCGGGCCGGACCCCGGTGGTCGCCGCCTCCGCGGGCAGGTCCTTCACGCCCAGGGTCCCGCTCGGCACCAGGTTGATCTGCGGGCTGCCGAGGCGGCGGGCGACGTGGATGTCGTTGGGCCGCTCGTAGACCTCGCGCGGCGCGCCAACCTGGACCAGGCGTCCCTCGGAAAGCACGCCGATGCGGTCGGCCAGGGTCATGGCCTCGAGCTGGTCGTGGGTGACGTAGAGGATGGTCGCGCCCAGGTCGCGCTGGATGCGCTTGAGCTCGATCCGAAGGTCCTCACGCAGCTTGGCGTCGAGCGAGGACAGCGGCTCGTCCATCAGGTAGATCGACGGGCGGCGGACCAAGGCGCGGCCGATGGCGACTCGCTGCATCTCGCCGCCGGAGAGCTGGGTCGCGCGGTTCTTCAGCTTGGACTCGATCCGCAGCAGGCGGGCGATCTCCCGCACGCGGGCCTCGATCTCCGCCGCCGGCCGCTTGCGGCCCGGCGCGCGCAGCGGAAAGGCGAGGTTGTCGAAGACCGTGTAGTGGGGATAGAGCGAGTACTGCTGAAACACGAAGCAGACGTCGCGCTCGGCGGGCGTAGTCTTTGTGACGTCGCGGCCGTCGATCTCGATGCGGCCTTGCTCCGGTCGTTCCAGGCCGGCGACCAGGCGCAAGGTGGTGGTTTTGCCGGCGCCGGTCGGGCCGAGCAGCACCACGAACTCGCCGTCGGCGATCGTGAGCGAGAGGTCGGAGACGGCCACCGTCTTGTCGAAGCGCTTGGTGACGCCGGTCAGCGCGACTTCAGGCATGACCACCTCGCTGGCCGGCTCCGGCGTAGAGGTCGCTCATCACCGCCTTGTCGCTCTCCGGATGGAAGACCACGAGCCGCTCGGTCTCGAAGTCGAGCCCGACCGCCTCCCCGTAGTCGACCCGCACCGTGTTGGGCGCGCGGATCTTCAGCCGGCCGGCGTCGGTATCGACCGTGACCAGCTGGCGCGTGCCCATGTACTCGACTCCGAAGACGCGGCCGCGCAGCGGGCCATCCTCGGCGATCCGGATGTGCTCCGGCCGGACGCCGAGGACCGCGTCCGCATGGTCGAGACCTTCGTGCAGCTTCGGTATGGCGATCTGGCCGCCGTTGACCTCAACGCCGCTGGCACCGGCCTCGAGACCGCCCTTGGCTTGGAGAAAGTTCATCGCCGGGCTGCCGATGAAGCTGGCAACGAAGCGGGTCGCCGGGCGCTCGTAGACCTCGACCGGCGGGCCGACCTGCAGCACCTCGCCCTCGTCCATGACGCAGATCCGGTCGGCCATGGACATGGCCTCGATCTGGTCGTGGGTCACGTAGACCGTGGTCGCCCCGATGCGGTTGTGCAGCAGGCGCAGCTCCTCGCACATCAGCTCGCGGAACTCGGCGTCCAGGGCGCCCAGGGGCTCGTCCATCAGGAAGGCCTTGGCCCGGCGCACAATGGCCCGGCCCAGGGCGACCCGCTGCCGGTCGCCGCTGGACAGGCCGCTGACCGGACGATTGAGCAGGTGATCGATGCGTAGCAGCCTGGCCACCTCCTCGGTGCGCTCGCGGATCTCGCGGCGCGGCAGGCGCTGGATCCGGAGCGGGAAGGAGATGTTCTTGCGCACGTTCATGTGCGGGTAGAGCGCGAAGAGCTGGAACACGAAGGCGATGTCGCGCTCCGAGCCGCGGTTGAAGGTGACGTCCTCGCCGTCGAGGAAGATCTGGCCGGCGCTCGGCATCTCCAGGCCGGCGATCATGCGCAGGGTCGTGGTCTTGCCGCAGCCCGAGGGGCCGAGCATGACGAAGAACTCGCCGT
>JAAUXY010000449.1_pt1 | contig 17179 bp, 16 predicted proteins | sample 7278121 | NCBI WGS metagenome assembly JAAUXY01 (sample SAMN14350117, study PRJNA611818) | marine sediment metagenome | isolation source: surface marine sediment (1.8m) | place: French Polynesia: Moorea | collected 2018-08 | reverse complement strand
TTGGATGTTGAGGTCATTTCCAGAAATAGTTGCTTTTCTTCAAAACTAAATCCTTCACAGGCGGCCATTATAAAAGAAACGGTTTTATAATCGCGCTGAGCCATTAATCGTTCTTGATTGTATTCTTCGGTCGTGGTGTTCATTTGCCGCAATAATTGAAAACCCCGTTCAGTCAGCTTTAGGAGTGTTTCTTCATCTGGATCTTTCTCCGGCGTGTCATCATAAAATTCAACTTCAGCCTGTAAAAATGGCTTTTCATCATACAGTTCTTTTATTGAAAATCGATTTACGCCGCGCGTTATAATATCCAATCGACCATCCGGATATCGTTTCAATATTTTTTCTATCCGGGCGGTGCAGCCTTTGGTCTGAAACTGTTTGCCGCTGAAATATACGATGCCGAACGCTTTCTGCTGTTCAATGCACGTGTTTGTCATCAATTTATAGCGTTCTTCAAAAATGTGCAGCGGTAATGACATCTCGGGCAGCAATACCAATCCCAGAGGAAATATGGGAATGACCGCTTCTGATTGCATTTTTAAACTCCCTTTTTCAAGTAACTAAGAGATCGGTGAGTCTTTACCAGAAGTCCATCTTATTGCAGTCACCGTCTGCTTCAAATAAAGTTTTCGGGCCCGCATGGGGCTCTGCCACCGCCAGACGCAACACATTTTTCCCAGACTCTGACAACGCCCCCAGACCGTTTAGATCACCCCATAACAGGCAGTGATGATGGTCGCAGCCGTGGGATTCGGTCCTCCGGGGCTACCCAGGGGTGAATTTAGCGAACTTGCTGCCGTATAATGAAACTCAGTGTATATTGTTGCGGCTTTAGGCGGCAGAGCCCCATGCGGGTCTGCAGCGCAACGACGATAGAAAAACACCCCGACCCCTCAATTAACTAAAATGGCTAAACTGGGTGGTTATCCTTGGACTATTTCAAATTATGGCAGGAGGATTATTAGTCAACTATTATTCTTTCAAATTCCTTTATCGGGCTGCCGCGCACTTGCCAAAAAATAAAAAAGCAGGGCCTGAAATGACCCTGCCTTTTTACCGGACTGAAGACAATCCGTTTTGGGAGGAAACATGTTTCATCGCCGCAATTGAGAAACCGTTGCGGCCTTCTTGAAGCAGCCGATCTTTAACATTGAAAATGCATTTGCCAGCTTAAAACGGTTCAGGTCTTTTTAGGATCCGCTCCGCCCCTTATGACTTTGAGCTTTTCATTGTAGACTGAGCGATCCAGCGAACGATCAAATTCAACACCGATACCGTAGTCATATAAGACAACCGCTGCAGAAATTTCATCACACCATTTTACTTTGCCGAGGAGATCTCCGGAGTGCAAACCATCATGTGGATTTTCAATGTCGATTTGTACCTCGCAGCCGGGCTCAAATGCCACATCTGATTCGAAATAGATGCCGCCGGAACTGTAGTTGTACATTCTACCGTGAGTGTAGGTCCCGGAATCGCATTTTTCGATGATAACAGCGGCCTCATAGGCTATTCGCTTGCTGGCTCTTTGATCATCAGGGAACATATGACTTTTGGGTGCCATGGGGTTATGGTTTAAAAAGACGATTTTGTCCGTGTCTGTCATAATACGCCTGTCAATCGATACTAATTTACTTGAAGGTAGTGTTATTTCCTGAAACTATCGCGACGTTCGATACAGCTTCCGTCCCAGCGTCCCTTGGTTTCTCTACGGTCGGGAGTGCGTCTGCGGGCCAGCCCACTTCTGCGATCAAATCCTTTTCTACGGTCGCGACCGGACCTTTTTTCAACGCCATCGTAAGGTTCCGTGTTTTTCCTTCTATCTGTGCCTATTCGTGTTCCCCCTCTGTCTTTGATGATAATCGCCGCCCCTTTTTTGCTCAAGTTCCTCCTCCTTGATCCTTTTGGCTATGGCTTTCGGTATTTCACTTTTCAGTTTAAAACTCAGTCCTGGCTTTCATTGCGTTTTAGTGTTTCGCTTGAAAGTCGTCTGACGGAAAAACACAAAACCTGCATTTATTGCTGCAACAAAAGACATTTCATCTCATGGGTTCAGTATAAATTAGCAAGCTTTATGCCAATTAAAATACCTTAAGTAATTCAGTCATAGTAGGCATTTAGCGCAATCGCCTTCCAAGATGTTGCCTTTATGTTACAGATCTTATGAAACGGATTCCTAACTTTTGAGAAATGTTTTTCATATTTGGAAAATGGGATGACCGGGTGGTGGGGCTGAATCATTGGCAGATGGGTCTCTGCCGGGGGTTTGGATCGGGTGGTGGGCAGGTGCTAAAATCGCATGCAGGTCAGGATTTTTCTACCAGTGCGTACCCCAGATTTTTTTCCTTCCAGATTTGGATTTGATATTCGCCTTCGGTGATCCGGTAGGTCTTGGCGGGTTCTAAATTAAAGTCCAGGTCAGCCGGGTTGATGACAAAAACAGATACTTTTTTACCCGCTTTTTCGTAGTAAAGATATGCGGCATCCTTGCGACCGACGAGGCATTTTCGTCCGCCCAATAATTTAAATCCTTGCCCGGACAAATCCGGGGCAGCAATGGGATATGTGAGGCGTTGCGCGAACCAGCCGGAAACATCAGCAACGTCGTCCAGGTTGAATGCCATCTTTAAATTCGGATCTAAGTGATTGGCGATTGCAAAAGTACTGATATCGTCCAGACTGCGAATCTGACCGGAAAAGGGATTTATAAAAAATAGGGCCACTGCAGCGGCCATTGCCAGCACGGGCGCAAGGATCTTCCACCTTGAAAGGGTTGCGCCCCGATTGTCATCGAAAAAGCCGATATCCTTTTTAATTCGGCCCATCAAATCCTGTGGTGGGTCTAATTGTACCAGGGATTTGCGAATGCGTTCTTCAACTGCAGCATCCAATGCCGAAAGTTTCCGGCACGTCCGACATTCCTCTGCGTGGCGCAGTACCTGTTCTGATTCGGTGTGGCTGTCTTTATTCTTAGCATGCAACCACGTTTTAAACTCCTGGCAATTCATTTTATGCTTTCACCTATTTATTTGCCCGTTTGGGAAACTGAACAATCCTGGTGTTCTCATTGTTGCGCATGTAATGCCTTAACACCTTCTTTTTGAGAATTTGTTTTCCTCTCGAAAGGCGGGACATGACCGTTCCCACAGGCACTTCCAATGTCTCGGATATTTCTTGATAAGACATTCCGGATACATAATAGAGCAGCAGCGGTGTTTTTTGCTTTTCCGGTAATTCATTCAATAATTCTTGAATTTGCTCTGACTCGATCTTTTGCTCGTAGGCGGTTTCAACATCGATATGTTCAGCCGCATTTTCAAGCAAGCGGATGTAATCGGTGCCTTCTTCGTACTCACTTTTCAGAAATTTTCCTTCGTGACGCCTATTTTTCAGGTATGTATTTCGTAAAATGGCAAAGAGCCAGCTCTTGAATTTGCGTTCTTCACGCAATTGATAAAATTTTTGAAGCCCAGCATAAAACGTATCCTGAACGAGATCCTCGGCATCATAGCGGTTACCGGCATATCGCAAGGCCATGTTGTACAAAAAATTCATGTGAACATCTGCCAGTTCCCAGAATTTTTCAGGCGTTCGTTTTGTTTTGGGAAAAAGCGGTATGGTATGCGCAAGTTTGGAAATCTGCATTTTAAAAGGTAGACCAGGATTCAATAAAAAAGTTTTCGAGAATTATACAATAGATCCGGGTTCCAGAATGTTTATTCCATGTTTTTAAAAAAAACTTGTGACCCGGCTTTCAGGTTGTCAACAGGGCTTCATACAACACAGTATCAGTTGAAATTGCCTTTAGAAAAAACAGCCGGGATGAGGCCGTACGAAGGCGCCCCAATGGGCGAGCTGGCGGGCGAAATTCTAAAAAATAAAATAATGGGGAAATCTTACAGCGCCGATCCAGATGAATATCAGAAACGCCTTAAATGCATATGCGCCAGGCAACTATTCAGCAAGGCTATTTCTAAACCTGGCGATACATTTGAGCTGGTTTTTTAATGAACTATAGCCCCTTTTCTTTTTTTATCTGCTGATGCAGGTGCGCAAAGTCCTGCGGTGACTGGTCCTCAATACGGCGGGTGATGGATATCACTTCCGCCGGGCACTGAACTGCACACACGCCGCACCCGATGCACCAATTGAGATCAACCTGCGGTTTATCGTCAACCATCTTAACTGCATCCACCGGGCAGATATCGGCGCAGGCGCCACAGCCGATGCATTCGTCCATTGCGGTTTCACGGGTGAAATAAACAGCCATTAGCTGGTCCCGTGGTATTTTGCGACGCCTGATAATGCCAACGTTCCAGCAATAATCTCCGCAGCAATTACAGGTATGCTTAATTTGGCCCTGGGCGTTGTCCACCATGTGAACAAGGCCCTCTTTTTCGCTTTTTTCCATAATTTGATGGGCTTCATCCTTGGAAATTTCGCGGGCCAGCCCCCTGTCGATCACAAATTCAGCCATTTCGTCATACTTGATACAATTTTCAAGGCTGTGGTGGCAATCGGTACGGCCCAGAATTTTGGCCGACATGCGGCAAGGACAATGCGCCACCGCAATCTTCGATGCCGATTCCACGATGGGGCCGATCTGCTCGTTGGGCATGACGCCCTGCATGGGGATTTCGATGCTCGAGCTGGCAGGAGTATATTTGAAAGATTTTGTGGGTGCGCCAGCGTAAACTTTCTGAGTGATCGGCACCTTAAAATAATTCAGCACCAGTTTTGCCATGCGCTTGGCGGTTTCATCCTGTTTTCCACCCCAAAAAAATGTCTGGGGCAATCCAAAACCAACCTGCAGCAGGGCATACCCTATTGATCCATCTTTGGTCGGAGCGGTAAACAGCTTGCTGCGGCCGGCCATGGATTCCAGTGTTGCGGCCACTTCAGGCAGGGCAAGATCTGTGCGGGCAGCAATTTGTTCAATACCGACCACTTCCAGCGGTGCAAGATCGTTGGGTATTGCCAGGGCCACCTGGGCTTCGGTGGGGTTGAACATTTCTTTAAGCAGATCGATGAGTTCCTCGGTGTAAGGATATCCCATAATAAGATGTTCCAGGTGTCTGGCCAGACGGATATACAGGTCCTGCATAAAGATTGCTCCTTCCGGTTGAATTTTACAATCCAAGCCGAACGCCTCCTACCTTCTGTCTGCGGCAAACTTAACCATGCCTCAACTTAGATTTGAAGGTCGCGTCCTACTAATTTTCAATGTTTACATCTGAATTCCAGCTACCACTTTGTTACAATTGACAGCAAAACTCCAGATTGTCAAGCGACATAAGAGCTGTGTTGGGAGAAATCGTCCTTTGCGATAGTCACTAGATTTACAAAATGTTTTTGTTCTTGAGTGCGTGAATGACCAGAAACGTATTCCATTCCGGTTGATCCTTGCCCCATGTACCATCCGGCTTTTGGGTTTCTAAAAGACGTTGAAATGCGCCCTCAAGCTGATTGTCAACTCCGGGAAGGCTGATATGGGCCAATGCATTAAGGTTAAGGTAAAATGGTACCTGATTGCCCCAGTCGGCGTTGCCCGTTTGAAGTGCGGCTAACCGATCAATAGCCACTCGTGTTGCCTGTTCATTTGCATATTTCGGGTGGACGACAAATGCCCTTAGCAAGTTGTTAAAGCATGTGATGTCTTTCCAATAGGTCCGATCCGCTACAGCGTCTTTATCCAACATCTCATACAGGGATGAGATTTGTGGATCCTGGGACCTGCCAAATATGGTCGCCAGAAACAGGCACGCACCCAGCAAAAGGCCATCCTGTCGCCCGGCAACAAACGGCTGATGGGTTAGTACCCGTGCAAATTCCATTTCTTTTTTTTGACGTTTGTCTGAAATCTGCTGCTGGCGGGTTTGAATAATCAGCCAGTCTAAAGCGGTATCAATTTCTGTGTTTGACACTCTAATTGTGAGGTGAAGTCCAAACAGGTGGTCGATGGTCTGAAGGATTGATTGGTTCCAGGAGCCATCCGGAGACTGTCCTGCGTGCAGCCGCTTTGCAGTTGCATTAAAGTCCGCCTGCCAAAATTCGCTGCGCTGTTCTCCCAGCCACTTTTGACGGGCGTAAAGTCCCGACGGTGTCTTACTGGTTTTAAAAATCTGAAAGGGATCATAACGCAGCTTCATTTTTTATTATTTCCTCATTCGGATTTGTTTTTTTTCAATGGCCCGCATTAATCTTAAAACTGCCAGCTCTTTTGCTTTTGCCTCGACTTCAACCGTTAAGTCTAGATCTAACCAGCAAGTCGGAAAATCCTTTAATTTTACATAATCATCGTGACGGCGTGGATTGCCTCCATTCCAACCGCCCAGCGGACTTGAGACATGAAAAAGGGGTTCACGGTTCCAGGTTTCCAGAGCCAATTCGGTGATTTGTTCGATGCTCAGGCCGTCAGGCATGCAACGGTGATGATGAACGTCATACACAAATGGCACTCCGGTGTCCTTGCAAAGCGGCAGTAAATCCGAGGGTGTATAGGTGCGATCATCATTTTCGATAGTTAACCGGCTACGGATCAGGTCCGGCAGATTATCGATCTCGCGGGACAGTCGAAGCAGGGCCTGGTTTTTATGTCCGTAAGCCCCACCTGCGTGAATGTTGATTACATCTGCCTGGATCCATGTGGCCACCTGTGCCTGGTATTTTAAATCAGCGACAGACCGTGAGGTGATCTTTGGGTCTGGAGAAGATAGCAAAATAAACTGATCTGGATGAAATGTGATTCGAATATCATTGTCACGCGCAAAGGCACCGCATTCTGAAAAAATTGTTGTTATTTTTTCATAATCCGGTAATTCCTCTATTTCGTATTTGATCTCAGGCTGGGTTTTCAGAGGCAATATCTGGCTGTTTACGCGAAAGTCGCCGATGCTGTTTTGCAGACAAAATTGCAATGATGCCAGAAGCGATTGGGCATTGTGCAAACAGATTTCGGATAGGTAATCTAATTGTTCCCGACGGGCCTTCGTACTCAAATATTTAGCAGTGGTCCGTCGGAATTTAATGGCCGCTTTCCGGAAAAGGCAGCACAAACCTAAACGAAGCATTGGATGCAATTTCTCCTTTATTCAATATGATTAACTTAAAATAATGGTCATGTTTCAGACATCAAGGCCGGTGGTTGTACGTCGACGCTTCTTCAATATTAAAAATCATTGTCTATTAATGGTTTTTATAAGATGGCGGTTAATGCAGGGGTGGGCGGTCAGGTGTGAAAACCGCTTTAAAACGTTGGGGCATCACCGTTGCAATGGTTTATTAATTCGTCTAATTCCAAATCCGATTGATTAAGAAACCGGCAATTTGATCGGCGCCATTGGGTGAATTGGTCTTGACTCGCGGCATGCCCAATATTTTCTTAAGGTGAAGAACGAACTCCCCGTTTTGAAATTCCGATTCGCTGATGGCCACACCAAGCATATTGTTTTCGATAAAATCTACCAGCGGTTTCGACTCGCGATAGTGGCTCCGGGCGCAATATCCAAATGGAACGCCTGCCTGATATACTTCCGCCAGGGTACCATAGCCGACTTTTCCGATGACCGCATCAGAGGCATTGATTAAATCAGGATGAAAATAGGCTGAATTCTCCGGCAAGAGTATCAAATTATCTTGCACGCTTTCGGTCTGAACGGTTCCTGGAATGATAAAACGGGTGTCGGTCTGTTTCTTGAGTCTATGCATAAATTCATAGTTTTTGGGAATGCCCCCGGCCGTAATCATAACGACTTTGCTGCTGTCAGTAAGTCCCAACTTTCGGCGGATGTCGACTGCTTTGGTTTTGATTTTTCGACTGGCCGGTTTCGCCTCTAAATCAGCAGCCGCAGGTTTGCAAATGGGCTGGGTTTGAATGTGGCAGGTGGCTTGAGCAAAAATGGATTTCAAATAAACAATGAATTTATCGAGCGCTTTTTCTCCATAACCTTTATAGATCCAGTCCCAGGTAAAATTTTCGATTAAAACCGAAGGCACGCCGGCCGCCTTGGCCACCTGAATTCCCATCGGGGCGATGTCACAAACGACCAATTCGCTCTGCAGGTGCGTAATTTTTTGGGCGAGCGCATCAATCCGGGATTGATCAAAGGGTAAGAACCGTTCCAGGTGTTGAACGGTTGCCGGCAGATTTTCCTGAAAGGGTGTTACCTGAACCAATCCGACATCGGTTTGCAGGCGATGATAGTCGAAGCGGAATCTCCTGGATTGGGCAAAAAACCAGTCCGGCACGGTGGTGAAAATATCGAACTGTATTGTCGGATGAATTTCCGCCAGCGCCTCCATGACACTGGCCGCCCGCGCGGCATGTCCAAACCCGTGTGGTGAAATAAAAAAAGCAATCCTTCGAATCAGGGCACCCGGTTCATATGGAGTCGACATTGATAGAGGGCCAGGAGCGTTCAAGAAAAAAGAGGGTATATAAATCGAAACCGTTTTTCATTCTTTGATCACAAAATGGGCGCGTCTGTTTTTGGCCCAGGCATCTTCGTCTGATCCCGTATCTAACGGCCGTTCCTCTCCATAGCTTACGGTTGTTAACTTGGAATCATCAATACCCAGGTCAACCAGGAACCTCTTGGAACTATACGCCCGTCGGTCTCCTAAAGCGAGGTTATATTCGTTTGTTCCGCGTTCATCGCAGTGGCCCTCGATGATTATTCTTGCCCGGGGGTTTTCCTTCAGCCATTCTGCCTTTTTGCGTAAAATGTCCTGGGCTTCATTTGACAATTTGGCGCTGTCAAACTCAAAAAGGACATCCTCATTTTCGAACATCTCTCTTTCAGTCCGGATTCTCTCTCTTTCCTCGCTCAGGCTTTCTTCCTTTAACGATTCTTCCTGTATGGCTGCCTGTTTTTCCATCTCTCTCCGCCGGGCCTCTTCTTCAGCCTGCCTGCGAGCTTCTTCCTCAGACATAACGGGTTTTGAACTTATTTCTTTTTTGCCGCACGAAGGCGTCAAAAAAGCGACAAAGATAATAAGAAAAAAGACGAGAAATGCCCAATTTTTGTGATTCATTCTGCTCTCCCTTTCTGCCTGAAAAAATGGCTGCTAAATCTTAATTGGTTACATTTGCGGCATGAGGGGCTGTAGAAAAGACGTTTGAATATCGGTACGCTTTTTTACAACCCATATATATCTTAAAGACTGCCTATTGTCAAAAAAATGAAGTTCGAAAATTGCGTGCGAGATCAATTCGTTTTTTTGTTGGATCATCATAGGGACGATTATCAGTCTTTCAAGGTCGGCAGTGTAGCTGTAAAATGTCAATAAACAAAACGGCGGCTCATGGGGATATGAGCCGCCGAGATGAGGAGGACATAGAGGTATGCTCAAGAAGCATAGATCTGTGGGGTAGCTTATTTATAGACTACTACATTGTGGCATGTCAAGCTTTTTTTTATTTTTTTTTATTTCTATAAAATTCGGCAAGTTGAGGTGGAAATGCACAATTTTATAAAAGCAGCAGGAAGGGTGGACGAAAAAAATAATACCTGAATATTTGATGTGCGCAATTATCTATAAATGATGGCTTTTAATTACAGAGCTCTAAAAAAGGTGATTACAACAGCCGCGCGCCCTACCAGGCGAGTCATCCGCCAGTTGGACTGAATAAAGGCCTTTCCGAATCATGGACGTATTTTTTTAGAAGGTCTCGGATCGCTTCTTCGAGCAGATCATTCTGGCGTTTCCCCAGGTGGGCAGCGAGAATCCGGACTCGCTTGGTCAAATCAGAATCAAGGGTTGTATTATATATTTTTCTCTTCCCCATTTGCCTTATCTTCGGTTAAAAAGGTCCATTGGATAAATAATATGCCAGAAAATATGCCAGGAAAATGATGGCTGTTACAATGATTTTGAACATTTCTTAAAATGAACCGTAAAAGGCTTGTATGAAACAAAAAGCGAGCCACCGGCTATCAAAGATCAAGAGATTGATGGTGATCTCTATCTGTGGGGTAAAGAGAGGAGCTCAATAGCCGATGACCCGCGTTACGCACCCTGATGATGTATTCATCCGCTTATACGGTTCAAACTTCTTCAAAAAAGCCCTTTTCAAAAAATATTGTACGAAAACGAAGATAGACTAAATTTATCAAAATAATACGCAATATTGAATACAAAAAGATAGCCAGCATAATACCAGTAAAATTCTGGTACTCTTTGGGCGGTTTCGATCCCCTGAGGCGTTTGGGACGCCGGAATGATAAATGCTTTGAAATAAAAAAAGGGCCCATCCGCATTGGATTATCCGATTTTTTTATTGGTTCGAAGGATCTATTCAGACTTAATTGTTAGCGCGATAATTTTTAGGCGGATCTTCGCAAGGTTTTCCATTTTGGTTCGACTAAATATCGTCTTGAAATCGTAAAATGAAAACTTAATGCGTATCATTGCATTTAGAATAGCCGAAAAGGAACACAACAAAATGAAGCTGCTCACAATACTCATAATACTGGCGGTCGGCGTTGCGGCATACGGTGGGGAAACAACGAGGAACCCCGTCGAGGTCGGTGACGTTCGATGGGGGCGCGATCTTGATGCCGCATTAAAGAATAGTGCCAAAACCGGAAAACCTGTACTGGTCCTTTTCCAGGAAATCCCGGGCTGTTCCGGTGTTCAAAAATTCGGGCGCGAGGTTTTGACCAATCCCACCCTTGTCGAGGCCATCGAAAATGAATTTTTTCCGGTGCTCGTCTACAACAATCGCAAAGGCGGTATGGATGAGGAACTTCTCAGACGCTTTCAAGAACCGGCCTGGAACTATCAGGTTATTCGTTTTCTTAATGCCGCAGGCCACGACGTTATTCCCCGTAAGGATCGTATCTGGACCACAGGCGGTGTCGCATCACGCATGGTTGAAGCGCTAGAAGCCACGAATCGCCCAGTTCCAAAATACCTTGAAGATCTTGCTTCATCAGTACAATAACGTGATTTGGCCTACCCCTAAAATTCATGTAAGTCCAGGAATGAAAAGGTTTTAGGAAAAACAGGGAAGTGTCGAGAATGTGTTCAAAGGTTGGAAATAGGGTTGGAAATTCTTATTTTTAAAATGAAAAAGGGATCACAAAATTATGCAATCCCCTGTTATTATTATGGTGATCCCAGGGGGATTCGAACCCCCGTTACCGGCGTGAGAGGCCGGCGTCCTAACCACTAGACGATGGGACCCTTTAGTTGGGCTTAGCGTATTAAATTAAAAGGTTTGTTGTCAATCGTTAATTGTAGGCGCCGGCTTATTTACCTCAGGCGGCAGCCTTCTTCCCTTTTCGAAACCCGAAGATCAAATAGATAATGAATCCGATAAAAGGGACCGAGGCAATCACCCACCACAGCGCTTTTTTACCGGCAGTGCCAAAATCTTTCTGGGCCACATCGACGATGGCCCAGACCGTCGCAATGAAAAACGGAACACATAAAGCCAGGAATATGCCCAACAGTTTCAAACTCATATTACATTAATTTTGCATGAAAACTAATGAGAGGTAAATGTCTTCTATTTAATGATAGCTTACTGAGAAAACCAGCAAGATAAGCCAAAATAACAATAATTGCAATAAAGAACAATGGATGAATTTCATTTTATCTCATTACTTTTCACCCTGCGGGCGAGCCGGAGGCTTCCATCTGCTGCGTTATTAAGGCAGAGGCATAGTTCACTATAGCCTCACCCTTAAGTGTCCCGTATAGTCGGATGACGGATCTTATTTTTTAATTTTAAGGTCCGCCTCCTTGCAGGTGAAACCCTACGACTCGTGCAAAAATAATGTTTCAGCTTTTCAATCGCTTGGAAATTTTCAAAATGGTGTCAACGTAATAACTGCTGTGGTTGTAGTGATAGATAATTTTTTTGGCTTTTTTACGGCTCTGCCCCGATCGCCAGCCATGACTTTTGAGAAAATTGGCAATGCTGGCCATAGAGTCGGCGTGATTGAGCATGTCAACCATCCCGTCGTTGTCGCCGTCTTTACCGTAGGCCATAATGCTGGTCGGCATAAATTGGGCAACACCCACCGCACCGGCAAACGAGCCGGGGATTAACGCCGGATCAAATCCTTCGCGGTGGGTATATTTTAAGAAAGCTTTGAGTTCCTCATAAGCCCACTTTGATCGGGACGCGGCCCTCTTTTCAAATTTTTTTCTGGAAATTTTCTTTGAATCCGGAATCAAATCCCAGAACATCTCACGCACGGATGGGTCCATCAACGCGGCAATGGTCGAAAGCGTGTTTAACGTCGACCGTGTTCCCACAGATGCGCCCAAACCGGTTTCGACCAGCAATATGGCGGTGATGATACTTTTATCGACGCCGTATTCTTTTTCCGTCCGTGTAAGCTGCCCATCATGTTTTTGCATGTATTGCCTGGCTTTGCGGATGGACCATTTATTGGCAAACTGGCCGTAATCCACCTGGGCTTCTTTGTAAGTGAAAAGCAAAGTGACGCCATCTGCCTCAAAAAATACCTGCGGACGGCTGTAAAGCTTGTTGATCTTTGCAGAATCAAAACCGTCGTTAATCAAACGTTTTTGAACCGATGAAAATGGCTTATGATTGGGTTCAACGGCTGCGCGGGATTCAGCTAAAACAAAAATTCCGACGGCCAACAGTCCAACAACCAAAAAGCTCCATTTGTTTCCTGATTTAGTGATATGCTGCATATTTCAAACTCCCGGTCAGATTTCAATTCAGAGATAGTCTTGTTCGATCAGCTGGATAGAACCCGCTTGATTGCATAGGTATCCCATGTTATTTAGAACCCATCTCAAAAATGCATCTAACGCCCAAGGGCTTTGTTACCCCGGATAAACGGGATTACAATCTAATTATTATGGGTATTAAGGAGTGCATAAAACCGATTCAAAATACTCGAATACTAACGTGTATGCTCCGTTGTTGAATCGGTTTTCGCCGCGCCCTTGAACCTTATCTACTATTTTTGAGATAGGTTCTCCATTTTCATAATATAATAACACATATACCTGTCTTTTTCTATTGTGAAAAAAAACGCCAAAATTTTCTACTGTTGTCAAACCTGTGGCTATCAGGCGCCCAAATGGATGGGTAAATGCCCGGAATGCGGCACTTGGGATTCCATCGTAGAAGAGAGAACGGCGGCAGGATCCTTCAGGGATGCCGGTTTGAAACTGGCAGACCAGGCCTCTGCACCGGTCGCCATTGATTCGATTGAGCTGGATATCGAAAATCGCCTCTTAACGGATATTCAGGAATTTGACAGAGTCCTCGGAGGTGGCCTGGTATCAGGCACGCTGGTGTTGATCGGTGGTGATCCCGGGATCGGCAAATCGACCTTGATGCTGCAGGCGCTCTATGGACTGGCGAATCAAGGCCATAAAGTTCTGTATATATCCGGTGAGGAATCCAACCGCCAGATTCGGTTGCGCAGCCAGCGACTGGATACCGTTTCATCAGAATTACTAGTGGCCTCCGAAGTTGAAATTGATTCCATTCTGGCGATGATCCAGTCCGTGCAACCCCGCGTCCTGGTCATTGATTCGATTCAAACCATGTACAACGCCGAATTGACCTCGGCTCCCGGGAGCGTCAGCCAAGTACGAGAATCCACGGTGCGGTTGATGCTGATGGCGAAAAAAACCGGTATTCCGACCTTGCTGGTGGGTCATGTTACCAAAGACGGCGCGATTGCGGGGCCCAAGCTTTTGGAGCATATGGTTGATACGGTTTTGTATTTTGAAGGGGATCGCAACCACATTTTTCGGATTCTGCGGGCGGTTAAAAACCGGTTCGGCTCCACCAATGAAATCGGGGTCTTCGAAATGAAAGATCAGGGCCTGGACGAGGTCGCCAATCCGTCGGCGGTATTTTTATCCGAACGGCCGGCGAATGCATCCGGCTCAGCTGTTACCGCCAGCATGGAAGGCACGCGTCCGATTCTGGTTGAACTGCAAGCCCTGGCCAGCAGCACCAGCTTTGGCACACCCCGACGGACGATTCTGGGATTGGACCCCAACCGGGTTGCGCTGCTGGCGGCGGTTATGGAGAAACAGCTCGGGATGCATCTTATGGGATATGATATTTTTATGAACGTGGCCGGCGGGGTTAAGGTCATCGAACCGGCAGTCGATATGGCGATCGTATCAGCAATCGCGTCAAGCTTTTTAGACAAACCCATTTCAGACGGTACGGTGGTGATTGGTGAGGTGGGTCTCACCGGTGAAGTCAGGGCCATCGGCCAGGTGGATACTCGAGTTGCGGAGGCCAAAAAAATGGGATTCAAACGCTGTCTGGTCCCGCACAGCAACTTAAAGCGTATTCCGGATATTGATGGGATTAAAGTTTCAGGTGTACGAAACGTATCAGAAGCGGTGGAAGCGCTTTTCTGATTGTCGAATTTAACCGCTGCTGAATGCAGAATGTCGCAGACTTTTTGTTCGGTTGTAGCGGTCTAATAAAATTTTTATTCGCTTTGCGATAGCAAGCGTTACCCTGAACCCTAAACCTGAATTTATGAAGCGTTCGGGCAAAAATAAGCGGTGGACAGATCATTATACGCAGCAGGCCAAAAAAGAGCGTTATCCGGCACGATCCGTCTATAAACTAAAGGAAGCCCAGAAAAAATTTCGCATCATCAAAAAAGGCGATCGGGTATTGGATCTGGGATGCGCACCCGGTTCCTGGCTGCTTTATGCCGCCGAACTCACCGGTAAGCAGGGAAAAGTCTTCGGAATTGACTTGAAGCCGGTAACCATAAAGATTGCATCCCATGCGGAAACGTTTGAGGCTGATATTTTAGCGATTAATCGGGAGTGGTTTGAAAAAGAGGGTTTGGCAAACCGATTTAATGTGGTTTTAAGCGACATGGCGCCGGCGACGACGGGTAACAAAATGATCGATGCTGAACGTTCGTATCAGTTATGTCAGGCGGCTTTGAATATCGCCGAGATGGCACTGAAACCCGGTGGATCCTTTTTTTGTAAAATATTTCAGGGTCAGGAATTTAAACAATTTTCTGATTCAGTCAAAAGTCAGTTTAAAACCCACAAAATCTTTAAACCCCAAAGCAGCCGCAAAATGAGCAAAGAGATTTTCGTGCTCGGCAAGGGGAAAAAATAGGAGGGTGCTCGCATGTCCGGTCATAGCAAATGGTCGAGTATAAAACACAAAAAAGCCGCTACGGATGCCAAACGGGGGAAGATCTTCACGAAATTGATTAAAGAAATAACGGTGGCCGCACGTTTGGGCGGCGGAGACGCCGACACCAATCCAAGGCTGAGAACAGCGATTCTGGCAGCCAAAAATGAGAACATGCCCAAAGATAATATCGAACGCGCCATCAAAAAAGGAACCGGCGAGCTTGAAGGCGTAAATTATGAAGAAAGCATCTATGAAGGGTATGGTCCCGGGGGTGCCGCGGTTTTAATCGAGTCCCTTTCGGACAACAGAAATCGAACGGTTGCCGACATTCGATACATATTCAGCAAAAGCGGCGGTAATATGGGTGAAAACGGATGTGTGGCCTGGATGTTCGACAAAAAAGGCTATATTGCAGTTGAAAATAAAGCCGTTGATGAAGAAGCGTTAATGGAAGCGGCGCTGGATGCCGGCGCCGAGGATATTCGAGAAGACAACAGTAATTTCGAAGTCATTACCGCACCGGAAGATTTCGAAGCGGTTAAAGCGGCGATTGACAGCGCATCCATTCCGTATATCGTTGCTGAGGTGACCATGCTGCCGCAATCAACCACATTTTTGAAGGGTAAAGAAGCCGAACAGATGGTCAAGCTCATGGACGCTCTGGAAGACTGCGACGATGTGCAGAAGGTTTATACCAACGCCGATATCCCCGACGAGGTAGTTAATAGTATTTAAAACTGTTTTTTTAATATTTGTAATTTCCATTTATAAATGTGGAATTTTTTCGATGAGCCCGGCCGCACAAGCATTTACGAGGAGGCGTACTTGAAGTACGTTGACGATGTAAATTCGCGGAGAACGCCGCTCATCGGAAAAAGGGCCATTTAGAAATGGAAATCTATTGGTCGATTTGGAGTACGTCCGTCCCCTCCGGGATGTCAAAGCTGAACAGCGAATCATCCAGATGGACACCAAATGCGGCATTGATCAGGTCGATGCGGGTTTCATCACCGTAAGAATTCTGTGTGATGACCTGCAGCACGTTAAAGGTTTGTTTGGATATCAACAAACGAATTTTAGAAATATCCATGGCTTTTTCATGGGGCACCAGCTCTAGGTGATAGAACATATCGCCTTCTTTCTTCTCGCTATCTCCCAGAGAAATCTCAAATTTTTTTCGAATCAACCCAATATTGGATAAGAAACTGGCTCCTTTACCGTCTCCGAAAAATGTCGGCGCTTTACCGGTCATCACCTGATTGTCTTCTGGTCGGTAGATCCACAGCTTTTGCGCATCGGTAATAATGATTTGATTATCCGGTTTTTTGTATTCCCAGCGCATCATACCGGGATATTTTATATAAACTTTGCCTGAGGCCATATCCGCAATATCCATGGCTTTGATGGTCGATTTCTGGATGAAATCTGCTGAAAATTTCGAATTTGCGTATTTGCTTTCAACCCGCTCCAGGATCTGGTCCACCGTCAGGTCGCTACTTTCGGTTGCTGCTTCTAAATCCTGCAATCCGCCTGAGAGTACCAGCATCAAGACACCGATCAAAACCGTTGAAAGGCGCAAAAAAGTTCTAGTGACTGAATTCATAGTTAATCCTCTAATTACAGTCTTTAATGAGTTTTTCCAAATCGTCTTTTCCCTCCAGGGCCAGTGATTGACCGTCCGTCGGCATCAAATCAAAAAAATCGGTCTTTTCAAAAACGGCCAGACTGATTCGGTCAATCATCTGTATCTTTTGGCGCGCATCGGCCTTGTCGATGTAGGCGACACGCCTGCCTTTTAAAAGCAGCGTCTCCACATTATGCTTTGCCAACTGGATATCTAAATTCTTCGCTGTTTGCAAACTCAGGAAATAGAATTTCTTTTTGGCCATCAGCGACTGGAACATATCCGCTGCATCATCACACTCATCCAAAAAGCTGATGATAAAATCAAGCAATTTTAAAATTTCATCGCTGTCACCTGGGAGTTTTTCAAAAAAGGTATGCAGGAACAAGATTTTGTTCTGTGCGGTAATGGGTCGTGTGTTTCGC
>JAAUXY010195339.1_pt1 | contig 17188 bp, 16 predicted proteins | sample 7278121 | NCBI WGS metagenome assembly JAAUXY01 (sample SAMN14350117, study PRJNA611818) | marine sediment metagenome | isolation source: surface marine sediment (1.8m) | place: French Polynesia: Moorea | collected 2018-08 | reverse complement strand
CGGTGAGTGACCCCACCCAAGGAAAATTCTCGCCGTCGACCTCGGCGTCGCTTTTCATGCCAAGCCGGCGGTCGCCGAGGCGGCGCGCTACCGTGTGGACCACGGGGATCTAAGCACCCTGCTCTACTACCAGGGCTACAGCGAGGCGGAGATCACGGGCTGAGCCGCCCTGCTCCGCCTCCCCTCCTCCAAGCATCTTGGATGAGGTCCATGCACTCGGCCGGCAGGGCTGGTCGCCGGAGGCCGCAAGCCTCCGGGTGCGCCATTTGCTGTTAGGCCGGCCGCAACTTCCTCGCGGGTAGGAAGGCACTCCTGCCGGAGCAGGATATGACTACCTTTTGGAGGGTCGCGTCCCGTCCTCTCCATGGTTATCGTGATATCTGACTTTGAATCGTTTTCTTCGACCATCGAAACGGAGAAGACATGGCAGCCAAGCCCTCCGCGACCATTGTCGCCGCCTTCATCACTGGCCTGTTCACGTTGCTCGCTGCACTCCTGACTATCCGCTACGGAGGCGGCAGGGAGGAGTTTCCAGCAGAAAGACGCGCGGCGCCGGTGGTCGACGACATGCAGGCAGCGCCACTGCCGGATCCCGCCAACTTCGAAATCTACACCAGCCGTCTCCGCTTCCTGGCCCGATTGAAGGACGATGTGCATGTCGTCGACTTCGACGATGTCAGGACCCACGGCAGTAGCCAACCAGTTTCGATACCCAACGATCGATATAAGGAAAGCACGGGCGCCATCATCTCGGGTGAAGGTGGCCAATATGTGGACGAGGACTTCGGCTACCCCGGGCAATACCAGCCAGCATCAGCGCCAAACCTATACGCTCCCGGCCCTATTTCCGGTGGGAGCGGAGGCGGTGGCCGCGAGACGATGGTCACCTTCTCGGCCGAAGGGGGCATCGCGGCCGTCGCGGGCTTCGGACTGTACTTCATCGACGCCGACTGGCCCAATTGGGATTCGGGGGCAGGCCAGAGCAGTCTGACGGTCTACGACCGTGACCACAAGGTCATCGCATCGCACAACGTCTCTGGGGGAAATCGAGAGCCTGTCTTCGCTGGCATCGTCACGCTCGGCGGTCAAGGAAAGCCTATTCCAAAGATCTACGCGGCAGTAATTGTCAATGGTTCCGGCTGGTTGGGAGACAGCGGGAACGAGGGCGTTGCTCTCGATGGTTTCGTCTTCGGGAAACCGGTCGCCCGCTAACGACGAGCCGTCGGATCAGTCCGTCCAGCCGGCCGTTCGCTCACTCCCATTCTTGGCCAGTCCCACTATCTGGCGGCGCCGGAGGCACGGCGGCAGGGTCGGTTGTATCTACAAAAACTCCGTGCGAGTAGCGGTTGTAATCCAGGTGGTTGGTGGCTTGTGCCTGGCGGAACCAGACCTCCCAATAAGCGTCCAGTTCCTTCCTGGAAAGGTTCTGAAGGTCTAGATCCTCTTCGCTCAAGAACTCATCTTGCAGAACATGGGACACAGGTCATTCCTCCGGTTGGGCTGGTAGCAAGTCGTTGGCTCTCTCGATCATGACACGGTGAGCCTCCCTCAAACCGAGCGAATCAGTCTCGGCGATGATTCGAGGCCAATGGGCCCGCCACGCAGTTGAAGCTACCATGTACCTCTTCAAGCGCTGCTCATTGGCTCGCATCAGAACTCGCCGCTCAGCATCCAAGGCTACTTCGAGCTCATCGCGTCCACGTGCGATGAACCGCAGGGGGACGCGATGCTCTTTCAGTTCATCGACCAACTCAGGGTGTTCGTCCGCGAGTCTCAAGAGATCGCGGGCGCTCCTCGAGAAAAGAAGCTGATCTCTAACACTAGACATTCGACGCGCCAACTCACCGATGACCGCATAGTCTTTTTCGCGGTTGGTCTTCTTGAGGTCTGCCAGCGACTGCAGGTCGACGACCGGAAGCTCTTGCCGCCTTTGCGCTTTCCACATCTGCTCGAGACCGGCCGCCGAAATCCTGGGCGGCCGCGTGACAAAGTCGGTTCGGACCCTCATTTCGGCATGGCGAAACTCGAAATGGGCGCTCCAGCCACCGCGCAGCCAGCGCAGATCAAGGGGAGCGCCGAAGCGATATTTGGCACCTCGCTTGTCCAGCACCCCCAAGACGAAACTCAACGCCTCCTGATCTTCGCGCAAAATCCAATCACCGTCCTTGCTCATCATCGCCAGTTGGTAGTAGACAACCGCCTGACCTGAGCTGAGGATGGCGCGATGGCGTCCTTGGTTGAATCTTTGGGTCAGTTGGAAATAGATGTTCAGAGTTCTGCTCCGAGCTTAGCGACAGAACGATTCTACCGGAGCAAACCGATTGCTGAGCAGCTCGGCTTCGACGCCTGGCGGGCCAACACCTTCGATCTGGCGGACGACGCCTTGACCGGCGGGGTGATCGATCCGATCCTGGATCGGCGCGCCAAAGTCGAAGCGCTCGAGGACTACTGGCGCCAGCTTGGCGACGGTGCCAACGACCTCGGCCTGCTCGGGTCAGCGGCGACTGACGATCGATCCGCCAGGTCGGCCGCCGCTGACGACGCTCTCGAAGGTCGGGGCGACATCAGCCGGCCGCGTGACTGCCTCGCCGTCGCGGAGGCTGCTCGACGGCGGCCGTTGCAGCTTGATGCCTGCGTCGAGAGACCCGAACGCCCGCCGTCCGGCAGACTGCCGACCGACCGACGCCCGGCCGGCCGCCGTGCGATCTCTCCGACGAAGACGCGACGCTTGAAAGATCGGCTTTCGCGAGGCGAATCCGGAGGTCTTCATAGCCGGGGCCGCCGAGTGGCCGAATGTCGGCCGACAAACGCTCGAACGGCGGCCGATCGGCCAGATGTCAGCCGACAAAAGCACAAACGGCCGCCGATCGGGCGAATGTCGGCCGACATTCGCTCGATCGGCGGCCTGGCGAGGCTCCGCGCCCGATCGCCCTCGGCGAGGTCGGATCGCCGGAGCCTGGAGAGGCGGGAGAAGGTCACAGGCCCGGGCGGTCGACAGCGACCGCCCGGGCGGAAGCGTCAGGAGGCCGACGATTGGGTCGACGCCCGAGGCTCGGAGGCCGAACCGTTAGCCGCCGGCGACTCCTCGCCTTCGACTGCCTGCTCGGCAGCCGCCTCGGTCTTCTCTGAAGGCCGCGGCGGACGACGGGTGGAAGAACGGATACGTTCGGCAAGGCCGCTTTCACCAGCGAGGTGGAAGAGCCCCTCCGCGGTTCGCCCGACCCACAGGATGGTCCGCTGAAGCTCCTCGATCGCTTCACGCTTGACCAGTAGAGTGCCCTCTGCCAGCTTGCGGCCGGCATCGACACGGTCGATCGAGCCCCGGAGCTCCTGTCTCCTGGACTCGAGATCATCCGCGACGACGGATAGATCGACATTGAAGCCTTCGACCCTATTCTGCCGGAGATCGACCGCCGGCGACCGGAGCAGCTTGATCGACTGTCCCAACTGCTCGTGCAGCCGTTCCGGCACTCGGGGAGTATCCCCCGAAACGTTGATCAGCTCGAAGCCGCCACGCGAATAGAGGCTCTCGAGCCCCTGGCGCGTCGCCACCAGCTTGTCGACGCACTCGTCGACGACAAGCTTGCGCTCATCCCTCAAGCGAGAGACTCTGATCAGACTGTTGTCATGCTCGTCCTCGGCTTCGACCGCACGGTCAACCGCCGAGTCCAGCTGGGTAATCAAGTTTTGAACGAATAACCGGTAATCGAAGGCCGGCTCGCCTTCTCCCACCGGCATCGGGAACTTCTCGTTGTGCAGTTCGCCGATCCGATCGCCGTCAGTCTCGAGGGCGACGCGAATCTCCTTGCCGGACTGCATGAGGTAATAGACTTCTTGAGATCTCATGATGAGATTACTCCGTGGTAAAGTGGGGTCCCGGCACGCAGACGCCAATCTTGCCAGCCGGGACCAGGGTTCCGGGCGCCGCCCACACGGCGGCGTCCGGCTCTCGATCGATCGGGCGACTCAGGGTCGCCCCCTCTAACCTGGCTTTCACTCGATACGGGCTCCTTTCTCCCTGGCGGGTCATAGCGAACGGTAGGTCGTCGTCTCGACGATCACACCGCGGAATAGACATAGTGCGCGCCGCCCGAGCCCTTGGGAGCGGGCCGACGCCGGATCTTGCCGGCCTTCTCGAGCAGGCGCAGGTTGACGTTGATCGACTGTCGCGACGGCCGCTTGTGAAAGTCCTTGCGGATCGCGGTCTTGATCTGCGCCCCGGTGAGCCACTTCCCGGGCCGGTTGGCCAACACGCCGTAGGTCACCTGTTTGACCGGGCTCTTGCGGCTTCGTCGCCGCGGCTTCTTCGGCGGCGACGGCAAGGCGCCGTCGGGCGAGGAGATCAGCGTCTGCACCCAGCGTAGCTTCTCCTCGCTGGCTCGTATCTGGGCGTCGACGTCGGCCAATTTGGCCACCAGGTCGGCCCGTTGGGCTGTCCAATGCTGCAGTTGCTGCTGGTAGGTCGCTTCCAGCTCTCCCAGGGAACGGTCTTTGCTGCTCGCCATGATCCACCTCGCTTGTCGTCAGGATGGCACACGTCGCCGTCGCTCGTAATTGTCTCGCGTCATCGCTTAGCTTCATGTCCATCATGGACACTATTAGAACAAAAATAGACAAAGATTGCTGATTAAAATAGACAACTTAGTGCGCAGATGCCTGCAAATCACTTCAAATCAAACACTTACGCGACCTAAAAGGTTACCCACCGCCCCGCAAAAGCGACAAATCCATCTTCTCTGACACCGCCAAGAGTGGACGATGAAGGCGCAAGACAGCGAAGAGCCGTGCTACCGCCGGAAGCTCGAGGCGGCAGAGTGACGCGCCCGGGGCAGGCGGGACGCCCGCGCTCCCAGCAGGGTTGATTGACTCAGACGGACGCGCGGACGGTCTGGAACGATCGGACCGACGATTTGACGCGCCCAGAGCAGGCGGGACGCCTGCGCTCCCGGCGAAAACGCGACCGGAGCAGGCGGGACGCCTGCGCTCCCAGCAGCCCGGGCCTGACGGCCCGTGCTACCGAAGGGAAGTCCCCTGAAAGGGGACTCAGATGATCCCAGCCTGCTTCAGCAGGCTTGCCCTCGGTAGCCGGGGCCGCCAGGCCCCGCCGGGGGAGTTGAGGTCATCTTCGACACCACCACCTCTGCTATCATGCCTTCGATAGAGGTAGTTCGCATGCCCGCGCGCGATACGTACCACGACGCTTTCAAAGCCGCCCTCATCAAAGAAGGCTGGACGATCACCCATGACCCGCTCAGGCTGTCCTGGGGCGGTAAAGATATGTATGTAGATCTGGGCGCTGAACGTCTCCTGGCAGCTGAGAAGGCCGGCCAGAAAATCGCCGTCGAGATCAAGAGCTTCGCCGGGCGCTCCGAAGTCAATGATCTCGAGAATGCGATCGGTCAGTTTGTTGTCTACCGTTCGGTGCTGGCGAGGAGAGAGCCGGATCGAGTCCTCTATCTCGCCGTCCCCAACGAGATCTTGCGAGACATCTTCGAGGAACCTTTGGGCGAGGTTCTGATCGAAGACAATCTGGCACAGGTGATCGGTTTCGACCCGAGAGAGGAGGTCATCACAAAATGGACAACCTAGACCGCTATCGCGACATCATCGAGACGATTCTGGATGGACACACGAAGATCCCCTACGCCTACGGCGAAATCCAAATCGAGGCCGTTTTCGATCGCCAGCGTGACCGCTACCTGGTGGTCAACACCGGTTGGGATGACGGCAAGCGAGTCCATGGCGCCCTCGTTCATGTCGACATCACCGACGGCAAGTTCTGGATCCAACGCGATGGAACGGAAGATGGCATTGCCACTGAGCTTCTCGAAGCCGGCGTCCCGAGAGAGCACATCGTGCTGGGCTTTCGCTCGCCTGAGTTGCGCCAGCACACCGAGTTCGCGGTCGCGTGACTCGATGGCGCTCGGATGCGCCCGAAGCAGCCGGGACGCCCGCGCTCCCAGCAGGGTTGATTGACTCAGACGGACGCGCGGACGGTCTGGGACGATCGAACCGACGATTTGACGCGCCCGAAGCAGGCGGGACGCCTGCGCTCCCAGCGAATCCGGATACAATAGATGAGGCCTACTCGCCGCCCCTCCAACAACCAAGGACCTTCCCATGATCCGCAAAGCCTGGCTCGGATTCTGTATCCTGACGCTGATGTCTACTCTCCCCACTCTCGCCGAGAGCCACCCCTTCAACGCCCAAGACCTGGTCACGATGAAGCGGCTCTCCGACCCCCAAGCCTCACCCGACGGCAAGAGCATCGCCTTCGTGCTGCGCGAAACCGATCTCGACGCCAACAAGGGCCGCACCGACCTCTGGATGGTGGGCCTCGACGGATCCGAGCCGCGGCGGCTGACGACGCATAAAGCGAGCGACTGGAACCCGCGCTTCGCTCCCGACGGCAAGAGCCTCTTCTTTCTTTCCACCCGCTCCGGATCACCGCAGGTCTGGCGCCTGCCGCTCGCCGGCGGTGAGTCCCAGCAGATGACGGATCTGCCGCTGGGTGTCGGCAACTTGCTGGTGTCGCCCGACGGCAAGCACATCGCCTTTTCGATCGATGTCTTTGTTGACTGTAAGGACCTGAAATGCACCGCTGAGCGACTCGACGAGACGGCGGAGGCGCCGACCTCGGGCCGGGTCTACGATCGCCTGTTCATCCGCCACTGGGACACCTGGAAAGACGGCCGGCGCTCGCACCTCTTCGTGCACAAGATCGGCGGAGGCGATCCACCGGTCGACGTCTCCGCCGGCATGGACGCCGACGTGCCGTCGAAGCCCTTCGGCGGCCCGGAGGAGATCGCTTTCACCCCGGATGGCTCCGGGCTGGTTTTCTCCGCCCGCGACGCCGGCGACGGTGAGGCCTGGTCGACCGACTTTAACCTCTACCACGCGCCCATCGACGGCTCCGCCGCGCCGAAACGGCTGACGGAGAATCCGGCATGGGACACCCACCCGATGTTCTCGCCGGACGGCAAGACCCTCGCCTACCATGCCATGAAGCGCGCCGGCTTCGAGGCGGATCGATTCGCCATCATGCTGCGCTCCTGGCCCGACGGCGAGGAGCGGGAGCTGGCGCCGGATTGGGACCGTTCCGCCGGCGGCATGCTCTTCTCCGACGACGGCAAGACCCTCTACGTCACCGCCCAGGACATCGGCGAGGTGCGCCTCTTCGCCATTGACGTCGCCTCGGGCAAGGTCGAAAAAGTCGTCGACGGCGGCCACGTGCGCTCGCCCCAGATCGCCGGCGACCTGTTGGTCTACGGCCGCGATCACCTGCGCTCGCCGGTCGACCTCTTCGCTCGACCGATCGCCGGGGGCGAGGAAAAGCAGCTCACGGAGGTCAATCGCGAAGCGCTCGCGGCGGTTCGTACCGGCGAGTTCGAGCAGTTCTCCTTCGCCGGCTGGAACGACGAGACGGTCTACGGCTACGCCGTCAAGCCGGTCGACTTCGAGGAAGGCAAGACCTACCCCCTCGCCTTCCTGATCCACGGCGGCCCCCAGGGCTCGTTCGACAACGACTTCCACTACCGCTGGAACCCGCAGACCTACGCCGGCGCCGGCTATGGCGTGGTGATGATCGACTTTCACGGCTCGACCGGCTACGGCCAGGCGTTCACCGACTCGATCACCGGCGACTGGGGCGGCAAACCGCTCGAGGATCTGAAGAAAGGCCTGGCGGCGGCGCTCGAGCGCTACCCGTGGATCGACGGCGACCAGGTCTGTGCCCTGGGTGCCTCCTACGGCGGCTACATGATCAACTGGATCGCCGGCAACTGGCCGGATCGCTTCCGCTGCCTGGTCAATCACGACGGCCTCTTCGACCTGCGCAGCATGTACTACTCGACCGAGGAGCTGTGGTTCCCGGAATGGGAGCTCGGCAAGCCCTGGGAGAATGAAGACTTCGAGCGCCACAACCCGGCCAACTTCGTCGACAAGTGGCAGACCCCGATGTTGGTGATCCACGGCGCCCTCGACTTTCGGGTCGTCGAGTCGCAGGGTTTTCAGACCTTCACCGCCCTCCAGCGGCAAGGCATTGCCAGCCAGCTGCTCTACTACCCGGACGAGAATCATTGGGTGCTCCAGCCCCACAACAGCATGCAGTGGCACGACACCGTGCTCGCCTGGCTCGATCGCTGGATCGATTCCGGGGACACGGACGAATAAAATCACCAAGCGCTGAAGGGTCGACCGAGAAGTCGATTCCGGCCCGGACAGCGAATTCCGAAGCGAATCAACAAACCGCGGCACGACCGCGGATCAGGAGCAAATACATGCTAGCTAGCCAGAAGATCATCGATGCTTTCAACGTCCAGATCGGCAACGAGATGGGAGCTTCGAACCAATACGTCGCCATCGCTTCCTACTTCTCGAGCGAAGATTTGGAGCAGCTGTCGCAATTCTTCTTTCGCCAGGCGGAGGAGGAGCGCGAGCACGCGATGAAATTCGTCAACTTTATCCTCGACGTCGGCGGCCAGGTGCGCATGCCGGCGATCGAGGAGCCCCAGAGCGACTTCGACACCGCCCACGCCGCGGTCTCGAAGTCGCTGGCATGGGAGCGCGAGGTCACCGATCAGATCTACGACCTGGTCGAGCTCTGCCAGGGGGAGCGTAACCACATCGCCATGCGCTTCCTCGACTGGTTCGTCACCGAGCAGCTCGAGGAGGTCGCCACTATCGGTACCTTGCTCGGCATCATCAAGCGCGCCGGCGAGGACAATCTGCTCTACGTCGAGGACTACCTCACCCGCCACGGCATCGAAGGCCCGGCGTCGGTCGAGGAAGGCGGCTGATCGCCGCTCCCCGCGAGCCAATCAAGCCGCGGGCTTGGTCTGTGGGGCGCCGCGGCGCAGCCGGCCCCACAGCCAGCTGGCCGGCCCCATGGTGGTGTAGACCACGGCCGCTGAGAGGAAGAAGGCCGGCGGATGAAAGGCCAGGGCCAGGATGCCGGCGGCCCAGGGCAAGACGATGCGGTAGCTCCAGCGCTGCCGCAAGTCGATCTTCTTGAGACTCGGATAGCGAAAGGTCGAGACCATCAGCGAGCCGATGCCGACCAGGGCGAGCAACATCGCCGCCTCGAGCCAGACCTTCCACTCGCTATCCGGGGCAACGAAGAGGAACGAGGCGATGAAACCGGCGGCGGCCGGCGACGGCAAGCCGACGAAATAGCGGCTGTCGACCACCTTGGTTTGCACGTTGAAGCGCGCCAGCCGCACGGCGGTGCAGATCAGGAAGAAGAGCGGGATCAGCCAGCCGATGCGACCCAGCGGCTGCAACCCCCACAAGTAGGCCAGGAGCGCCGGCGCGACGCCGAAGGTGAAGAGATCGGCGAGGGAGTCGAACTCGCGCCCGAAGTCGCTCTCGGTGTGGGTCATCCGCGCGATCTTGCCGTCGAGGCCGTCGAGAATGCCGGCGATGAAGATGATCAGGGCGGCGGTGGCAAAATCATCCCGCAGCCCGAGGACCACCGCGTAGAAACCCATCACGATGTTGCCGGTGGTGAACAGGCTGGGCAACAGGTAGACGCCCCGACGCAGCCGAGGGCTGACTTTCCTGGGATTTCGACGGCGCCGGCCACGCCGAGACCGACGTCCGCGGGCCCCGAAAACAGTTTCGGACGTCGGGCCGGGCATGTCGCCGGAGGCGCTCACGGTATCGGGCTCAAGGACTCTTCTTGACTCTCGGTGTTCACGCTCTGCGAAGGGGACGCGGGGGATCGCGCCATCGGCGTCTCTCCGTTGCTCATCCTATCGCCTTTCTTCACCAGAATTTCATAGTCCATCGGCACCAGCAGGTCGACGCGGGAACCGAACTTGATCAAGCCCAGATGCTCTCCCCGCCGCACGGCCTGCCCTTTCTCGAGGTAACAGACGACCCGACGCGCCATCAGTCCGGCGATTTGCCGCACCCCGATCAGGTCTCCCCCCGGTCGCTGGATCACCGTCAACCAGCTCTCGTTGACCTCCCCGGCGTCGTCGCGAAAGGCCGCGACCTTGAGGCCCGGCTTGAGCCCGGAATGGATCACTTGACCGTCGGTCGGCACTCTTTGAATGTGGACGTCGAAGGCCGACAGGAAGGTGACGACCCGCTGGAATTGGCCCTCACCAACGGCTGGATCTTCGATCGTATCGACCCGGGTGACGACACCGTCGGCCGCCGCGAGGATGATCGAGTCAGGCCCCTCGAAATGGCGGTTGGGATCGCGAAAGAAGAGCAGTACGGCGAACGCCAGAAGCGCCGCACCGGCCCCCCAGGCCGGATGCCGGGTGAGAAACAGCCCCGCGGCCAGCACCACGAAGGGCAAGACGAAAGGCCACGATTCCCTCGCGAAAGTCATGAGATCCAAAGGGGCCCGAAGGTCAGACGGCGGCGTGAGTGCGGTTGTGTTGTCGCAGCATCAGCTCCATGCGGTCTTTGAGACTGAGTTTGTGTATTTTGATGCGTTTGAGCTCGATCTCGTCTTCTTGCGACGGGAGGGACTTCATTCGGATGCTCGCGAGCCGCTGCTTGTACTCCTGATGCTCTTCGTACAGGCTGCGAAAGACGTCATCGGTCTGGATCAGTTCCTCCACTGCGCGATTCTGCGACATGCAAGCTCCTCCTCGGTTCGCTATCCACCTCGTTGCCCCGGACGGGGCGCCATCGAGTGGATGTCGAAGGTTCTTGGCCGGGGACCGCGATCTCACCGTGAGTGCTCCGGCCATCGACGGTCTACACACGTTCGGCGCGTACTGCCTCGGGCGGGAGTCGGCGAGGAGAGAGTGCGCGCTGGGTCAGAATTTTGATCATCTGGGTGGTGATCACGGGTTTTCAAATCTTAGCACCAGCCCTGATAGCGGGCAAGCTGGCGAGAAGTGGTCGCTGGCCTTCTTCGGCTGGCAGGACATACTCCTGGGCGAAAAGGACCGGTTTGGGATATCTTCCAGCTTCCGCCGGCCCTTGCTCTTGAGGCCTGCCCATCCAAACCCCCGATCCTAAAGATCGGGGATCCACCCGATTGATTTCCCTGGTTGATTGCCATGTCTGAGCTAGATACCCAAATCGCCAACCGCCGACAGAAACGCCAAGACCTCGCCGACGCCGGCGTAGAGACCAATCCCCGCCGCTTCGACTTCGACCTCGAGGCCACGGCCGTCCATGACCGCTACGGCGAGAAGACCGCCGAGGAGCTCGAGGAAATGGCCCTCGAGCTGCGGGTGCCGGGTCGCGTCACGGCGGTCAGACGTCAGGGCAAGCTGGTGTTCGCCGATCTCCACGACGGGCGCAACAAGCTGCAGCTCTTCCTGCGCAAGAACGACCTCCCCGAGCCGAGCTGGGACCTGGTCAAAGACTGCGATCTGGGCGACATTCTCGGCGTCCGCGGCACGCTGATGCGCACTCGCATGGGCGAGCTGTCGCTGCGTGGCGCCGAGGTGACGCTGCTGGCCAAGGGGCTACGGCCGATGCCCGAGAAGTGGAGCGGTCTCAAAGACGTCGAGGCCCGCTACCGGTACCGCTATCTCGATCTGGCCACCAACCCGGAATCCCGAGCGGTGTTCGAGACCCGAGCCCGCGTGGTCCGCGGCATCCGGCGCTTCCTCGACGAACGCGACTTTCTCGAGGTCGAGACGCCGATGATGCAGCCGATCGCCGGTGGCGCCGCGGCACGCCCTTTCATCACCCACCACAACACCCTCGACATCGACCTCTACCTGCGGATCGCCCCTGAGCTCTACCTCAAGCGGCTCCTGGTCGGCGGCATCCCGCGGGTCTACGAGATCAACCGCAACTTTCGCAACGAGGGGATCTCGACCAAGCACAACCCTGAGTTCACCATGCTCGAGTTCTACTGGGCCTATGCTGACTATCAGCAGGTGATGGATCTCACCGAGGAGATGGTCGTCACCCTGGCCGAGGACATCCTCGGCAAGACCCGTTTCGAATGGCAGGGGCGGACGATCGATCTCGCCCGACCCTGGCCGCGCCTGACCATGCGGCAGGCGATAGCAGAACTTGGCGGCGTCGATCCGGAGGCTCTGGAAACCGCCGAAGGCATCGAGCAAGAGCTGCGCCAGCGCGACATCCCGCTGCCGCCGGTTCGCCGCTATGGCAACCTGCTGATGGAGCTCTTCGAGACGATCGCCGAGCCCGAGCTGCCGCCGGTGGTGTTCATCACCGAGCACCCGGTGGACATCTCACCGTTTTCCAAGCAACGACCGGACGATCCTCGCTTCACCGAACGCCTGGAGCTCTATATCGGCGGCATGGAGCTGGTCAACGCCTTCTCCGAGCTCAACGATCCCGACGTTCAGGCCGAGCGTTTCCGGGCGCAGCTCGAGGACCGGGATGCCGGTGATCTCGAGGCCCAGGAATTCGACCACGACTACGTGCGCGCCCTCGAGCACGGCATGCCGCCGGCCGGCGGCCTGGGGTTGGGCATCGATCGCCTGACCATGCTGTTCACCGACCGACCGTCGATCCGCGACGTGATTCTCTTTCCGCTGCTGCGACCTCTGGCGGAGGGTGAGGGTGAGGAGGAGTCTAAGGGTTGACGACTTCGGGCCGAGGTGGGGCTCCCGCCGCCAGCGCAAGAATCTGGTCCTCCCCCTTTGGAAAAGGGGGAGTTAGAGGGGGATTCTCTGCTCACGCGATCGCTACAGTCGCCGGAAAATCCCCCCTCGGTCCCCCCTTTTTCAAAGGGGGGAGGCGAAATCCCAACGCTCGAGTCTTGCAGAGGTCTAGCTGAATGGCCGGGGGAGGCTCCTGGCAGATGGGGCTTCCCCTGCCCGTCCTGCTCGCCCTGCGCTACTTGAAGAGCGGTCGCAAGGACGCCTACGTCAGCTTCCTGTCACTGCTCGCCACCGGCGGCATCACCCTCGGTGTGGCGGCGCTGATCCTGGTGCTCGGCGGGCTCTCGGGGCTGCAGGACTTTCTGCGTTCGGACGTCCTCGAACGGACGCTTCAGATCGAGATCGAGCTGGCCGAGGGTTCCGACGCCAAAGCGGTCGGCGAACGGCTGAAGGAAGTCGACGGCGTGCTCGAGGCGCGGCGTATCCTGCGCGCTCGGGGCTGGCTGCTGTTTGCCGGCGGCGCGGTGAACGTCAATGCCGTCGGCTATGAGGGTCGTCTCCCCCGCTCGTTTCCCCTCGCCGACGGGGACGCGGAACCGGCGGCCGACGAAAAAGGGCTTTATGTCGGCGACGGCCTGGCGCGCCGCTGGGCGATCGAGCTGGGCGACCGGGTCGAGATCGTCTCGCCGCGGCCGACCTTGACCCCGTTCGGTCCCCAACCGCGGATCCACCAATTGCGCGTCGCCGGCATCTTTCGCACCGGGCGCACCGAAGACGATCAGGAGCGGGTCGCCCTGCCCCTCGACGTCGCCCGCCGCCTGTTCGGCGACCGTGGCGACCGTATCGAAGTCCGAACCGAGAGCCTCGAGCGGGCCCTCGAAGTGGCGCCGCGCCTGAGCTCGGTGGTCCCCGAGGGCAGTCGCATTCGCACCTGGCAAGAGCTCAACCGGGCGCTGTTCTTCGCCCTCAAACTCGAGAAGATGCTGATGTTTGCCGCCGTCTTCCTGATCGTGCCGGTGGCCGCGATGTCGCTGATCACCGTGCTGGCCCTCCTGATCTCGTCCAAGCGCTCCGAGATCGGCATGCTGCAGGCCATGGGTGCCCGCCCACGGGTCTTGCGCCGAGCTTTCCTGGCGCTCGGCGGCCTGCTCGGGGCCATCGGCCTCACCCTCGGCGGCAGCCTGGGTATCAGCGGTGCCTGGATCCTGGACCGCTACCGATTGATCTCGCCGCCCGGTGACATCTACTTTCTCGATCACATCCCCTTCCGGATCGAGACCGGCGACCTGCTGGCGATCTTCGGCGCCACCGTCACCCTGATCGTCGGCTCGACCCTCTACGCCGCCCGCCGGGCGGCGGCTCTGGGACCAGTGGAGGCGTTGCGAAACTAAGAGCCTGTTGTTCGGTGAGTCTCCTGTCCTTGCGATTGTAGCCACATGTAGCTACAATCGAATCATGAAAGCAGTCGGTATCCGCGAATTAAAGAATCGTCTCAGTGAATATGTCCGCGACGTTCGCGCGGGCGAAGAGATTCAGGTCACACATCGAGGAGAGGTCGTAGCTGAGATGCGCCCCCCTTACATGTATCGTGAAGAGCGCGGTCTGCATCCGGGCCTTCGCGAGCTGCAGCGCCGTGGTGCCGCCCGTCGGATCGTGGCCAACGATCCCTCGATCTACTCCCGCTTCGAACCAGCATTGTCGCGCACCACGGCACAAGAGCTGCTGGACCTGGAACGAGCCGATCGCTGGGACAGCACCTCAGAGTCTTGATCGTCTACGCGGAGTCGAGCGCCGTTCTCGCCTGGCTGCTCGGTGAGCCCCGTGGCGACCTTGCTCTGCAGGCTCTTGCCGGAGCTGATTTTGTCGTGGCTTCGGAACTGACGCTGGTGGAATGTGACCGCGTTCTTCATCGTGCGGCGAATCTGGATGAGCTGTCAGCTATCCAGGTGCTCGATTGCCGAGCCACCCTACGTCGGGTTTCGGAGCATTGGATCCTGCTCCGTCTCTCGAGCGATATCATCGAGCGAGCGCGAGGTCCGTTCCCGGCTGAGCCAATACGGTCGCTTGACGCTCTGCACCTAGCGAGCATGCTGGACACCGTGGCCGAGATTCCTGAGACCTCACTCCTCACTCTCGACCAACGTGTCCGGAAGTGCGGGCAGGCTTTGGGACTCCGTTTGCTTCCCGATCTGACCTGACGGCAGGAGCATGATCCAGTATCATGCGCTGCCTGGCCGGGAGGCGAATCTGAGATATGAGCATTACCGTCGAGGCACGGGACGTCCACAAGAGCTACCGCGACGCCGACCGCAGGGTCGAGGTGCTCGCCGGCGTCGATCTGTCGGCCGAGGCCGGCGAGATGGTGGCGGTCATCGGCCCCTCCGGCTCCGGCAAGTCGACCCTGCTGCACCTGCTGGGTGCCCTCGATGAGCCGGATCAAGGCGAGATCGCGATCGGCGGCCAGGTCCTGGGACAGCTCGGCCGGCGACGGCTGGCGGCATTTCGCAACCGGACGATCGGTTTCGTTTTCCAGTTCCACCGCCTGCTGCCGGACTTCGACGCCCTCGAGAACGTCATGTTGCCGGGCAAGATCGCCGGCCTCGAGGCCGCTCGGGCCTCGAGGCGGGCCCGCGATCTGTTGGTCGAAGTCGGGCTCGAGGATCGCCTCGATCATTTCCCCAACCAGCTCTCGGGCGGCGAACGTCAGCGGGTGGCCCTGTGCCGGGCCCTGCTCATGGAGCCGCCCCTGCTGCTCGCCGACGAGCCCACCGGCAACCTCGACCCGGCCGCCGCCGAGCAAGTCTTCGAGCTGCTGGTCGATCTCCAGCAGCGCCACCGCACCACCACCCTCCTGGTCACTCATAATCCGGAGCTAGCCGCGAGGTGCGGCCGGATCCTGAGGCTGGAGCAGGGAACACTGCACGCCGAGCCCTGAATCATGCAACTGGGCCCATGGTGACCCCCTCACCCTAACCCTCTCCCCCAAAGGGAGAGGGGACCAGAGCTCAGATTCACCCTCTCGCCAATTCTCGAACGAAGCTCAAACCAGGAACTCGTCGCGGGGAGCGCAACGGATTTCTAAGAAGAGGGGTCGGGCCAACGCTTCCGATCAACCCCTGGTCTCAAACGAAGCTCAAACCAGGAACTCGTCGCGCGGAGCGCGACGGGTTCCTAAAAGGAGGGGCTGGGCCAACGGACTCGAGCCGCAGGCTCGAGTCCGTTGGGGATGTGGTAGGATCTTGAGGTTGGAGCAAGGAACTCTGCAAGTCGCGCCCGGGTGACGGGTGCCCAAGTTGGCGGTACGAGCCGTCCTGACTCCCGTGGGGGCGGGAGGGGATAATGACCTCGGTCGGGCTGTCTGCCGCGACCACGGCAACGTCACCCCGAAGGGACTGTTGGGCGTCACCGCGGAGCAGCGAGCCAAACCGAGGCCAGCGGACACGTCACCCGGGAGGGGCACAGTAAAAATGTTCGAGAAGTACAACGAAAAAGCTCGTCGGGCCCTCTTCTTTGCCCGCTATGAGGCATCCAAGCTCGGCAGCCGTGTGATCGAGGCCGAACACGTGCTGCTCGGGATTCTGCGCGAGGGCGAAGAATCGGTGATGAGCCTGTTCAGCCGCTTCGACGTCAAGCCCGAAGCAATCCGGCGGGAGATCGAGGGTGAGCGAGTCTTCGTCGAACGGGTGTCATCGACCGCCGATCTGCCGCTTTCGGACGAGACCAAGAAGGTGCTCGCTTATGCTTCCCACGAGGCCGAGGGCATGGCGCATCGCGCGGTCGGCTCAGAGCACCTGCTGATCGGAATCCTGCGCGTCGAATCTTGCCTGGCGATGCGCGTGCTCACCCAGGCTGGCCTCGATCTCTACGCGGTACGGGAGGAGGTTGTGAACATGGCCCGCGAACAAGAAGCTGCGCAGCAGAAAAAGGAGCTCCCGTTCCTCTCGGAGTACGGCAGAGATCTCACCTCACTAGCCGCTCAGCGCGCATTCGACCCGCTGATCGGGCGCGACCAGGAAATCGAGCGCATCATCCAGGTGCTTTCGCGACGGACCAAGAACAACCCGATTCTGCTCGGCGAGCCAGGAGTCGGCAAGACCGCGATCGTCGAAGGCCTGGCCCAGCGCATTGTCGACGAAGAGATTCCGGTTTTCCTGAGACGCAAACGGATCGTTGCTCTCGATCTGTCGCTGATCGTCGCCGGAACCAAGTACCGCGGCCAGTTTGAAGAGCGCCTCAAAGGAATCCTCAAAGAGCTCAGGGACTCCGATCACCTGATCGTTTTCATCGACGAGATCCACTCGCTGATCGGCGCCGGTTCAGCCGAGGGCTCGCTCGACGCCGCCAATATCCTCAAGCCCGCGCTTTCGCGGGGCGAGGTGTCGTGCATCGGTGCCACCACCCAGCGAGAGTTTCGCAAGTACATCGAAAAGGACCGCTCGCTTCTGCGCCGATTTCAGGCGGTGCAGATCGAGCCGCCGACCGCCGAAGAGACGTTCAAGATCCTCACCGGGATCAAGGATCGCTACGAATCTTTCCACAAGGTTCGTTACACCGAGGCAGCCCTACACGCGGCGATCCTGCAGTCCGATCGCTACATCACCGATCGTTTCCAACCCGACAAGGCGATCGACGTG
>JAAUXY010130905.1_pt1 | contig 17199 bp, 16 predicted proteins | sample 7278121 | NCBI WGS metagenome assembly JAAUXY01 (sample SAMN14350117, study PRJNA611818) | marine sediment metagenome | isolation source: surface marine sediment (1.8m) | place: French Polynesia: Moorea | collected 2018-08 | reverse complement strand
GGCCTGAATAGAGAACGGTGTGGCGGCATCTCCGGCCGCCACCTCCAGGCCGGAGACGGTGCAAGCGGCGATCGCGAAGCGGTCCCCGGCCAGCTGGGGTAGATAGTCCGCCGGTGCGCCTTCACCCGGCGCCCTGCCGGTTCGACCACGCAACTCGTCGTGAACTGAACGGAGGGCGGCGGCCAAAGTCGTCGCGTCGGCGTCCGGGCTCTCGGGCGGCCTCGTGGAAGGTATCGGAGCGACGGTAGCCGGAGGGTCCAGGAGATGCAGCTGAAGATCACGCGCGAGGGTCGCGATCGCCTCGGTTCCGCGCACGCTCGAGCCGAGAGGATCGAGTCGCGGCGAGAAAGCGGCGAGTCCGAAGCGTCCCGGTGCCACCGCCAGTACGCCTCCGCAGACGCCGCTTTTGGCGGGCAGGCCGACCTCGAATGCAAAACGGCCGGCGGCGTCATAGAAGCCGCAGGTGAACATCACCGCCAAGACACGACGAACCAGGCCTTCCGGGATCGCCTGCTCGCCGGAGAGCGGGCTGCGACCGCCGGCCGCCAGGGTGGCGGCCATCGCCGCCAGGTCGCGGCAGTTGACCAGTACCGAGCACTGCTGGAAGTAGAGGTCGAGTGTGCGGTCCACCGGCGCGGTGAGCATACCCAGGTGGTGCATCAGGTGGGCGATCGCGCGATTGCGATGGCCGGCGGTGCGCTCGGAGAGATAGACCGGCGCGTCGACGCCGGCCAGGGTCCGTCCGGCGTGGCGCGACATCAGGGCCAGCAGATCGGCGATACCTTCGCCGCGCTCGACCAGCAAGCCGGCGGCGGCGATCGCTCCGGCGTTGACCATCGGATTATGCGGGCGGTTCTGCTCGTCGAGCCGGATGATCGCGTCGAAGGCGTCTCCCGAGGGCTCGACGCCGAGACGCCCGCGCACCGCCTCGGGCCCTAGCAGCTCAAGGGCTCGGCCGTAGACGAAGGGTTTCGACAGCGACTGGAGCGTCAGCTCGTGGCGGTCGTCACCGATGCTCGCGACCTCGCCGTCGACCGTGCAGATCGCCACGGCCAGCAACTCGGGGTCGACCTTGGCGAGCTCCGGAATGTAGCTCGCCACCTCGCCGTCACGCAGCTCGAGCACGTCGCGGTGGACACACTCGAGGCATGCTTCGATATCTGTCATGCTCTTGGGCATTCGACTCGTAAGATCCTATCTCCGATCTGCCCGAGTATTCGATCCGTAGCTCCCATCATGGCAAATTCATGCAGAGCATTGTTCTTGCTCCTGGCCGCGGCGCCGGTGATGTTCGCGGATTCACCGGCGATCGAGCTACCCGACATCGAGGTTCTGGAAGGACATCCGGTAAGAACGGTATTACCGCCGGACGCGATACCGGCCCTCTACGATCCGGCCCGAGCCGTCGCTGCCGCGGCCGACTTCATGGACGCTGAGGAGTCGGTTCTCGGTGTCGTGGTCGGCGGAGAGGCCCGAGCCTACCCGCTGGCGCTGCTCGACTGGCACGAGGTGGTCAACGACCATCTCGGTGGCCAGCCGATCGCGGCCACCTGGTGACCGGCCGTGGCCGCGGGCGTCGTGTACGTCCGACCGCGGGATCAGGAAGGGATCCTCGACTTCGGGGTCTCGGGCAAGCTCTGGCGCGGTGCGCTGGTGATGTATGACCGTCGAACCCGCTCGCTGTGGAGTCAGCAGGCGAGTCGCGCGATCGCCGGCCCCCTGGCCGGGCAAGATCTCGAGATCTTGGAGTCGACCGTGACCGACTGGCGATCATGGCGGGCGTCGCACCCCGCGACGACGGTGATTGTCAGGTCATCGGGGGCCTCCGCCGGTCATCACGTTCGCTATATCGTGGCTGCAACGCTGGCCCTGATGCTGATCCTTGTGGCGCTTCGGCGGCGACAGCGTTCGTGATATCAAGGGTCGAGGTGCCAGATGTCTACCACCCGACTTCCCGTTTTCTATTCCTGCGACCGGTGCCCGGCGTACTGCTGTTCGTATCCAAGGATCATCCTCCATGACGAGGACATCAAGCGCCTGGCGCAGCATTTCGGTCTGACACTGGAGTCCGCGCGGCGGCGATTTACCAAGAAGGGATGGGAGCCTGACGAGAGGGTGCTGCGGCATCGCCAGGATCGGATCTACGGCACCGCCTGCCGTTTCCTCGACGACGATAGCCGCCGGTGCACGATCTACAAGGCGCGGCCGGAAATCTGTCGGGATTACCCCAATAGAGTTCGCTGCGGCTATTACGATTTCCTGGCCGCCGAGCGCCAGAGCCAGGAGGACCCGGAATACATCGCGACCACCGACCACCGGGATCTCTCCTGATCCGTGAGCGGCCAATGATCTCAGGAGGGAGATATGGCTACGAGCTCCGGCAGTCTCGTCGACCGCCCGGCCACCTGGGAAAGGATCCTGACGCCGAGGACTATCTGTCGATGGACTCCGGGCGGCGGCTGCTGTGCGCCGTCTGTGCTGAGCCGATCACCGACGACGAGCGCAGAATCGCGATCGAGGGGCGTCACGTTCACCTGCGCACCAATCCCGCGGGTTTTGATTTCGAATTCGGTTGTTTCAGCGAGGCTCCCGGCGCCACGGTCGTCGGGGAGGCGACCGCCGAGCACGCCTGGTTCGTCGGCTTCAGGTGGCGCTTCTCGATCTGTTGGGGTTGCGGTACCCACCTTGGCTGGCACTTCGAAGGCGGCAGCTCCAGTTTTCACGGGCTGATCCTGGACCGGCTTGAGGTCGAGGATCCAGGGAGAACGGAGAGTTAAATCAAATCGTTCAGCTTGCGAACCCGGTTGAGCCGACGGACGATCTTGGTCGTGTTGCGAAAGTGGTATTGCTCGACTTCGACCCGCATGTCGTCCTCAGGCGCGAACACCTCCTGCATGGCCGCCAGGCGACCGTTGCCTTCGAAGGCGATGTAGCCGCCGGGCTCGTGCTCGACGACCTTCATCCACGAGACTGAAGGCAGATACTTCGCCAGCAGCTCACAAGTCATCTCGCGCGCGCCGAGCAGCTCTTGCTTGTGAGCTTCGAGCGTCTTCACCCGCTGTTGGGTTGCCAGCATCGAGTTTTCCCGATCCAGCCGGTGGATCTGATGGATCGAAAAAAGCGGTACCGAGACCAGGCTCTTGTGGGTGCGTTTGCGGTGGATGTCGAGCACCGCTTTGGTCAGCATGATGTCCTTGACGTCGAGGTCCGCGACCTCGGACTTCTTGCCCAGGAGGTAGGAAAAGAAGCCCTTGATGCTGTCGAAGATCGCCATGCGGATCCGCGGATTACTCGTGGCGTAGGGCCTTCAGTGGATCGAGCAAAGAAGCGCGCCGTGCCGGTAGGTAGGCGGCGGCACAGGCCGCTGCTAGAACCACTAGCAGAACCGCCGCCAGCACCCGGACGTCGCTCGCCGAGACGCCGAAGAGCAGGCTCTCCAGCAGCCGTGACGACAGCACCGTCGCCCCCAGGCCGATCGCGGCGCCGACGATCGCGACTCGCATGCCCTGGCCGACCACCTGACGGCGGATGTCCTGGCGCCGGGCTCCCAGGGCCATGCGGATCCCGATCTCGCGGATCCGGCGGCTGACCGCGTAGCTCAAGACGCCGAAGATGCCGACCACCGCCAGGATGAAGCCGAGCACCGCGAAGAGCCCGACTGCCTGAGCTTGCATGCGCTCAAAGGCAAAAGCGTCGAGACGGTTGGCTTCGCCGGTGCTCAGCCGGCCGAGAGCCAGTGCCGGGTCCATTTCGCGCATCAGCCCGCGCAAGCCCTCGAAGACCACCGCCGATGGTGCCGTCGAACGCAGGATCAGCTTCTGTTGGGGACGGTAGCGCTGGCCGGTGGAGAAGTAGAGCACCGGTTCACCGCCGTGAGCCGACCGGTGCTGGCTGACGTTGCTGACCACGCCGATGACGACCTGCTCAGGCCCCGGTCGATCCGGCTGGCTGTTGTCGAGCAGGATCGTCTTGCCCAGTGGATTTTCACCTGGCCAGAGCTGTTCGGCCATCAGGCGATTGACCACGGTGACACCGCGCTCGGACTCGTCGTCGGCATCGTCGAATACCCGGCCCTGCTCGAGGGTGATGCTCAGAGTGGCGAAGTAGCCGCCGTCAACGAAGTTGATGCGGCTATTGCGGACCTTGTCCGGCTCTTCCGGCAATCGAAAGGGTAGGGTGATGTCGAAGAGGATCGGCGGCATGATCATCGCCAGGCCGGTCTGTTCCACTCCAGGTAGGGCGAGAGCGCGGTCGCGAAGCTGGCGGTAGAAAGCGCGGCCTTCGGATAGAGAGTAGTCCTCCCGAGGTAGGTGGAGAAAAGCGATGGCCAGGTTCTCGACATCGAATCCGAGGTCCGCCTCGAGGCGATGATGCAGGCTCTGGGCGAGCAGCGCGCCTACCACCAGGAGAACGACGCACAGACCCACCTGTGCCCCGGCGAGCAGCTGGCCGGCGCTCAGGCGCTGTCGCCCACCCCCCGGGTCGGCGTCTTTCAACACCGTCGTCAGGCTCACCCGCGACGCGGTCAACGCCGGGGCCAGACCGAATAGCAGTGTCGCGGCCAGGCACACCAGGAAGCTGGCGCCCAGCACCCGGACGTCGAAGCGCATCTCGCCGGCAAACTCGGCGCTGGAGTAGACCTTGTGAAAGGTGCGGGCCCAACCCGCGAAGACGATCCCGCACAGGCCGCCGCCCAGCGCCAGGAGCAGGTTCTCGATCAGCAGCTGGCGAACCAGCAGCCCCCGGCTGGCGCCGATCGACTGGCGCACGGCCATCTCGCGGCGGCGCGACGCCGAGCGTGCCAGCAGCAGATGCGCCACGTTGGCGCAGGTGATGATCAGGAGCAGGACGACGGCGGCGGCGAACAAGCGCAGGGTCGGACCCATGCGCTGGAGGTCGACCGGATGCGCGATGGTCGCCGCGGTGGCCTTGACCTGTCGCGGCTTGCCTTCAGGTAGCGGGTGCTCGCGGTCGAGGCGTTCCGCGATCACCGAGAGCTCGGCCTGGGCCGCGGCCCGCGTCCGGCCGGGACTCAGGCGGCCGACAAGGTGAAAACGGGCGCGTTGACGGTTGTCGAGAAGGCCGGCGGAGGTGGCCGCCGGCAGTGACGACAGCGGTAGGTAGAAGTCGGTGACAATCCCGGCCGAGATGCCGTTGAAGCTCGTCGGGGTGACGCCGACGACGGTGAAAGGCTGTCCTTCGAAAGTCAGGCTTTCACCGAGGATGTGCTCGTCGGCGCCCAGGCGTTGCCACAGGTGGTGGGCGATCACCACCACCGGCGGCGCGCCCGTGCGGTCGTCTTCAGTGGTGAGGGAGCGCCCCCGGGCGGTGCCTAATCCGAGGAGCTCGAAGAAATTGCCCGAGACCGCTGCCCCGGAGCTGTACTCGGTGGCTTCGCCGCTGTCGAGACGGAGCTCGACATCGAACTGGGCCGCCAGGCCGGTGAACGAGCGACTGGCGTCCCGATAGTCGAGGTAGTCGGGATAGGAGGTAAAGCCATAGGGGCCGATGAATCCCCGGTGGCTGGCGGTGAAGATCTTCACCAATTCCTCGGAGCGCTCCACCGGGATCGGGCGCCAGGCCAGAAGGTTGGTCAGGTCGAAGACGGCGGTCGTCGCCCCCATGCCGAGACCGAGGATGAGGATGACCATCAAGGCGAATCCCGGCAGCCTCAACAGGCTCCTGACGGCGAAGCGAATGTCGTGGAGCAGAGATGTCATGGCCAGATCGGCCGCCTCGACGGTTTGAGGCCGAAGGCTCCGCTAGGAGGCAGAGGCGGAGCTGGCCAACGCCTTGCGAAGAGCCATGATGTATCCGAGGTGGATTCCCTCGTGGAAGTTGTTGAAGGCGATGGCGTCGTCGATGCCTTCTAACTGAATCCCTGCCGAGGTGGTGTAGCTGGTGAAGTCTCTGAATCGGCCGTTCGAATAGTCCTCGGCCAACAGCTCCGGGCCCCGGTGCAGGAATTCCATCACCGCGTGGTAAGAAGCCTCATCGCCGTCGTCCGGGCCCGTGCCTTTGCGATACTTGGCGATCAGGTCTTGCGACAGGTGGGTCTCTAGCCCGCTGAGGCTGTATTGCAGGAGTTGTTGGGTAGCAACGACGTGCGCCGCATTCCAGGCGACGTGATTGGCGAAGCCCGGCGGAGTGCGGAAGAGGTCCTCAGGTGCAATGCCCGAGACCACCTTGCCAAAAACCTTGCGAATGCCGGCCAGTTGCTGAATCGCGATCATGTGCCATAAACCTCACGGGTCGTTTTTCTCAAGTAGGAGAGCAGGTCGTCTGCCGCCAGCGGTTTGCCGGTCGCCTGCTCGATCAGCTTCGGCGCCTGGTAATGGCTGGCGTGGGCGTGGACGTTCCGGCGCAACCAGGCGAGCAGAGGTGCGAACTCGCCGGCGGCGAACGCCGACTCGAGATCCCCCAGCTCACGTTCGGCGGCGGCGAAGAGCTGAGCCGCGGCCATGGTGCCGAGAGTGTAGGTCGGAAAGTAGCCGAACATGCCCTGAGACCAGTGAATGTCCTGCAACAGGCCCTCGGCGACGTTGGGTGGCCGAATGCCCAGCAATTCTTCGTAGAGGTTGTCCCAGGCCGCGGGCAGGTCGCTGACTTCCAGGTCGCCGGCAAAGATCGCGCGTTCGAGCTCGAAGCGCGCGACGATGTGCAGGTTGTAGGTGGCCTCGTCGGCTTCGACTCGAATCAACGACGGTCTGACCGTGTGCAGCAGCGGCCAGATCTGTTCGACTCCAGCGTCCGGAGCGTTGGGAAAGGCTTCGCGGTAGTGCGGCAGGGCCCAGTTCCAGAAACCCCGGCCGCGGCCGACATGATTTTCCCACAGGCGTGACTGGGATTCGTGGATGCCGAGTGAGACGGCGTCGCCGGCCGGGGTTCGCTCGAGGTTGGCCGGCAGTCCCTGCTCGTAGAGGCCATGGCCGGTCTCGTGCAGGATGCCGAAAACGGCGGGTCTGAAATCGCGGGTGTCGTAGCGCCAGGTCATTCGCACGTCGCCGGTCGCGATGCCGACACAGAAGGGATGGGTGGATTCGTCCAACCGACCGGCATCGAAATCGAAACCGATCTTCTCGGCGAGGAAACGGCCGAAGCTCCGCTGGCGATCGGGCGGGAAGTCGCTGGTGGCCGGCGATTCGTCGACCTCGATCCCACTCTCCGCGACCGAGTGGACCAGCGGGATCAGCGCTTCTCGAAGCTCGTGGAACAGCGGCACGAGATCAGCTTCTGAAATCCCGGGCTCGAAGCCGTGGAGCAGCGCGTCGTAGGCGTTGCCATCCGGCTCGATCGCCGCCGCCTGCTGCCTCTTGAGCTCGACCAGGTGTTCCAGTTGAGCCTCGAACAGGCTGAAATTGGCGGCTTCGCGGGCCCTCCGCCAGGCATCCAGACCGGTGACGCCGGCCTCGGCGATCGCTTGGGTCAGGGCTCGTGGCTCCTTCGATGCCCGGTCGACGTCATGCCGCGCGCAGCGAACCTGGGCGGCCAGCAGGCTGCCCTCAGGCGCCACCTCGGCACAGGCGTCGAGCACGTCGCGCAGCTCAGGCGAGGTCAGGGCCCGGTGCTTGAGACCGGCCAGCGTCGCCACCGCCTTGCCGCGGGACTCGACCCCGGCTCGCGGCATGTTGATTTCCTGATCCCACTCCAGCACGTCGCTGGCGGCGCTCAGATCACGGATCTCACCCCAAAGCTCGGCCAGACGACGTTCTAATGCGACTTTATCCATGAATGCATTGTAGCGGGTCGGCCCTGCAACCGCGAGTTGCGAGCCCCCTTCAGGGGGCTTCCCCTCGGTAGCACGGGCCTTCAGGCCCGTGCTCTATCAGTTCCAATAGCCCGAAAGCGTCCGCGGCGTCAGTCCCCGCTTATCGACGTCAACGTCGACCGAGCGCCAGGATTCGCCTCTCGACGGCGCCTTCGGGTAATAAGCGAGCAGGTACTGACTCCGCAACTCGTGCTCGATGTCCTCATAGACGTCGCCCAGGTGGTCGTACTCTTTGGCATAGAAGACCCGGCCGCCGGTGGCCTCGACCAGGCGGTTGACCCGCGAGGAGAAGGACCGCACGAGCAGACTCAAGCCCGCTTCCTTCTTGGGCTCCTTGCGCATCAGTATGAGGTAGATCGGTACCCCCATCTTCTTGGCCATCTTGAGCGACGAACCGAAGGGGAACTGATCATCCTCGTCCGAACCGTCAGAGAACACGATCAGCGCTTTACGACCGCGGACGCCCTGTAGCTGGACTAGAGAGAAAACGATCGATTCCCACAGCGCGGTGCGACCGTTGGCCTCGAGGTCGCCGATCGAATTGACGATGCGGTCGAGACTGCCGGTGGTCGAGCGCGCCAACCGGGGCTCGGAGTCGAAATCGACCACGAAGGCCCGATCCTGCTCGGTGAAGGTCGAGTGCAGGAAGTCGATCGCCGCGCTTTGCACCCTCGGCAGCTTGACGAACATGCTGGCTGAGGAATCGATCGCCATGCCCAGGGTCAAAGGCAGGTCCGAGGCGTCGGAGAACGTCGCAATATCCTGCCGGACGCCGTCCTCGCGGATCTGAAAATCCGTCTGGGCCAGGCCGCGCACCGGTCGGCCGCTTCGATCGGTGACGACCACGTAGAGCTCGACCAGATTGACCTCGACCCGCTCGCCGTGATCCGGGCCGTTCATGAACGCCACGTCTTCGGCCAGGGTGCCGTCATCGAGCAGCGCCACGACTCGAACGTAACCCATCGGCTTGTCCTCGGGAATCAACAGGCGCTGGCGGAAGGGGGCACCGTAGACGGTAGCGACTTGCTGGTTGTTCCAGAAAAACAGCACCCGGTCGAGACGCCGTTCGAGCGGTACCGAGACGTCCGCCTCGACCTCTACCCAACCGGTGCCGCGAAAACTTGTCGGGCGCACGATTTCAACCCCGAGACCGCCGCTACCGCCGTTGATCACCACCGAGTCGCGACCCAACTCGCCGTTCGAGGCGTCGTAGGCGACGACCGTCAGCTCCCGCCGGCGCGGGGTGCGGCCGAGGTCGAGGCGAGCGGCGAAGGGTAGCTTGTCTTTCGACGCTACTTCGCGCTCATCGAGCAGGAAGTCGACCCTGGCGACTCGCGAATCGTAGACCTCGGTTTCAAATTTCACCCGCCCGCGTAGAAGCTCCTTGTCCGGCGGCAGGATTTCGACCACCGCCGGCGCCGGCAGCAGTTCGGAGTCGTCGCCAAAGTCTCCCCTGACGACCGTCGCTCGTCGTCCACCCCACCGTCCGCTGGTGAGATCTTCGATCAGCACCGCGACTTCGGTGGCATCCGCCGGCAGGTCGAGCGATGAGTTATAGCGCCATTCCTCGAGCTGCCCCAGGTTCTCGGCGCGCACCACCTCGCGCGCGAGCCGCGGCTCTCGTCCGGTGCCGGCCACCGCCAGGGTCACCCGAAAGACGGCCTGGTCGAGATCTCTGCGGGGTCCATCGTCGGACGCCGTGGCGAGCTCGCGCAACTCGAGCCGGGTTTCGAGCTCAGCGGTCGCGTCGGCCTGACCGGAGTCCGCGGCCTCGGCCGTCTCGTCGCCCAGTTTGAGCACCGCGGCGACGTCGAAGCCGCCGTCGTCTTCGATACCGGCCAGAAGGCGTCCGAGCCTGACTTCGGCGACGTGGTCGGGAATACCGGGACTGATCCACCGGCTGGCCCGGACGGTGAGGCCCGAACGTTTGGCGCGTACGTCGAGCCGCTCGGCGCCGATGTCGAGCGCTAGCGACGAGCGGTAAGTGAGCTCGAAGCGGCCCGAGAGGCGGTTGACCACATCGCGCAGTGCCAGGTCGGTCGTGATCACCTCACCGCCCGAGGCTTCGGCGAATAGGGTCAGTGGCGCTCGCGGCTCGAGCAGGCTGGCGGCCGGGGCGCTCAGCGCCTCCTCCTCGTCGTTTCGCCGACCGAACAGCTGGCCGGGTCGCACCGTGATACCCGGTGCCGAGGTGGCACCGCCACGATCGGCGTCGACTTCGATCGGGGCGTACTCGAGCCCGGCGGCATCGGCACCGGTGGCGGTGATCGCGACCGGCATCACCGTCCAGCCGAGGGCCGCCATCGTCTGGGCCAGTCGTCGCGTGGGTCCGTCGAGGGTCTCGAGCCGGGAAACGCGGGGCAGCACCGCGCGGGTGGCCTGTGCCTCCAGTGCCTGTAAGTAAAAGCCGACAGGGTCGAGATCGAAACCGTCCACAACCCAGATCAGCAGCGCCGGCCCTTCGCGATCAGGACTTTCTTCGTGTCGGGGTTCACTGGCCCAATGGATCAACTGGTTCTGGCGTTCTCGGATCAGCTCGATCTCTTCTTCGATGCCCGCGCTGACGATGTCCGCGATCTCCTCGGGGCCCGGCGCCGTCGACGGTGGCGCGGTCAGCCGCAGCTCGCGCAGGACCCGCTGGCGGATCTCGAGAATTCGCCGTTCGCCAGAGTCGGTCAGCGCCGAGCGCGACAAGGTTTCCTGGATGACGAATTCGTCGCGTGAGGCGAGCTGGAGCTCCGGCACATCGGTGGCCATGACGATTTCCACTTCGCCGAGGTCGATCAACTGTCGCGAGAGTCCGGCCAGCCCGGAGGCGGCGCGTTTCAGAGTGCCGCTCGACGACAGGGCCGGGTCAAGATAGATCACGACTCTTGCCGGTGCGGCACTCGGCTTGAGTCCGGAAAGTGGCAACAGATTGTCGCCCTCGCGGATCTCGAGATCGCCGGTGCCGAGATCGTCCGGGACCTGGCCGCGGGAGTCCAGGATTTCGACCGATAGGCGCACCTGGTCGGTCTGAGCCTCGGCGTGCGCGCCGACACCGACCAGCAAGAGTGCCAAAAAGGCTCCTCCAACGACGCGCTGGATGTACTGGATCTCCACTACTCTTATCTCCCTGCACTCCTTACGGAGCGTTTCAGCATCGGGTTTGCCGGCTTGGCCAGCTGTTGAGTCGTCCGACCCAATCCTTTAGCAAACCCCTTGCCACCCCCGCCCCAAGAAAGCCAAGCCTGGCGGCTTGGCTTCATTGGCCCAACCCCTCCTTTGTCGTTTCCGTCCGGAGGAACCGGACGGAAACGACGGCTTAGCCTGATCGTCCAAACAGCTCTTTCGAAGAGGGACCGAAGAGTGGTTTTGGGATAGCTGACTTTCCAGCCTCGTCTATAGCCTCCTCTTGAGCAGTGTCAGGGCCAGCATCGCCAGAGCCGACGCCAGGAATATCAGGCCCCGCGGCTCCAGGGTCGGTATGTCGACAGGTAGGACCGGCCCCGGGAGCGGCCGGATCATTAAAGCTCGATGATCGTCGAAGATCGGATCTGGACTCTCGAAGACGCTTTCCCATTCGCCATCCGCGCGATCGTCGCGGAAGAAGACGTTGACCGGCTCCGTCTCCTTGCTCTGGTCGGCACAGATGAAGAAGAACTGGTCGGTCCTGGCATCCCAGCGGACGCCGATATAGGAGCGCCCGATCGGGATCGGCAAATCGGCGACGCCGACTTCGAAGAAAGATTCGGCAACTCCCTCGGGGATGACTTCGGCGTCTGCCGGGAAGACCGCGTAGGGCGCGGCCGCCGGAATCAGCCGGCCTTCGTTCTCCGGATCTTCGACTCGGCGATAGAACACGACCTCAAAATCGATCGTCTGGTCCTGCCGAGTGCGCAGCCAGCAGACGCATACCGAGCGCAACCGGCGGCTGGGAAACTGATCGGCGTCGAACTCCTGCACGTACTCGCCCTCGATCACGCTCGGCACCCAGCCGTAGCCGCTCTCGGCCGAGCCGTCGTCGAGCACGACGCCGTCAGCGCATTCGTTGGCTTCCTCGCCTCCCCCCTTCGCCGGTTGGCCGGCGAGCTCTAGCACCGAGGGGGCCGCGGGCTGGGCGGTCGCCGCGGGCGGAAAACATAAAACCAGGGCCAGGGGCACCAGAAACAGGCGGCTGTGGGGGGCTTGGCAGCTCATCGAGTAGTCCTTTCGACGGCTGACTCTACCCGCACTCGGAGATTTTTTCGCTCCCGAGCTGCAGAACGGGAGCACTTTTTACGTCCTTTATTGGGTGAGTTGATCGCACACCGAAATCGACCTGGAGGAATCTGAAGTGTGGAGCCGAATCAAAGACATCCTTTCGCGCCGCGTCGCTACCCGTGCCCGTCGTCACCGTGTCCGTCGTCAGTCGGCCGAAGATCGCCTGAGTGCCGCCGAGCGTGATCTAGCGCGCGGTCGCCGCGACCGAGCCGCTCGTCAAGCCCTGGAGCTGGCCGCCGAGCACCCGCGCGATCTCGCCCGAATGAACCGCATCGGCGACTTGCTGATGCGCGCCGATCAGATCAAGCCCGGCCTCGCGCTCTTCGAGCGCGTCGGCCGGGCCTACGCCGACGACGGTTTCTGGGCCAAGGCGATCGCCATCTACAAGAAGATTCTGCGCCACGATCCGTGGCGCTCCGATATCCAGGCACAGCTCGCCTTCCTTTATCAGCGGAGCGGTCTACCGACCGGAGGGATTGGTTGAAGCAGAGGGAGAGTCGATGGCTGCAAAGCACGATCAGTTCATGAAGGAGCTGCTTGCCAGATTTCCGGATCAGTTTCTAAGGCTCGCGGCACCCAGAATTGCTGAAAGCATCGATCTAGGCGCGATCGCATTCGAGCCCGAAGAGCACTATCCGGGTGGCCCGACAGGGCGTGAACGACGCCCTGACCTGGTGGCCAAGGTGCCGACATTGCCGCAGGCTGAGGGAACAGGAGGCGCTTTGGGCGAAGTCTTGCTTCACGCCGAGATAGAGCTTCAGTATCGGTCAAGGATGGAACCAAGACTACTGAGCTATAACCGTGGCCTGAGCCTGAAGTACACGGTACCGGTCCATACGCTCGTCCTGTACCTGCGCGGTGGGCCGCCCGGGCCGCAAGAGAACGTCTACGAGGAACGTTCTTTGGGCGAGATCATGACGGCCTTTCGCTACTACAGTCTGGGTCTCTCGCGGGCTCCGGCACCGGAGTACCTGGAACGCCCGGAACCCTTGGCATGGGCTTTGGCGGCGTTGATGCGGCCCGCCCGTGGTCAGAGTCGTCCACAGCTCGGCCTGGCCTGTGTCCGTCGGATCGCGGGTGCAGAGGACCTGGCTCGCAGCGACCGCGGACTGCTGTTCGAATGCGTGATGAGGTACGCGAATCTCCAGGCCCTGGAAGCTTCGGAGTTCGATATGATTCTGGACGAGGTTGACGAAGAGGAGATTCGAGAAATGACGACAACCATGGTGGAATGGTGGCGGAAACAAGGTCGGACAGAAGGCCAACGAGATCTGGTGCTCCGCCTCCTCAAGGAGCGTTTTGGTAGCCTCTCGGCAGAGGCACGCCGCAAAGTCTCGGCAATCGAATCAGCTGATGAGCTGACCCGACTGGCGACTCAAACGCTGCACGTGCAATCGCTGGAAGAGCTCGGCCTCGCCTGAGACAACGGCGGCGCCCTTTGAGCCAGGCGCCGCCGGGGTCACCGCGCGTTCCATAGTCGGGCCCTAGCGCCCGGTTCTAGGATTACGCCCTGATGTAGACGCCGAGAGCATCTATCTCGGCGCCAGCGCGTCCGAAGATCCCGACGATCTGATAACCGTCAGGACATTGATAGCTGAACGGTTTGGAGGAGGAGGTTGCCTTGCCGAAGACCTCCGACTCCACACCGTTTCGGGTGACGAACTGAAGGGAGAAAACGCGGACGGAGTTGTGATCGCCGATGAAGCCTTTGATCTCAGTCAGATAATCATCGCTCTGGATATTGAACGTCCAGGGATCTCCTCCGTCACCTCCGTATTCTTGGGACGATTGTGTCTCACCCGCGTCGTCTTTCCAGATCAACTCGAGTTGGTTGATTCGGCTGCCGCTCCTACCCTGGAGAGTATTGATTTTCCAAGGGCCCCGCCGGGTCGGTGGATGGGCGTCGAAGGCTTGACCTCCGAGGCCGCCTGAAGGTCCGAGTTGAACCCATGGGAACTGGAGTGTTTCGGGTGCGTCTTTCATGATGTTGACTCCTTTGGTTTCATTGGTTTGCCCTGCAGGGGTTGATGCTGGTCGAAACCGCAAAAGGCGTGCCAGCCCAGAGGTGCCCGAAAACCTCGAGAATCGTCCGATCTCGACGGTCTTCGGAGTGTTGAGAGTGTCCAACGGTGACTGACGGTGTCCAGGGCCTGGCGGTGTCCAAGGCCATAGCTCAGGACACTGCTAGACTCTGGACAATGGCGGAAGACCTTCCCCGCGAAGACAGCTTCGCCGATTGGCAAGCCCATTTGGAGACCGACACCCGCGGGCGATCCGAGCACCGGCAGGGATTGCCGGCGGTCGTGGTCCCGGGGCTCACCCTGCTTTGTCATCCGGATCCCAAGCGGGTCGGGGAGGTGGCCGCGTTGCCTTCGCTGGGAAAAGGGCAGGAAGCTCTTCTTTCTCGCCACGAGCCGCATTTCGCCACTCCGGGCGCGGCACTCGGACGGCCGCTCGCCGACCCGCGGATCAGTCGCCGCCCATTGCGGTTGACGCCTCTTCCAGACGGCGGTGTGAGGCTCTCGAGCGCGGACAGCAGGACTCACCTCGAGGTCGAGGGTCGGCCTGTCGACGGTGTCCGCGAGATCTCCGCGGATAGGCTCGAGCGCGGGGTCCCGCTGTTGCTCGGCGAGAGGACCGCGCTCTTGCTTCACAACATGCAGCCGACGGTGATGCGACCGCGTGACTTCGGCCTGATCGGAGAAAGCCTGGCCATGGTCACGCTGCGGCGGGAGATCGAGCGGGTCGCCGACCTCGATTTGCCGGTGCTGTTGCGTGGTGAGTCCGGCACCGGCAAGGAATTAGTAGCCCGTGCTATCCAAAGAGCCGGCGCGCGACGGCGTCGACCGTTCCTGTCGATCAATATGGGAGCGGTGCCGGCGAGCTTGGCGGCGGCGGAGCTCTTCGGCGCCGCCAAAGGAGCATTTAGCGGCGCTGATCGTCGGCGTTCGGGCTATTTTCAGCAAGCCGACGGCGGCACCCTCTTTCTTGATGAGATCGGCGAGATGCCATTGGAGGTCCAGGTCCTACTCCTGCGCGCTCTCGAGACCGGTGAGATCCAACCGGTCGGCGACGCGGCCCTCCGCAGGGTCGAGGTACGGGTCTTGGCCGCCACCGACTCCGATCTCGAGCGGGCTATCGTCGAGGGCACTTTCAAGGCTCCACTACTCCACCGCCTGAGCGGTTATGAGATTGTCTTACCGCCTCTGAGGCGCCGACGGGACGATATCGGCCGGCTGTTTTTCCACTTCTTGCGTCAAGAGCTGCGCAAGATCGGCGCGGAAGATCGCCTGGCGGATCCCGGGCCCTACGGCCGTTCATGGGTGCCGGCGAATCTGGTCGCCCGGTTGGTAGCCTACCCTTGGCCAGGCAATGTGCGACAGCTGAGGAATGTCGCGCTCCAACTGGCGGTCGCCAGCCGTGGGTCCCCTCATCTATGTGTGCCGCCGAGAGTCCGGGATCTGTTTTCGGTACCGGATCCGGTCCCGGTCCCGCGGGCTGAGACGCCGCCCGAGCCGGCTTACCGCGAGCCCAGCGACATCAGTGAGGAGGAACTGCGGGAGATTCTGCGAGCCAACCGGTGGCGGCTGCAGCCGACCGCTCGCCAACTGGGCATCTCCCGTTCCTCACTCTATGCCCTGATCGAAGGCTCGTCACGGATCCGCAAGGCGCGAGACCTGAGCCGTGCCGAGATCGAAGATTGCTCCCGAGCGTGTGGCGGTCGGCTCGAACGCATGGTCGAGGTTTTCGAGGTCTCGAAGCAAGGCCTCAAGATGCGTATGAAGGAGCTCGGCCTGCGCTAACTATCGGATCACTTGCCTTGGCCCTCGACGATCAGCTCGGGATCGAGCTTGAAGTGAAACGCCTGGTCTTCCGAATCTAAAACCATCACGAGGTCAACCAAGACTTCGTATTTGGCGCCGCCACTCGGCGGTTCCAGGGTGGCCTCGACGCACCAGATATGGGTGAAGCTGTTGCCGTCCAGAGCCGGGACTGCTCCTCCCTCTTGCTCGGTGAACTCGACACCCCGCGGTACTTTGAGCCGTGGTGCGACGATCAGTTTGTCTCCCCCGCCGAGCAGGGATGACTCCGGGAGGTGGTCCGCGTCCATCAACTCATCCATCGCCGGTCGGGATTGGAACACCATCGCTTTCGGTTGGAAGCCGTTGCCCTCGTTGGAACAGATCAACAAACATAAGCGGATCTGTTCGTGAAATGGAACATCTACTCGCTGAAAGTTCGATAGGGAGCGTTGATCGTCGAACACCTGCCACGTCTCGCTGTTGTCGTCTTGATACTGAAGACCAAAATTCATGCGGCGGTGGCGACCGTCGTAGGGCAGCTGAAATGTGGTGGGATTCATCGCCAGCGCTAATCTTCCGATGTTCATAACCGTGTTGGGCGAATCTGACATCATGGTCTCCTTAGTTGCGATTGTCCTGTCCCCAGAGGAGCAGTGCAGGATTTGTTCCAGCAAATCCCGTGCTTCAACGGCCGGATGACGAGCGATCCGAGGGTGTCGACAGTGTCGGGTATGTATCGCGGTGTCCAGGTCGCGCGGGTGGAGCGAGCACGGGCGAGGATGTCTGAGCGCTCCGGCGAATCGTTATGACGTAAGCCGTTGATTAACTGCAATGTACAGCTCTCGCTGAGGGTCAGGCGAGTCACGCAGCGCCGCGCGCAGCCCACCCGCGTGACCCCAGCGTTTAGTCGGCGAGCGTTTGGGTGACAAGCAGGTGGTAGCCCACATCCCGGCGCAACTCGATGAGCTCCGGATCGCGACGGATTTCCGCTTCCGGGAAACCGGCTCGAAAGGCAGCTTCGAGGGCGAGTAAGGCTTGGTCTCGGAGGTCACAGATCTCGTAGATCTGAACCGCCCGCGCCAGTAGGTTCGCGTCCCGCGAGGGGAGCGATTCGACGGCGCCGATCAGGTCGAGGGCTTCCTGGCAATCGCCGCGTTTGGCAAGAAAGACCGCGAGGCGGCTGCGTAGAGTCGGGTCTTCGGACTCCGCGCCCATCTTCTCGCGCGCCAGCTGGATAGCGCGCTGATAGGCGATGACGGCGCGATCTCGGTTTTCTGGCGTCCAGCGGTAGGCGTCGGCCAGGTTGCCCCAGACGCGGTAGTCGTTGGCCCCGAGCTCGATCGCACTTTCAAACGCGCGCACCGCATCCCGGTAACGGCTCAAAGT
>JAAUXY010013136.1_pt1 | contig 17200 bp, 14 predicted proteins | sample 7278121 | NCBI WGS metagenome assembly JAAUXY01 (sample SAMN14350117, study PRJNA611818) | marine sediment metagenome | isolation source: surface marine sediment (1.8m) | place: French Polynesia: Moorea | collected 2018-08 | reverse complement strand
CGGCGAATGACCAGCCTGCCGGACGCGCCAGCGGCCAGAAAGCTCGGCCTGGTCATCGATCTGGACATCTGCGTCGGCTGCCATGCGTGTGCAGTTAACTGCAAGGAGTGGAACGCCGGCGGGCACAGCGCGCCGCTGACCGATTTCGAACCCTATGCCGCCGATCCGTCGGGAGTCTGGTTCAACCGCATCCACAGCTTCGAGGTGACCGACGGTGACGAAAACTGGTCGCGCACCGTCTACTTCCCCAAATCCTGCCTGCACTGCGATGACGCGCCGTGTGTGACCGTGTGCCCGACCGGCGCGTCCTACAAGCGGGCCGAAGACGGCATCGTGCTGGTCAACCCCGACACCTGCATCGGCTGCAAGCTGTGCTCTTGGGCGTGTCCTTACGGCGCGCGCGAATACGACGAGGACGCCGGCGTGATGAAGAAATGCACGTTGTGCGTCGACCGCATCTACAACGACACGCTTGCGCCCGAAAGCCGGGTCCCGGCCTGCGTTTCCACCTGTCCAGCCGGCGCGCGGCATTTCGGCGACCTTGCGGACCCGAACTCAGGCGTCTCCAAGCTGGTCGAGGCGCGCGGCGGCTATGCGCTGATGCCCGAGCAAGAGTGTCGGCCGGTCAACCGGTATCTGCCGCCGCGCCCGCGTCCGTCGGACAACCGGAGCGATCGTCCGGAGGCTGCCCCGGCGCCCGCGGCCGACGACGAGTGGGCCGGATTTCTCGCGCGCTGGATCGACCGCGCCTTGTCCCGGTAGACCCATGCACCCTGCGCGATCGCTCATCTTCCTCACCGTCGCGTCCGGCGCCGGCTACGGCATGATCGTCAGCCTGGCCGGCACCGCACTCCTGGGAGCGGCGCCGCGCGGGACGGGGTACGCGCTGGTCGCGTTCGGCTTGGCATTGGCTCTGGTGGTGTCCGGCCTGCTTGCGTCCATCTGGCATCTCGGCCATCCGGAGCGGGCCTGGCGGGCGCTCAGCCAGTGGCGCTCGTCCTGGCTGTCGCGCGAGGGCGTGGCGGCGCTGATCACCTTCGTGCCGGTCATGGCTTTTGCGGTCACCTGGCTCGTGCAAGGCCCGCATGCACCGGCCACCGTCACGCTCGGTCTCGTGTCGGCCGCCGGCGCGCTTGCGACCGTTTACTGCACCAGCATGATCTATGCCTCGCTGCGGCCGGTGGCTGCCTGGCACAACGGTTGGACCGTGTTGGGCTATTTGGTGTTCGCGGTGATGACCGGTGCTGTCCTGAATGCGGCGCTGCTCGCCAGCCTGGACCATCCCCTGTTCACTGGCGCCGCCATTGTCGCCGTTGCGCTGCTGGTCATCGGCAGTCTGGTCAAGCTCGCCTACTGGAAGCATTTTGCGGTCGTTGAGATGGAGTCTACGGTCGGTACGGCGACTGGCCTGGCTGCGCAAGGCACGGTCCGCGCTCTCGATCCGCCGCACACCGAGGACAACTACCTCCTGCGCGAGATGGGGTTCCGCATTGCCCGCAAGCACAGCCGGGTTCTGCGCCGCTATGCCATCACCCTCGGTTTTGCCGTGCCGCTGGTCCTGATCCTCGCCGGCCCAGCCGTGCCATCCGTGCTGGCCATTGCCTCTAGCTGGCTGGCCGTGCTCTCGGTCGGCGTCGGCATTGCGATCGAGCGTTGGCTGTTCTTCGCCGAGGCCAAGCACGCGGTCACGCTTTACTACGATCGGGCCTGAACGGATCGCGCGCCACGCCGCGGATGGAAATTTTTTGTTCAAATTGGACGCCTTTCTAGCAATTTTCGTAGCAATTCAACCGCCTTTGGAGTAAGGTTATTCCAACGTCCTTCAGGGGCGAGAAAAGAGAGGGGGAAGCACATAACTCTGTCCAGAAAAGGCACCCGGCGGCCGAACTCCTCAGCGGAGTAGTGGCCGCGGGGTTCCTTTTTTTTATGGGAGAGGGCAAATCCTGCCCCACGCGCGCGGCCGCGCGCGACGCGCTACCCCAATTCGTCAACCTGCGGTAAGCTTGTATACGCGCCGGACTGGTACCGCACACCGTCCGGGACAAGAAATAGGCATGGCCGTGGGGGTGATGGTGCAAGCGGGGTTGCGCACGGACAGGGAAGAGTTCGAAGAGGCGCTGCAGCGGATTACCATTTTTGGTGATCTGTCGCCGCACGTGATCGGCAACATCGCGCCTCGGTTTCATTGGCATCGCTACAAGGCCGACGAACACATCCTGTCCGAGGAGGATGAGGACGATCGGGTCTTCTTCATTCTCGAAGGGCGAGTCCGAGTGGTCAGCTACTCGCAGAGCGGCAAAGAGGTCATCTATCGCGACATGCTGAGTGGCGAGGTGTTCGGTGAGCTGGCGGCGATTGATGGAAAGCCGCGGTCGGCGAACGTGGTGGCGGTCACCGAAACCCTTGTGGCGACGCTTAGCGGCGAGGCTTTCCGCAGCCTGGTGTCCGAACACTCCGAGGTTGCCCAGGCGCTGTTGCGCAAGTGCAGTGGGCTGATCCGCGTGCTGACCGAGCGCGTGTTCGAGTTCAGCGCTCTGGCGGTTCGCAATCGGATCCATGCGGAGCTGCTTCGCCTGGCAGACCACCGGGATGCTCTGGCGAACACGGCCATCATTAAGCCGGCGCCCCGACACGCCGAAATCGCCAGCCGCGTCAGCACGCACCGTGAAGCGGTCACGCGCGAAATCAGCGCGTTGGCCAAAGCCGGCGTGCTGGAGAAACGCAACAGCGCACTTTTGGTCAACGATCTCGCCCGGCTGCGCGACTTGGTCGAGCACCCGCAGGACTCCTGAAGTTTCGTCCGGCCGCCCGCGAAGTCCGCGGATGTGACGGCTGCGGCGTGAGTGCGATCCGGCGGCCGATTTGCCCAAATGTGGTATTTATCACCGAGCCGGTCGAGCGATCCGCATAGTCTCCTGGCAACAAGCTTGCTGGGTGGAGACAAGCATGATGGTTCTGCAGCACGGGCCACAGGGCAGATTGCCGTCCTGGAGGGAGGGCGCGTCTGCCTGGATTGTTTCGGCAATTCTGATCGCCGGCTTGATAGTCGGCGCGCTTTTGGAAGAGCACGGTCGCTATTCCGTCGCCGCACAGGGCGGCTTGATTGCACCGGTCGCGACCGGCGTGATCGGCACGAAGTAGCCGTCACGACCCTGGTTTGACACGACGCATGCGCTGGTCTGGCGCCATGGCGTCCGTTGTCGCGTCCTGATCCCAATTGCAAAGAGGATTGCGTGCCGCTGGCGCGCCGCTATCATCGCGCACGGGTCGGAATGCGTCATCCAACGGAACGGTAATCGGCACGCGCGCAAGGAGAAAAATCATGCGTAGGGGAGCTGTTTTGGGCGGTCTGACGGCCGCGTTGGCCATCGCGGTCTTACCTGTCGACGCCTCAGCCCAATGGAAAGGCGCGCTGATCGGCGGTGGCGCGGGCGCAATGATCGGCGGCGCCGCGGGCGGCGGCGGAGGAGCGCTTCTCGGCGGCGCCTTGGGCGCCGGAACGGGCGCCCTGATCGAGAACGAAAAGAACAAGGGCGATCGCCGCAAGCGGGACCGAGAAGAGGCGGAACGGCGCAACGCCGAGCACCAGCAACAACTCCAGGCGCAGCAGCAGGAGATCGAGCAGCTCCGCCTGCAACAGCAGCAGCAGGCCGATCAGGCGATGCTCAGCCAGATTCAAGCCGAGCTTGTCGCGCTGGGCTACAATCCGGACAACACGACTGGCTCCTACACACCGGCTACCCAGCAGGCGATCGAGCACTATCAGTTCAACAACCTGATTCCGGTCAACGGCTTGCCGTCGCAGGAGCTGCTGCGCCATATGCAGATCACGCGTCAGCAGGTCGAGGACCCGGCCTACCGCGCACGTGTTCAGAGCATTGAGACCAACCTGACCGCGCTTAGCTACCGGAACGGCCCCAGCGACGGCACCTACACGGCGCAGACGCGCAGCGCGATCCAGAGCTACCAGATGGATCACGGCCTGCTTGCCGACGGTGTGCCGAGCGAGGAGCTGGAACGTCACATCGCCGAAACCGTCGCGGACACCGCGGGCGGTTACAAGCCCGGCACCGACCAGATGACCGATGCGGAATTGGTTCGCGAGATCCAGGTCAACCTCGCCGCGCTGGAATACGACCCCGGCCCGATCGACGGCCAGTTCGGCAATCGGACCTCTGCGGCGATCATGATGTATCAGGAGGAGCAGGGGCTGGTTCAGAGCGGCGTGCCCAGCATCGGTCTGCTGCAGCACATGGAGCGGGTCCGCGCGATGGACGAGGGCATGGCGATCAACACCTCTCTGGACACCAGTGACTGCCAGGATGGCGTCGCCAACATCGACGTCGGTGGTCAGACGGTGCAGCAGCAAGTGACCGTGTGCCGTCAGCCGGACGGGTCCCTGGTGACCATCACCCGCGGCGGCTGATCAGGTTCGCATCTGATCCAGAACCTACTCGGCAGCCGCGGGCGCCGCCTTGCGGCTGCCGATGCGGTCTACGGTCGACTGGATCACCACGTATAGCGATGGCGCGACCAAGGTGCCGAGCAGCGAGGCGGCGATCATGCCGCCGAACACCACCGCGCCCAGTGAGACGCGGCTGGCTGCGCCGGCCCCGGTCGCCAGCACCAGCGGTGTCACGCCCAGCACGAACGACAGGCCGGTCATCATCACCGCCCGAAACCGGAGCTTGGCGGCGTCCAGACCGGCATCCAGCGCCGACTTGCCCTGTGCGTGGAGCTGTTTGGCGAATTCAACGATCAGGATGGTGTTCTTGCTGGCCAGCCCGACCAGCATGACCAGCCCGATTTGTCCGTAGATGTCGTTCGCAAGGCCGAAAGCGAACTGTGCGGCCACCGCGCCGAACGCGGCGATTGGCACGGTCAGAATCACCGACACCGGGATCGTCCAGCTCTCGTACTGTGCCACCAGGAACAGATAGACGAACAAGAGCGCGAGACCGAGGATGATCGGCGCGAGGTTGCCGGCCTCGATTTCCTGCAGCGACACGCCGCTCCATTCGAACGCCATGCCCGGCGGCAGGGTTTTGGCCGACACCGACTCCATGGCGGCGATCGCGTCGCCGGAACTGAAGCCCGGTGCGGCGTTTCCGTTGACCTTGGCCGCGCGAAACAGGTTGTAGCGCGAGATCGTCTCCGGCCCCACGATCGGGCGCAGCCTCACAAGGGTGGATAGCGGCAGCATCGTGCCCTGCTCATTGCGCACGTAAAGGCGCAGAGCATCTTCGGGGTCGGTCCGAAAACGCTGATCGGCCTGCACATAGACCTGGAACACGCGGCCGAACTTGTTGAAGTCGTTGACGTAGATGGAGCCAAGATGAGCCTGCAGCGCGTTGAACACCTCATCCAGAGGCACCCCGAGGGTCTTGGCCTTCTGCCGATCGATTTCGATGAAAATCTGCGGGGTGTCGGCCTGATAGGTGCTGTAGACGCCGCTCAGTTCCGGCGACTGGTTGGAAGCGAACACGAGGCCACGCATCGCCGCAGCCAGCTCTTGCGGGCTGCGTCCGGCGGTGTCCTGCAGTTGGTATTCAAACCCGCCGACCGTACCCAGGCCCTGAATTGGCGGCGGATTGAAGGCAAAGACGTTCGCCTCCCGCAACGCGACCAACTGAGGTTGCACCCGGTCCAGGATTCCCTGGATCGACAAGTCCGGGGTCGTCCGCTCCTCCCACGGCGCCAGAATGGCGACCGCAAAGCCGTTATTGCTGGCATTGCTGCCCGACAGAATGCTGAAGCCGCCGATTTCGACCACGTGGTCGATGCCCGGGGTTTCGCGCAGGATTTCCGTCGCCCGCGCCAACGTCGCTTCGGTCCGCGGCAGCGCAGCGCCGTCGGGAAGTTGTGCGTTGAGAAAGAAGTAGCCTTGGTCTTCCTGCGGCAGGAACGCGCTGGGCAGGTTCTGCTGACCCACCGCGGTTGCGGCAATCAACCCGGCAAAGGCGATGACCACCATCACCGCCCGGCGCAGCAATCCGGCGACGATCACGCCGTAGAGGTTCGATACGGCACGGAAGCCTGTCTCGAACCAGCGCAGCAGAAACCATGGGGCCGGCCGCTCCGGGCGCAGCAGTGCCGCGCACAGCGCTGGCGACAAGGTCAGCGCGTTCAGCGACGAGATCGCCACCGCACCGGTGATGGTGACTGCGAACTGCTTGTAGAGTTGGCCGCTGATCCCCGGTAGAAAGCCGACCGGCACGAATACGGCGAACAGCACGAGCGTGGTGGCGATCACCGGCCCAGTCACTTGCTGCATCGCCTTGATCGCGGCCTCGCGCGGCGCCAGTCCTTCCTCATCCATCAGACGCTGGGTGTTCTCGATCACCACGATCGCGTCATCGACCACCACGCCGATCGCCAGGACCAGGGCGAACAGTGTGATGGTGTTGATGGAGAACCCGAGCGCGGCGAGGATCGCCAGCGAACCGATCAGCGAGACCGGAATGGTCACCGCCGGCACGATTGTGGCCCGCCAATCGCCGAGGAACAGGTAGGTGATGAACACGACGAGCGCGACGGCGATCAGCAGGCTCTCAAAGACCTCCTGGATCGAGATCCGCACGAACCGGGTCGTGTCGTACAGAATCGCGTACTCGAGATCCGGCGGGAACCGTTCGGCCAGACCCGCCATCGTCGCCCGCACCAGATCAGCCGTTGCCAGCGCATTTGCGCCGGGCTGCTGGTAGATGCCGATGCTCGCGGCGGGCGCGCCGTTAAGCTTGGAGTAGTTGGTGTAGGTCTGCGCGCCCAACTCGACCCGTGCCACATCGCGCACCCGCAGCACACGGCCCGCGGTATCGGCGCGAATGATGACGTTCTCGAACTCCTCGACCGTGGCCAGCCGGCCCTTGGCTTGGAGCGCGTAAGTGAACTGCTGGTCGACCGGCGCCGGGGACTGCCCCACGCGTCCCGCGGCAATCTGGACGTTCTGCTCGCGCAGCGCGCCGATCACGTCTCCCGGCGTGACGCTCAAGCTGGTCATGCGGTCGGGATTGAGCCACAGGCGCATCCCGTAGACGCCGCTGCCGAAGATCTGTGCATCGCTGACGCCGGGCAGGCGCTTCAGCGCGTCGCGCAGGGCGATTTCGCCATAGCTGCTGAGGAACAAGTCGTCGTGCGTGGCTTCGGGAGAGAATAGGTTGATGAACATCAGGATGTTCGTGGACTTCTTCTCCGTGACCACGCCTTGGCGCCGCACCTCCTCGGGCAGTTGCGGCTCCGCGATCGCCACCCGGTTCTGCACGTTGACCTGTGCGATGTCCGGATCGGTCCCGACCCGGAACGTGACATTAATCGTCATCTGGCCAGTGTTGGTGCTGGTCGAGTCCATGTAGATCATGTCGTCGACCCCGTTGACCCGCTGCTCGATCGGCGTGGTCACCGTCTGCTCGACCACCTCGGCCGACGCCCCGGGATAGGTGGTCGTGATCTGCACCACTGGCGGCGTGATCTCGGGAAATTGGGCGAACGGCAGTCCGGCAAGCGACAGCAGCCCCGCGATGACGATCACGATCGAGATCACCAGCGCGAATTTGGGCCGGTCGATGAAGAACGCGCTAAACACGGTTTAGGACGTCTCCGAGCCTTCCACCGGCAAGGCGGGCACCCGCTCGACCGGCGCCACGGTCATGCCGGGCCGCACCTTCTGGATACCCTGGTAGATCACGCGCTCGCCTTCGGCCAGGCCTTCCTCCACCACCCAGAAGATCCCTTTGCGCTGGCCGAGGTCGACCGGTCTCGGCTCGACCGTGTCCGCCTGATCGACCACCAGCACGAACCGGCCGGTCTGATCCTCCTGCACGGCCGCTTGCGGGATCACCAGCGCGTCCTCCGCTTCGCCGACCTCCAGGATGATGTTCACGTATTGCCCCGGCACCAGGAAGCCGTCCGGATTGGGGAACACTGCGCGCGCCGACTGTGAGCCGGTTCGCTCGTCGACGCCGACATCCACGAAGTCGATCTCGCCGTAGTGCTCGTAGATCTCGCCATCGGGCAGCAGCAGTTTTGGCCGGATCTCCGGAAAGGCGTCGCCCATCTCCTTTTCCAGCTTGCGCACCCGCAGCAGGATCTCCTCGCGCACCGTCCAATAGACGTAGACCGGATCGATCGAAACGAGGCGCACCAATTCGCCGCTATCGGGACCGACCAAATCACCGAGGGAGTACTTCGATCGGCCGGCCCGCCCGGCGACCGGAGCCTTGATTTCGGTATAGGCCAAGTCGATTTTCGCCCGGCGCAGGGCCGCTTCGGCGGCCGCGACGTTCGCTATTGCGGCCAGCTCATCGGCTATATGGTCGTCCAGCCTGGCTTGGCTGACCGTGTCGGTCGCGCGCAATTTCCTGGTTCGGCCGATCGCAAGCTCGGCGCGGGTCAGCTCCGCCTTCGCGCGCGCCAGTTCGGACTCCGCTCGCGCCACCTCGGCTTCATAAGGGGCCTGGTCGAGCAGGAACAGAACCTGGTCCTTCTGGACCGGCTCGCCTTCATTGTAGTTCCGGACGGCGATGAAGCCCTGGACTCGCGCGCGGACGGCCACGTCCTCCACCGCGACCACCTGGGCGACGTGATCGACCCGCCGCACGATCGCGGTCTTGGTCACCGGCGTCACGGTGACCGGCACCGGCGGTGGCGCGGCGGGCTCACTGGTCTGTTGCTCACCGCACGCGCTGAGGACGAGGGAAACCGCAACCGAGCCGGCAACCAGAAATCGCTGCATCATCGATCCTTCCGTGCGGGCGCGCCGCGCCGCAGCAAAGCATAATGGGCCCCGATCGTCAGACGGCAACGGGCAGCTTGCATGGGGGCGTCTTGAACGCAAGGCCGAGCGCCAGCGAATGTGCACAATTTTTGCAGTGGGTCCTACCGCAGCTAGGCTTGCGCTGGTCAGGCTATCGCAAGGTGCGCGGCACCGTCTGCAAGCGACTACGTCGTCGCATGCGCGCGCTCGGCGTGGCGGATTTCGCCGCTTACCACGCCTATATCGAGGCGCATCCGGACGAACAGGAGCCGTTGCAGGCCGCCTGCCGCATACCGATCTCGCGATTCTGGCGCGGCAAACGAACATTCGAACGGCTGCGGACGCACGTGCTGCCCGACCTGTCGCGGCGCGCCCGCGAAGATGGCCGACGCGAGATCCGCTGCTGGTCGGCCGGCTGCGCCTCGGGCGAGGAGCCGTACAGCCTGGCAATCCTATGGCGGTACCGCCTGTCCGCTGATTTCCCTGACATCACGCCGAGCATCGAGGCGAGCGATGCAGAGCCGACGATGATCCGCCGGGCGCAGGCCGGCCTCTACCAGGCCGGATCGCTCCGCGATTTGCCGGACGATCTGCGCAGCCAGGCCTTCGAGGAGACCGACGGGCGATTCGCCTTGCGGGCCGAGATCAAAGCCATGGTGGCGCTGCGCACCGAGGACATTCGCAAGACCCTTCCCGACGGTCCCTATGATCTGATCCTGTGCCGCAATCTCGTGTTCACCTACTTCGACGACGCCGGCCAGCGCACCGTTCTGGAGGCGCTGGCTGGATGCCTGCGTCCCGGCGGCTATCTGGTGGTCGGCAGCCATGAACACCCGCCCGTGGCCGACTCTGGGGCCAGATGGGTGGCGGAGGCGCCGTCGGTTTTTCGCAAGAGCGAGGCCGCCGGTGCTCAGTACGGCGAGACGTCCAAGTCTTCGTTGGACCGGACCAAGGTGTAGATGTTGTGCTCGCCGAACCCCTTGATGTCGACCGAACCGCGTTCGGCGATCTCGAAGTCCTGCCGGATCAGTTTGTACATCTCTTCCGACATGGTGATATCCATCGGCTCGGACATCTCTTCCATGCGCGCCGCCATGTTCACGCCCGGCCCGAAGATGTCGTAGACGTATTTGTGGATGCCGACGATGGAGCCGATCACCGGCCCGGCCGCAATGCCGATGCGGCACTTCCACTTCTTGGCCCGGGTGCGGTTGCGCTGCTTGATGTAGCGGCGGAACAGCAGAGCCACCTTGGCGATGTTCTGCGCATGGTCAGGGCTCGGTTCGGGGATGCCCGACACCGCCATGTAGGCATCGCCCATTGTCTTGATCCGTTCGCATCCGAACTGTTCGGTGATGCGATCGAACGCAGTGAAGATGTCGTTCAGCTCGGACACCAGGGACATCGGGTCGGTCGACATCGACATCTCGGTGAACCCGACGAAGTCGAGCATGACGACGGAGGCATGGTCGTAACGCTGCGGCGTGGTGACGCCGAACGACTTGAGCTCCTCGTACACCGTCTTGGGCATGATGTTCAGCAGCAAGCGTTCGGCGCGTTCCTTCTCGCGACGCAGGTCCCGGGCGTGTTTCTCCACCATCTTCGAGTACGACTCGATCATGTACTCGAGTTCCTTGATCTTGGAGACGTTGTGGCACTCGACCAGGACCACCTCTCCTTCGGGAACCGGGTGCCGGGAGAATTGGATCGACAGGGACACCATGCGGCGTTTGACCTTCACTTCCATCTCGCGGGTGATCACCTCGTCCGCGGCGAACGCCTCGGCGTCGGGAAGCTCGATCAACTGGTCGATGGTGGCGTTGGCGGCCATCATCGGAAACACATCCGCGAAGCGGCGGTTGTGGAACAGAATCGCGCCGGTGTTGGCGTCGACGAACGCTAGGCCGACCCCCACAGAATCGAGCAACGCCTTTTGGAACGCCGCCCAATCGAGAAACCCTCCGGTCAGGGAAGACCCATCATTCGGCGCGGCGGCATTCGCTGTGGATTCGGCTTCGGCGGTCATGGCACGGTCACGATCAGCGGTTTGCGCTCGGTGATCTGGCGCACCACCATTTCCACGTCTTCTTCGGCCATTCCCGACTCCTCCAGCGTCTGCTGGAAGATCGTTGCCATCTCGTTGAACGCCGCCCCGGTGATCGCGAGGTTGGCGTGCAGCTGGCGCAGCATATCGTCGGTATAGCTGGCCGGGCCGCCCATCAAGGAGGCCACGAACTTGGTCTGATGGTCGATCAGCCGACGCATGTCGACGTCTTCGAAGTAGTCGGCGAGGATGTCGGAATCGAGCACGTGGTCGTAGAACCGCATCACGATGTGATGCACCGTACCGAAGCCGCCATAGCGCTCATACAGGGTCTGCGCCATTGCTTCCCCCGACACCTCCCGCCCTGCCTGGGCCTTACCGATCCTTATCGCAGGGCCTGATTTGCAAGCCTAGCCCTTATAGACGTGGCTTTCCAGCAACCGAAACGAGAGAACTCGTTCCCACGATGAAGGATGTGCATGTTCTAGCCAGAGGTTTTGCCTGCCGGTGTGAGTTCTCGCACACGGTCGATGACCGGACGTTCGCCGGTTCCCGCCCCGCCATTGTTGTGGGTTTGCCTTGCAATCACTCCCGGTGGCGGGACAATTGGTCTCGGATTTCTTGAAAAGCGGAGGGCCGTGATGACGACTCGAGGCTTTGCGCTGGCCCTGACCGTCTTGTGGGGGGCTGCGGCACTTGCTGGCCCGGCTTCGGCCGAGCCGACCGCGGTGTTCGAGGCCGCATCGGACGCCACTTTCTCCCGTCCGCACGATCTGGTGCTGTCGCCGGACGCGACCCGTCTCTACGTCTCCGATCTCGGCAACGACGCGATCAAGGTGCTCGATCCTCAAACCCTGGCCACCCTTGGCGTGATCGGCCAGGACGAGGTCGCAAGTCCGCACGATGTGGCGTTCGACGCGCAAGGCCGGCTGCTGGTCGCCGATACCGGTAACGACCGGATCGCGATCTACGAGGTCGCAGGCGACGGCGGCCGGCTGGTCGGTGAGATCGGCGGCCTGTCGAAGCCGGAGGGCGTGGTCGCCATGCCCGACGGAAAGGTCATTCTGACCAATGTCGGCTTCCACAATGTGCAGGTCTACATGGACGGCAAGCTGATGCTTGAGGCCGGCAGCTATGGCCGTGATTTCCAATCTTACGACCGCCCGCACGACGTCGATGTGGATCGCCAGGGCCGGATCTACGTCTCCGATCCCGGCAACAACCGCATTCAACGATTGGACCAGCGGCTGGAGCTGACCGTCTCGATCGGCGGCGAGAGCTATGACTTCTACGAGCCGAAATACTTCGCGATTCGCGAGGACGGCTGGCTGTTCGTTGCCGATGAGTACAACCACAAGATCAAGGTGCTGGACCCCGCGCTGAACCTTGTCTTCACCTTTGGCGAGGGCAAACCCGGGCTTGGTCCGAACCGGTTCAACTATCCCGAAGGCGTGGAGGTGTTGGGCGAGACCTTGTGGATCTCCGACACCCGAAACGGCCGCATCGTGCGCTACCGGGTCAGCGGGCTCGCGCCGGGCAGCGGCTGAGAAACGGCGGTCAACTCCCCACCTGCAGCGGATCGACCAGGCGGCGCAGCGCGGCCATCACGCTGAGCGCCGTGATCTTTCCGGTCCGCGGGTTCTCGTCCGACGGAACGTTCTCTATGGTCATCGAGAACCGCGCGCTGTCGGCTTCGACGGTGACGCTCTGCATGTTGCGGGTGACCGCGGGGTCGGCCCAGATTTCAAGCGTCGTGCGGTCCGGACCGATGCCGGCCAGGCTGAGCGCTGCGGCCACGTTTACGTTGGCCGGAAACCCGATCGCGCCTTCGCGCGCGGTGCCTTCGAACACCTTCGTCGCCTCGGTCAAGCCGGTCACATCGATGCCGTGCTGTTTGAGGTAAGGCGCGCCGGCCAAGCCCTTCGGCGGCTTGCGGGTGGTCAGGCGTACGCTTTCTATATGGCCTTCGGCGGCGGCACGTACGGCATCCAACCCGATCAGCGCCCCGGTCGGCACAATGATTCGCGCCCCGGTCTCGCGCGCGCGCTCCACCAGTTCCATCCGGTTCAGCAAGCGGCCCACGGTGACGGTCATCAGGATCTTGCCATGGTCGATCACGCTGTCGGCCAAAGCGTCGAACGCGGCGGCCGGCACGCATTCGACCACCACGTCCGCCCGCGGCGCGAGCTGGTCCAGCGGCAGCACCGGCACCGCTTGGTCGAGCTTGCCGACCCGCGTCTCGGCCTTTTCCACGTCTCGTGCGGACACCGCGGTCAGGCGCAGGCCGTCCACCCCGCCATCCAGCCAGCGCACGATCCGCCAGCCGATCGCCCCCAGCCCGGCCACCGCCACATCCACCTGAGTTCCCGTCATCGCCCTGTCTCCCTGCGGCTCATTTCTGCGGTTCGACTTCGGTTCAATTGCCACCCCGCGGGCCATGCACTAACCTGGAGTGAGGATGCAAATTGGGGGCGCAAGCCATCAACCGAACGTACGACCCATCCGACCAGGAGAGCTCTACAATGAAAAGATATCTACAGGGGATCGCCGTGGGCGCCACGGCGCTGATCGCCTTTACCGTGCTGCCGGGGGCGGCGCAGGCGCTGGACCTGCCGTGCCGCACGGCCAAGCTGATCGTGCCCTGGGGCGCCGGCGGCGGCACCGACGTGATCTTCCGAACCTTTGTTGAGGCGGTGAACAAGCACGGCGCCAAGCCGGAGCTGCAAGTGGTCAACATTCCCGGCCAGGGCGGCAACAAGGGCGCCAAGGAGGCGCGGGGCGCCAAGGCGGACGGGTGCACGCTGTTCGCCATGCACCAGAGCGCTTTGTCGAGTTATCTGAACGGCCGCGTCGACTTCACCTACAACGCCTTCGAGCCGGTGGTGCTGCTGACCCGCACGCCGGCGATCTTCGGCGCCAATCCCGACGTGCCGTACAACAATGTCGAAGAGCTGATCGCCTATGCCAAGGAGAACCCCGGCAAGATCAACGTCGGCGCGACGCTCGGCTCGACCAGTCATTTCGTATACCTGCTGCTGGCCGACGCGGCGAAGGTGGAGTTCAACTACGTCTCCTACGACGGCACCCGCCAGCGCATGACCGCGCTGCTGGCCAAGAACATCGACATGGGCGAGATCAATCTGGCCGCGGCGACCAAGTACATCACCAGCAAAGAACTGAAGGCGCTCGGCATCACCACGAAGGACCGCAACGACCAGATCGGCGACGTGCCGACCGTGCAGGAGCAAGGCATCGAGCTGATCTACGGCACCGACCGTGGCATCGTCGTGCCGAAGGGCACGCCGGTCGACGTGATCGACCACTACGCGGCGATCTTCAAGAAGGCGGCCGAGGACCCGGAGGTAGTGGCCGCGATGACCGGCAAGGGCACCTCGATCAACTATCTCGGCCCGACCGACTATACGATTTACCTGGACGAGACCTTCGCCAAGTGGAAGCGCATCGCGATGGACGTCGGCATGTTCAAGGGCCGCTGACCGCGCGTTCCGCCGAGGCACCGATTCCTCTGTCGCAGTACGCCCCTCTCAACCGGGCAAGCCCCGTCCTCCCCCGTCACCGGGGGAGGGCGCGGGTCTGCGACCGGACGCCGCGGATTACGGAGCTGCGCCGATGAGCCGGCTGAACCGGGACACCGTGGTCGCGCTCGCCCTGCTGGTGGGATGCGGGGCGTTCTGGGTCGAATCCTTCTCGATCCGCGAAACCAGCTACGGGCAGATCCAGTCCTGGGTCTGGCCGCAGGTGATCCTGGCCGTGCTCACCGTGATGGGCCTGGTCTTGCTCGGCCAATCGGTCCTGCAGCCCGCTGTGGAGCGCACCGCCGAAGCCGAGGCGAAGACAAAGCCCGGCCTGCTCGGCTGGCTCGACCGCTACCGCAACGCGCTGATCTGCTACGCCCTGTTCCTGGCTTTCCTGCTCAGCCTGCCGGTCCTCGGCATGCTGATCGGCGGGGCGCTGTTCGTGTTCGCGACATTGAGCGCGTTGGGCGCGCCGAGCCTGCGTCTCGTGCCGATGCATCTCGCGGTCGCGGTCGGCTCGGTCGGCGTGATGTGGGCGATCTTCACCTTCGGGCTTCGCGTGTTCCTGCCCGAAGGCATGATCCTGCAGTTCTGAAGCCGCGATGCTGATCGAAACCCTGCAAAGCTCGTTCGCCGAGGTCTTCCAGCTCTACACCCTGCTGCTGATGGTGGTCGGCGTGTCAGCCGGACTGATCGCGGGCGCGATCCCGGGCTTCACCATCACCATGGCGGTCGTGCTGACCCTGCCTTTCACCTTCGGCCTCAGCCCGGTCGAGGGCCTGGCCACCATGATCGGCGTGTTCGTCGGCGGGCTGTCCGGCGGCCTGATGTCCGGCATGCTGACCGGCATTCCGGGGACCCCGTCCTCGGTCGCGACCACCTTCGACGGGTTTCCGCTGGCCCGAAGCGGGCGCCCCGGCCTGGCCCTCGGCCTCGGCGTGTGGTCATCCTTCTTCGGCGGCATCGTCAGCGCGGTTATCCTGGTCACGCTCGCCCCACAGGTCGCGCGGGTCGGCCTGGAGTTCGGTCCGGTCGACTATTTCTCGCTGGTGCTGTTCGCGCTGACCGTCACCGCCAGCCTGTCCGGTGAGAACCTGACCAAGGGCATCATCGCCGGTCTGCTCGGCCTGCTGGTCGCCACCATCGGCGAGGACGAGATCAACGGCGTGGCCCGGTTCAACTTCGGCACCGAAGCGCTCAAGCAGGGCTTTTCGTTCCTGCCGGTCCTGGTTGGCCTGTTCGCATTCAGCCAGCTGCTCGGCGACGTACAGGACCGCGAGCGCGCCCGCGCACCGATGACCGACACGGATGCCAAGGCGGCGCGGGTCCAGCATCTGGCCGCCCTGCGGACTATCTTCAGCCGCTGGGGCAATCTGTTCCGCTCTTCGTTCATCGGCGTGTTCACCGGCATGCTGCCTGCGGCTGGCGGCTCGATCTCCAACATCCTGGCCTACGACCAGGCCAAGAAGGCCTCGCGCACGCCCGACGAGTTCGGCTCCGGCACGCCGGACGGCATCATCGCGCCTGAGGCCTCCAACAACGCGACCGCCGGCGGCGCGCTGATCACCATGATGGCGCTCGGCATTCCGGGCGACGTGGTGACCGCGGTGATGCTGGGCGCGCTGTTGATCCACAACGTGCAGCCGAGCCCGTCGTTCATCGCCGACAACGCGCAGCTCGCCTACGCGATCTTCATCGCGTTCTTCCTGGCCCACTTCATCATGATCGCGATGCAGGCGGTGTGCCTGCGCGCGTTCCTGAAGATCGTGCGCCTGCCGATGTACGTGCTGGCCTCGGTGATCCTGGCCTACACCGCGATCGGCGTGTTCGCGCTGAACAACGTGACCTTCGACATCTGGGCCATGTTCATCTTCGGCATCGTCGGCTACGTGCTGAAGACCCTCGGCTTCCCGCTCGCCCCGATGATTCTGGGCGTGGTGCTGGGCCACATCGCCGAGCTCAACCTGTCGCGCGCGGTGTCCAACAGCAACTTCGAGATCAGCCAGTTCGTCACCGAGCCGTGGTCGCTGTTCTTCCTGATCCTGGCCGGCTTCTCCATGGTGTTCCCGTGGTACCAGAAGTGGCGCGGCAAGAAGCCGTGGACGGTCTGGTTCCTGCCGGCGCTGTCGATCGGGCTCTCGCTGCCGCTGTTCATGATGGAGGGCTGGGTCCGCCCGCTGATCGCCGCCGTCCTGGTCGCCGCCGCCGCCTGGCTGTGCTGGCAGGGCATCAAGAACGGCCGCGCGCCCGAGCGCCCGGTGCCGGGATCGTAGGCGATAGGCGGGCGAACGCGCCGACGTGCACCGCGCCCACCAACCCGCCTATGATGCCTGCAACAGGGCTTGGCCCGCCCTTTAAGCAGTGCGGGACAGGCCCGATGACGGTGCCGGCGCATGTGCCCGTGCACGTGCCCGGCGACGGAGGAAACCGCCATGTTGAAGACCATCGATCCGCTGCTCGGCCCGGACCTGCTGCAGGTGCTGGCCGCCATGGGCCACGGCGATGACCTGCTTCTGGTCGATTCCAACTTTCCCGCCGATTCGGTCGCCCGCCACACGGTCAGCGGCCGGTTGATCCGCTTGGACGGCACCGGGGTGGTGCGCGCGGCCAAGGCCATCCTGTCGGTGTTCCCGCTCGACAGTTTCGTGGAGCCGGCGTGCTGGCGCATGGAGGTGGTCGGCGACCCGAACGCCTTTCCGGACGTCCAGCAGGAAGTCCAGGAGCTGATCGACCAAGCCGTGGAGCGCGGCTTCCCGCTGGCCCCGATCGAGCGCTTCGCGTTCTACGAGCGCGCGCAGAAGTGCTACGCCGTGGTCGCGACCACCGAACTGCGGCCCTATGGATGCTTCATCTTCAAGAAGGGCGTGG
>JAAUXY010015563.1_pt1 | contig 17210 bp, 14 predicted proteins | sample 7278121 | NCBI WGS metagenome assembly JAAUXY01 (sample SAMN14350117, study PRJNA611818) | marine sediment metagenome | isolation source: surface marine sediment (1.8m) | place: French Polynesia: Moorea | collected 2018-08 | reverse complement strand
GGCCGACGCGCTGCTCGAGGACCCGCTGAGCCGGCTGGCGCTGTCCAACAACGCGCACTGGCGCGCAGTGGCCGCAGTGCGCCCGCTGGCCCCGCGGCTGCTGGTCCTGGGCGGCGGCGGATACAATCCGTGGGCTACTGCCCGGTGCTGGACCGGGGTCTGGGCCGTTCTCAACGGTCTTGAGATCCCGCGTGGCCCCGCGCTGCCGCCGGCGGCCGAAAGCGTGCTGCGCGGCCTGTACTGGAACCGCAGTCAGGGGCGCAACCCGCCGGAGCATTGGTTCACCACCCTGGCCGATGATCCGCGCCCAGGCCCGATCCGCGATGAGGTGCGCGCCGCGGCGGCGGCGGTGGTGGCCTGACAGGCTGGACAGCCGCGCGCGGCCGGGCTATCGGTCGCGGCCATGGAACGCAAGCCCTCTCAGCCCGTGTTGTCGGCCTGGACCCGTTTCTGGCTGATCATCACGCTTCTGCTCGTGCTGTTGGCGGTCGGCCTGTCGCTGTGGCCGAGGGCGGCCAGCGCAGGCGAACTGCTCGCCTTCGAGACTGACAGGCTGACCATCGTCACCGGCGCGGGCGAGCATGGATTCACGGTCGAAATCGCCGACACACCCGCGCGTCAGGCCCAGGGCCTGATGTTCCGCCAGAGCCTGGCCGAGGACGCTGGCATGCTGTTCATCTATCCGCGTGCGCAGCCGGTCTCGATGTGGATGAAGAACACGTTGATCCCGCTGGACATGCTGTTCATCCGGGAGGACGGGCGGATCGAAAGCATCGCGCAGGACGCGGTGCCGCACGATCTGACGCCGATCCAGTCCGGCGGCCCGGTCCGGGCGGTCCTGGAGCTTCCCGCCGGCACCACCGCCCGCCTCGGCGTAAAACCCGGCGACCGGATCGTGCACAGCGTATTCGGAGGCTGACGGGCGTCGACTAGGGTGTGGCTTGGATCGTCTCGCGGATCCAGGCGATGTGACTGGGCACCCGCGTATAGAACAGGACATCGCCGTATTGCGGGGCGCGGACTTCGCCGTTCGTTGGCCAGTCGGTCCCGGAGTTGCTGATCCCGACCACGGCCCAAACCCCGTCGACCAGGGCAAAGGCCGGTCCGCCGCTGTCGCCCGGCCAAGGCGCCCCCTCCAGGCGCAGCGGCACTGGACTGGACGAGCCGAGCGGCGCCGGCCAGGTGAACTTGGGGTCCAGATGGCCGGCCAGCGCGTTGCGCACGTCGCTGCCGTCGTCGAAATCGAATGCGATCAGACCGCCTTCGTCCCGCCGGCCGCTGATTGGGTTGGCCGGGATGTCCCGATCCAGAACGTTTTCCGCCGCGCGCCGCACCGGTCGATGGTCCCAGCGCCGGTCGTCGACTTCGTCATTCGCGGCGGAGATCCCGTATCCGGCGATGAACAGCCGGGTGCCGACCTGGGGCATGCGGGCGGGCACCGGTGCCGGGCGCACCCCGAAGACCGGTTTGTTGAGCCGCAGCAAGGCGAGGTCGTTGGCGTTCGACAGCCAATCCTGTTCGCGGGTGACCGAGTCAGGATCGCGTGCGTGCGGCTTGTAGATGCCGGACAGGGGCGAGAAGGGGGTCACGATCTTCTCGACTTTGAAGGTCTCCTCCGAGCGCCGGGCATCGGGGCCGAACCGCACCACCACCCGCTTCAGAAACAACAGCGGCTTCTCCGGATCGATCACCACATGCGCGGCGGTCAGCACCCAGTTCGGCGCAATCAGCACGCCGCTGCCCAGCGCCGTGAAGCTCCGGCTTCCGTTGGTCGACCGCATCTCGCCGACCGCCGCGACCGGCGTGAAGTCCGGCTGCGTGGCGGTCCGCGTGGGCGGGGAAGGGGCGTTGGCCAACTCCACGTAGTCGTTCGCCGGCACGTCATGGCGCATGCCAATGGGGTAGGCCGGCAGCGTGGTCGCTGCCACGCCCGCCACAGCGGCAACGACGGTGTGTAGGAGCCTCCTCATGGGTTCTTCATCGCCAACGTCATGCCATCGCCGATCGGTACCATCGCGGTCGTGACCCTCCGATCCGTGCAGACATGCTCATTGAGCGCGCGCACACCTTCCGTGTCCGCGTCGGTGCGCGCGCGATCAATCACCGCACCGCCCCATAGCACGTTGTCGACGGCGATCAATCCGCCCGGTCTGATCAACTCCATGCACCGCTCGTAATAGCTGACATAGTTCTCCTTGTCGGCATCGATGAAGGCGAAGTCGAAGCTACCGGGCCCGTCGGTGTCCAACAGATCTGGCAACGTCTCCAGCGCCGGGCCGAGCCGCAGCGAGATCTTGTCGGTGAGCCCGGCCTTATCCCAGTACCGTAGCGCGATATCCGTATATTCCTTGCTAATGTCGCAGCATGTCAGCCGGCCTTTGGGCGGCAGGGTGGAGGCTATCACCAGGGCGCTGTAGCCGGTAAATGTGCCGACCTCAAGGCATCGCGTTGCACCGGTCAGCCGGATCAGCAGGCGCAGGAAAAGGCCTTGCTCCGGCGCGATCTGCATGCCCGCGTCAGGCAGGCGCGCCGTCTCCGCGCGCAGCCTGGCCAGCAACGGCGGTTCCGGCGGCGATACGGCCAGCAAATAGTTCACCAGCGCATCGCTCATCGACAGCGTGCGAGTGGACATCTTCGCCTCTATGTAGCTCTTCCGGCCTGATCCTGACCGCCGCGACGGCGGGGCTCAAGACCCCATTGCGGCGGCGTGTCGCAACCCATCAGCGTCACCATCGAGTTCACTGCGACTAGGATGGGACATCGCGTCTCGGATTTTTGCGCAGCGCGGACTTTCAGGGGGGCTAGATGGTCGACTTCGTCGTCACGACGTTTCGGGAAAACGTCGAGCTCGCCATCTTTCTGACCCTCGGGATCGGCTACGCGCTGGGCAAGCTGCGCATCGGCAAGTTCGAGCTGGGCTCGGTGGCGGGCGTTCTTCTGGCCGGAATCGTTGTCGGCCAGATGGATATTCAGATCTCGCCCCAGGTGAAGTTCGTCTTCTTCGTCCTGTTCCTGTTCGGGACTGGCTATGCGGTCGGGCCGGAATTCATTCGCGGCATCACCAAGGACGGGCTGCCGCAGGCGCTGTTTGCGCTGGTGATTTGCGCCCTGTGCATTGGTTCCACCTACGTTGCAGCCAAAGTCCAGGGCCTCGACATCGGGTTCGCGGCGGGATTGCATGCCGGGGCGCAAACGATCTCTGCGTCCCTCGGATTGGCAACCGGCGCGATCGAGAGTCTCGGGGTCCCGCCTGATCGAGCGAAGGAACTTCTGGGCCAGATCTCGGTCGCTTATGCGGTTTCCTACCTATGGGGCACGATCGGCTGCGCGCTCATTATAGCGTTCGTCGGTCCCAAGCTGCTGGGCATAAACCTTGCCGAAGAGTGCGCGCGGTACGAGCAGGAACTGGCCGGAGGGCGGATTGATACCACGGCCAGAACCGCTTGGCGCCGGATGGGGACGCGTGCCTATCGCCTGAGCGAAGGAGGTGACATCCCGCTCGGCATGACGGTTCGCGACACCGAGGCGGCCTTGCAAGAAGGCCGATTTGTCGTCCATTCCATCCGGCGGGACGGCAAGCTCATCGACTTCGACGAGGCCACGGTACTCCGGGCCGGCGACATCGTGGCCGTGTCGGCCAGACGCGAGGTGATGGTTGGCCTGCGCAACGCCGACGAAGTCGATGACCGCGAGATGCTGGAAAAGCCGGTCGAGAAAGTGGATGTCGTCCTGACCAGCAAAGCCATCGAGGACGCGACCCTGCTGGACATGAGCAAGCGGGAGCTCACTCGCGGCGTTTACCTGTCCAAACTCGTGCGCGGCGTGGACGAAGAGGAGCTGCCCCTCCAGCCGCTGACGACCTTGCATCGCGGGGATGTGGCAACGGTCATCGGTCCGCCCCATTACGTGCAGAAATTCGTCGACGAGGTGGGTTATGCCGACCGGCCGAGCGACGTCACGGACATGATCTGGGTCGGGATCGTGATCGCGATCGGCGGCCTAATCGGCGCGATCACGGTGCCCGTCGCGGGCCTGCCGATCACGCTCTCCACCTCGGGCGGCGCGCTGATCGCGGGAATCATTCTCGGCTGGCTGCGCAGCGTCTATCGCAAGTTCGGCCAGGTCGCCGGCGGCGCGCTCTGGATCATGAAGTCCGTCGGCCTCAACGTGTTTATCGCTGTGGTCGGCATCACATCCGGTCCCACGTTCATCGCCGGCCTCCAGGAAGCCGGTGTCGCCATTTTCTTGTGGGGCATCGTGGTGACGTCGGTTCCGATGCTGTTGGCGCCGCTGATCGGCAAGTACATATTCCGGTTCGATCCGGCGATCAATCTGGGCGTCTGCGCCGGCGCCCGCACCAGCGTCGCCGCACCGGCCATGCTTGCCGACGTGGCCAAAAGCAACGTCCCCATGCTCGGCTATGCGGTGCCGTTCGCGGTGACCAGCTGCGTGATGGCGCTCGGCGGCCTGATCCTGGTGTTCCTGTTGGCTTAGGCCCGGCAGACAACGCGACTTCGCTTACGTTCCCGACGCGGCTTCGCGCCAGAACCGCCTGGTGGTTTCGGTGACCCGACCCGGAAAGTCCTCGGCCGTCTCCTGCAGCGAAGCGTGCAGGGACATTGCTTGCTCTGCCAGTCCGCACAGACGCAAGGACTGCAGGATCCGGCTGAGCCGCAGATGATTGTGGTTGTTCGGCGCGAGCCACTGGGATGCGCGCGCATTGAAGTCCGCAGTCCGGGCAACGGAGGCTTCGCCGCGGATGAATCCGTAGAAGGCCAGCATGACGTCCAAGGAGCGCAGCATCCGCTCTTGCAGCTCCGGGTCCGCGGTGAAGGCTGCACGGTCCGCATCCGTCAGCAGCGGTGCGTCGGGATTGAATGCGCTGCGCGTCGGCAGCGGGAACAGCCACTGGACGAAATCGTGGGTGTATTCCAGCCGTGCCTGGTCCCAGGACCAGATGTCCTCAATCCGACGCCCGGCCACGTCGGGTCCGGTACCCCGGTAGAAGCGCAACAGGTCGGTGTCGGTTCGCTTGGGATCTGTCATCGCCAGGGCATCATAGTTGGAAGCCGACCCAGCTGTTTCCCCCTTCACGTGGTGGGGGAAAAAACGGAGCCCGCCGCCCTCGTCATCGCGAGCGTAGCGAAGCGATCCAGTCGGGCGGAATGACGTGTCCCATTCCCGATCGGAGTGCCTCGTGTCCCGCGAGCGAAGTCTGGATTGCTTCGCTTCGCTCGCAATGACCGCGTGCATGCGGCACCCAGCCTATCGCATGCAACGCCGGCTACGTGAGAGACCACGCCCGTTCGTGGCGCCGCGAGACGGCGGTGAAGACGATTGAGGGGAGGGGAGCGCCAAAGAAAAAGAGCCAGCCCGGTATCCGGACTGGCTCGAGGTATTCCCCTGCCTTGCTCCTTATGGGAATCAGAACGGTCAGAACTTGTACTTGCTCGAGAACTGGATACGCGTCGCCTCGCCGAACAGGCCGTCGGCGTCCTCGCGGAAGCCGTAGCCAAACTCGACGCCGGTATCGACCGCGGGGATCGGGCTCCAGATGAGGTTGGCGCGGGCGAAGACGGTCTTGTTGAGCTGATCGTCCGGCCGGAAGTCCTCGTTCTGGACTTCCACATAGCCGCCCATGAAGCTCGACCGCAGATTATCCAGCCACCAGTGCCGATAGGACCCGTAGCCGCCGAACGCCGTGATCGTCTCGAGCTCTCCATTGGCCGGGTTGACCTGCGCAGCGCCGGCTGCGGTGCCAAAACTGGCGCTAGCCACGTCCTGAATAAAGCGGCCGATGCCATCGCCGTAGTTCATTTCGAAGCGGAAATCGTCCTGCTGATCGCCCTGCTTGAGCCAAGGAATGAACAGCTTGCCGCTGACGTGGACGCCGTAGCCGAACACTTCCTCGTCTTCGGTGTCGGCGGGAATGTCGCGCAGCACGGTGGCCGCTTGCAGCACGCCCCAACCGGCGTTGTATTTTCCGCGCAGGATGAACTCCGGCACCTCGTTCTTCGGCTGGTTGCTGGCGCCGTTCTCGAGAACCTGCGATTCCGGGTTCTCCACGGCGAACGCGATGCTGGCGTTCGGATCGATCATGTCGAGCGGCTGGGTCCAGCGAAACTGGCCCTGACGGATGAAGGTCTGTGGGCCCGGGGTCCGGAAGTCGAGGGTCTCAGGATACGCCGTCGGGTTGGAATAAGTGGACCAGGTTTGTCCCGCCAACGCGTTGCCCATCTGGACGAACGCGTGGCGGAGTCGTAACAGCTCGGAGTTCGCGGTGAGTTCCGTGCCCTCGCCGCCCCCGCCAAAGAAGTCGCCTTCGATGAACCCGCGCACCAAGCCGATCTTCGTTCGACCGCGCACATCGAAGTTGAAGCGCGATTCACGGGCGTGGATGTTTACTTTGTCGCCGTCGCCGACCTGGCTGGTGCGCGTCGGAATGGCCGTCACATTGAACAGGTCTTCCGCACCCGCCCCAATGTCGTGGAACGAGTTGATGATATCGAGCTTGGTGAACCCGCCGACCTTAAAGGCAAAGCCTTTGCCGTCGGAGGTCGCACCTTCGGTGCCGGGAATCTGATAAGACCCCGGGAAGTGCCCGCGCTTGAGGAACAGATCCTCTTCCGTCTGCGCGCCCTGATGGGCAGCTGCCGGCTGCGCGCCGCTCTGCGGCGTTTGTCCACTCGGCGCCTGGCCGATGCCGGAGGGTGCGTAGCCCGCCGCGACCACGCCGCCCGGCGGCGGGGTCTGCTGATAGACTTCCAGATCCTGGATGCGCGCGCTGTTCGCCTTGACCTCGTCGACCAGGACGTTGTTCTGGTTCATCAGAGCTTCGTTCTGCTCCATCAGCGCCTGGTTGCGCTGCATCAGTTCCTGGTTCATCCGGATCAGATCTTCGATCGATGGATTGTCGGCCGCGGCTGGGACCGAGAACACAGTTGCCATCAGGACACAGGTCAGAGCACCAATTCGTCCGGCGCGACGGGTGCGTGTCCGAGCGGTTGTGTTGTGCTTACCCCCTAGCATGATGTCAGTCCTCTCGTCTCGTGTGCGGAAGCCTTGAAACCGCTCCGTTCCTGAGTTTCGAGGCCTCCCAAGCAAAGCTGGGTTCAACTGCGCGGCAACCCCGCGTCGAATTTGCTTTGACATCACGCTACGGGAAAGTCTGTTCGGCGAACCACCAAATCGCGCCAAATTGCTGCAAAATGGCCACATTGCCATAAAGTGTGCCATTTATAGCACGAAATTGCGACAGCCTGTCGCAGGCACGCCAGGTTGGTCGCGTCCGGGAATACGGCCGCGTCGGCAGAAGCTTGATCGATCCACGCAAAGCTGCACAGTGCACGGCTTCGACACCGCACCAAGGTTCGCCCATGCGCACGCCCTACAAGGCGATCCCGCTGCCGCCGCTCGATCCGGACATGGATGCCTCCGGCAACCACTATTGGAGCTATCACAGCCTGGAGGCGCTGCTCGCGTGCAAGCGACCGTTGACCGCCTCGCAAGACGAAGACCTGTTCATCGCGGTTCACCAGGTCTGCGAGCTTGCGTTTCACCAGATGATCATCGACTTGGGCCGGGTGCTTGCTGCGCTGCGTGAGGCGATGGGCACGCCAGGCGACGGGATCATCAGCGACTCGGACGAGGCAGTGTATTTCCTGCGGCGGGTCAACCAGCTCTGGCGGGTGCCCAACACGACGATGCCGATCCTGGGCGGTATGCGCGGGTTCGCGGAGTTCCGCACCAGCATCGGCCCGACCTCGGGCTTCCAGTCTTTCCAGTTCCGCCATCTGGAGATCATGAGCGGCATCGCCGACCGCTACTGGCGCGGCGGCACGGCGGACGCGGACGGCAACGTGCACATTGCCGAATCGGAGTTCGACCGGCGCTACGGCGATGACGTGGCGGCGTGGCTGGCAGACCACGCGACGCACAGCCTGCGCCATTACTATGAGCAACTGATCGAGCGCGCGCCGCTGGCGGACTTGAAGCGCCACACCGAGGCAGCACCGGTGCTCGAGCTGATGGCAGAATACGACCGCCAGCAGCTCCGCTTTCACCGCAGCCATCTGGAACTCGCCAGCAAGCAGCTCCACGTCGTCGGCGCCGATGTCGGCACCGGCGGCACTGCGTTCCGCGACTATCTGGCGAAATATGAGCGCGAGGTCGCGCCGCTGTTCCCGGAGTTGAGCAACGGCGCGGCGGGCTAGCCTTCAGATCAGCGCCGCACGAAGATGAAGTCGCCGCCTTCGTGGCCGGCCTTGCGAATGTCGGCGTATTCCGGCGTCTGGTCCGCGTTCAGCATCACCGGCCGGCGCAGTTTGGCGTACAGGTCCTGGCCGAGCAGAGCGCCCGGGTTTTCGGCCAGCGCGTCCAGGAACGCTTTGGCGAACACTGAATGGCCGCCCCCGCCGCCATCGACCACCGGTTCGACCCCGCCCGAGGTCAGTACGGTGCGCGCGCGCTTATCCGAGAAGCGCTTGAGCATGGCCGTCTCGCCGCCGGTCTTCAGCTTGATGTCGGCATCGCGCAGCAGAGTGCCGGAGTAGCAGCTGTCGACGACCAGCATCACGTGCTTGGCATCCAGGGTGCGGATGGCGCGGGTCAGGTCGTCATTGGCGATCCAGTTCGCCACGTTGTCGGACTCGGCGTCGACCGGCAGCCAATAGCCAGCCTGCGCCGCGTCGTCGAGGAACCCGTGGCCGGCGTAGTAGACCAGCAGGTTGTCCTGCGGTTGCAAGGAGGCGCGCAGCTTGGAGAACGCCTTCAGGATGTCATAGCGGGTTGCGTTCAGCAGAAGCTGGACCCGGAACCCGTAGAGCTCGCGCAAGGTCTTGGCGACGGTCCGCGCGTCGTTGATCGCGGTCTCCAAGCGGTTGAGCTGGGTGTAGTCGTTGTTGCCGATGACCAGCGCGTGGTAGCGGCCGAAGTCGACATCGAAGCTTTGCTTCTTCGGCGCCGGCGAGACCGCGGCGACTTGTGCTGGCGCAGTTTGTTGGGCTGGCGGCTGGTAGGCCGCGTCGACGGTGCCCTGCGCCGGGGCGCTCGACCCCGGCGGCTGATAGCCGGCGTCGACACCGCCGGCCCCGCTCGTCCCGCCGCCGGCCGGGGCGCCGCCGGGCGGCGCGTATCCGGGATCGACACCGCCGGACGGCAGGGTCTGCTCCACGCTGGCCAGCACGACTTCGGCCTGCTGGGTGGACACCGGTAGCGGCTGGCCGGCGGCCGCGATCTCGGCGGCAGATTCCGCTTCGGTGACGCTGCGCCAGGCGTTGATGCGGGCGTCGACCTCGGCCACCTCCTTGCCGTCGACCCGGCGCGCCACACGCGTGGCCGCGCGCTTGGCATCCTTGGCCAGCACGGAATCACGGCCCTTGGAGGACAGCCGATACCAGTAGAGGGCCTCCGCCTTGTCCTCCTTGACGCCAATTCCCTCTTCATAGAGTCGCGCCAAATTGAATTGGGCCAGCGCCCAGCCCTGTTCGGCGGCGCGGCGGTACCACTCGGCCGCGGTCTTCTGGTTTCGGCGCACGCCGAGCCCACGCTCGAAGGCATTGCCGAGATCGTTCTGGGCGCGCGCGAAGCCCATCTCCGCCGCCTTGGCGAAGAACGCGTTGGCGGTCTCGTGGTCGCGCTTCACCGTCTTGTCGCCGCGGGAATAGATCAGCCCGATCTTGTAGACCGACAGGGGGTACCCGTCGGCGGCCGACGGCTGATACCACCGCATGGCTTCGGCCAGATTGCGATCGACGCCGGTGCCGTCCAGGTACATCTCGGCCAGATGAGCCTGCGCGCTCACATCGCCGAGCGCCGCCCCGCGGCGATACCACTTCAGGGCCTCGGCATAGTTGCCCAGGTCGAACTGGTAGGTGCCGCCGATGTTCGAGTAGGCGATCAGGTAGCCGCTGTCCGCCGCGGAGAATAGATAGGGCATACCCTCGTCGCGGCGTTTGGCGAACAGCAGCACGCGCCCAAGCTGGAACTTGAAGCGCATCTCGTCCGGCCAACGTTGCACCGCGTCGCGGCAAGCCGGAATGGCACTGCGTGCGTCAATCAGATCCCATTGCACGCCATCCCCGACCTTCTGTGGGTCGGCCGGGTGCGCGGCCAGACGATCACACTCGTGAATCGGGGCGCGGGCTGCGCTGGCGGCATCGGGCCAGGCGGCCAGGGCAGCCAAGGAAATGAGGCCCAGCCTGGCTAGACTTGCGCGAAAATGCGCCATGCGTCGGCTCCTGCTGTCGGCGGTTCGGACGTCGATCGGGGGGCAGGGCGAGCTTACCAGCCGCCGCCACCGCCGCCGCCGCCACCGCCACCTCCGCCGCCGCCGCCGCCGCCGCCGTCGCCGCCGCCGTCACCGCCGCTGCCGCCGGCGCCACCTAGGTCGCCGCCGACGCCCGTTCGGTCGAAGCGGTTGCGTGCGCTTGCGTCCTTTCTAGCTTTGGCCGCGCGCTTGTTGTAGCCGACCTCGCGGTCCTTCTCGCCGGACTTGATGGTGATCAGCTGAGCCAGGACCGGACCGGCCGGACCGGTTGCCGTGGCGCCATCCGCCCAGTCGATTGCCGTCGCACTCGCCGGCGTGGCGAGCAAGCTGGCGGTGAGAACTGTCGCCAGCGCTGGCGTCTTGAATCCGATGGCCATGAGAGATTCCTCCTGTCGCGGATGCCGACTCTCTACCGCACGACTTACCGGCAATTCAGGTCCCCTGCCTGTGACATACTTCACACCCGCATGCAGCGCGTTCGTGCCATGACAGGGCGTGCGCTGTTCAATCGGAGTATAGCAGCGCGCCGCGCGCATTTCGCCTGCAACCGTTTTTGTGCGGCCTATTGCGCTCTCAGGAACTCCAGCAGCGCGCGCTGGGCCAACTCTGCGTTCTCCACCACGGGAGAGCTGAAGATTTCATGCACGTCCTGCCGCAGCACCAGCGAACGCGATCCCTTCCGGCCGGCCAGATACTTGCCGCAATGCCGGCCCGGCTCGTGATCGTACCAGGGATCGTCGCTGCCGATGATAGCGAGGACCGGGGTTTCTCCGTCCAAGCTAACCCCGTTGAAAGGGTCCGGGCCTTGGCAATGCCAACCCAGGATGACTGCGCCGGACACACCCGCCACGCCGCTGCGCGCAACAGCCGCACCGCCTTCGCTGAAGCCGACCAGATAGGTCCGGCGATGATCGATCCAGTCGAGCTCGCCGACCCGATCCAGCGCAAACTCGATCTCTTCGACGCGCTGCTGCTGCGCCTGCGGGAAGGCGGCCGTGGAGCGATCGCGTGTGTTGCAGTTCGAGCGCCGCTTGGTCCGTGCAAAGCTGTCCGGCATGAACACGGCATAGCCCGCGTCCATCAGGATCAACCGGATGTTCTCCGCCTCCAGGCTGAACCCGCTGCATCCGTGCAGGAAGATGACCGCCGGCACGCGCACGTCGGGCGACCGCCGGGTCAGCACGTCCTGAACCGCGGCTTCCCGCCACCGCCCGAGGACCACACGGTCCCCAGTGAATTGGGTCGGCAGGGCAACCCGAGCCTCGTCCCAGGTTCGCGCGATTTCGCTTGGCTCGTTGGCTCGTGCAACCGTCCCGCTGGCCAGCCACAGCGCCGCACAGAGCATCGCCGCAAGACCAAGCAGACGACGGCACGGGCGGTCGCCTTGCGCGGCGGGCTGCGGTAGCATCATGACGGCTCCGGTTCGCCGCAATCTGGCATCGCTCGGCGCGGGGCGGGGCCTGCCTTGCCGGTCCACGGTTGGAGGAGGGAGGTAGCTATGGAAACGCATTGCAGACTTTCGCTGGGACTGTTCGGTGTGTTGATCCTGTCGGCGCCGCCGGCGATGGCGGAGGCGCGGATGCTGCCGCCGGCCGTTGGCGCGAACTACGCGTTCGATTGCGCCACCCCAAGCGGGGAAAATTTCACTGAGTCTTACATGGTTCAAGAGGTCGATGGCGATTTAGTGACGATGGCCGTCAGCCGCGGCGACAAGAGCTATCGATACAGCAAGCCCTATTACCTTGCCGGCACCACCCTGAACGCCAGCCAAACTGTGGACGGCAGCACCTCGACCATGAGCCTGCCCAACATGAGCGCGATGGCGGATTTGGAGGTCGGCAAGAGCTTTTCGGCCTATGTCGACGAACGGCGCCCCTCCAAGTCTTATGAATGGAATTACACCGTCTCGATCACCGGCACCGACGTGCTGTACGTGCCTGATATCGGCGATGTCGAGGTCGTGGTGTTGAACGAGGATCGCTGGACCAATCTGTTCTCCTCCAAGATGGTCGCCCAGTACTCGCCGCAGCATCGTTTTCCGGTGTCCTGGTCGTACGCCGATTCCAATGGCCGCGGGGTCGAGTGCCTGATGCGCTCGGCCGAAGGATATGGCGCCGGCGCTCAGCTGGTCGCCGCCGCCCGCCCCGCAGCCCAGGCGCAAACGCAGGCGGCGCCGAAGCCGCGGACCCAGGCCTTTCAGCCGACCCCGCCGCCGGCCAATCTTCAGGTGCCGCCGCAACGCGTGCAGGCTCCCGCCCGTAGCCAATCGCAAACGCAGGCTCCGGCCCAGACTCAGGTCGCAGCAGCGCCTCCGGCGACGGCACGACCGACGCCCGGCCCGTCTTCCCGCAGCACCCAGGAGCGGTTGGCCAAGCTTCAGGAACTGCGCGACCTGGAATTGATTACCGCCGAGGAGTTCGAGCAACGGCGCAAGGAGATCCAGGCCGAACGCGACGAGAGCGGCATTCCGGGCGAGCTCGCCCGGGTGAACCGTCTCTATCAGCAGAACCAGCTGACCCGCGACGACTTCGTCCGGCGCCGGGCCGAGATTCTGGCAAAGATCGCGCCGGATCAGATGAGCCCAAAGAAAGCTCTGGTACTGCTCAACACATTGCTAGACCAGCAGCTCATCTCACCCAACGAGTTCGCCGGCAAGCGCGAGCTGATGCTGGACTCTTTGTAGACGGACCGGCCGCGGCGACGGCTCTGTTCTTCATTCGGATTTCGCGCTAGAAGCCGGTCTGTCGGGGCGTAGCGCAGCCTGGTAGCGCGCGGGCTTTGGGTGCCTGAGGTCGCCAGTTCGAATCTGGCCGCCCCGACCAGCCGCTTGCGCTCCCGGTATTTCAGCGCGATGTGATCGGCTGCGCCGACTGACCGTTGCCCCGGATCACGGCCGATGGACTTCCGCGCATCTGGCTGCGCTGCACGCCGAACAGACCCTTCGGCCGCTTGGTCTTGGCTCGAAACTCGATATGCATCGTATAGCCTTTGCCGTCTGCATCGTCCCGGTGAGCGTCCGGCGTGGCGATGGTGAGTTCGGCACGCTGCAAGTCGAGAAACCGCTTGGCCAGATAGAGTTCCATCGAAGTACTGGAAGGCGGAATCCAGCCCGCATCGCCGGCCCGGATCAGCGGTTCGCAGAGCGCGTCGCGCTCGACATCGTCCAATATGTGGTCGGGGCAGTCGATGTTGAGCCGGAGCCCGCATTCGGTCCGGTCGAGCGTGACCGCGACCACGGCGTCCGCTGCCGCGGACCGCACCGCGCGCCCGACCAGGCTGCGCATGATGTGCCCGAGACCGCGCGGATCGATCCGGATCCTGGCCGGGCCTGCGTAGTTCGCAAAGCTGAAGGCCACGCCGCGCGTGCGGGCAATCGCCGCCTGCCGCTCACAGACCGCGTGACACAGCCCCGAGAAATCAACCTCCTCCGGTTCCGCCAAAGCGGTGCCGGACTCGATCGCCGCCAATTCGGTAAAGCCGTCGCCGAGATCGAGCAGCGACTGCGCGTTGTTGGCAATGTAGCCGGCCAGGCTCTGGACAGATTCGGTTGTCGGCGCGTCGTCGGAGGCGAGCCCTCGTGCGATAAATGCGGCGAAGCTGAGCATCTCGTTCAAGGGTTCGCGCAGTTCATCTCCAAGCTGCGCCAGGGCCTGGGCGCTAAGCCGTTTGTGCGCGGTCAGCTTCCGGATGCGCTCCTTTAGCGGCGTTGTCGCGTGGCGGATTTCGGCCTGCAGGCGTCGTTCCAGCCGGCCGATCTCGGCTTCGAGCGCCGCGGTGTTCGAGCGATCCACCATCCCGGCCAGCAGCAATTTCGCGCCATCGCATGCGATCTCGGTCAGGCACACCTCGATCGGCAGCATCGCTCCGGACTTGTGACGCGCCAGGATTTGTCGCCGCCGTTCAGGATGTGCGGCCACAGCGTCGATGCCCGGCATGACGTCCCGTACCGAGCGCCCTCGCAACGCGCGGCGCGGATAGCCGAGCAGGCGTGCCGCTTCTTCGTTGAGATGGCCGCAGCTCTCGTCGTCATGGATCAGCAGGGCAGGCAGCGGCAATTGGTCGATCAGGTCGGCCACGGCCTGCCAGGTGGAGACCTGCTCGATCACCGGAAGAAATGGCAGGGCACGTGCAGCGCCGACGGTTTTGATGGCCGACCAGTCGAGCGGGATTTCGTCCGCGTGTTCGTGCGACTGCTGCATGGGCTCGCGTCTCCCTTCACCTGCAATGCGGACGACGGCCGGTCCGAGTTCGGCCAACCGCTACCCGGGAAATCGGGCGCGAGGATGCCGGGATTAGGGTTAACAAGCCGCTAATTCGGTTGGGGAGGGTCGCAAGACCGTGCCGTTGCATGGATGGCGCGGACCCGCACAAAGACCTTTTTTTGGGCCCGTCTACCTTTTGCCTCCGGGCACGCGATGCGCCATCCTTGTGCGGCCGATCATCCGCACATCACTCTTGAGTCATCGGGGCGTCATGTAAAGTGGTTATCTGCGAGGTCGGTGACGAGCCTCGATCTATAAGTCCAAGGGGTAGAGAGAATGCACAACAAGGGGAAGAAATCCGCGTCGAGCGCGCGCACGGCGAAGGCCGCTAAGGCGTTTACCCGCCGTTCCGTACTGATTGCCGGTGCGGCCGGTGCCGCCGCTTCGACGCTGCCGCTCTATGTAAAGCGCGGCCTGGCTTCGTCCGGCTCCGTCGGCGTCTATGCATGGGACGAGTATGTATCCGAGGACATGGTCAAGACGTTCGAGAAGAAGACGGGCATCACGGTCAATCTGACCACCTTCGGCACCAACAACGAAGTGCTGAACAAACTGCGGGCCTCCAAGGGCGAGGGGTTCGACGTGGTGTTTCCGTCGGTCTCCGCGCTACAGCAATGGTATGACGCCGGCGATGAGGACGGCGGCGACCTGCTGCAGCCGATCGACGAGTCCCGCGTCAAGGCCGACCAGGTGCAGCCGGCGATGTGGGAGAAGTCCCTCGACCTGGGCGCGTCGCGCCGCGGCAAGCGCTATGCCATGCCGTTCAATTGGGGGACCGAAGGCTTGGCGTTCAACTCCGAAGTCGTCAAGCTCGACTCTAAGACGGCCTCCTGGAACGATCAGTGGAAGGACGAGTACGCGGGCAAGATGACAGTGCGTCCGCGCTCCGGGCTGACCACCATCGCGCTGATGCTGGATGGCACCGGCAAGATGCTGGACGCCGGCTATCTGGACGAGGCCAAGGCCAAGGCGGTGTTCGACAAGGCCTTGGAGGTGGCGCTCGCCAAGAAGAAGAACGTCAAGGTGTTCTGGAAGGACGCGGCCCAGCTCACCGGAGCCTTCACCACCGAAGGCTGCGTCATCGGGCAGTCCTGGGACGGCACGGCCATCAGCATGTGGAAGCAGACCAAAGGGAAGATCAAGTACGTGGCGCCCAAGGAAGGCGCGCTCACCTGGCTGGACACCTGCTGCATTCCGTCCGGCGCCGAGAACGTGGAGCAGGCCTACGCGTTCATCAACTGGGTCACCTCGGCCGAAGGCGGCGGCATGCACTCCGCCCACTCCGGCTACAACTCGGCCGCTGTCGGCGCCGAGGCGTATCTCGACGCCGAGGCCCAGGAGCGCTTCAAGTTCACCTATGGTCCCAAAGGCGAGTCGATCAATAACCTTTGGTGGTGGAAGCCGGAAGCGGGCTGGTTCGGCAAGCTGCGCGGCGAGTACATCACCCGCTGGGAAACCGCTTAGGCGGCCATCGGCTCATATCTCGACGGCCCTTCGAGGCGCCCGCAGGGTGCCTCGAAGGGTGATTCGCGATTACCCTAGACGCCACATGGGGTGGATCCAGGGCCATGATGGATGTCCAGCTTGATCACGTAACGATGCGCTTCGGCGACTTCACCGCCATAAGCGACGCCAATCTTGAAATCAAAGCGGGCGAGTTCTTTTCGTTTCTCGGCCCGTCCGGCTGCGGCAAGACCACGATCCTGCGTCTGGTTTCCGGTTTCGTCGAGCCGACCCAGGGTGCTGTGAAGATCGGCGGCGAGGACATGCGCGGCATCGGCCCGAACAAGCGGCCGACGGCCTTGATCTTCCAGAACTTGGCCCTGTTCCCGCTGATGAAGGTTTGGGAGAACATCGCGTACGGCCTGCGCGTGCGCGGCGCCTCGAAAGCCGAACAGCGCAAGCGCGCCGGCGAACTGCTGGAGCTGATCGCGCTGCCCGGTCAGGGCGACAAGATGGTCAACGAGCTGTCCGGCGGGCAGAAGCAGCGGGTCGCGATCGCCCGGGCGCTGGCTGTCGAACCGGCCGTGTTGCTGCTCGACGAGCCGTTGTCGGCGTTGGACCTCAAGCTGCGCCAGCACATGCGCGCGGAGCTTCGGGCGATTCAGAAACGGACCGGCGTCACGTTCATCTATATCACCCACGACCAGGGCGAAGCGTTGACCATGTCGGACCGGGTGGCGGTGATGTCCCAGGGGGTGATGGAGCAGATCGACACCCCCAAGTCCATCTACAACAGCCCGGACACCGCCTTCGTCGCCACGTTCGTCGGTGAGAACAATCCGTTCCCGGGCCGAGTGGTCGAGACGGCCGAGGACTTCGCCGTCGTCAACACCGATTTCGGCCATCTGCGGGCGCGCAACAAGCGCAAGCTGGTGGTCGGCGATTACGCGATCGTCTTCGTCCGGCCCGAGCGTTGCCACGTGGTGAATGGCGATGCGATGGCGAACACGATCACCTCCACGGTCGACCGGCTCGACCTGGAAGGGTCGTACATGAACCTGTTCGTCAAGGGCAGCGAGATGCGCGACATCATCGTCCATCTCACCAACAACCAGGACACCACGCACCTGTCCCCGGGCGACAACATCCGCATCGGCTTCGACGCCCAGGAGGCGGTCGCCTTGCCGCGCGGCGAGCTGGCCAAGGATTAGCGCCATGGACGCGGTTTCCGATTTCGT
>JAAUXY010064874.1_pt1 | contig 17214 bp, 16 predicted proteins | sample 7278121 | NCBI WGS metagenome assembly JAAUXY01 (sample SAMN14350117, study PRJNA611818) | marine sediment metagenome | isolation source: surface marine sediment (1.8m) | place: French Polynesia: Moorea | collected 2018-08 | reverse complement strand
CGGCCTGTATCCGGCGCTTTATAGGGTAAGATACGCTTGCCGCTTTCTTTTTCATAATCTGCGGCGTAACGTTTTAGAAAATTGATGGCCACCGGCTCATCAATATAATTGCGCCGGCACTCCAGTTCACAGGGGCGCGGACAAATCCGGCCAATCACAGCTGGAAAGGGATTACGTTCCTTGATGACCTGAACAGCGCGATGATTGTTTCCCAGTGAAATTTGATGAATGTATTCCCGAATATCAATGCCGGCCGGGCATCCCCGCTGGCAGGGTGTTGTGCATTCATCGGTGGTGTACTCCCGGATAATCCTTCGGGTAATCGATGAGAGGTTTATAATGTGCTTGGGGCACACGCGCTCACAAGTTCCACAGCCGGTGCATTTGTGCTCATCCACAACGGGCAGACCTTGGGGTCCCATACGAATGGCATCGAACGGACAGGCCCGCGCACAGGTCCCCAGACCCAGGCAGCCGATAGTGCACACTTTCATACCACCACCGAGCAGCGCCACCGCCCGGCAATCATCCAGACCGTTATACACATATTTTGTATCCGCATCCTGCACCCCGAAATAACAACCCGGCAGGGCGATATCCGGTTCGATGGCTTCGATCTTAACACCCATGATGCCGGCAATAGCTTCAGCCACTTCCGGACCGGCGGCCACACATGAATTGGGTGCCGCTAGACCGGCAACGATGGCCTCAGCATTTGCGCTGCAACCCGGCAGCCCGCAGCCGCCTCAGTTGGCACCGGGCAACTCTTCTTCAATCGATAGTATTTTGGGGTCAACATACACGTAAAAAACTTTGGATGCGATGGCCAAAATGATGCTGATGGCCAATCCCATGCCGCCCATTAAGATGATTGCGTCAACCATTAAACCACCTCAGATCAATTTAAAAAAAATTGGTTTTTGAGCCGATCGTATGAAGCTTTTTTATTAATCACGAAAACACGAAACTTGAGAAAGCACAAAATTTTTATTTTTTCGCGTTTTCGTTCTTTCGTGCTTTCGTGGTAGAAATTTTCATCCAGTCATCGTTTTATCAATGTTCATTTTGCTAATCAATAGCATCGAACTTACACTTCTCAAAGCATGTCATGCATTTTATGCATTTTTCCTTATCAATAACTGCAACCTCTTTCTTTTTCCAGGTGATGGCGTCTACCGGGCAGGCTCGAAAACACATTCCGCATTTGGTGCACATTTCCGGTTGCACCTCAAATTTCAAGAGTGCAACACAGCGCTTGGCCGGACATCTTTTTTCAAGGACGTGGGCCACGTATTCATCTTTAAAATATCGCAAGGTCGAAAGAACCGGATTGGGTCCCGTTTGACCCAAGCCGCACAAGGCTGCCTCTTTGATCGTATCGGAGAGTTCTTCCATGGTCTCAATATCTTCGGGTACCCCCCGACCTTCACAGATTTTTTCCAGTAGCAGCAGCAAGCGCCGTGTGCCTTCACGACACGGCGTGCATTTTCCACAGGATTCATCCTGCACGAAATCCATAAAAAACCGTGCCATGTCGACCATACAGGTGTTTTCGTCCATCACAATCGCACCGCCGGAACCCATAATGGCACCGACTTTGGCAATTTCCTCGTAGTCAATAGGGATATCCAGGTGTTGCTCTGGTACGCATCCACCGGAGGGCCCGCCAAGTTGCACGGCTTTAAATTCCTTCTTATTGGGAATCCCGCCACCGATGTCATAAATCATCGTTTTCAGGGTTGTGCCCATCGGCACTTCAACCAGACCGATGTTGTTGACATCGCCTGAAAGCGCAAACACTTTGGTACCCTTGCTGCTTTCCGTGCCGACACTGGCATACCAATCCCCGCCGTTGAGAATGATCTGTGCGATGTTGGACAGGGTTTCGACATTATTTAAAATTGTTGGTTTTTCCCATAAGCCTTTAAGCGCCGGAAACGGGGGACGCGGACGCGGCATCCCGCGCTTACCCTCAATCGAACGCATCAGAGCGGTCTCTTCGCCGCAAACAAAGGCACCCGCGCCCTGGTAGATGTCAATGTCGAAGTCAAAACCGGATCCCAGAATGTCGCTGCCCAACAATCCGTATTCCCGGGCCTGCTGGATGGCAATTCCCAGCCTCCGGATGGCCAGTGGATATTCCGTACGAGCGTAAATATAACCGTGTTGGGCATTGATGGCCCGGGCGGCAATCAGCATGCCTTCCAGGACGGCATGTGGATCGGATTCCAGTATGCTTCGATCCATGAAGGCCCCCGGATCACCTTCGTCTGCATTGCACAAAACATATTTGGTGTTACTGGGGCTTTTGCTGGCAAACTCCCATTTCAGCCCGGTGGGGAAACCGGCGCCACCGCGTCCTCTTAATCCCGACTTCTTGACCTCGGCGATGATTTGTTCCGGGCTCATTTCCTGCACTGCCTTGGCGGCGCCAAAATAACCGTCACGGGCAATGTACTCGTCAATGACCTCTGGATCGATGGCCCCTTTGTTGCGCATCGCCCAAAACATCTGATGCTCGAAAAAAGGGATTTCATTCATACTGGGAATGGTTTCTTTGGAGGCCGGTTCAACATAAAATAGTTTTTTAACCGGGCGGCCTTTGAGAAAATGCTCTTCGACGAGGTGCGGAATGTCTTTGACCTTCAACTTCTGGTAAAAGATGCCTTCAGGCTGAACCAGCATAACCGGCCCGACCGCACAAAAACCGTTGCAGCCGGTCTCGATAATCTTAATTTCATCCACAAGCCCCTGTCGCTCAAGCTCTTTTTGAAGTGCTTCCTGAAATACATCACTCTTATAGGCGTGACAGCCTGTCCCGCCGCACAACATCAACTGAGTTCTAACTTTATTCATGCTGGGCTCCCGCACGTGATCATTGAATATTTAAGATTGATTATTGAAAATTTAAGGTTTTCAGCAGAATTAAAAATTACAAACTGAATAGATAACTTTTAATTGAGAACTCGAAATTTAAAAATGATAGAATTCCTCCAATATTCAATTGTCAATATTCAATATTCAATTGTCTTTATTACCACGAACCATCCAGCCCCCGTAGTCCGTTGACATACAATCGGCCGCTGGCAACAAACAGGGAGTATTTTGTCAACAAAGCAGGCAGTTGATAAAATTTGGCCAGTTCGATGACGGGCGTATCGGGTTGTTTACCTCTGACAAAGACCACGGCCGCCACATCGGCAACCTTGGCGGTTCGCAAAACCTGCTCGGTTGTCAGACCGGTGAGCAGCACCGCATCTTTGGCGACCGCCGACAGCACATCCGCCATCAAATCAGCGCCGCCGGCACCGACAACGTTACGATCGAGCTGGTCTTCTCCCGTTAAAACAGTGGCGTCCAAGATTTTTTGAATTTCAGATATTTTCATCGGCACTAAGCTGCAAGCTACTCGTATTTTTCTAACACTTCAATGACCTTATCGGCTTTAACATCACCGTAGGTATCCTGATCCACCACCACCACAGGTGCCAGACCGCACGCCCCCAAACATCGGACGGCTTCCAGCGTAAAACGCCGATCTTCAGTGGTGCTGCCTTCGTTAAGCTGGTATTCGTTGCCGATCCGGCTGATAACTTCTTTAATGCCCTTCACATAACAGGCGGTGCCCATACATGCCTTTATCTGGTGTCTGCCTTTGGGGGTCATAGAAAATAGTGAATAAAAGGAGGCGACTCCGAAAACTTCACTGCGGGACAGATTGAGACCATCACTGATATAATCAATCAATTCCACCGGCAGCCAACCGACAATGTCCTGGCATTCACGCAAAACGCCAATAATCGAACCGGGGATATAGCGGTTGGCAGCAATGATGTCATCGATTTTAGGCCACATTTCATTTGAAATATCAGGATGTTCAGGACGCGTGTCAGGTGCCATGTGCAAATCTCCCTCATTTGCTCGTGTTTACGACAGATACGATTGAGCCGAATCGTCAACCATCATATGGGTTGGTCACCCATTACACAAAAAATCCGGGGCGGGATCAAGTGATGACTTGAATTTTGCACCGTAAAGTGAAACGTAATGAGATTAACTGATGTTAATCCATTAATCGTTATGGGTATTTTGACTTACTCACCGATTTGCTTAACCGGCTACCCTTAAAAACAATCTCAACTTCTCATTAGGTTTCATGCAAGATTCAAGGATTAAGGGAGCTTGTATGTCACAATGTCATAAAAAAGTCAATGAGAACCTCTTGTTTCTGGCCATCATATCTGTTGGCTTGACGGCGTCAATTTGCTGAACTAATATAGCGTCTTTCCAACTCTTTTCAAAAACCATTTAGGCCCTGAACATTGCACGTTTTGACGGCTTTCATATTCTCATTAATGTTCGTGCAAGATTCAGGTTACCGAGAGGAAAGTCATGCAAAATTTTCTGCAGCGTCTGGCGGAAACGACGGCTTTTATCAAGAACAAAACACGGGTTGCGCCATATATCGGTTATTTAACCGGTACCGGTCTGGGTGAAAGTGCCGAATCGATGACGATCGACACAACCATCGAATATCAGAATATCCCCCATTTTCCGCTGTCAACGGTTCAAACCCATATGGGCCGCTTACTCGCCGGTGAACTCAGCGGTTGCCCGATTGTCGCCATGCAGGGCCGCTTTCATCTCTATGAAGGCTATAACCCGCTGGAGGTCACCTACCCCATCCGGTTGATGCAGCAACTGGGCGTAAAGATTCTGTTCCTTTCGAATGCAGCCGGCGGCCTGAATCCCAGGTTTAATCCCGGCGACATCATGCTGATCAACGACCATATCAATCTGACCGCAACCAACCCGCTTTTAGGTCCCAATGATGACAGTCTGGGCGCTCGGTTTCCGGATATGTCCGCCGCCTACAATCGGAAACTGATTGCCACCGCCGAAGGCGCCGCCCGGGCGGCCGGATTAAAATTGCGAAAAGGAATTTATGTCGGTCTTACCGGACCGGCACTTGAAACGCCGGCGGAAGTAAAATTTTTGCAATCCATCGGAGCGGAGGCCGTCGGCTTTTCAACCGTACAGGAAGTTATCGCAGCCGTCCACGGTGGCTTACGGGTACTGGGGCTGTCCACAATTACCAATGTCCACAACCCTGCCGATCCGGTCCCGGCCAGCGTCGAAGAAATTATCGAAGTCGCCCAAAAGACCGCGCCGTTGCTGGAAACGATCCTAAAAGGAGTTGCCAAGCAAATTTATGAAACCGAAATCCGCTGATATTCTGGTTAGAAACGGAACCGTCCTGACCCTGGATGCCAACGACACGGCCATTGTTAATGGCACCGTTGCGATCACAAAAGATACCATAACGGCAGTCGGCCCGGCGCAAGAATTTTCCGGCTGGAGCGCATCTGAGGTCCTTGATGCCAAGGGTGGCATCATCATGCCGGGGCTGATCAACAGCCACACGCATGCCGCGATGACGTGCTTCAGAGGACTGGCAGATGACCTGCCGTTGATGACCTGGCTCAATGAGCATATTTTCCCGGCCGAAGCCAAACTGGATGAAAAAATAGTCTATGCGGGGTCACTGCTGGCTTGCGCGGAAATGATCATGTCGGGCACTACCTGCTTCTGCGACATGTATCTGTTTGAGGATGCGGTCGCCCGGGCGGCCAAAGAAGCCGGTATGCGGACGGTTGTCGGAGAAGTTTTATATGATTTTGATTCACCCAATTATGGGTCCATCGCGAAAGGATTCAAATATACCCGCAACATGATCGATACCTGGCAGGACGATCCACTGATTAATATAGCCGTAGAACCGCATTCAGTCTATTTATGCGCACCTGAATTGCTGCAAAAGGCATTTGATCTGGCTCGAGAATTCACGCTGCCGCTGGTGATCCACCTGGCTGAATCCAAAAGTGAAGTGGCCCAAATTAAAGAACGTTTTGATCGAACACCGGTGGAACATCTGGCTGAACTCGGGCTTCTGGCTCCGAATGTGGTTGCCTGTCATTGTGTCGAATTGACCAATAACGATATCGCCTTGCTGAAGCGCTTTGATGTCAAAGTTGCCCACAATGCCGAAAGCAACATGAAACTGGCATCCGGTGTGGCGCCGATCCCCAGGCTGCTTGATGAGGGTATCTGTGTAGGACTGGGAACGGATGGTTGCGCCAGTAACAACAACCTGGACCTGTTTCTGGAAATGGATACGGTGGCCAAACTCCACAAGGCCAAAACTTTGGATCCCACCGTTATGGATGCACTGACGGTTTTAAAAATGGCCACCATCGGGGGTGCACAGGTTTTGGGCCTCGAGTCGTTTATCGGTTCGCTGGAGACGGGTAAAAAAGCCGATTTGATTATGGTCGACACCGACCAACCGCATCTAACGCCCATGTACAACCCGGTTTCCCATATGGTGTATGCGGCCCGGGGGAGTGATGTCACCTCCGTGATCATTAATGGCACCATCGTCATGCAAGACGGCCGACTAAAAACCATGGACCTCGGCAGCGTCATTGATGACGTCAACCGGATAGCACGGGACATCATAGCCGAAAAATAAACGTTTCAGGGAGTCGGTTTTGAGTTATCTGTAGTTAACTGGAATATTGAAGTGAATAACATTTTGGATTTTAGATTTTAGATTTTGGATAAAGCGGCTGCCAAAACATTTCAGTTTTTGATCTTAATCTGTTTTAATCCGCAATCCAAATTCCAAAATCCAAAATCAGGATGGCCCCATGACCTATGATCTTGTCATCCACAACGGTACCCTTGTGACCGTCAATGAGCGCTTTGATATTATCCCCAATGGCCTGCTATGCGTAAAAGCGGGCAAGCTTGAACGCCTTGAAACCCTGGCCGCCGGTCAATCACCGCCCGCGGCGTCTGAAACCATAAATGCCCACGGCGGTCTTGTAATGCCGGGCCTGGTGAACAGTCACACCCATCTTCCCATGACCCTGTTTCGCGGTTTGGCCGACGATCTGCCGCTGGACACCTGGTTAAATGAACATATTTTTCCGGCTGAAGGCGCTCACCTTCAGCCGGAAAATGTACGCTGGGGAGCCCTGCTGGCATGCGCTGAAATGCTGCTTTCAGGCACCACAACCTGCTGCGACGGTTATTTTTTTGAAGACCAGGTGGCAGCGGCAGTTGATACCAGTGGCATGCGGGCGGTATTAGCCCAGGGGGTGATTGATTTTCCTGCCCCCGGGGTGCCGGACCCCAAAAAAAATATAAAGATCCCTCGGGCGTTTGTTGCAAAGTGGCAGCAAGCATCCGCTTTGATCACCCCGTCGGTATTTTGCCATTCAGCTTACACCTGCAGCGGCGAAACCTTGAAAAAGGCCAAAGCGCTGAGTATGGAAGCCGGCTTGCGCTTTCAAATTCATGCGGCCGAAACCCAAAACGAATGCCGGCAGATCCGCCAACATTATAACACCACACCCATCGCTTATTTAGATCGTCTGGGGATACTGGATGAAAATACCTTACTCGTTCATTGCGTATGGCTCAATGATGCGGATATTGAACTGATCGCCTTGCGCAAGGCCGTCATATCCCATAATCCGGAAAGCAATGCCAAATTGGCCGCCGGAATTGCTCCGGTACCTCAACTTTTAAAAGCCGGCATTGCACTTGGCCTTGGGACCGATGGGTGCGCCAGCAATAACAACCTTGATTTATTTCATGAAATGGACATCGCCGCCAAAATCCACAAGGCTGAAACATATGAGCCCACCATAATGGATGCCAAAACCGTGGTTGAGATGGCCACCATCGGTAGCGCCCGGGTCATCGGTCTGGATCAGCAGATCGGCTCACTTGAAGTGGGTAAGCAGGCCGATGTGATCATCATCGACAACCGCAGCCCGCACATGACACCGATATATCATCCGGCGTCCCATATCGTCTATGCTGCTAAAAGTGCAGACGTGAGTGATGTGGTCGTTGCCGGACGCGTCCTGGTGCGCGATCGAAACATTCTCAGCCTGGACGTTGAGCGAATTATGTCAAAAGTCAACGAGATTGCCGCGGATATCAAGCGCTAATACTTCTGGTAACTGCCATTGGCATAATGGTGTCAGGTGTCAGGAATAAGACGGCAGATAGCGAAATCTGATAGTTTTCAACATCACCCGTTCGTACCCTGACACCTGAACACTGAAACCTGACACCTCTTCCAGAGGAAGGACCCTAAAAATGAATTTGACTGAAACGATCAAAGCTGCTCACGGCGAAAAACCCGTGGATCTGCTATTGACCAATGCACGCGTTGTCAACGTACTGACGGGTGAAATTATACCCCAGGCCGTTGCCGTCAGCGATGGAATCATTGTTGGGTTCGGCCCATATGAGGCCGATGCGGTTTTGGATTTAAACAATCGCTTTGTTGCGCCCGGCTTTATCGATGCCCACGTTCATATCGAAAGCGCTATGACATGTGTTTCCGAATTTGTCCGGGCAATCGCGGTGCACGGCACCACGACCGTAGCCGCAGATCCCCACGAAATCGCCAATGTGCTGGGTTCAGACGGTATTGCCTATATGCTGCAAGCGGCCGAAGAACAACCGATTAATGTATATTTTACAATACCTTCTTGCGTGCCGGCAACCGAAATGGAAACCGCCGGCGCCCGCCTGACCGCCGAAGATCTTGAGCCCTTTTTAATTCACGAGAGAATTGTGGCGCTGGCTGAAGTGATGAATTATCCGGGGGTCATCTTTTGCGATCCGGACGTTCTGGCGAAAATAAGTGCGGCCAAACAACACCATAAGCCGATCGATGGCCATGCGCCCGGGCTCAAGGGCCAAGCGCTTTATGCGTATATCGTCGCCGGGGTCCAAAGTGATCATGAATGTACCACCGCGCAGGAAGCCAGAGAGAAACTCGCTGCCGGGATGCACATTATGATCCGGCAGGGTACCGGCGCCAAAAATTTGCAGGCGCTGCTTGCGGCGGTAAACGAACGGACGGCCAGACGGATGATGTGGTGTACCGATGATCGCCACCCCCACGACCTGATCGAAGAAGGTCATATCGATTCGATCGTGCGCGAAGCCATTCAGTCAGGCCTGGATCCGATATTAGCCATTCAGATGGCCACCCTGAATCCGGCAGAATACTTTCGCCTACATCATCTGGGCGCAATTGCCCTTGGCAGACAGGCTGATATGGTCATATTTTCCGATCTTCAAAAACCGGTGATTGAACAGGTATATTGCCGCGGCGTCTTGACTGTTGAAAACGGAAAGATCCTACCGCATATTCAAACCCCGGCTCCGGCCTCAATTGCCCCTTCGATGCATGTGGATTTGCAAAAAGTTGATTTCAGCATACCGGCTGAAAAGAAAAACATACGGGTCATTGAACTCGTGGCGGATCAGTTGATTACCCATGAGTGCATCGAACAGCCGACCATCAAAAATCGTCAGGCCGTCAGCAATCCATCAAGGGATTTGCTGAAGCTAGCAGTAGTCGAGCGCCACAGCGGCAGCGGTAATATCGGCAAGGGATTTGTCAAAGGCTTCGGCCTCAAACACGGCGCACTGGCTTCCAGTGTCGCCCATGATTCTCACAATATTATCGTCGTGGGCACAACAGATTCAGACATGCAGGCCGCATTGCAGACGGTGGTGCAGATGGACGGCGGTTTGGCAGCGGTATCAAACCAAAAAATTCTGGACCGTCTGGCCTTACCGCTTGCCGGGTTGATGTCTTTTGAGCCGCTAACCCAGGTGCGCCACCAACTGGATCGTTTGATCAAAATCGCGCATGAAATGGGTTGTGTCTCAACGGATCCTTTTATGACGCTTTCTTTTTTGGCGCTGCCGGTCATACCGGCACTAAAGCTCACCGACAAGGGCCTGATCGATGTCAACAAATTTGAGGTTGTCCCTTTATTTGTGTGAGAACCATTTCAGAAAAACCAATTTCGAGGACGAGGAGGAGTACGAGGACGAGGACAAGAGAAGACAAGATCTATCCGCATCGAACTCGTCGTCGTCCTCGTACTTGTTATCGAATACTAATTTCTGGCGGGGGCCATAATCCTTAGTACACATTTTTGGATAGGGCGCTTACGGCACACCGACTTACCATTGACACAAACGCGCCTTTACATTATACTTTGCGGGCTTTAAGTGTTCGGTATATCTCATTTTTACCCTTTTAGCCGGCTGGCGATAAACACAAACGGTCATAAAAAACTGAATGGAATAATGGGATCGGTTTATGAAGCTATCGGAAATTGTTGATGCCCTGGATGCGACGCTTTTAACGGGTGAGGATAAACTGGATGAAGTCATCACCAGATGCGGTGCCAGCGATCTGATGAGTGACGTGCTGGCCGCGGTTTCTGAAGATTGTGTCTTATTAACCGGTTTGACGACCATACAGGTCATTCGCACGGCCATGGTGGCCGGCGTCGGGGCGGTGGTCATTGTTAGGAAAAAAAAGCCACCCCAGGAAGTGATCGATATGGCCAAAGAACAGGGCATACCCCTTATATCGAGCCCGTATTCCATGTTTGTCTCCTGCGGCAGACTGCATGCTTGTAATCTTGTTGGACTAGACGGAAAACGATAATTGGCCAATGTTCAGTGACCGTCTGGCCCGAATTACCGCACCGCTTGGAAATTTTTAAACATGTCCCAACTAAAAAAAAGCTTTCACATCAAAGGTCGAGATTTTATCCGTGCCGGTGAAGCCTCGATTAACGTTCAAAATCTTCTCAAATCATTGGATTTTGACTCGCGTTTGATTCGACGGGTTGCGATCTGTGGCTATGAAAGCGAAATGAATGTGGTAATGCACGGTGGTGACGGCACCTTGAGCATTGAAGTGGACAGCGATAAGCTGACTTTAGAGATAACCGATGATGGACCGGGTATCCCGGATATTGAACTGGCCATGCAGGCCGGTTATTCGACGGCTAACGATGACCACCGTGAGATGGGTTTTGGCGCGGGCATGGGACTGCCGAATATGAAAAAAAATTCGGACCAGATTCAGGTAGAATCCCCAGAAAACGATGGGACCCTGGTTCGTATGATTTTTTTCATCCCTGAAAAAGGAAACTCAGATTGAACAAAAAGCAGACCTCAACCTGCTTCGTCCGTTTCGACCGGGACCTGTGTGCCGGTCATGGGTCATGTTTGCGGATTTGCCCCACCAAAGCCATCCGGATCAAGAAAAAGAAGGCTGTCCGAATTGTTGAACAATGTATCGGTTGCGGTGAGTGCATTCGCATCTGCCGTGAGCGCGCAGTCAGCGCGGCAACCGAAGGACCTGACATTCTCAACAATGATCATGTCGCCATTGCTCTGGTATCACCGGTTCTCTATGCGCAGTTTCCCGGTGTCATGCCCAAAGATGTGTTGTTGGGCCTTCGTCAGTTGGGTTTTCAGCACACCATCGACATGTCTTATTTTCTTGAAATGTTCCAATGCGCCACCGAAGAATTCATTAGTCGCAACCGAACGACCAACCAGGCCCCCTGGCCACTGATTTCACCGATTTGTCCGATAGTGGTCAGACTGATTGCGTTTAAATTCCCCAATCTGTTGCCCAACGTATTGCCGGTATTAAGGCCGGTGGAACTGATGGCCCGCGAAGTCAAGCGCCGCCTCATTCCTGAATATCTGGATAATGGCCGGGATGTTGTTCTGTACTATATCAACCCCTGCCCGACCAAAAAAGATCCCTCATGCCTGCCCGCTCGCAATCGACTCGCAACCACTGAAGTTGCCCTGGGAATTAACGATATCTATCCGCAATTGATCAAACATGTGGAGCAAATTAAAGCAGCAGATGCCATTCCCTTCTACCAAACCCGCTTTGAGTACGAAACATGTGCCACCGGCAACGCATCCATGTGGGGGATGTCCGGTGGCGAAATCGCCGACATGGATATCGACCGATCGCTGGCGGTTTCAGGCATGGAGGAAACCATTCACTATCTTGAAAAAATCGAACTGGGATTGTTTCAGGATATCGAGTATATTGAATTTCGCACCTGTCGGGAGGGTTGCCTGGGCGGCGTACTGAACGCCATTGATAAATATCTGGCCAAAAGCGCCGTCCAGAAAATGATCAAACGATTTGGCCTTGGCCGACGCCTGCACCGCGAAAATATATTGCGTATGTATGAAAAGGGCGATTTTCAAACCGAAAAGGACCCAGGCAAACTGACAAGCCTGTTCGGCGCTCGCAAAAAGGCGCTGACCATTGATTCAATGCAAGAAATTGAAAAAGTGATGCAACTGATTAAAGGGACCGACTGTACCGCATGCGGCGCTCCGGACTGCCGTACATTTGCCGAAGATGTCGTGCGGGGTCAATCTGCCTTAAAAGAATGTCTGTTTGTCGGTGCCCAAAGAAAGGCAAAACGCTAATCTGCCTGTTATCTGGATTCGAATTGGAAAGGATGTTGCGGAAAATGTTGGTCAAAGACATGGTGGAAAAATTTGAGCTTGAAGTGGCCGGTGGGGAAAATGGACTTGACCGCGAGATCACCGAAGGTTACTGCGGCGATTTGTTGAGCGATGTGATGGGCAACGCCCCGACAGGGTGTGCCTGGATGACCGTTCAGGGACATCAGAATATTGTGGCGGTGGCCCTGCTGCGTGAAATGGCTGCTATTGTTATTACCGGCGGCCAGAAACCGGATGCGGAAACCATCCAAAAAGCGGACCAGGAAGGCATTCCTGTTTTGCAGTGGCCGGATTCGTCATTTCGCCTGGCCGGCCGACTTTTTGGTGCCGGGGTCGGGAATCCTGCAACCGAATAATTTGCGTCCCGAGAGTAACAACCGTATAGAGGTGAGTGCACTTTAAAATTTAACCACAAAGGTCACGAAGCGCACGAAGGCCACAAAAAAAGCATTCAAGATTATTTTTTAAACTTTGTGCCCTTCGTGTTCTTCGTGGTTGAAGAGCTATACCAAATTAAGCAATCAATGGTTGCCAGCACGTTTTTGAACAATCTTTGTCATATGTATGTAGAGGGATTCAACCGTTGTTGAAAAAAATCAAAGCCGATCTCCACATTCACTCCTGCCTCTCACCCTGCAGTGACTGGGACATGAGCCCTAAAAAGGTTGTACAAAGAAGTCTTGAGCAGCAACTTGATTTAATCGCCATTTGTGATCACAATACCGCTGAGAACGTTTCCGCAACCATGCGGGAAGGCGCCCGGCAGGGCATTGCCGTTTTGCCGGGCATGGAAATCTGCTCGAGGGAAGAGGTACATCTGGTCACCCTCTTTAAAAGAATTGAAGATGCTTTAAACATGCAGGAATTTATCTACAAGCATCTGAGCGGTAATAATCAACCGGAGGTGTTCGGGCATCAGGTGGTGGCAGATGAACACGACCAGGTCCTGGGGGAAAATCCCCGTCTGCTGATCGGAGCCACCGAGCTAAGCCTCATTGATATTGTAGAAAAGACCCATCACCTCGGCGGTATTTGTATCAGTTCCCATGTAGACCGCCCGTCCTATAGCTTGATCGGTCAGCTTGGGTTTATCCCTGAAGATCTGCACTTAGACGCCGTGGAGGTATCTTATCGCGTGCCCCTTGAAAAAGCACGGGCCAAGGTTCCAGGCATCGGCAATTATCCTTGCGTGACGTCTTCGGATGCCCATTTTTTGCACGATATCGGCAAGGTGTGGACGGAATTTCTTTTAGCTGCGCCCTCTCTGGAAGAGCTTATTCTGGCATTCGCCGGCACCGACGGGCGTTGCATTGTCAATTAAACACAAAGACACAAAGTTCATCGCAGTTTTTACCACGAAGTCCACGAAGAACACAAAGTTTTCGCATAATAATAAATGCTTTCTTTGTGACCTTTGTGACTTTGCGGTGAAATCAAAAAATGATTTTATCTTATTCTTCGTGCCACTTCGTGTTCTTTGTGGTAAATGAAACATTGTCGTATAAGTGAAAATTGACAATTATCAGTAATAGTTAAAAATTATACTTATATGCGCGAGCTATCACTACATATTTTAGACGTCGTTGAAAACGGCATTACCGCCGGGGGTGATTGCATCTGGATTGAAATTGAAGAAGACCATCAAGCGGATCAGTTCAAAATCGTGATTCGCGACAACGGTCGCGGGATGCCGGTTGAAAAACTGCAAAATATCAACGACCCCTTTGTAACATCCCGTACCACACGCAGGGTCGGCCTGGGGCTTTCGCTTTTAGCCGCCGCCGCCGAGCGCTGCGAGGGGAGATTGCGGGTCGATACGGCACCCGGCAAAGGTACCGAGGTTGAGACGACATTTCGGCATAGCCATATCGACCGCGCCCCTCTGGGGGATATCGCCGCCACCGTTACAACCCTTATTATCGGGAATCCGGGAATCGATTTTGTCTATTCACATCGGATCGATGGCAATGAATTTAGCCTGGATACACGTGAAATTCGTGCCGCAATGGAAGATCTTTCACTGTCTGATCCGGTGGTCATCCACCATTTAACCGAATCGATTCGATCGTCGCTCAACGAGCTGACATCAAATGAAAACGCACCTTAAGTCTTTGGAGGCAACAGATGGCAAAGTTGACAATTGATGATCTCAAAAAAATTAGGGAAAAAACAGCCAAGGAAACCTCGTTGCGAGATGGTCCCGCAAATATTAAAGTCACCGTCCATATGGGAACCTGCGGCATTGCAGCCGGAGCACGCGATGTGATGAGTGCCCTGATGGAAGAAATGGCGACAGCAGACCGACAGGATATTCGAGTGGTCGCCTCCGGCTGTATGGGAATGTGCAGCAGCGAGCCCAATGTCACCATTGAGGCCGAAGACAGCGAACCCATTGTTTATCAACTCATGGATGCCAATAAAATGCGACAGGTTTTCAAGCGTCATGTTCTGCTGGGTGAAGTCCAAACCGATTTTGCACTGGCGAAGATGTAATCAAGCAGCTGTCTGCTGTCCTTAGTTCGTCGTCTATATTAACAGGTTTTGGGTGTTGGCATTATTTGCTACTGGCTTCTTGCTTCTCGCTGCTGGCCAGAAGCCAGGAGCCAGATGCCAGTAGCCAAAGTACGACAACCAGAAACCCGTAACACCGTAATCTTGAACCTTGAACCCTTAAACCCAAAAAAGAATATTGATGAAAGTAGATGGAAAAGATATTAGGACAATCTGGTTAAGTCCCGATGAAAAAAAGGTCAAAATCATAGACCAGCGGCGTCTGCCACATGAACTGGTGCTGATCGATCTAAAAACCGTGGATGATGCCATCACAGCCATAAAAGACATGGCTGTACGAGGCGCTCCCCTGATCGGCGCCACCGGCGCTTACGGTGTTTATCTGGCCACCTTGAACGCCCCGCAGCATCCGATTGAAGACTCATATTTGGTAAGCGAATGCGAACGCCTCAAGTCAGCCCGGCCCACGGCGGTAAATCTCGCCTGGGCAGTGGACAGCGTCCTGACCGAGGTATTGAAAAAAAATCAGCCTGATATACGCATTACCACCGCCCGAGATCAGGCCGCCGCGATTACGGAGCAGGAAGTTGAACGCTGCCAAAAAATCGGTGAGCACGGGCTGCCGCTGCTCGATGCGATTCGTCGACGCAAACAGGGCCAAACGGTCAATGTGCTGACGCACTGCAATGCCGGCTGGCTGGCCTGCATCGAGCACGGCACCGCCACCGCCCCCATATATGCGGCATTTGACCGGGGGATCGACCTGCATGTCTGGGTGGATGAAACCCGGCCGCTGAATCAGGGAAACCGTCTGACTGCTTGGGAGCTGGGTAAACATGGTGTCAAACACACCATCATCACCGACAATGCCGGCGGTTATTTAATGCAGCAGGGGGAGGTGGATATCGTCATCGTCGGCACGGATCGCACGACCGCCACCGGTGATGTCGCCAATAAAATTGGAACCTATTTAAAAGCGCTGGCCGCCAAAGACAACAACATCCCCTTTTACGTGGCCCTGCCATCCAGCACATTCGATTGGAATCTTAAAGATGGAGTCAAAGAAATCCCCATCGAAGAGCGCAACCCGGATGAAATTCGTTTTATTGAGGGGCTGGCAAACGACAAAAACGAACGCGTGCTCATTTGCCCGGCCGAAAGCGCTGCCGCTAATTATGCATTTGATGTTACACCCTCAAGGCTGGTCACCGGTTTTATAACCGAGCGAGGTATCTGCAAGGCCACGCCGGAGGATATCCGGCAATTATTCCCGGAAAGATTCAGTTAAAAATTAGGTTTCAGGTGTAAGCAATAATTAGGTTTCAGGTTTCGGGTGTCAGGTGTCAGGGCACCCCGTGTCATAGCGAGATCTGAAATTTCGCCGATACCGATTGATTGCATAGGCTTCGAGGCCAACAGAGAGGCCCTATGGGCCTACGACTGACACCTGAACACTGACACCTAAACCTCCATAAAGATAGGCACAGCATGCTGACAGAACTTGAAAAGAAGATCATCGCGTCGATTCAGCAAGATATGGAAATTACCGAGCGCCCGTATTTCGCCATTGCTGAGAAACTTGGCATAACAGAGGCAGAACTGATAGACCGGTTAGAAGATCTAAGCCGGCGCAGTGTTATCCGACGCTTCGGGGCGACTCTGCGGCATCAACGGGCCGGTTTTAACGCCAATGCAATGGTGGCCTGGAAGGTTGATGAAGATCGCATCGAAGAAGTCGGACAAAAAATGGCATCTTTTCATCAGGTATCTCACTGTTACCGGCGCAACTCCACGCCTGACTGGCCGTATAACCTGTATACCATGGTACATGCCAGCGATGAACAGGCGTGCCATGAAACGGCGCGTAAAATGTCCAGAGCCACCTCCGTGCAAGATTACACCCTGCTGTTCAGTCGTGAGGAATTAAAAAAAACATCGATGGTGTACTTTTCCTCCGATGAAACGTGATGTTCCCCATATTCTTCTCGTCAACCCCTGGATTCATGATTTTGCCGCCTATGATTTCTGGGCCAAACCGCTGGGTTTACTCACCCTGGCAGGTTCGCTCAGAGACCATAACGTGTCAGTATCCTATATGGATTGTCTCGATCGGTTTCACCCCCAAGCAGCGCCCAGCGATCCATCCGCACGCTGGGGTCGGGGTCCCTATTTAAAGTCACAAATTACCAGACCGCGCGGCCTCGAAGATGTTCGACGCCGTTTTTGCCGATACGGTATCAAACCCCACTGGTTGGCGGAAGATCTTCAGTCCATGCCGGTGCCGGATCTGATCCT
>JAAUXY010047204.1_pt1 | contig 17216 bp, 10 predicted proteins | sample 7278121 | NCBI WGS metagenome assembly JAAUXY01 (sample SAMN14350117, study PRJNA611818) | marine sediment metagenome | isolation source: surface marine sediment (1.8m) | place: French Polynesia: Moorea | collected 2018-08 | reverse complement strand
CGAGTCCAATCCCTATTTCACCTTCGACCCGTCCAAGTGCATCGTCTGCTCGCGTTGTGTGCGCGCCTGCGAGGAGACCCAGGGCACCTTTGCGCTGACCATTCAGGGCCGTGGTTTCGACTCAACTGTAAGCGCCGGGGCCGATGAGGCGTTCATGGATTCCGAATGTGTGTCCTGTGGTGCTTGTGTGGACGCCTGCCCCACCGCGACACTGGCGGAGAACTCCATTATCCAGCACGGGGTGCCCGAGCACAGCGTGGTGACCACCTGCGCTTACTGTGGTGTCGGCTGCGCCTTCCGCGCCGAGGTGCGCGGCGAGCAGGTGGTGCGCATGACGCCCTGGAAAGACGGCAAGGCCAACGAGGGCCACGCCTGTGTCAAAGGGCGCTTTGCCTACGGCTATACCACCCATGCCGACCGCATCACCCAGCCCATGCTGCGCAACAGCATCGACGAGCCCTGGCGCGCGGTCAGCTGGGAGGAGGCGATTGAATTCACGGCGCAGCGCCTGCGTGAGATCCAGCACCAGCACGGACGCAATGCGGTCGGCGCCATCACTTCCTCGCGCTGCACCAACGAAGAGGTCTACCTGCTGCAGAAACTGGTGCGGGCAGGCTTCGGCAATAACAACGTAGATACCTGCGCCCGGGTCTGTCACTCGCCGACGGGCTATGGCCTCAAGACCACCCTCGGCGAATCCGCCGGCACCCAGACCTTTGCCTCGGTTGACGCGGCCGACGTGATCATCGTGATGGGCTCCAACCCCACCGAGGCGCATCCCGTATTCGGCTCGCGCCTGAAGCGCCGCCTGCGGGAGGGCGCCGGATTGATTGTTATCGACCCGCGGCGTATCGAGCTGGTCGACTCGCCGCATATCCATGCTCACTACCACCTGCCGGTCACCCCGGGTGGCAATGTGGCAGTGCTCAATGCCATGGCCCATGTGATACTCACCGAGGGCCTGCACGACGAGGCCTTCGTCCAGGCGCGCTGCGAGACAGAGGCCTTTGAGCGCTGGTGTGAATTCATCCGCGACCCGCGCCACTCGCCGGAAGCGCTGGAAGCAGACACCGGGGTGCCGGCGGACGACCTGCGCGGTGCGGCACGGCTCTACGCCCATGCCGGCAATGGTGCCATCTACTATGGCCTCGGTGTGACCGAGCACAGCCAGGGTTCTACCGCGGTGATGGGCATTGCCAACCTGGCCATGCTCACTGGCAACCTCGGCCGGGAAGGGGTAGGTGTGAACCCGATGCGCGGCCAGAACAATGTACAGGGCTCCTGCGACATGGGTTCCTTCCCCCACGAGCTGCCAGGCTATCGCCACCTGTCCGATGCAGCGACCCGGTCCATGTTCGAGAAGGACTGGTCGGTGGAGCTGGACCCGGATCCCGGCATGCGCATCCCCAATATGTTTGATGCCGCCATCGACGGTGATTTCCGCGGGTTGATTATCCAGGGCGAGGACGTCGCCCAGTCCGATCCCAATACCCAGCACATCGAGGCGGCGCTGTCGTCGCTGGAGCTGCTGGTAGTGCAGGACCTGTTCCTCAATGAAACCGCCAAGTTCGCCCACGTGTTCCTGCCGGGCTCCACCTTCCTCGAGAAGAACGGTACCTTCACCAACGCCGAGCGTCGGATCTCACCGGTGCGCCGCGTAATGTCTCCGCTGGCGGGCAAGGAAGACTGGGAGGTCACCCTGGACCTGGCCCATGCTCTCGGTTGCGACTGGGAATACGAGCACCCCTCGCAAATCATGGACGAGATCGCGCGGCTGACGCCCACCTTCCACGGCGTCAGCTACGAGAAGCTGGATCGCCTCGGCAGTATCCAGTGGCCCTGCAACGATCACGCGCCCGAGGGCACGGAGATCATGCACGAGAACGAATTCGTGCGCGGCGAGGGTTTCTTCGCGCTGACCGAGTACGTGCCAACCGATGAGCGTGTAAACCGGCGCTTCCCGCTGTTGCTCACCACCGGCCGCGTGCTGAGCCAGTACAACGTCGGTGCGCAGACCCGGCGCACCGACAACGAGGCCTGGCACGACGAAGACGTGCTGGAAATTCACGCCCATGACGCCGAAGAACGCGGCCTCGTCGATGGCGACTGGGCCGGTATCAGCAGCCGTGTTGGCGATACCGTGCTGCGGGTGCGAATCTCCGAGCGGGTGCGCCCGGGGGTGGTGTATACCACCTTCCATCATCCCTTCTCCGGCGCCAACGTGATTACCACCGACAACTCTGACTGGGCCACCAACTGCCCCGAGTACAAGGTCACCGCGGTACAGGCGGTGAAGGTGGCGCAGCCCTCTGCCTGGCAGGCACGCCAGCGGGAGTTTGACCGGCGGCAGAAGCAATTGCTGGAGCACGCGGACCAGGCATGAGTGAAGAAACCCGTGCCGTCCAGCGCCTGGCCTGGACCGAAGCGGGAACAACCGTCGAGGCGGACCGGGTGGTCGCCGAGACGCCGATAGCGCTGGTCTACAACGGCATCTCCCACGTGGTCACGATGGCCACCGCGACGCACCTGGAAGAAATGGGCCTGGGCTTCAGCCTGTCTGAGGGCATCCTCGAATCACCCCGGCAACTGCTGGACTGGGAAATCATCCCAAGGGACAAGGGCATCGAAGTGGCAATGACCATCACCGGTGACGCCTTCACCGCACTCAAGCAACGCCGCCGCAACATGACCGGGCGCACCGGCTGTGGGCTTTGCGGGCTGGAGTCTCTCGAGCAGGTGATCCCGCCGCTGGCCCCGGTGCGGTCTGATTTCAGGCTTCGACATTCAACCCTGCAGGCAGCGCTGGCCGGCCTCGAGTCCGCCCAGGTACTCAAGCGAGAGATCGGCGGGGTCCACGGGGCGGCCTGGTGCAACCGCGATGGCGGCGTAGAGCTGGTGCGGGAAGATGTTGGTCGCCACAATGCGCTCGACAAGTTGCTGGGCGCCCTGCACCGGCAGGAGCACAGCGCCGAGGGCTTTATCATGGTGACCAGCCGGGCAAGCTACGAGATGGTGGCGAAGGTGGCGGCGCTGGGCATCCCGGTGCTGGCGGCGGTATCGGCACCCACCTCGCTGGCGATTGAGCTGGCAGATCAGTACGGCGTTACGCTGGCCGCCTACGTGCAGCCCGGCCGGCAGCTGGTCTACACCCATACCGAACGCATAGTGGGGGAAGCCTGACCATGACAGACGCCCAGTTGCAGCACCTGGTCAAAATGGCTCAGCAGATTGCGCTGAACATGGCAGCGGAGGGCGACGCCCAGGCAGCCCGGACCGCCGCCCACATCAACCGATTCTGGACGCCGGCGATGCGGCAACAGTTCCTCGAACACGCCCAGACCCACGCTGATGACCTGTCGCCGGTCATGCGGGATGTGGTGGAGATCCTCGCCGCCAGCCAGTGATCGGGCCGGCACCTTCTCCCGGCTTTCTTGCGCTCCATCAACCCAACTATCCCCGCCGCAGACTATGCTTATTGGGTTATCCATCAATGGCCTCATAACATGAAAAAAGTGGTCAGTGTCAGCCTGGGGCCGGCCAGTCTGGACTACAAATTCAAAACCCGGTTTCTCGGTGAACAGTTCCAGGTGTCGCGCTTCGGCACGGATGGCAAGAGCCGGCCGGCGGCAAAACTCATCAGGGACTGGCGCGACCGTGCCGACAGCCTCGGTCTGGGCCTGGTGCGCGAGCACTACACCGTGGGCACCGACCGCTTCACCCGGCCCGAGACCCGCAAGCTGGAAAAGCTGGCGGAAGACACCCCGGTTACCACCGGTTCGAAGCTGCGTGAGATTGTCCAGGAGTGGACCCTGCGCTCGACCCAGGCGGAGCTTGGCAACATCTTCAACAATGCCAAGGTCCTGTTCCTTTCCGGCACGCTCAACTACCGGCTGGCCTCGATCATGGCCGAGTACACCGACAACCTTTCGTTTGCCGATCCTATCGTGCAGTTCGGCCTGCCCAATATGCTGCACAGCCTCAATGCGCTGGAAGTGTATGCCGCGGGCAGCCATCCCATATTGCGCCTGGAGAGTGGCAAGGACCTGGTGCCTTCGCTGGCGACCTTCAAGTTCTTCAACCACCTGATGCTGCGGCGTGCGGTAAAGGATGCCCACGTGGTAGTGGCCCTGTATGACCAGCTCAAGCATTACGGCCCCGATGAACTGGACGGCAAGACGGTCATCACCTCCACGATCAACGATGAACGCCTGGAAGAGTTGGCGGAGAAGGGGGTGCGGCTGGTGCTGGATTGCAGCGTGCAGCCTTTCGACGAGGTTGTCGGGGTGAACGTGGTGGAAGCCATGGTGATGGCGGCCCTGGACAAGCCCGCTGAGGACATCACCCACGACGATTACCTGGAGATTTTCACCGACCTGGATCTCAAGCCGAGGATTCTCTACCCCATCGAGGGCCTCAAGCAGATCAACCGCTTTGCCTTTGTCATTCACCCGCTGTCGCAGCAGTACCTCAATAACCTCAAGCCGCTGGAACTGGTGTCGAAGGTGGCGCCGGCGCCGGTGATGGACCTAGTGGAAAAAGCGGTGGCCTACACGCCGCCCTTTGTGTTCACCAAGATGGAGGGTATCCGTTCCCCTGATGGGGTCGAGGCAGAGGGTTGGCTGATCGTGGTCGGCGGCACGCCGAAGGAGATCATGTCCCATCCCCCGGAATTCACCTACCGGAAACTGCTGGACGCCGCCAATATCGCCAAGAAGCTGGGTGCACAGATCATGGGGCTGGGAGCTTTCACCAAGGTGGTGGGGGATGCCGGTATCACCGTCGCCAAGCGGGCGCCGCTGCCTATCACTACCGGTAACAGCTACAGTGCCTCCGGCGCCCTGTGGGCGGCGCATGATGCCGTGGAGCGCCTCGGCATGCTGAAGCTGGAGCGGGGCAAGCGTGTGCATGGCAAGGCCATGGTGGTGGGTGCCACCGGCGCCATCGGTTCCGCCTGTGCCCGCCTGCTGGCGAGGACCGCCGAAGAGTTGCACCTGGTTTCGCCCGAGGCCGCCAAGCTGCTGGTGCTGAAAAAATCGATCCTCAAGGAGTCCCCAGGCGTCAAGCTGGTGCTGTCGTCCTATGCCGACAGCGACGAGAATATCGGCGACATGGATATGATCGTCACCGCCACTTCAGGCGCGGGCAAGAAGATTCTCGACATTACCCAGGTCAAGCCCGGCTGTGTGATTACCGACGTGGCGCGCCCGCTGGACTTGCCGCCGGAAGAAGTGGCCAAGCGCCCCGATGTGCTGGTGATCGAGTCGGGTGAGGTGTCCCTGCCGGGCGAAGTGCACATGAAGTCCATTGGCTTCGACGACCGCAATGTAGTCTATGCCTGTCTCGCGGAAACCATCGTGCTGACCCTGGAAGGCCGTTTCGAGAACTTCACCCTGGGCCGCAACCTGGAGTGGGAAAAGGTTCACGAGATCTACAAGATGGGCCTCAAGCACGGCATGAAGCTTGCTGCCATTTCAGGTGTCAACGGGGTTTATAGCGACGAGGACATCGACGGGGTACGGGAACTCGCCCTTGAGGCCCGTAAGACCTGGAAGCCCCAGCGCAAGAAGCGGGCCGTGCGCAAGAAAGCGGCCAGCAAGAAAGCGCCTGTCAGGAAGGCCGCGAGCAAAAAGCCGGTACGCAAGAAGGCCGCCGCAAAGAAAGCCGTACCCAAGCAGGCCGCGCGCAAGCGTGCCTGAGGCAAGACGCCCGCTAGTTATCCGAGGAGATTGACGTGCAGTACTTCGTGACCGGTGGCACCGGGTTCATTGGCAGGTTCCTGATTCCAAAGCTGCTGGATCGTGGCGGTACGGTGTACATGCTCGTGCGAGAGGGTTCCATGGACAAGGTCGATGACCTGCGCGAACTCTGGGCTGCCGATGAGGACCAGGTCATTGCCGTGTCTGGCGACCTCGGCAAGCCGAAGCTTGGAGTAAAAGCCGCGTGGATCAAATCCCACGCCGGCAAGATCGACCACTTCTTCCACCTGGCCGCTATCTACGACCTGGAAGCGGACGCCGAGAGCCAGCGCGTGGCCAATGTGAACGGTACCGCGCAATCGCTCGCGCTGGCCAAAGCCCTGCGCTGCGGTTGTTTTCACCAGGTGTCGTCCATCGCGGCGGCGGGGCTTTACGAGGGCACTTTTACCGAGGACATGTTCGAGGAAGCAGGTCCCATGGATCATCCCTACTTCCTCACCAAGCACGAATCCGAGGGCCTGGTGCGCGAGGAAACCAAAATACCCTGGCGCATCTACCGTCCTGGCATGGTGGTCGGCGACTCCAGGACCGGCGAGATGGACAAGATCGACGGACCCTACTACTTCTTTGAGTTGCTGAAAAATCTCAGTGCCGTAACCCCCAGTGGACTCCCCCTGGTGCTCAACAAGGCCGGGCTGCTCAACGTCGTTCCGGTGGACTACGTGGTCGATGCCATTGACCATCTTGCCCATCTGCCGAAGCACAATAACGAGTGCTTCTTTATTACCGACCCGGAAGGTGTCCGCGTGGGCGACCTGCTCAAGGTGCTGATGGAGGTCTCAAATGGTCCCCATCTCACCGCGTTTGAAAGCGAGACGCTGGATAGCGCCACGAAGGTTGCCGGTGAAGTGATTGGCCGTATCCCGCCGCTGAAGTACGCGGGCGGCAAATTGGTATCGTGGCTGGGCATTCCGCCACAGGTGATTGGCTACGTGAATTACCCGACGCGGTTTGATTCCCGGAATACGCGAAAGCTGCTGGCCAAAGCTGACATCGTCTGCCCGCCGGTGGAGGCTTACGCGGATGTGTTGTGGGAGTACTGGCTGGAGAACTTGCGGGGAGCTGACTAGAAAACGATACAGTGGGAAGCATTCCTGCATAACTGTCCCGGTCCATTGCGACGCCATTAAGTGGGCCGCCTCCAGATCTTGAGATCAGCGGTAACTTCAGCTATCGATAGACGTCCGTATGCCGCCGATACTGCTGGGTCAGTTCCTCGAAATCGGGGTTCGCCTCGTCGAGCATCAGCTTGCAGCGATCCTCACCAGCCGTCTTCCTGTCCCGATATCGCTTGACGGCAAGGCTCAGCCCGAGGGTGGCAATATAGAAACTGCCTTCCCTCACGGCGCGCTGCCGGTCCAGTTCAACGCGCGGTCTGGCCAGTGTGCCCCCGATTCGAGTAAAGGGATTGATGAGGTCGGTTAACCCTACGCCCAGCCCCTTCTCTGCAATGGTGCGAATGTTGATGTCCAGATCTTCGCTGCCCAGGTCGATGCTGCCGCGTAACTCGGCGCTGAAGCGGTTGGTCTGCACGATCGTCAAGGGCTCGCCCTCCAGAACGCCATTGCGGGCCGTCAGCGCAATCGCGCTGCATCGGACCTCAGTGAACTCATCGACTTCCCGGAACGGGTTTAAGGTGTTGGTCATCGCGGTGAAGAAATCGCTGGCAAAGTAGAGCGGGGCAGCGGAACGAATACGACCGCTGCCACTGGTCATGGCCACGTATCCGTCAAGGGAGGCTGCCAGCTCCCGCGTCGTCGCGCCCCTGCCCGCCAGGACCGAGTGGATGCGGAACGCGGGCAGTGCCGCGACATCTTCAGGCGTCTCCGCCGGCAGGCCCGCGGTAACGCCTTCACCGGCAAACTCCGTGAGCAGCCTGACCCCGTCTGGATGAGGTAGCAGCCCCAGTTCACCGCTGAAGTTGCCGCTGGTTGACTTGAAACTGAGCTCCGGGACGAAAAACGCCCCATCTTCCACACTTATCCTCAATACCAGGTCGCGTATCCGGCGCGGCGCCACGATGAGCTCACCCACCTGCAGACTTACCCGTAAGTCCCGCTGCGCGAGCCTGTCCAGAGATAGTGGCTGGTCGGGAATGGCCCTGGCGTTGTCGGCTTCCTCGTAGGGGTCAGCGACGGGCTCCTCCGCCGCGACTACCGGTTCTGCAGGCGGGAAAAACGGGCTCAGGTCGAGCCGATCGGCGTTCACTATCGTGACCAACTGTGGCGCGACGCCATCGACCCAGGCGGCGGAACCGCTGAAGGAATCAGCGCCCAACTGCCCGTCCAGTTGCTCGATGCGTACGCTTTCGAGATCGCCGAGTAGACGGAGCCGGAGCCGGGCGGGCAGGTCGGGCAGCGCTCTCGCGGCCAGTTTGCTGAAAGCGGCCAGGCTGCCAATGTTCATATCGAAATTCAAATCGGTCTGCTGGAAGTTCGGTGGGCTATCAAAGCTCCCAGCGCTACTGAAGCTGCTGTTGGCAATCCGGGCGTCAAATTGCTGTAACTGCCAGCGGCCGTCTTGCCATTCCCCGCGGGTTTCGAGAGCCAGCCGGACGGGCATGTCGATCACCGCATTCGGCGGGCGTTCTGTAAACTGGAACAGGTCGGGGGAGCTGGCGGTAATTTCATAGCGACCGCTGCTGAAGTCGTCGGCGACCGAGAACTCACCTGTAAGCTGGCCCAGTTCAAATACCGTTGGCGTCTCCCGTCTCGGTGTATCGTATCGCAGCGAAAACGATCGCAGCTCGATATCCATCAGTTGTAGAGTCGGCCCGGTGCTGTTTCCGCCGTCTGCGGGGGCCCTGTCGCCGGTGGGAAAACTGAAGTTGTTGCTGCCGTCTTCCCGCTCCACCAGGGCAACCTTTGTGTCGTTCAACCTCGCCTTATGCACTTCAACACGGCCGAACAGCAGTGGAACGGTCGCCAGCTCAACCCGGGCTTCGCCGATCTGCAGAAGGTCGGGCAGGCCGGCATTGCCGCCGCCGACCCGCGCCTGGCTCAGTTCAACTTCTATAATGCGACCAACTCGAACGCTGAGACCACCATCGATAGCCACTTCCCTTGCCAGCAACGCGGAGAGCTGCCGTTCAGCCGTGGCGCTGAAGCGACCCAGGTCGATGCTGACCAGGACTGCTACTGCGAGTAGCAGCAGGGTCAGTAAACCGAGTAAGAGCCACAGGGCGAGCTTGAGTAGGCCGGGCATGTTTACTGGTGCCCCAAACCAGGAATGCTCTGTTGATCGCGCATGGAAACAGGATGGCTGCTAGTTGGAAGAACTAGATATTAGTCCAACTCGTGTTGCACTGCTGTGTCGTCCGGCGAAAAGCCAGCGGACTGGAGGGTGCTGTTGGAAAGAAATGCAGAAAAGGCGCCTGCTGCCAGGAAATCCGGACCCAAACCTGCCGCGGCCTGGAACCGTTTTGGCTCTTCGGACATCCCCGGCGTTGCCTAACCTATCTGTGCCGCCGTTGAGAGAGGCTCCACCGACTTGCAGGATTTCGCCAGAGCCTGCATCTCCTGCCAGGACAGTGGTTTCGACAGGAAGAAGCCCTGGAGCTGCTCACATCGCCCGCTGCGCAAATAGTCCAGCTGCTCCCTTGTCTCCACGCCTTCCGCAACGACTTGCAGGTCGTAGAGATCTGCAAGCGCGAGAATAATATCCACCATCGGACGCTTCTCTTTGCTGACCACATTGATGTCGTTCACAAAAGATCGATCAATTTTCAAGGTATCGACCGGGTAGCTGGCCAGCTGGCTGAAGGCCGTGTAACCGGTGCCGAAGTCGTCCAGGGATAGCCGTAGCCCGAGAGCCTTGAGCTCCTCAAGGATTCTAATACCGTCGCTGTCGTTGTTGACCAGACTGGTCTCTGTGATCTCCAGCTCAATGAGTTCTGGCGGAATGCCGTACTTGTTTATTAGTTGCCCGACTCTCCGCGGAAAGTCCTCATTGTGCAGTTCGACGGCGGAAATATTGATCGCAAAGTATCCGCTGTAGGCGTTACGCTCTCGCAGCGACTGCAGGCTCACCAGCGCCCTCTCTATCACCCACAAGTCGATCTTCTTGATCAGGCCGGTGGCCTCTGCAACGGGAATAAACTCGTCCGGCCCAATGCCTTCAGCCGCCAGTGCGGGACAGCGCAGCAACACCTCGGCGCCGACAGGCCGCATTGTCCGTGCATCGAAGATGGGCATATAGACAAGATGCAAATCTTCGCTACCCATGGCCTGGTCGAGCACTTTCTCAATCCGTTGCCGCTTGCGCATATCTGCGGCGATATCGCGATTGAAAAACTGGGCCCTGTTCTTTCCGGCGGCCTTCGCTTCGTACATAGCGGCGTCGGCATTTCTCAGCAGCGCGTGGGCTTCCACGCCGTCCTCGGGCGAGACCGCGATACCGATACTGGCCTGGATGTTGTGCACCACGCCATCCACTTCCAGGCCGTCAGACAGCAGGTTGAGGATTCGCTGGGCTATAAGGCGGGCATCCTTCACATCGTCCAGGTCGGTCAGCAGCAGTGCAAATTCGTCGCCGGCGAGACGCGCCAATACATCATCGCCAAGGCCTGCCACCACATCATTGGGTCGAGTGGCCTGCTGCAGGGCTTCACCAAACTGCTCCAACAGTCTGTCTCCGGCGGCATGCCCGTACTGATCGTTCACTCTCTTGAAGTTGTCCAGGTCTATGAACAGCAATGCCGCGTGCCTGGAGTGCCTGGCTGCATGGTGCAAGCGCCTGGCCAGAATCAGCATAAAGCTGCGCCTGTTGGCCAGTCCGGTAAGGTGATCGAATGACGCCAGTTGGTGTACGTCCTGCAAGAGGCTCACGTAGGCGTTATTCAGTTCTGAGACCTCGTCACTGTGGTCTAGCGGCGCCAGTTGAATGTTCTCGTGGTGGGATTCGCGCACCTTTCCCACCAGGCGGTTGATCGGGTTGACTATCTGACGCTGGATCAGCAGGCGCAGGGCGAAGAAGGAGAAGATCGTCAACGCAGTCACCATGACTCCGAGGTTGAGTCGCGCCTGCAGCAGCCTTTCTCGGAGCAACTCGGCTGGTACCACCAGCGAGTAGTTATATAAGCTGTCGACGATCTCGAGTTTGAGCCCCGACTCAGCGTTGGCCTGCGGGTCGGCGACACCTTCAGCCCGCAGGGCCCCGGTTGGGACAAACCTGGCGGTGAAGCCCTGCTTCAATAGTTGCTGAAGGCGTAGATCGATTCTCTCAAAGGCGTTCAACCTGGCCGTGACGAGCGCCAGGATCGTGTCTTCATGCAATTCCTGCAGGGTGTCATTGATGAGGAGGCGAGGCGATACGGGCTGCAGAATTCCGAAGTGGATGACGCCGTCTCCAGATTGGAAAAGAAACTCCAGCGGCTGCAAGCCCTCAGAATCGACGATCTGTTGCAGATAAGTTTCGAAGCTGCCTTCGGGCAGGGCAGGCCCCTTTGGTGTATTGAAGGGATCTGCCCCGTCGCTGGATACGAGCGGTTCACCATTCTGTTTCAGCACCTGAATGACTTCTATCCCAGGACTATTGCGCCTTGCCTCAGTCAGCAGGGTATGCACACTGCCTTCCAGGACATACATCTGGTAGATGGTGGAATCCACCTGCAGAAACTTTATCATCTCGGCGCTGTTGAGAACCTGTGACAGGGCCGCTCGCACGCTGCGCTTCTCGAGATCAACTTCCCGCTGCATGAAGCTCAGTTCCTGTTGTAAGAGCGTGCGAAGTTGCTGGCTCGTGTATTGATAAACCACGCTGTATATCAATAGTGCCGCACCGCTGAATACCAGCAGTATTACCGGCAGGAGAATATAGTTGACCCGCTGTGTCAGCCTCATGGCTGAGCTCCAGAGACCAACGCCTTCATCATCCTGTCTCGCAAACGCCTTGCGTTAAAGCCCATGTCTCGCAGGGTTCGTGCATCGGCGCGAACGTCAACGGTAGACAGCATCTCCATGCGCCCTTGTTGGATCTCGGAAAAGTGTGCCGCCGCGGGCAAGTTGGGCGAGGCAAAACCAATGTCGTCGGCGTTATAGGCCGCTACCTTGGGGCGGTTGATAAACAACAGAAACTGACGAATTGCCTCGGTGACGGGCTTGCCCTTGGGTACCGCCAGGCAGTCTGCCCAGAGCACAGAGCCCTCGCGCGGAACCACGAATGTCCAGTCATTCTGACCCGTTGCAAGCCTGAGTCCGTTTTCGTCGCCGTTGAATCCAAAGGTGAGGCTCATCCTGCTGTCCGCGCCGTGGGCTTCAGCGTAGGAAATCCCGTAGTCCCAGGCCAGTAGATGAGGCAACTGAGTTTGCATCAGCGCATAGGCGCGGCGCATCGCTGTGGTGTCTTCGGCGTACGGATGCGCGCCCGTGGCAAGCAGTGCCGCCGAAGTGGTATCGATATCATCGGCGTACATTACGATGCGCCCACGATGCTCCACCGGCGATTCAAACAACTGGCGCCAACTGGTCAGCGGCTCACGGGCTACAGATTCCCGGTAGAGTAATCCCAGAACGCCGAAGGAATAGGGAATGCCGTAGGCACCGCAGGCTTCCTGCCAACGCGGATCGATGACTGTGGAGCCGAGCTCTGCTGCGATGTCCGACAGATCGTGGAACAGGCCCTGTTCCGCGAGAATCTGCAGTGCGGCGTTGTCCATCAGGATCAGGTCAAATCCGGCACCGCGACCGCTGGTAACAACCGCATCCCTGACAGGTTCGCTGTCGTAGTATTCCTCCCGCACCGGGTGGCCTGTTTCCTCGGTGAAGTCCACAAGGACACGGTCAGCCAGATAGCGATCCCAGATGTAGATATTGAGCGTATCGGCGACTGCCGGGACCGTCGTTAGACCGAAGACCACGAACAAGCAGCAGATGCGGAGCAACTGCTGTACAGAGACGTTCCTCCACTGTCCCCGGAGCCCTGGCACTGCGTCTATCCTTCTGATTTTGCGAAATTTTTGACCTGCGTCTCTATATATCGGCGTCGTCGAGGATTTCCTTAGTCCGAGCCTGGGGTCCAGCAGCGCCCCGAGAATGCGTCTTTACAGCGCTGCGACAGATTGCAGTTCTTTCAATATGCCGGCTATCGGCTGTGGTCGACTCAACGCGAACCCCTGCACGAAATCGACCCCGACTTCACGTAGCTGGTCGCGTATGGCCGCATTTTCCACGTATTCCGCGATTGTTTGTTTGCCCATGAGTTGGCCGATTTCATTGATGGCACGCACCATGGCGAGATCGATCGGGTCTTCCACCATGTCTTTGACAAACGCGCCGTCGATCTTCAGGAAATCGACCGGCAGGTTCTTCAGATAAGCGAACGAGGACAAGCCGCTGCCGAAATCGTCCAGGGCGAATCGGCAGCCGTGGCTCTTCAAGGTCTGGATAAAACGGGTCGCGTTGTTGAGGTTGGCGATGGCTGCAGTCTCAGTGATCTCAAAGCAGATCTTTTCTCCTGGAACGCCTGTGGTTTCGAGTTGCCTCAATACCTGAGCCTCGAACAGGTGGTCGCTCAGGGAGTGTCCCGAGAGATTGATGGAACACAGTTCAAGCCTGTCCACCACTTCGGGCTGCCCGGCCAGCCAGCGAAACATATGATCGATCACCCAGAGGTCTATCCTTGCCGCCAGGCCATAGCGTTCGGCGGCAGGCATGAACACACTGGGCAGCGTGATGCGCCCGGCTTCATCGACGAGGCGCAGCAGTACTTCGCAACGCAAGCCGATGGCTGAGTCTGGATCGACGCTCTCAATAAGCTGGGCGTAGAGTTCGAAGTCATCCTCTTCGAGCGCTTTCTGAATCAACGACACCCACTGCATCTCTCCGTGCCGTCGCGCCAGTTCGGCGTCGTGCTCGTGGAAAATGCGAACACAATTGCGGCCTGCCTCTTTGGCCATGTAACAGGCGCTGTCGGCGGCATGCATGAGGTTTTCAGTGCTGCGCGAGTCTTTGTTGACGACTACCACGCCAATGCTGACTCCGATGCGAAAGGGCTTGTCGTCCCAGGCAAAACGATACTCAGCCACGGCATCGCGCAGGATGTTCACCACGCGCTTTGCCTGATCCAGCCCGCAGTGCTCCAACAGCAGGCCAAATTCATCTCCGCCAATCCGCGCCAGGGTATCTGTTTCACGAAGGTGCTGGCGAAACAGATCTGCTATCTGGCCCAGGAGTACATCGCCAGCAGCATGGCCGCAGCTGTCGTTAACCACCTTGAACTGATCGAGATCCATAAAGCACAGCACGTGTTCGCTGTGGTCATTGTGGGCGGCCTCCAGTACGCGCTCCAGGCGAAGTTCGAACTCGCGCCGATTTACCAGGCCGGTCAATTCGTCGTGGGACGCTCGATGTGATATTTCCCGGGTCATTCGACGCTGCTCGGAGACGTCACTGAAGACCAGCACCACGCCCAGTAGCGCGCCTTCCCGATCGCGGATCGGTGCGGCTGAATCCTGGATCGCATACTCGTGCCCGTAACGATTTATCAGCAGCGAGTGACCCGCCAGACCCACCACCCTGTCTTCAGATAAGCAGCGGGCAACCGGATCGTCGACAGGCTCGCCAGTGTCTTCGTTGACGATACTGAATACTGCGGACACCGCCTGTCCGTGCGCCTCTGTACGACTCCAGCCTGTCAGCGCTTCGGCCACGGCATTGCAGTAGTTGACACGCCCACGGGCGTCAGTGGTGATGACGGCATCGCCGATAGACTCCAGAGTGACCTGGATGCGCTCCTTCTGTAGTGAGAGGGCTTCTTTGCTTTGCAAAAGTGCCGCTTCTGCCTGCTTGCGCGCAGTAACATCTCGGATGGCAGCCACCACCAGCATTCCATCTCCGGTCTGAATGGGGCTGAGTCTTATCTCAACCGGAATTTCCTCTCCTGTACTGGTAAGGGCATGTAAATCGCTACTACTGGCCATACTGCGCACCCTCGGGTTTCCGGCAAACCGCGCTCTATGAGCGCGATGGTCATCGCGAAAGCGTTGCGGGACCAAGGTTTCCACGGACATACCGCGCAGTTCCTCCGGTGTGTAGCCAAATAGTCTGCTCGATTCAGAATTACTTGTTTCAATCACTCCAGAAGCATTCACGACCAGTGAGGCATCGGGCGCGGATTCAAGGAATACCCGCGCCTGCGCAAGTGCATCTTCGGTCTGCGTGCGTTGCGTGATGTCGAGAATGATGGCGGCGAACACCTCCCGGCCATCAAACGTCATGCGCTGTAAATGCACTTCAACCGGGTAGTCAGAACCATCTTTGCGCCGATGCAGCGTTGTGAATACCACCTTGTCGCTGCCATCTTCACGCAATGGTTTCAGAAGCGCTTCGAAGGCTTCCTGTGTCATTTCCGGTTTGATATCGAGCGGAGTCATCGATTGGAGTTCATCGAGCGTGTAACCAAGATTCTGGCATCCACCCTCATTGACTTCGATGAAGCGAAGCGTCTCTGCGTCGAAGATGTAGATCTCGTTGAGCGAACGCTCGATGATGTTGTTGAAGCCCGCGCGGCGTAACTCGGCGAGCTTGCGCTCCGTCACATCGACGTGGGAGATCACAGCTCCACCACTCGCCCCTTTGAATGGCGTCACTGTCATAAGAAACCAGCGTTTTTCGCTGGGCGAATGGCATGGGTACTCCAGCCGAAAACCGGCACGGTTACCGCTAAGAACAGCACGGATGCCGTCATAGGCGCTAGGTGCTTCGTCCGCCAGTGGTCCCCGGGCCGATCGGCAGACCTCCAGGTAGTTCATATCGACACCATCTGCCAGAGCATCGGTGCCACCATTCTCACGTGCGAACGCGGACCATGCCTCATTCACCTGCACAATGATCCCGTCTGCATCCAATACCGCGATCTGGGATGGTATAGAGTTAAGAACTGCCCTTGTGTCTCCCAGCTGCATCGTTTACTCCGAACAAACCGCCTACCACTACTTTCAAATGCTAGCACCGTAGGAGGAACGCTACTAACGGGTGAGATTACTCAGGAACCTCGATGCCACTGGGGAGGCCCTCCTTGCGGCTTTTCATAGAGTCCCTTTGTCGTTCGAAACTGAGGCCGATTGCAGTGAGCGCTGATGTCATCACCAGGGAGCCATCTATACTCAATCTACTGCGCAGCGGTGGGGTTCAAAGCGCAGTCAAACAACAGGCGATAAAAAGGATAAAGCCATGAAACAGCAAAAAAGAAACTTGAACTACGCGGTTCTACTGGCCGGCAGCCTGGCTGTGAGCCCATTCATCTTTGCGGACGGCCACCTGGCCGACCGTATTGCACTGGCTCGTTCAGCGGCACCAGCAGCAATAAGCGCAGATGCGACCATCATCGTCGATGGGAAAGTGGTGTCAGAAGGCAGCAATGGCTGGACCTGCATGCCTGACACCATGCCCGGCGACCGAGCAGCTATGTGCAACGATGCAACCTGGATGAAATTGATGGGTGCCGTCGGGTCCAAGGCTGAATTCACCACCGACCGAATTGGCATTTCCTACATGCTCCAGGGCGAACCGCCGGGGTCTGGCGTAAGTAATTCCAACCCCCATCACCCTGATCCACAAAGTGCTGAAGACTACGTCGAGACTGGCCCGCATCTCATGATTGTGGTGCCTAAATCACTGCTCAAGGGCATCACTGACGACCCAAGCACAGGCGGACCTTACGTAATGTGGGGCGATACCGACTACGCCCACATCATGATCCCTGTCACTGACTGACCCCTTATATCGGGGGGGGATTGGACCGGTTAGCGACGGTGGGTCAATGGTGCTTCCAGGGCAGCCGCGGTGGGAAGGCCCACCAGGCTGCCACCACCAGCAGCGCGAACAGGGTGTAAAGCACCAGGAATACCCAGGGCGGCGCCGTGTAGTAGAGCAGCTCGCCCACCCAGTGCTGGATAAAGCTGCCCTCGTAACCGGTTTGCCCGGCCTGTTTGCGCAGCCACATCTCCAGGATGGTGAGTGGGCAGATCTGCCCCAGCCAGGCCTGGGCCACCACCACGCCAATGGCGCCCAGGTGAGCCAGCCGGAACCAGCCGTTGCGAATCCACTGCCAGCGCACGGCAGCGCCGGTAACGATCAGCACAAGCCCGATCACAACGAATACAACAAAGCTGAAGTGCAGCAGCAGCACCGCATCAGCCAGTAGCGCGTAGTGACTCATTTTCCGCCACCTGTAGCGCGACCCAACTCACCACGATGTAGGCGATTGCCACGCAGAATACGTTACGACGCTTCAGCTCAGGAAAGAGTGAGGTCATGGCTTGCAACACGTACGTGTCAGATGGACGTAGCCTAGCACTGTAGACTACGAATAGGCTCGTTCCCGCGAAAGTGGGTAATGTCACCAAACCCCCGAAATTTTCACTAAATGGGCTGCAATCGTACGCCCGCTGTGCAATCTTTTATGTATGTGAAGGTTTTGTGACGATTAGATGACATACGGCATTGCCGACATTGCCACCTT